>Ga0180434_10000162_pt1 | contig 99864 bp, 144 predicted proteins | sample SS_ome_7_FD_132453 | JGI IMG/M metagenome (GOLD analysis project Ga0180434, IMG submission 132453) | Hypersaline lake sediment archaeal communities from the Salton Sea, California, USA - SS_1_D_2 metaG | ecosystem: Environmental > Aquatic > Non-marine Saline and Alkaline > Hypersaline >... | reverse complement strand
CACCTACGGCTGGAGGACGGGGAGGACCTGAACAAATACGTCAAGGTGATAGTCAGACATGACATTCTTCCTGTGGCGGCTGGCCAGAACTACCCCATCCTTCTTCATTCGGCCACTAACGTGATCTTTGATGACGTGACGGCCATAGAGGCCACAGAAGGCGTCTTTGACTATCGGTGTTTCTTCCTGAAGAACGTGGGAGACACGGACATCACGGAAGCCCGGATCTGGTTTGAACACAACGTCCCAGAGACGGTAGTCAATAACACGGAAGGCTACCCTATAGTGGGTCCTTTCTACGTCTACGTGGACTCCACAGAAGGCTACCCACCCAAGGGGATCATCAAGAACATCACGCGGAACCACAGGATGGTCTACACCAAGAAGTCAGACACCTGGTTCTACGTTCCTGGCGGCTCCCCAGGAGGCGGGATGAAGACAGATGTCATAGGCTATGATGTCCCTGTGGACCTTGGGACAGAAGGCTACCCGGCGTCCACCATACCAGCGGAGGACCAGGCCCCCTTGGGCGTCAATCTGTTCCACCCAACGGAGGCGGAGCCCTTGGAGCTGGTGGTGGACATTGACACCCAGGTGGCCACCATCTGGATCAGACGGAACATCTGGGCGGGGTTCCCCCAAACGAACCAGCTACACTTTGACATGGTAGCGGAGGCCCTATGATCAAGGCCATCAGATCCACCTTTGACGTGGCCAGGTCCTACCAGGTCCACGTCAGGGAGTCCTTCAACGTATGGACAGAGACCCCTGGCCTGTTTGACGCGGAACCCATCTTCAAGTTCGGCCAGTTCGTCCTCTACCCCCCAGAATTGGGCGGCGGCCACAACACTGAACCCATCTTTGAATTCGGCTACTTCCAGATGTTGGAGGAGGAAGAGCTGGAGGTCATCCTGTTCCCTGAACCTGATGACTCCTCCTTGGTCCTTGGAGTTTACAACGGGAACACGATAGTCCCTACCATCCCGTTCTACTACTACATCCTGGGAACGCGGAGGGAGCTGACGGTCAGGCTGTGGTGGAACAAGGGGTTCCCAGACGGGGAGGACCTATACGGCCTGTCAATGGCCTGTGAACCAACTGGGGCCACACCCCCAGAGGGGTCAGAGATGGCCCAGTATTTCATAGCGGGAGTGGGACCCACGGACTTCATCCCCACGGGGCTGGCTCTTGGCTACATGGACGCGGACAGCTACCTGGACGTGACCATAGGCTTCCACGCTCCAGTCACGGCGGAGACCAGGGGCCAGGCCATGTTGGTCCTGACCTTCACGGCTGACGCTGGACCCACGATGATAGGCGGGGCCTTCCTTGGGACAGGGGCCAATTTTGGATGGACAGTTTCTCCTCTGGAGCGGATCTTGAACGGGTTTGACCTTCTGGTCCCTGTGTTCGTGGTCCACCCAGATGACGTTCCCCCGGGCGTGGAGGAGACCACGGAAGCGGGGCGTATTGAATGGAGGGAGAGTTTAGACGATGGCGTTTCCAGATAGCGTAGATGAATTCATTGACAAGGTGGACAAGCGGCCTTCCCCGGTTTCCAAGGTAGAGGAACACGTCATTCCAGCGGGGGAGGGAGGGAACCCAGAAGTCTACCTGGAAGAGGCCCCTGAACCCGGCTCTGTGGCGGTCACAGGCTCCATCACGTTCACAGAAGTGGACTATGACCCCGTCACGGGAGGGGAGTTCTACGTGAACTACAACACGGGACAGGTCAATTTCTACACGGGGGACACGGGGAAAACGGTCAACATCTCCTACTTGGGCCTGGGGTCAGCCCTTCGGGCTTATGACTTCAACCAGATCTACGATAGCATAGAGCGGACCCAGTTCTGGGACCTGAAGGCCCTGGCTACGCTGGCGGGCTCCGTCACCCAGACGGATCCCCCTTCAGCGGGAGTCCTGATCAAGGGAGGCGCGGTCTACATCAGGCCCAAGATCCCCGTGGACGTGACCCCCACGGCCATGGACTTCACGGCCTTCCCCTACCTTCTGTCAGCCATCACCCCCACGTATTGGATGGCGGTTCTGGTCATGATGAACCAGGCTGGAGACTTCGTCCTGGTGGAGGGAGCCCAGACGGCCACAGAACAGGACTTTGTCTTCACGGAAGGCTTTGAAGGTCAATACTATGACCACATCATTCTGGCGGAGATCCACGTTCAGGATGACGGGTCAGGCGCGGCGGGGACCATCCTTCCAGTTCAGGATGACAAGATCTTTGACAGGCGGCCTGTGGTCTACGCTGGCGGCGCGGAACAGGCCAGCCAGGTGGTTCCATCCATGGCCATAGTCTTCATCCAGAACGCTGAACCTGTTCCGTCAGGTTGGGAGCTGTTGGACGCTCCGGCCTTTGATGCGGGGGGAACGGTTGGGATCGTGAAGTGGATCAGGAAGCTGTGAAACGGGCCTTCATTTTTTCCTTGACGGGCTAGGAATTTCCATGGTAATATGGGAGGACGATGGATGAACAAATGTGGGCAGAAGACAGAGGTCTATTCCAGGGTAGTGGGTTACTACAGGCCCGTCCAACAGTGGAACACTGGAAAACAGGCGGAGTTCAGAGACAGGGTTGACTACGATCTAAAAACGGCTCTTCCCAAACTACAGATCACGGAGGAAACCCAGGATGGCGGACAAGAGGATCACGGTCAGGAACAGGCTGACGCTGACGCCTGTCTCCTCCCCATTGGCGCGGCGGATCCTTGAAGAAACGTCTGTCAAGAACCCCGTCTACCGTGACCTGAAGAAGTATTCCCCCTATGAAATCCCCTTCTGGGTCAAGCCCAAGATCCAGATGTCCAAAGTCCTGAAAGACGGGTCCATCACCATCCCCAGAGGCTACGGCTTTGGAGCCCTGGGCGGCCTGGGCGGGCTTCAGACCCACGGCTTCCAGATCGTGGACAACACGGTCACGGCTCCCGTGGAGTTCCCTTCCTGGAAGATCTCCCCCAATGATCTCCAGATCCCCGTCCTTGACAGGCTCCAGGAGGAGCTACAGCGGCCCACACGGCCCTTCCAGAATTTCCTCCTTGTTCTACCCACGGCCACAGGAAAGACGGTCCTGGCGGCTATGGCGGCCTCCCTGATGGGCCAGAAGACCCTTGTCCTGACCCATCGTCAACTGGTGGCCAATTCCTGGAAGCGGGACTTGGTGAAGACCTACGGGTTCAAGGAGGCTGACATTGGGCTGATCCAGGGGTCCAAGGCCACGATAGGGGAACAGTTCACTGTGGCCTACCTTCAGACCATGTTCAAGAAGAAGGTTTCCCTTCTGGACGATCTGAAGGAGGAGTTTGGGACGGTCATCTTTGATGAATGTCACCTGGCCCCGGCGCGGACCTTCCATCAGGTGGTGGACGCTTGGCCAGCCAAGTTCAGGGTGGGACTGACGGCCACACCGGAGCGGGGGGACGGCCTGGACGGCGTGATCTTCCTGACCTTTGGGGATCCCTTCGTGGAGATCAAGGGGAACGTCAAGTCTGACACGGCCCAACCCATTACGGACGTAGTGGTCACGAACACGGGGATAGAGCTGGAGGACAAATACGGAGCCACGCTGATCCAGATGTCTGACATTGACGCGGCGCTCCAGAAGAACCTGAAACGGAACCTGATGATAGTGGACGATGTGAAGCGGGAGGCCATGGCGGGTCATTCCTGTCTGGTGGTCTGTAAGCGGAGGGACCATGTCTACACGCTGATAGACCTTCTTCGGCGGGCCTTCGTCTACGCTGAACCCTTGGAGGGAAGGAGGTCAAAGAAACAGATAGCGGCTACGGAACAAGCCCTGATAGACAGGCGCGTCAAGGTGGCGGTAGGAACCATCCAACTGACCAAGGTTGGGGCTTCCATCAACCCCCTGGACCGGCTGTTCCTGGCGGGCTCCGTAGGAAACAAGAAGGACACAGAACAGATAGCTGGCCGGATCAGAAGGGCGGCCCCTGGAAAGACGGACGCGGTGATCTATGACTATGTAGACTCCAACCCAGTTCTCTGGAACCATTTCAAGCGGAGGAGGCGGGTCTATGCTTCCTTTGGGTTGGACAGGTTCAAGAACATGTTTCTGACGTAAAGGAGGAAGAAGTGGCCAAGTCAAGGTTGAAGGACAGGAAAGCTGAAGCGGCGGAGGTTACGGCGGCGGCGGAGGAAGTAGTGGAGGAAGCGGAGACCCCCCAGGAGAAGGACACCACGGGGTTCATGGCCAGGCGCTACATGGACCTGAAGAAACAGATCAAGGCCCTGAATGACGGTGTCTCCTCCCTGAAGAAGGCGCTGGTGGAGCGGGTCATGGCGGAAGGGACCAAGGATGAAAAGGGGTCCTTTCACGTCACTGGAGACGGCTTCCAGGTGGACTACACGGCCAGAACGTCCATCTCCTACGTGGAGGAAGCGGAGGACATCCTGAAGTCCATTGGTGTCTGGAAGGAAGCCACCACGCGGGTCATAGATGACGCCAAGATTGAAGCCCTTCACGAGTTGGGGAAGATCTCTGACGCGGACCTGGCCAAGCTTCTCCAGAAGGAGATCAACTATGCTCTTTACGTCAAGGATCCGTCAGAAAAAAAGAAGTAAATTCTTGATCCAAGGAGCTGGAACGTGTGGTCTGTGTCCAGAGGAGAAGGCGGCCCCAGTCCCAGAATGGCACACGGACGAACCGGAGACCTTCATGGTGTTTGACCCCATGGTGTTCAAGGATGACTACGGGTTCTTCCACCATCTCCAGGAGGAGATGGACTGGGAGTTCTGGAAGGATGTGGTGGCCTTCACCTATCCTCTGTGTGACTTTCCCCACCCCCCACGTGTGGCGAACCTTCGGAGCTGTCAGCCTGTCTTCATGGACATCCTGAACACGATGAAGCCCAAGCTGGTGGTGGTGGTGGGGAAGGACGCGGCCAAGTCCCTACTGGGCCACGGGGTTTCCCCTCCAGACATCAGAACACTGGCGGGACAGTTCATCCTTCCTGATGACTTCGCTGTGGACGGATACCTGACCCCCTTCATGGTGATCAGGAGTCCGTCCTTCATCCTGGAATTCGGGGATGACGCGGCGGCGGCTGAACTGTTCGCGGACCACCTACAGAGGACGGAGGAACTATGGAAAACGCTTCCCATGGAGATCCCACAGAAAGCAAGATAGACAAAAGAAAGGAGAAGCTGGTCAGGCTCCCTGACGGGACCCAGATCAAGGTGTTCTCCAGGTTCATGGTGGCCCAGGCCCTTGGAAGGACGGTCAGGACCATCAGGGCTTGGGACAAGAATGGGATCCTTCCTGAACCCATCTTCAAGCTACGGGATGGGAGGCGCTGGTATTCGGCCCAGGAAATCAGGATCTTCAAGATGTTACTGGAACAGGAAGGACTGAACCGTCTTGGCGCGGACGGTAGGTTGAAGAAGGCGGGGAAGCCCATTGACAGTACCAATTTCAAGAAGCGGGCGTCCCTGGAAGTTAAGCGGTTGAAGAAGGAGGTCAGAGATGGCAAAACGGCGGCTCTTGCGTCCCCAATCTAGTGGTCAGAAGAAGACGAAGAACACCCAGATGAAGGCGGGACAAGGGAAACAAGATCTTGGGTTTGTTGAAGTGAAGATCTCCGTGATGTTGTATGGAACGGGGGTGGCGGCGGCCTGTCAGATCCCCTGTGAAATGAACGAAATCACGGACACCTTCTCCCAGGCGTGGGAACACGTTGAACGGGAGCTGGCCCCCAAGATGAAGGAAGTGGCTGAACTGGCCCAGACACTACAGGTCAGGTGATCACATGAACACAGAAACCTACACGGCCTTCCTCCTGATAGCCAGGAACCCAGAGCTGTCAGACGGGGCCAAGGTCACGCTGTTGGAGCTGGTCCCCCATTTCACTGACGGGCGGCTCCCGTCCACGTCAGAGCTGTCTACCCTACGGGAGCTGGACGCGGACACGATCAAGAGCCACATGAATGAACTGGTCAGGGCCAACATCTTGGTCAGGGTCCCAACCAACGGGGCCAAGAAGAAGCTGTCCTACAGTTTTCATGAAGACGGGCTGGCCACGGCCCACGGGTTCCCTGGGATCCATCACGTGGACCTGGAGAAGCTGAAGGGCGCGGGGACCACGAAGCCCCCACAGAACAAGAAGAAGCCCTATCTGAAACCAGCCAATAAGATGACCCCCAGGGAGCTGTTGGGGTTCTTCTACTCCCTGTACTCCAAGGAGATAGGGGAGCCCTACAAGGGGGACCCAAGGGACTACAACAGGATCAAGGCGCTGACACGCCAGTTCAGTCCCTTCATCGTCTACCAGGGGATCAGATCCTTCATCGTGGACAGGGACGTTCTGAAGATCGTGGACCTGACGGTGTGGAACATGTTCAAGAACCATCAGGGTCTATTCCACGGTCTGGATGACCACTACGAACAGAGGATCTACCCCCATGGATAACTGGCCCCCTATATGTACGCGCACGGGCGCGGGCGCGATAGAACATACTGAACCTATAGGTCCTGATCAGGACTCTACTTCTTTGAAAGGAAAAGAAAAGAACACATCACAGACATACTTTAATACAAGTCCCATTCACTCCCCCCTACGAAGTAGGGGGAAGAGGGAATGGGGTTTATAGTCAGCCTTGTCAAGTAAAAAATGCAAAGGAGGAAACCAAGTGGAGGAAGCCAGAGTAGTGACCTTCGCTGAACTAAGGGAAGCGGGAATTCCGGCGGAGTTCTACACGGCGTCATTGCAAAGTTTTTCTGGTGGGGTGAAGGCCAAGAAGGCGGCGGGAGACTTTGTTGGTCTCTTCCAGAAAGAGCCAGAGGCGTCTGTTGGTCAACACATCTACTTCAAGGGCGGACTGTTGGCCCAGACCAGGCTCTTGGGAGCCACCATGGTCAAGGCTGTCCTGTCCTTTGGTTTGACGGCCAAGTTCGTCTCCCCCATGTCCATGATGTCGGACGTATTCGGGAACGTGACGGCTTCAGAGTTCGTCCCCAATGACATGGTGGTCAAACACTACGAAGACGTGGACCTGGTGGTCTTTGACCTGATAGAGATCACGGGTTCAACTAAGGACTGGCGCTGGAACGTCTTGGACAGGGTGGTCCTCCGTAGGATAGAAGACGGGAGGTCAACGGCTATTCTGTCCCATCTGGACCCAGTAGCCCTAGAACACGCCAAGCCTTCCCTGGCTGACTACATGGGCCAGAGAATTGGGACAGCCATAGCTGACCTGTTCAAGATCGTCAAATGTCCTGACGCCAAGGGCTACAGGGACAGGCTGGTCAAGAACATGGAGGGCTCCAATGTTTGACGATCCTTGGGACGCCATACACCCCAGACCTGTGATCCTGGTGGACGCCATTGGCGTGGTCTACACGCCAAGGAAGACGCGGATCCTTCGGAAGGTGACCTATGACGTTCCCATGTTCGTCCGTCAATGGCTGTTTGACGTGACCAGCTACTACTACGTCTACCTGTTGGTGGACAGTGATAAGATGAAGGCCAGGCTCCAGGGGAGCCAACGGCCAGCGGTCTTCTTCACGGACTTCCTGGTGGTGAAAGACCAGGAGGATCTGAAGAGATGGATGACCACGTTCCGGGGCTGTTTGGTCATCTCCAACCTTCCCGTGAAGTGGGGCGTTTCTGTGAAAGGAGTGAACACCTATGGCGATACTGAAGACGCCATCAAGACAGCGGACAAGTTGGCCACAGTTAAAGGAGCGGATGTCTACATGCTCCAACTGCGTTCTATGCGGGAGTAGGACCAACGTGGTCATGGGAAAGGGCTTCACGGACGCCAGGATGGTCCTGGTGGGGGAGGCTCCTGGAGCCCATGAAGACGCGGCCGGTCTTCCCTTCGTGGGTCCTTCAGGTGTGGTCCTGGACAAGATCCTGAAGGGGCTTGGGCTGAAGTACAAGGGAAAGAACGTCCCAGAGGACAGGCGGGTCTTCCTGACCAACGTGGTCAGATGTAGGCCACGGGACGGACAGAGGAACAGAGCCCCAAAGCCTGACGAAATCCTAGCCTGTAGGCCATGGCTTGAAGAGACCCTACGGATGATCAATCCCAACATCCTGGTCATGATTGGGCGGATCTCTGAAGCGGCCATCATTGGGCGGCGTGGGTTCGCCTACCCCATGGTCATGGGGAACCTGGTGGTCTACGAAGTGACCCACCCGGCGGCCTACCTTCGGAACACCAAGTCCATGGACAAAGACCTGGAGCTGTGGACACAGATAGCCAAGGATCTGACGGACTGTGTGGCGGCTGGAGCCAAGAGGCCCAGGTCAACCTACACGCTTCCACTACTTCTTCACGCAAGAAAGGAGGCGTCCAATGGCTGACATGGAAGTGGAAGCCCTAGCTAGTTTCTATGACAGTTCACAGGCGGAGCGGGCTGACTTCCTGAAGATGTCCCAGGGGATGGACCTGTTCAAGGGACGGATCACGGAATGGACCTGGATCAGTAACTTCTTCAAGGACCACGGGACGATCCCTTCCAGGCGGCTCTTCCTGAATAGCTTCCCTTCCATCAAGTTCCCGGCGGAGACTGACCCCCTGTCCTACTGGGCTGAACGGCTGTTTGAACGGGAGAAGTTCAACAGGCTGAAGGACCTGATAGGGGAGGTCAGGACGGACCTGGAGTCCTTGGATGAAAACGCGGCCACCAACGCCACCCAGAAAGTCTTTGACGCTGTGGCCAGCCTTCAACACGTCTGGGACCAGAGGCGTGACGTGAACTGGTCAGACCAGGAGGCGGAGAAATGGGACAGCTACACGCGGCTTCAGGAGGAGCTGAAGCGGGACGGGCTGACGGCTCCTTGGAAGACCCTGGAAAAGCTGATCCCCAGGTTCAGGCCCAAACAGTTGGCCACGATCATAGCCAGGACATCAGTGGGGAAGACCTGGATGACTCTGGTCTTCGGTCTTCACTGGTGGAACCAGGGGGCCAAGGTGGTCTACATCTCCAAGGAGATGGGCGCGGAGGAGATAGCCCAACGGGCGGACTGTATGATGTTCGGCCTGTCCTACACGCGCTACACCAGGGGGACTCTGACGGCGGAGGAGGAACGGAAGTTCAAGGCGGGGATCAGGAGGCTGAAGAGCGGGAACAAGCCTGACTTCATCATCGTGGATGACGAAGACCTGGAGGAGTCAGTTGGGGTCCAGTCTGTCATAGCCAAGATCCAGGAATACAGGCCAGACGTGGTCATCATTGACGGCGCTGATCTCCTGATTGGGGCGGACAAGGCGGGGCTGGCGGAGACGGGCGTCAAGGTAGCCAGGATGATGAAGCGGGTGGCCAAGGCCATGAACATCTTCATCTTCCAGACCTTCCAGGAGCGGAGGGAAGGCGGGGAGAAGGAGGACGGGAAGACAGGAGGAGGACTGGGGACAGTCTACTACGCTGACGCCATCACCCACCATTCAGACTGGATCTTTGAACTGGGCGGAGTCAGGAAGGATCCAGCCAGGGTCTTCAAGGTGGAGAAGGCGCGGAACAGTGGACTGGGGGAGTTCCACATCAGGTTCCTGTTTGATCCCCCATGTTTTGACGAAATCCCGCCAGGGGAGATCAAGCCAGAAGAGAAGCGGAGGACGGACAAAGTAGAGGTCCAGATAGAGAACCAATTCAAGAAGCTACGGGAGAAGGCATGACGGCGGCCCAACTGATGAACCTGTGTGAAGCCCTGGGAATTGAAGGGCTACACCAGCGGACCACCAACATCACGGGCCTGTGTCCTGTCCACATGGAGCGGAGGCCATCCTGGGGGATTTCCTTCACGAAGGAATACCACCCATGGAACTGTTATTCCTGTGGAGCCAAGGGGACGCTCCCCTGGCTGGTTCAGAAGGTCATGGCGGTCACCAAGGACAGGGCGCTGGAGTTCATTGGGAAGTTTGGGTCTTGTAGGGTTCCGGAGTTCAACGGGGAAGTCCCAGAGTTTGAACGGCGCTGGAAGAATGAAGAGATCCAGGTCACACCCCCGTCCCTCTTCAAGCCATTTGAAGTCAACAGGAAAAGGGTGGCCCTTTGGCTGGTCAAGCGGGGGATCCCTTTGTCTGTGGCGGAGGACTGTGGGTTGGGTTACGATCCGAAACAGAACAGGGTCATCTTTCCCTGGTGGGCGGAAGGCGGGAAGAAGCTTTATGGGATGACGGGGAGACTCCGGTCAGGCTACGGCCCCAAGACGCTTCCCTACTTTGGCTTCAAGCGGGGGCTGGCGCTCTTCAGGCCCCTGACCTGTGAGCCACGATCCAAGGAGCCCCTGGTGGTAGTGGAAGGGGAGCTGGACGCCCTGGCGGCGGCGGCCCACGGCTACCCCAACGTGGTTTCCACGGGCGGGGCTCCCAGTAGGAGACAGGCGGAGCTGTTGGTTGAATACGGCCAGCGGATCATCCTGATGTTTGACAATGACGAAGGAGGAGAACAGATGATCTCCACAGTGGACGGCTGGATAGGAAGGAGGACACGGCTGTTCAGGGTGGACTACTACGGCGGAAAGAAGGACCCGGCGGACATGACCAAGGACGAATTCCACACGTCCCTGAAATCCGTCCGGCTGGTGGGTCTATGAGCATTTTTCACTTGACAGCGTCAAGGGATAGGTTTACACTGTAGGAAACTGTCCCATCACACGTTCCTACACGAAAGGAGAACACGATGTCACAGGATGTCACCCAGACCACGTTCCAGGGGAAGACACGCGGTCAGATCAAAAGGCTGGCCAAGTCTCTGGGGCTGACGGTCTACAAGAGCCAGGACGCCACCATGTTGGCGGAGGCTGTTCTGAAGGCCATGGCGGAGGACGCGGGGGCCTACGAAGGGCTGTCTGAAGACCTGAAGGAGCTGGCTGAAGCTATCGGGTTTGAAGTCCTGGAGGAAGAGGAAGATGACGATGAAGTGGACGGGGAGGCCCCTGGAAGCGCGGCGGCCCCTTCTGGACTTCCACGCCATCTCCTGAACGCGGCGGACCTGAAGAGGGCTTTGGACAACCAGGCGGCGGCCCAGTCTACTGGAAATGTTCCCAGGCTCTTCATCAAGGACGGCCAGACCAAGCTGGTCAGGTTCAGGGACAACACCCAGATCACTGGGATCTACTACCACAGCTTGAAGATTGAAGGGCGCTGGCGCTACTTCGTCTGTTCAGAGGGAACGGAGATCCCTGAAGACAGGCCCGTCAACTGTGCGTTCTGTGCGGCTGGTATCGGGCGCTCTGTCAGGGCTGTCTATGAAGTCATTGACAGGGAAGAGTGGACGGACAAACAGGGGGTCACCCACAGCCACACCCCCAGGCTGTTTGAAGTCACCCAGAAGCTTCACGCCAACATCCAACACATAGCCAAGAAGGGGATGTTGACGGATCGTGACGTGGAGATCACCAGGAACGGCGTTCAACAGGCCCAGTATATCGTCCTCCCTGACCCGGAGCCCACGCCAGAGGTTCCCAACGGGGTAGACGTTCCCCCACGGCTCCGTGACAAGCTGGCTGACTTCTACACTCCGCTGTCGAAGGCGGAACAACAGGCGGCCATAGCCCAGTCAGGCGTGAATGGGAATGTGGCGGAACAGGAGGATGTCTAGCCATGGCGTTCACCATCCAGATAGTTCATGACCACGGCCAGGTGGAGGTCATAGCGAAGGGCGCGGAAGCCTTCGTGGTAGCCTTCCAGGACAACAAAGGCGGGACAGGGTTCAGGTCCAACATTGGAGACCTGGGCCACCTTGGCCTCCTCCTGGACCTTGGGAAGGACATGATGGTCATCCAGAAGGCCAAAGGGGAGGGACAAGCCCAGAAGCCTTCAAAGGTCATCCCTGTGACAGGGGCCATTCCTGGCCTGAAGGTTCACAAAGGGAAGCCATGATCATCAAGACCCTTGATGAACTAGAAGATCTCCAAGGGCGGCTGGAGGAACAGCGGGCCTTCTCCATTGACACGGAGACCTACGCCATCCTGATCCCAGGGAAGCGGACTGACGCCAGAATGCTTCCACGGGCCAGGCTTCAGATGGTGTCCCTGTGTTGGGGAGAACCACCAGACTATGACAGCTACGCCATCCCCCTAGCTGTCAAGTTTCCAGGGTTCCTTTCTACCCCTGATGTGGTCCGCGTCCTTCAGCCGTTCCTTGAAGACCCCACGGTTCTGAAAGTCCTTCATAACTCCAACTATGACCGGTATGTCCTGGAGAACCACAGGGTCCCCATGGTGAGAGTGTATGACACCATGGTGGCCTGTTGGTGCCAGGACGAAAACAGACCCAAGGGTCTGAAGGCCATGGCCCCCTTGATTGGGCGCTACCAGACCCAGACGCGGGCTGTGGACTTCAAGAACGTGGATGTCCTGTCTGAATACGCGGAGCGGGACGCTGTGGTCACCTGGGAGCTATACCTGGCCCTGGAAGAAGGGAAGTCCCCTGTCAAGCCAGTGGAACACATGAGGCTGACACCGGCCAAGTTCCAGCCTGAAATCCTGTCCACGGACGAAGACGGAAAGCCAGAGAAGCCTGACTACGGGTGGGACCCAACTATGTCCAGGCGGGAAAAGTTCTTCAGGACACAGGAACAGTCTATGCTTGACGTGGTCCTGGCCATGGAACGGCGTGGGATCATGTTGGACGAAGTCAAGATCAGGCGGGCGGCGTGGAGTATTGAACAAGAGCTGGAGAAGATCCACGGGGAGATCCTGGTCACGGCGGGCGGTCATTTCAACGTGGCGTCCAACAAACAGTTGGGGCGGGTCCTGTTCGGGGACTTCAGGAAGCCGTGGGAGCCCGTGGAGGGGCTGAAGGTTGGCCTGGGGATCCCCTGTACCAGTAGGACGAAGACGGGCCAGGCGTCCGTAGACAAGAAGACGCTGGCGCTGGTTCAACACTACCACCCCATAGTTCCCCTGGTCCTCCGCCATTCGTCCTTGACGAAGCTTTATGACACCTATGTGAACACCAAGACAGGGCTCCTGTCCTACACGGATGAAGCCAACATTCTCCACACGTCCTTCAACCCTGTGGGGACGGTGACTGGGCGGTTCAGTTCCAGTCAGCCAAACCTACAGAACATCCCCAAGCGGGCGGACGTGGGGGCGGTCTCCATCCGGTCCTGTTTCAGGGCGCGGCCAGGATACGTCCTTATAGACGTGGACTATTCCCAATTTGAACTACGGATGATGGCCATCTTCTCCAAGGACAGGAGGCTGATGGAGGTCTACCAGACTGACGGGGACGTTCACCAGATGACGGCGGATGAATGTCACGTCACCAGGTCAGTGGCCAAGACTCTGAATTTTGGTCTCCTCTACGGCCTTGGTCCCTCCAACCTGGCCATGACGTTGACTGTGGAGGGGGAGCCCACGGAAGAGATGGTGGCCAAGCAATACATAGAAGCCTTCTTCAACACCTACAGCGGCGTCCGTGACTGGCGCGGGAAGTGGATAGCGGAACACAAGAGGCCCAAGCCTTGGGGCTTTGGTGTCAAGCTTATCACGGGAAGGATCAGGTGTATTCCTGACATCATATCAGGCTCCAAGGAGAAGAGGCTTGGCGCGGAGCGGGAGCTGATCAACAATACCATCCAGGGCTCTGTTGGAGACTGGATCAAACAGGCCATGATCCGCTGTCACCATGATAGGCGGCTACGGAAGATGGACGCCCACCTACTTCTACAGGTCCATGATGAACTACTGTTTGAAGTACCTGAACCCCTGGCTGTGGAGGCCAAAGACATCATCACGGACCTGATGATCCAGCCACCTGACGGCCTGACACAAGAGCTGGTGGTCCCCATCAGGGTGAACGCGGTCATAGGACCTAACTGGAAGGAGCTGAAAGACGATGTTGAAGCTGAAGGACGTGAAGAAGGGCAAGAAGAAGAGGGCTCTGAAGCGGCCTGACAAGAAGAGGACCAGGCGGGTGACTGGCCAGCGTCAGGGAGTCTCCATAGACTCCAGGCCCACCACGGAAGTCAAGGAACGCTACAGGTCCAGAGTCAGGGAAGAGCGGGAGAAGGCGGGGATCATGAAACAGGTGGACCTGGCCAGGATGGTAGGAGTCCGGCGTCAGTTCATCCACCAGTTGGAGGAACAACAGACCTTCCTGTCCTCCCCCATGGCCTTGATCCTGTCTGAAATCTTTGGCTGTTCACTGGATGACCTGTATGAAAAAGTCAACTGAAGACGCCATAGCCAGCCTTCTGGCGGCCACGGAGAAGAAATACGGGAAGGGCGTTCTGGTCCAAGCTTCAGAGGCCAAGAACCTGGAGATCAGGCGGTTCTCCTCCGGCTGTGTGGCGCTGGACTTTGCGCTGTGTGGCGGATGGGCTGAAGGGCGGATGATAGAGCTGATAGGCCAGTTTTCAGCCTGTAAGTCCACGCTGGCCACGCTGGCCTGTGTGGAGTTCATGAAGGCCCATCCTGACGGGTTCGCGCTCTACCTGGACCTGGAAGGGTCCTGTGACAAACAGTGGATCAAGCGGTTGGGCGGGGACCTTCGGCGGTTCGTCCTGTCCAGGCCCACAGGCGGGGAGGAGGCGGGGGACGCGCTGATTGAAAACCTACGCCAGCTACGCCAGACGGATGTCCCTGTGTTGGTGGTCCTTGACTCCATAGCGGCCATGATCCCAACGAAGGAGACGGAGGAGGACATGGACTGGAACCAGCCAGGGCTCCACGCCAAGCTGGTCACCAAGTTCCTACGGAAGGTCCTGGTGGAGCTACGCCAGGATCTCCTGGAGGAGTCCCCCCAGTTCACGCTGATCCTGATCAACCAGATCAGGGAGAAGGTGGGGATCATGTTTGGAAACCCGGAGACAGGGACGGGCGGAAGGGCGCGGGAGTTCTTTGTCAGCCAACAGGTCCGTCTGTCGCGGGAGTCCTTCGTCAGGAAGAAGGTGAAGACCCCCCAGGGAAAGGACATCCAGGAGACCATTGGTCTGAAGATCAAGTTCAGGGTCCAGAAGAACAAAGCGGGCGGACCCCAGGATGAACAGGGATCCTTCAGGTTCCACACCAAGCCAAAGGACGGGAACCCAAGCGGGTCCATAGATAACGTCACGGACCTGGTGGACTACGGCCTTCACTACGGAGTTCTGACCAAGGTGGGCTCCAGCCTGGAGTGGGGCGGGAAGAAGTTCACCCAGAAGGCGTTCAAGGAAGGGCTACGGACGGACCCCAAGCTGTTCCAGGCGGTCAGGGACGCTCTGGTCAAGATAGCCATTGACAGGTTTCAGTCATGAAAGCCAGATCAACCATCCACGAACACAAGACCATGAAACGCCACGGAGGCCGGAGGAACCCGGCCAGCGGGTCCATCCCAGGGTGGAAGGGAGACGGCCAGACGGAAGACCACCTGTATGAAATCAAGTATACTGACAAAGGACAGTTCATCCTGAAGTTGGCTACCCTTCGGAAGCTGGAGAAGGAGGCCCTGGCCCACAAGAAGGATCCAGCCCTGGCGCTGACCTTCTACGATGGGAAGCGGGAGTTCACCTACATCATCATCCCTGAAGGGGATTTCCTGGAGTTGAGAGATGGCGGGAATTCGTGAAATCAGAAAAGCGGCTAGACAAGGGAAACAGGTCACCATCACATACAAGAAGAAGGGCGTGAAAGGGAAGGCTGGATCCGCCAGGACGGTCAGGCGGAAGGTCTCCGTATACGAAGACAAAGCGGGGAAGATATGGGTAGACCATCATGGTCAAACCAAGTCACTGATCAGGCGGCGGATAGTGGCGGCTGTGGTTACGCCCACCAAGGCCAAACCCCTCTTCCCTGTCAAGATGTAAGGAGAAACGATGTCACTACGGGAAAAGCTGGCTGTGGCCACGGCCCCAGAAAGCCTACTGTCACCTGTCATCCTTCAGTTCATGGTGGACAATGACATAGCGGTCAAGACTGGGGAGATCTCCAGACACCAGAACGAACAGGAGAAGCTGGCGGCCATCAGGGCCATCTTGGAGGCTGAAGAGAACATGTCCAAGAAGACAGTGGACGGCTTCCATCCTTCCAGGTTGGGAGGCTGTCCAAGAGCTATCTTCTTTGACGCTTTCAACGCTCCCATAGACGTGGAGAAGCTGAAGAGGTCAAAACAGGCGGGGCTTGGGCTTATGAGGATGGAGAACGGGACGTTCACCCACATCAGGCTCCAGTCCATCATGTATAGGATGGGGATCTTGGAGTCCTTTGAAGACAGAGCCCAGGGCTATGTGGATGACGTGGCCTTCTCCGGGCGCTACGATGGGATCATCAGGGTCAGGAAGGGAACCTGGCCATCCTTCAGGGGAGAACACGGGAAGCGGTATCTTCTGGAGATCAAGTCAGCGAATAACAAGAATTTCTGTTTGAAGGCTGGCGGGACCCCTGACGAATTCCACAGGCTTCAGATCCAGATCTACCTTCACATCCTTGGCCTGGAAGAGGCCATCCTTCTATACGAAAACAAGGACAACCAGAACCCCCATGATGAACTGATCACCTATGACCCCGTGGAGCTGGAGGCTGGCGTGGAGCTGGCCAGGCGGTTCAACAGGATGATAGGGAAGCGGCGGTTCCCAGACAAACCCAAGAAAGCCTACTGCTACACCTGTGAATACGAGTCCCTGTGTAAAGGTGGAGCCAGGCTGAAGGAGTTCATGGATGGCCTACCTGAAAAGACCAGTCAGCGGAAAAGACACGCCACCCCCAAGCGGCCCAGTTCAGGAAAAGGTTCTGGACCTGGTAGGAAAAGACGGCTTCTGTTTGCCAACAAAGCCAAGCGGAAATGACGCTTGGCAAGATACCCCCATGGACCTGACGGACATCTCCTACAAGGAACTGGGGGACAGGATGGCCTACATCACTGGCTGGCTGGAATTCGCGGAGTCCAGGGTGGGCGTAGCGGAGCTGAAGGTCACGGACGCCACCAAGGCCCTGAAGGAAAGGGAGGCGTCCCTACTGGAAGAGGCGGACGCCAAGGACAAATGGAAGTTTGACCGGCTTCTCCCCAATGACAAAGTCTGGGCGGCCAGGAAGTTCAACCTGGACGTGGCGGAAGCCTACTTGGCCATGACCACCAGGATGTTGAAGAAGTTTGAAAAGGGCTACGGGGCCATCTCCAGGGAGATGACACGGAGGTCCAAAGCGGTCTATACTGGAACACCGGGAGACTGATGGCTACTTACCTGACACCCAATTTCACAGTGGAAGAGTTCCTGTGTCCCTGTGGGGACTGTGGGGGCGGGATGATCTCCATAGACCTGGTCATGGTCCTTCAGGACCTACGGGACCAGGTGGGGAGGCCCATCTACATCTCTGAAGGGGGCGGGGTCAGGTGTTCTGTCTATAACGCTTCCCTCCGGCTATCGTCCCCACGCTCCCAACACTTGAACGCCAAGGCGGCGGACATCACCATAGAGGGTCTGGACGTGGTCACCACCTGGCGGATCTGTCTTCTGGAACCCAGGTTCACGGGCCTGGGATACTACCTGACCCACACCCACGTGGACATCAGGCCAGGCCCCCGGGTCTTCTGGAGTTCAAGATGACACATAGGTCCACGTGGAAGGCGGCGGAGCGTAGGGTGGCGGCCTACTTTGACGCCATCAGGATCAGTCTGTCAGGGTCCAATAACCAACAGGCCCAGACAAGTTCTGACACGGATAGCGAAGAATTCTATATTGAAGTAAAATACAGACAAAGGTTCAGCGTCCTGACGCTGTTCCACGATGTTATACGGAAGGCGAAGAAGGAGAAGAAGCTTCCTGTTCTGGCGCTGGTGGAAAAGAACAAACCCGGCTTCTTCCTGGTACTCCGCCAGAAGGACTTGGACATCCTGATCAAGAAGGTCATAGAACTACGGCTGGCGCGGCTGTCTTCTCTGATCTCTGACCAGGAGACCTTCCTTCAGGACGAAGACACGGAAGAGGAGGCGAACCACCATGACCCAGGACCAGGAAGCCAACGTGACGGATGATGAACTGTATCAGTTCCACCCAGGATCCCTCAAGATCAGCGGGAAGACCAAGTCACATTCAGCGGGACGCTACGCGGCCAACCTTTGGAGGTCAGGGAAGCGGCCTGTGGACTTTGTGTATTTGGGAGGGAACGCTGGCCAACAGGCGGACAAGGCGGCCCACGCCATGATGATGGAGCTGGCCAAGCTTTTCAACATCATAGTGGGGTTTGTCCCTATGCGGGTTATGGTCAAGACGGAGCCAGACGAAAACGGGAAGACCCACATCAAGGACGCTTTTGTCTGGCGGGCTATTCCGCTAAAGGAAGGAGTGGACGATGGGTAGAGGGAAGAAGAAGTTCCTCCCGTCCACGCTCTTCAGAGGGATGGTGGGCGCGATACAGGCGGCCAAGATAGCGTCAGGAATGGGGGACGCTATCTACCCTGAAGACGTGACACGGGCGGCGCTGGACGTGATCAAGAAAGTGGAGAAGGCCAGGCTGGTCACAGTCATGGCCATGGGCCACATGACTCCAAGTCAGCGCGGGAAACACGCTTGGGCCATCAGGCGGGAGAACAAGGCCAGAGCGGTCAGGGGCCTTCCACCTGTTGGGAACGTGGCGGCCAGGGCCAGACAGGCGGCGGTCAAGCGGGCTGTCAGAGAACAGATCAGGAAACAGAAGGCCAAGAAGAAGTCAGCGAAACAGCGGAAGTCCCAGGCCAGGAAAGCGGCTGTCAAGAGATGGGACAGCTACTACAAGGCCAACCCTAAGAAGGAACCAGCCAAGCGGCGGAAAATGAGGCTACAGCGGGAAAGGCGGGCCAAGGCTAAGAAGTCCTAACAGTGTTCACTCCAACAGGGCGGGGAGGGGCGTTCCCGGCGTCCCTCCCCTTCCACCACACGAAGTCACGGAAGGACAGGACGATGAAGAAACAGGCGGACACGGTTCTACTTCTATCTGGGGGGCTAGACAGCGCGGTCACGCTGTTTGAACTGGTGGTCTCTGGTCATGGCGTGGTCTGTGTCTACATTGAACACGGCCAAGCCATGGGGGAATTCAGGAAGATCTCCACCAAGCTGGTCAGGGAAGCTAAGAAGCTGTCAGAGGCCATGTGGAAGACCAGGCTGGTGAAGCTGGAGACGGTCAGGATCTCTGATCTGTGGAAGCGGGCGGGGCGGATGTTGGGCCAGGCTCCTGACGTGATGTTTGGTAGGAACCTGGTCTACCTGTCAATAGCGGCCACCTTCGCGGCCAGATACCAGGCCACGGACATAGCCTTCTCCGTCCACATGGAGGACGGAGATGAACCAGGCGCGGTCTACCCTGATCAGTCAGAGGAGTTCATCATGGCGGCCCACAAGGCCATCAGCCAGGGGATAGGGATGAACGTCAACGTCACCACACCCATCTGGGGCTGTTCGGAGGCGGAGCTGTTCTACGCGGCCCACAAGATGGACATCCTGGACCTGGCCCTGGAGACGGTCTCCTGTATGACCTACTTCAGGAAGAGGAAGTTGGACCTGAAGAAACATGACTGGGGACGGGGCTGTGGGGCTTGTTCGTCCTGTGAAGTCAGGGCGGAGGGATGGCGGGTCTTTCAGGGGATGTTGGAAGATGACAAGCGGAGGGACCTATGAAGATCTTCAGACACCTGAAACCCCTGGCGGCGGCCCACAGGCTGAAGGATGTCCGGAGCTGTCAGATGATCCACGGCCACACCTACCAGATCAACGTCACGGTCTACGGGGACCCTGACACGGAGATGGTCATGGACTTCTCTGACTTCAGGGACTTTGACAGGTTCTCCCAGTGGGCCATGGACCACAGGCTGGTCCTGGACTACGCGGATCCCATCGTGGAGAAGCTGGAGACAGCCTTGGACGGGGAGGAGTATGACCTGTTCCTGATCCCTGGTCCTCCTACTGTGGAGAACCTGGCCAGGTTCTTCTGGTACGCTTTCAGGGCTCTGGGGCTTCATGACGCCCTGGGCCACACGGTCCAGATCACAGAGTCACCAGGCGCGGGGGCGGTCTTCAGCGGACAGGATCCAGAGGACCAGAAGTTCAGGGAGGAGGCGGAAGGGATGGTCCACGGGTTCCGTTCTTGGTTCCATCCAGAGGACCCCCCAGACTGAATTTTTCTCCCGGGGTGGGTCCCTATGAGCATTTTTTTCTTGACAGGTTTGTAGTCACGTGTTAACGTATGGGACAAAAGTTCCAAAATGGAGGTCTCCAAGAGACAAGGAGGAAACATGAGCCAGGAAGCTGTTGGACTGATTGAAGACGCCATGGGGATGTTGAAGAAGGCCCAGGCGCTCCTGACTGGGGAGGCGGTCTCCCCTGAAAAGGCTATAGGGGACAAGCTACGGGTCCTCCCCCTTCTGTCAGAGCTGAACAAGATGAAGAAGGCGGAGCTGTTGGAACAGGCGGCGGCGCTAGGGTTCAAGTTTGAGCCCAAGACCAGGGTCCCCATGATGCGGAAGATGTTGGGCGTCTTGATCGGGGCCTATGAAGCGGATCTGGACTATGACCCCACGCTGGAAGAAGCGGAGGAAGCGGGGAAGCTGATTGGCGTGGAGCTGGAGAACGCTGACCTGACGTTCCTTCTTTCCGAAATCTCCGCCAGGGTGGGGGAGATCCTGGCTGACGGGCGCGTAGTGGAGAAGCCAGAAGAGGAGGATGACCAGGATGATGAAGAGGAAGAGCCTACTGGACAGGATAGCGGAGACGTTCCAGCCGGGTCAGAAGAAGAGGAAGAAGACCAGGAGGACGAAGAAGACGGGGAACCGGAAGCGGATGGTCAGGATGACGAAGAAGACGGAGATCCAGGCCAGGATGACGAAGAAGAGGAAGATCCGGAAAAAGCGGGGTCAGGGGATGACCAGTCCGATGAAGAAGAGGACCCTGAAGAAGAGGAAGAAGAGGATGATGAAGAGGACGATGTCAGACTAGCCTTTGACTGGTCCTCCTTCCTGGACCTGGCCAAGGCCATGGTGGGGGATGACTACAAGGACTCCCTGGAAGAGGCCAGGGAATGGTGGGTCCCCAAGCTTCCGGCTGTGGTTCAGGAAGAGCTGAACGGGATGTCTGACAAGGACGTGGTCATCAGGTTTGAAGCGGCCTTCTACGATGACAGCGGGCTCCGTCATGACTGGGGTGAAGGATACCTTCACAACGGCTGTGGGTTCGCCAACGGGCTCCCCCTGGACACCTATGAAGGGGATGACACCTTCACCTGGAAGGACGGCGCGGAGGAAGGCCCCGTGGACACGGAGTTTGTGGGACAGACGGAGGGACCTGACGGGGTCCAGTATTTCATGATCTTCCCCAACGGGGACGTGGTAGAGGTCATCAAGGCGGAGTAGAGAATGAAGAGGCTACTGGCGGAAGTATCCAATAGGCTGGTCAACAGACAGGAAATAGTCAACCAGACAGGGCTGGCTATGCTGGCTGGCCAACACGTCCTCTTGAAAGGCCCCCCAGGGATAGGGAAGTCCATGTTGGCGTCCCTTCTCCTTGGGGGGATCAAGGGGGCCAGCGTCTTCAAGATCCAGTTGGCCAGGGACATGTCCCCTGACTACATCTTTGGACCCATGAACCTTCAGAAGTACAGGACCCAGGCGATAGTGGAGCATAACACCCAAGGCTCCCTGGTGGACTGTCATTTTGGGTTCTTGGATGAACTGTTTGACGCCCATCCTGGGCTCCTTCGGTCCATCCTGGAAGTCCTGAATGAACGGACCTTCTCCAGGAACACGGGCCACGTTCAACGCTGTCCTCTGATCTCTGTCCTGGCCACCACGAACTACTACAAGCCAGAGCTGGCCACGGACGCGGTCATGGACAGGTTCTTGGTCAGGATGGAAGTGAACGGCCAGATGTCCCAGGCGGACCAGGTCAAGATGTTCCAACAGTCCATGGACAAGAAGCCCATGAAGCGGATGTCCTTCAAACAGTTCAGGGCGGCGCGGGACTCCGTCAAGAAGGTCCACGTGTCCACGTTCACGCTGTCCTACGTGGCGGAGTTCTTGGACAGTTGTCAGGACGCCTACTCCGTGATCTCCCCCAGGAGGCGGGTCTGGTGTCTGGACCTGATGAAGGCCCACGCTTGGCTACGCGGGGACAACGTGGTCACGGCCATAGATCTGGCGGCCCTGTGTTGGGCCATCGTCCCCATGGGCGGAAACCCGGCGGACTTCTGGAAGAAGCTGGAGAACGTGTCCAAGAAGATGGGCGCGGAAGACGCCATCTACAACAATGTCAGGGCGGCGGAGAACCTTCTGGGGAAGTTCAGGCGGGCGTTCACGCGGAAGAAGGCTGACCCCAGGTGGCTGACGGAGGTCAGCCAGAACCTTCTACGTCTTGACGCCTACTACACGGGCCTGGCCACCAAGTCCCTGGGACCAGAGCTGGACGAACGGGTCAAGGGAATAGCGGACACCATAGAAACGCTCCGGGGCCAGGCCACGGACGCGCTCCGGGAAAGGGCTACAGATGGAGATAGTGGACGGACAGACCACACAGGAAGAACAAAAGGCGGCGGAAGAACACGGCGTTCAGTACGGCGTGGAAGGTTCTTTGTTTCTTGACCTTCTGAAGTACAGGCGCGGCGGGCGGGTCAAGTCAAGCCAGGAATTGGGGATCTTCATGGGACCCCAGTTCACGGAATACTGTCAGAGGCGGGAGCTGATCTCCTCCTTGGAACAGACGCCCTACTGGGGACAGGTCAAGGCGGACTCCTTCATGGAGGAGGCTGAACAGTTGGTGGGAGTCCTCCTGACCTTGTCCAAGATCAGGCGGATCCAGACCTGTCAGAAGTGCAATCTTCAACATCACTGTCTGTTCGGAGCCCACATAGCTGTGGCGCGGCTGGATGACACTACCTATCCGGACAAGCTGGTTCATGAAGACTGTCCTGACCCCCCGTCCAGCGGGCTGATCTCCTTGGTGGGCTACGGCGCTGACTACCTGAACAAGCTGTTCTCCAACGTGGTCCAGGGAGGGTTCCTGGGCGGCGCGGCCAAGCTTCCAGAAGGGAAGTTCCTGGAGGCCATCCTTCCCCAGGGGATCAATGTTCCCATAGACCCCCAGGTGGAGGAAGAGCTGAAGAAGATCCTTGGCGCTGGCGGGACAGATGGAGAGAACGATGAAGACGGCGGAGGCGGGCGGGTCTTCGGCGGCGGAGGCCCCGGTGGAAAGGGGAAGTCCCAGTCCACGTTCACAGGATCCGCCTTCCTGGGCGCTGTGGAACAGGTAGCGGGACGGCTGGACCCCAGGATCTTGACCATTCTGGACATCGTCACCTTCATTGAAGGGGCCTTGAACACCCACGAAGACAGCCAGAAGAACAGGACCCCTACGCCAGCGGATGACGAAGATGTCACCACCATCCACGATATTTCCCAGGCTGTGGACGCGCTCCCCAGGGAACAGGCTATGGATGATGATGTCTTCTTCCAGAAGATAGCTGACGGGACGCTGATGGTGAACGAACACCAGGAACACGTGGGGCGGCCCCTACTCTACATCCTGGTGGACGTGTCAGGGTCCATGATGGACCAGATCTCCGTCAGGGCGGCCCAGAAGAGGGGCGGATGGACGCTGTCTAAGGGCGGCTTTGCTTCCGCCTTCTCCCTGGCCTTCCTGAATGACATCAACGCCAAGAACGGGGTGGCCTACTTCCGTTCCTTCGCGGGGAGGCCGGGGAAGCTATACACGGCGAAGACTGACGCGGGCTTTGCCCACATTGGGCGGATCATAGGGCTGGCGGACTTCAACGGAGGCTCCACGGCCATAGACGTGGCGCTGAAACAGGCGGTCAAGGACATCAGGAAAGCCAGGGCGGCCCAGGACTCTGATCTTGGGCGGGCCAAGATCCTTCTCCTGACGGACGCTGAACAGGGCCTAAAGCCAGAACACCTTCCCAATTTCCAGGACACGGAGCTACACGTGATCCAGATGTCTGACGCCACCTACTACATGAACACGGAGGACTGGACTGATGACACGCTCTACAACGCGGCCACCAGCTACTCCATCATGAATTCAGCCACGGCTGACCTGGCGGACATCGTGACCACGGTGAAGGGGAGGGACTGACATGTTGTTCACGCTGTCCAAGATCAGGACTGACCAGGGCGCGGCGCTCTTCTGTGTGGCGGCGGCCTACCTGGCTGACAAGAAGGAAGTCAGGCGGGCTGTGGTGGCCACGGGCTTGACGGAAGTCTGGGCCTCCTACTCCAAGACAGGGACCCACGTCTTCTACCCAGGGAAGAACGCGGCCATGGATGACAGGCTGTTCATGGTGGATCTGATCTTCTGTGAACGGGACCTTCTGATGGCTATGGGAGACACGCTGTCCCTGGGCGGGATGGCCAAAGGGTGGAAGATTGACAAGAACTGGCGAAGGACCAACGCGGGGAAGAACTGGCTAGGGAAGGACGAAGAAAGCGGGGAGGCCCTGGTCAAGATCGTGGACACCAACGGGCTGGTCCTGGATTTCTACAACCCCAACAGGCGGCGGATGATCTTGGACGGGGTCCCAGAAGCCAAGGAGTTCACGGCCACCACGCTGTTCAACCTGGACACTGATGTGGACTTTGACTCCTTCATGTATGTCTTGTCAGAGGCTCCTTCTGAAGTCTTTGACAGCCCTGAAGAGCTGGCGGCCTTCTACTGGAAGACAGTGGAGGGGGTCACCCAGGCCCACGCTTTCCCGTCCAGGCGGAGGAGACGGAGACCTGGTCAGATCAAGGAACGGCCCAAGGTAGAGAAGGAGAAGCCAAAGCCCCCACCCAAGAAGGAGAAGAAGAACGCGGGACCAGCGGGGAAAGCGGCCACGCCACCAGACATCAGGACATCCACCTTGAACGGGATGAAGATGTCACCCAAGGTCAAGGAGGTCATGGAGGCGGCCATCTCCCTGGTAGTGGACGGACAGTCCAAGGACAAGGAGGAGGAACTGGTCAAGCTGACACGCGGGCTGACCCCCCAGGAGTTCAATGAATTCAGGGAAGTCCTACACAAGACAGGAACAGAAGTCAGGGAGGCTAGAAAGTCATGACGGCTCTGTTGTGGATGGACAAGGTCAAGGAGAAGGCGGCCACCAAGGCGAAGGAGCCCCCCAAGAGGACGGGGCCAGCCAGGGCGGCGGAGACCTACGGGCGGACCTTCCCCTGGGCCATCAAGACCCAGAAGAAGACCACCAAGGGAGAAGGACCCATCATAGCCTGTGAGCTGTGCGGAGTTCCTACCACACCCCAGGAGCGGATCTGGGTCAACACGTGGAACATCAAGGAGAAGAGGCTGGAAAGGGCGGGCGTGGATTGGAAGCCCACCCATTTCTTGGTCTGTCGGGCCAGGTGTGCCAGGCGTCTGGAGAAGATGGGCGGCTACCTGGATGAAGGAGATGATGACTGATGACGTTTTTGGAAGAGGTCACCATGACCATGTTTTTGGTCTGTGGGTTCTTCTTCTTCCTGACCCTGACCATTCTGTTGGTTCTGGCGTCAGGGTGGCTGACCTGGGCTATCTTTGACTGGTTCACGGAGAAGCGGAGGAAGAGGAAGTGAAATCCAGGGCGGCCAGGATGACACCGGTGTCAAGGAGGATGACAGCCTGGCCACGGGTCACATCAAGGCGTGGGTTGGGGCTAGTGACCTACCATTTCAAGGAGGACTGAATGGCGGAGACTATCCTGTTGGTTTGTAAATGTGCGGCGGCCATCTCCATCACGGGGCTGGTGATCTTGTTCTGTCTGACTGGAGCTGTGGGGCTGGTCAAGCTTCTGGCGAAGATGGCGGACATAGACATAGACACCCCACCTGAAGAACAGGGCTGGAAGGAGTCCTGGTCAGATAGGAAGAAGAAGTGACTAGGATCTTCTTTGGCGGATGTGACGAACGGTTCTACTTCAACCTGGCCACGGAATACAAGGTGGACGCGGTCCTGGTATCCTATTGGAAAATGAGGGAAAGACCGGACATAATCATCCAGAGGAAGGAGGCCAACCCAGACGTGGACTTCATGGTTGACAGTGGAGCCTACACGTTCCAGAAGAAGGGGCGGGAGCTGGACACGGATGACTTCAAAGCCTACCTGGATGAATACCTGTCCTGGCTGGAGATCTACCAGGACTACATCTGGGCGGCTGTGGAGCTGGACGTGGATGAATGGGTTGGGCTGGAACAGGTCATGGAATGGTGGGACCTGTTTGACCAGCTACGGGTCCCTGTGATCAGGGTCTTCCACCCAGAGATGGGGCCACAGGTGTGGGAGACCATGTGTCAGCGGTTTCCCTACGTGGGGATCACCAAGGGGCTGAACAGGGAAGTGGTAGAGGATCTGACAACACTGGCCAGGGCCTATCTGTGCCGGGTCCACGGCTTTGGAATAACTGATGACTGGTCCATGAAGAAGGGGATCTACTACACCACGGACTCCACCACCTGGAAGACCACGGAAAGGTGGGGCTGTCTATACTACTGGGATGACGCTGAAGAGAAGGTGAAGACGCTGTCACGCCACAGACAAGATGACTGGGTCCAGATGAAGGAGGACTTTGAAGCGGAGGGGCTTGACTGGTCCAAGATAGCCAAGAGGGAGAAGGCGGAGCTGTCCAGAACGGCGCTGATAGCCTACACGCGGCTTCAACATTGGCTGGATGAACGGAAGACCACCACCCCCTACTGGGATTTCAGAGTTCCCCCTGGACCCCTGTCTGATCAAGATGTCAATGACTGGGTCAAGAAGTTCAGATGGTACGCGGTCAAGGACTTGGAACAGCGGCGGGCTTACGTGGAAATCATCCAGGCGCTACAGAATGGGCGGAAGCTACGGGAGTGGGATGACTCTGATGTCTGTTCTGTAGTGGCCTGGATCCTACAAGAGGAGGTCATAGAGGAGGTCACCCCTGGGGTGATCATGAGAATGAACGCGGCTTTAATGCCCAAACTACGGAAGCGGCTTCTGGTCCCAACGATCAAGGACAAGGAGCCAGAGACCAGGGAGGTCACCATGACCACCTGGGACGAATTGGAGGGCTGATCATGCCTGGATCAAATGAGAAGAAGTGGTTCTACAAGATCTACCAGTCAATCAGGGAAAGTCTCCCATCTTGGCTCCAGAAGATCCTGGACAAACAGATGGAGAAGTATGAACCTTGTGAAGTCTGTGGGTCCTATGACCACAAGACGAAAGACCACCCACCTGACCCCATAGAGTTCAGGCTTCCTGAAGGACCTGTCTATGACGGCGCGGCGGCCAGCGGAGCCCATACGGGGTTTGTCCTGGCCACGGAGAACTATGTGGCCCAATACATTGGAGGCCAGGACAGGGGATCCTGTATCTGTTTCATCCATGTCAGGTTTGTGAACGCGGAGACGGGCCAGGAGGTCAAGTATTCCTACGGAGACCTGGAGCCCAGGAACGAACCAAAGGACCCCAGTCTTCCCTACTGTGACTGTCCTGGGGACGCTAGGAACTGGACGCGGGCGGATGACCACGGGAACCCCAACGCCAAGCCCTATCTGTACGCCACGGGCTACCCAGAGAAGGAAACTGGCGCGGACGGGACCAGGCGCGGGTTCGTCTGGGCTCCCCTACCCCACGCTGGTTCCTGGAACGTCTACATCAAGTGGCGGGCCACGAACAACAGAGGAACGGCCTTCCCCTGTATCGTCTACAAGGAAGGCGGAACGCTGAAGGTCAAGGTCTGGAAGTGGAACCAACGCGGAGACACGGGGGCTTCCCCGGAGATCCAACTGGGGACCTTCACTTTCAACAGCTAAGGAGAACACATGAACATTCACGGCGCTGACTTTCATTTCCAGGGCTTCAAGCGGGCCAATGACCAGAACCCCGTGGCCCTGGAATTCTGTCAGTGGTTCTATGTTCATGGTGATGAACACACGCTGTCCCTTTTGGGGGACACATTTGACCTTTACCCCCACACCTACGTCAAGACGCTACAGGTCTATGAAGAGACCTTTTCACGCCTGTCCACCCAGGACATCCAATTCATACCGGGGAACCATGACTATGGGATCACCTACCTGAACCACATGTTCACCTGGGACATCTTCAAACCAGGGGAGTTCATTGACTCCCAGGGGCGGAGATGGTGGAGGGAACACGGCCACGAACAGGACCCAGTTTGGGGGGAAGGAGGCGTCTTTGATGTCTCCTCCCCCAAGGGCCTGAAGGCGGCCCAGACGTTCTTGGCTACGGCGGTGACTTTGGAAAAGCTGTTCCCACAGTTGGACCAACGGGCTGTCCAGGTGGCCAACTGGATGGTGGACAAGGTCTTCCCTGAAGGGAAGCGGCTAGGGTGGAAACACTACGCCAAGGTGGCCATGGACAAGTTCAACCAGGACTACTTTGGTTACATCTGCGGCCACACACATGATGTCTGGGACTTCGTGTTCCCCCAGGGTCAGAGGATGATGAACCCAGGGTCCTGGACGGCGGAACGCTGTTACTTCGTGGACGTTGACACGGACCAGGTCTACAGGTTCACGGGACCTGACGTGGTCACGCCCACAAATGAGTTCCGGAGGACGCTGACCTTTGAAGATACAAAACAGCTACAGGAAGCTGTGACGGTATAGGAAGGCTACCATGGAAAACGAACCCAAAGGACCCAAGCTGATAAAGCTGAAGGAGGCGGCGGACCAGATGGGAGTCCACAGGATGACCGTCTACAGAATGGTCCAGCGGGGGGACATCCCTTCCTTCCGCATAGGCCAGAAGTCCCTCCGGGTGTCACAAGAAGACGTGGAAGACTACATCCAAAAACGGAGAAACTGAAGGAGGACAGGATGACAGAGGACAGGCGGCCCCCAGGGCTGTGGCTAGGGGTGGCCATCACGCTGACGCTGGTGGCCATCTTCTCCATGGGGTTCTATTGTGGGACGAAATACGCGGCCAGGAAGGCCCTACACACCCAGATCCTACTCCCCTGGGAGCTGGAGCCCTGGGACCAGGTCCAACTGTCCACGGCGCTCTTGGTCAACGCGGTCAAGGGCGGAGGCTGTGAAATCCAGATCAAAGACCAATACACGGCCCAGGACCTTCTGGATGAAGAGCTGGATGACATCACCTATCCGGCGGAGCTGGAAGGGACAGGGCCAACACCAACACGTGGAGACACCAATGGGGAATAAGGCGGCCTTTTATTCTGACCTGGCGGCCCGGGCCTTCGTGGATCCTGACTGGTCCTTTGCGGACGTGTCAAGGGCGGAGCGGGCGGCCTACACCCACGGCTATCATAGATACCCGGCCAAGTTCATTCCCCAACTGGTGGACAAAGCCCTGGAAGACTACGGGCCAAGTCAGGAGGCCCTTGTTCTGGACCCATTCTGTGGGTCTGGAACCACCTTGGTCTGTAGTCTCCTCCGGGGCCATAGGGCGGCGGGGGCGGACATCAACCCCTTGGCCACGCTGATCACGGAAGTCAAGGCGCGGCCAATAGATCCTGAAAAACTGGAACATAGGTTGAAGTCTGTCAGAGGACTTGTGGGGAGTCCGTCCCCGTCCCCCATTATCCCAGAGGTCCATGAAGATCTGATCCTGAAGTGGTTTCCCCAAGAGAACATCTACAGGCTAGGCCACATCCTGGGTCACATCATGGCGGTCCAGGATCCGGAGATCCAGATGTTCCTGAAGGTGGCCTTCAGCCACATCCTGAAGCCATCGTCCTGGTGGAATGATCAGTCCACCAAGCCACAGAAACAGAAGGACAAGAAGCCACGGAACGCTGAAGAGCTGTTCCTGGCCCACCTGGATGTCATGGCGGACGGGAACGCGGCCTACTGGGACGCTGTCCCTCTGATCCTTCGGCGGAGCCACATTCCCTATCAGACGATCCCAAGACACCCCTGGCTGACCAAGCTTGGGGCGGGGAAGGCGGGAATGATCGTCACATCTCCTCCCTACTGTACGTCCTACGAATACCTGTCAATCCACCAACTGTCCATTGGCTGGCTGAACCTGGGCGGCGTGGACGCCAAGGTCAAGTCCTTCTACATTGGGTCCAACTGTCGGGCGGGGTTTCATGAGAAGCCCACCAGCCAACTGGCGCTCCAGACAGTGGCCAGGTTGAAGGAGAAGTCAGTCAAGACGGCGGGCGCTGTGAACGCCTACTACGCGGACATGGAGCGGACGTGGGGGGAGATGAAGCGGGTCCTGGCCAAGGGCGGCTACATGGTCATAGTGATAGGGGACACCCAGTTGAAGGGAGTCCCCATAGAGAACGGAGGGGTCTTCTGTGAGATGTTGGAGGACCTGAAGTTCAACCTTCACAAGGTCTTCAAGCGGGAGATCCCTTCCAAGCTTCTCCCGTCAACCAGGGATCCCAAGACAGGGCGGTTCTCCAAGGCGGGGCCAGGAGTCAAGACAGCCTACCCCACAGAGCTGGTCCTGGTAGCCAGAAAAATGTGAAAAAAGTGACCCTAATGTTGTGTTTTCACTTGACAAGAACCGGCGGACGGGCTATAGTAGTGACATAACACGAAAAAATATACTGAAGGAACATTCATGGCTGACACACCAAGCTTCAAGGAGATCAGGGCGGAACTGAACGGACGCTACACCAACAGGCTGGAAGAGGCCATGTTGGACGTGGGGATCAGGAAGAAGGTGGACCTGGCCAGGATAGCGGGCGTCAGCTACGAAGCCATCACCAAGGGAATGAAGACTGGGTCCCTGATGAACATCCACACGGCGCTCCGGATAGCGGACGCCCTGGAGATCTCACTGGATGACCTGTTTGGAATACCCGTAGACCAGGCCCCTGAAGTGACCCCACCCAAGAAGTTCTCCAGGACCATTTCAAGGGCTCAGATGTTGAAGGCTAAGAAGGAGAAGCCCCCAACGCGGAGGCGGCTGTTGAAACCACCCAAGGAGTAGGATGATGTGTGAACGCGCTGGATGTAGGACGGCTGAAGGGCTCTGTGTGGCGAAGGTCAACGCCAACGTCCCCACACGCCACCAACACATCCAAGAAGTCCTGGCGTGGACGGACCCATCCTGTCTTCCCTTCGTCAAGGTCAAGAGGTATGATGAAAGATGTGATCTACCTGTAGACCAGAGAACTGAAAGGGGCTGTCTTGGCGCTACCAACGGTTGAAGAGGTCAAGGCTTCGTGGGTGGCCGGAACGATCTGGGATGACTATGGGATTGACTTCAACGGAGAGAAGGTCCCAAACCCAGAAATTAGTGACATACTCCAGGAGGCGCTGAAAGAACTGGATCCACACCAGGAAACAGAATAGAGTTCTGAACACATAGTCCAAGTCACTGAAACCCTACACGGAAAGGATGGAACATGGCGGAACTGGTATCATTCAAGCGGACTGTTGGCGGCCGGGATGTGGTCTTTGAATTTGAGGCTGTTGGAAGAGGCGGCCCTATCAAAGCCCAGATCATGGCGGAGTCCCCCACCAAGAACCTTCAACTGAACGTCACGCTACCAGCGGACGCTGGCCACATCTCTGTGGACGTTCGGGACCTTCCCAACGCTACGCCATTGGAAGCCAAGATGTTGTCCCTGTCTATCGGGGACGTTCTGGACATTGAAGTCCTGAAGGACATCCTGGAGTTCATCATTGGCGTGATCCAGGAATGGCTGGACAAGGACGCGGAGTTGGGGGAGCCCACGGAGGTTCCAAAGGCCAACGCCAGGGTGGAGGGACCCCTTCAGGATGACTTCCAAGGGGCGGCCACGGCCCAGAGTCAGGAGGAGCTGACGGATGGAGGAGAACCCCAAGAAGACGTATAGACTCCAGTTCACAGCCAGGGTCCTTCACGGGAAGGACCCCATAGACAAGGCTGAACGGACAGTGGAGTTCCACGATGAAACGAAGGCCCGTCTCTGGATGGCCAGGTTGGCCAAGATGGCGGAGGCGGCCCAACACATGGAGGACAAAGATGGCGAACAAGGACAGGCGGACGAAGGCGGACCTACTTCAGGAGATTGAAGACCTGAAGAGCCAGGTGGACGCGCTGGAAGACGGCGCGGACAAGGCTATGGAAGCCAACCAGGCGGTCATGAATGTTCTGAAGTCAGAGAACCAGAACGCCAAGATCCTGGAGGCCCAGAAGACGGCGGCTGAAAGGGTCATTCAGGAATACAGGTGGCTGGCGCGGATGTTGGCGGGCGGAGAATTCCCCTTCCATCTGAAGCCCATTCAGGACGTGAACAAGAAGAAGGACCTGGAGATCAACGCTAGATAATGGCTAACTGGATCATCATATTGGTCAAGGTCGGATTGGGGCTTGGAGCCTTCGGGCTCCTGGCCCTGATCTTCCTGACCATGGTGGCCAGAGACACACAGGGCAAGATCTACCCAGGGGACTACAGGACCCCCAGGGTGAAGGACAGGAAACATGACAAAGGACAGGACGGACATCAGGGAGCGGATCAGGGAAGTTGAAGATGAAATCCTGGCCAAGCGGCTGACGGCGGCTGGCCTGGAGGAGAAGTTGGGTTCCCTGGCGGTTTCCAGGGCGGAGATCAAGGAAGCTGAAGCCAAGCTGGAACGGGAGATGGCCCAGGTCCAGGCTGATATTGGGGGGACCACGGCCCAGGTCATGGTTCTGACGGGGGAGCTACGGCGTCTGGAAGCGGCGGACTCCGGGGACCAGTCTTGGATTGACTGGTTTGAAGGGGGCCAACCAGAGAAGGAGAAGGCTATGGGAGAAACATGGTTCCTACTGGTCTACCATGACGGCTCCACGGCTGTCAGGGAAGTGAACGATCTGGCGGGAGACGTGGGCGTCTGGGAACAGGCGGCTGACGGACGGGTCCAGGTTTTCACCTACGATGAAAAGCGGCGGAAGTTCATGATCTATTCCCCCTGTATAGAAGAAGGGGCTGTCTGGTTTGGCGGGACTCCTGGATCCTTTGTGGATGTAGAGGTCAGGAGCTAGAATATGAAGCGGCGGCCCTGTGGTCTAATGGTCAGGACACTGGTCTTTCACACCAGCGGCGGAGGGTTCAATTCCCCCCAGGGTCATTATGTTCAACCTTGGAGATCTACCCCTAATTCTGGCGCTACTGGCGCTGGCGGTTTTCACAGGATGGCTGATACACATTGACTTCACACGCAAACACTGACACGGGCCACGGCCCAACACACGGAAGGAGAAACGGATGGAACTGATGGAGGTCATCAACGGAGCCCTGACCCCGGCGGTAGTGGCCATAGCGGTCCTGGGGATCGTCCTGATCATGGTCATGATAGCGGTTCTCTTCCAGCGGCCACAGCCCAGGAAGGTGGAACTGGAAGTTGGGGAGCTGTTTGTGAACCAGGACGGTGAAGCGGTAGAGCTGGAGCCCAAGGAGAAGATCCTGTTGGTCTTTGGGTGTCTTCCGGAGGACATCACACACAGCCAGGACTACCCAGGTGTCTGGTTCCTTCCGTCTGACTCCAGGGTGGAGACGGCCTACGTCCCCCTGGAAGAGGATGACGATGAAGAGGAGGACCAGGAGCCAGAGATGGTAGAGGAGGACTAGATGAAGAAGAAGGGCGTCTGTGAACGCTGTGGCCAGGAGTTTGACCTGGTAGGCTACCCAAGGAAGGTCTGTTTTGACTGTAAACCCTACTCCCCCAACGTCAGAGGGGAGAAGGACCCCAGAATGGGGGAAACGGTCAGAGTATGCGCTGTCTGTGGGGAGACCAAGGCGCTCCAACTGTTCAAGAGGGGAAAACGGTTCTTCTCTGAATGTAGGTCCTGTCATGTCAAGTCCATCAAGGACGCCAAGACCAGGAGATGGATGGCGCTGGTGGACATGTTGGGCGGGGCCTGTAGTGTTTGCGGATACGATGGGACAGAGAAGGCCCTGAAGGTGAAGCTTCCCAACGGACGGGCGCTACGGTTCAACGCGCTCTTCAGGAAGGAACCCAGGGGCGGCCACGCTCCAACGGACGGAAAGCTGATCTGTCTGAACTGTTTGGCGGAGGAACGGGAAGATGACCATGATTGAATACTTGACCCAAGAGCTGGAGAATTTTGGCGCGGCTGTCGCCAAGAGCCACCACCAGTATGTAGACAGCGCGGGGCCAGGGGAGTCTGTCCACCCCGCCACCTGGTTCTACGAAGTTGGGACGCTTATTGGCGCGGCCATCTTCCTGGCCTTCATCAGGTGGAAGGAGGACCAGTCAGACCAGAAGAACGGTGACCCTGGAGACTTGGTCAGGGTGGCCTGTGACGGCTACGCGGGGGAGGGACCCCCTGTTCATGAGCTGGTCCCCATCCTGTTTCAATACGCTGACTCCATGTTCAAGGGAAACCCAAAGGACAGCCAGATAGCCATCCAGGACGCTATCTGGTATCTGATGAACGAAGCTGGAGCCATCAAAGAACAGACGGACTACCCCAAGCCATCAGAGCCCACACAGAAAGTCACACAAGAGATCATCAGGCGGGTCTTGGAGCCAAGCCTGAACTGAAAAGGAGGACAGGATGTTCAGTATGAAAGACCAGGACAAGGAAGCCACGCGGAAGGCCCTGAAGGAGATCCTTCTTCAGATGTTGGCGGACTTTGCGAAGATGGAGGCCACGGCCCTGAACGGGATAGACGCTCCCCTGGACTACCCAAGGGTCTCCGGCCAACTGATGGGCGTGGTCAAGTTCATGGCCTTCAGATTGGACCTGAAGACGGCGGAGGAGCTGGACGGGCTGGTTCTGTTCGCCTACAGGATCTTCCTGGAACACCTTGACCCAGTGAAACATGAACCCCTGGTCCACTACTCCAGGGCCTACATGGCGGAGACTCCAGAGGAAGCGGAGGTCCACCTGGAGCGGGCTGTGGAAAGCCAGGTCAAGAGGCTGACGGGACACACGGTCAGTGATCTGATCCCTGTCCCCATCACGATCCCAACGGGACCACCCAACTGAAAGGAACAGTCATGGCGAAGAAAGCCCCCAGGCGGAAGACAGCGGGAAAAGTCAACGGACCGGCCAAGCCCCCCACGAAGAAGGCCACGAAGAAAGCCACGAAGAAGAAGGCCCAGACCAGGCCCATCCCTGTGGACATCAGGGAGGGGGAAGAGTGGAAGGAAAGGGTCATAGAGGCCATAGAGATCCATGTGGTCAATTTTGCTGACGTGATCAACACCACGGGGGTCAGTACCAAGGCGGACGCCCTGATGAAGGTAGGGTGTATCTTCGGCGCGGCCTCCCTTGGCGCTGTCTTCCTGGGGATCACGGACGAAGCGGAAGGGGACAGGTTTGGTCAGTACGTCATGGAGGTCTTCCTTCAGGCTCTTGACAAGGACGCTGACCCCAGGCTTCTGGAGCTGACCAGGGCGTTCACGGAACCTGACGAAGAAGTCAGGACGGAGATCTTGGCGGAGGCGGGCTATGGAGTCAGAGAAACCAAAGACGAAGGATGAACAGACGAAGTTTGAACTGGACCAGCGGGCCATCAGGGCGGAGGAGACCAGAAAAGCGGTCCAGGATCAGTTGGACTCCACCAAGGCCCAGTTGGAGTCCATTGTGGAGGAGAACGAACGCTACAGGGCCAGGATCAAGGATCTGGAGAAGGTGGAGGACCAGGCCAAGAAGACAGAACAACAGATGGTCAACGTGGCCCATGAAAAGGAAGTCCAGATTGACACGCTGAAGTCCCAGGCGGAGAACAACGCCAGGGAGAAGCGGGAGCTGAAGGACAGAATAGGCTACCTGACCAAGGAGCTGGAGACAGCCAGAGCCCAGGGCGTGGAGACCAGGACCCAGGCTGATGAACGCTTCAGGGCCATCCAGGACATCAAGGAGCTGGTCAAGGTATTGGCGAACCATGGACATCAAGTGGCTGAATAGTGTTTGGAAGGTCCTGTCAGGAAGGGCCTTTGAAGACAGAAGGGAGGCCAAGGCCAAACAGGAAGCTGAAGAGGCCCAGGCGGAGGTCCGGGAGCTGGCGTCCAGGATCTTGGCTACAGGAGACACGATCAACACCCCCATCATGATGACGGCGGACTACCACGTCACGGACGCGGCTATGATGACACCACGGCTCCAGAACCTAAAGACACAGCTACAGAACCCACCAGGCCCAGGGAAGGGCTCCTGTTGTTTCTGTGGGGCTGACGTTTACTACAAGAACCCCAGGACGGCCAACTGTCCCAGGTGTCATAGGGTAGTCTGTGGGAGCCACGTGGCCCCGTCTCTGGCCCAGTTCAGCGTCATGAAGAGGATCTGTCCTGACTGTTTGGTCTTGGAGATCAAGGTCATTCTGATGAACGGGTCTGTGGAGATCACGGGAGAAGAGATGGTCCAGGCTAGAAGCTACACGCTGACCAGACAAATGTTGAACAAGATGAAAAGACAGGCCAATGTCACCAGTTAGGCCAAGAAGAGCCACGGGCCTACAGAAGGTCCTGGCCAAGGCGGAAATGGTTCAGAAGAACTACCCCTGTGACTTCTGTGGCGTGGGCTACGGCCGGAAAGGCCCTGACGAACCCAAGTCACTGATGATGACCTGTGACTTCTGTGGGAAGCTGACCTGTCCTGAACACAGGGGGCCAGTTCTCTTCAGGCCCATGGTTGACATCATTCACTCCCAGTGTCAAGCCTGTCTGGTGGAAGAAGTGGTCTCCATCCTGAAGGGAGAAATAGCGGAGGTCACAGTCACCCAGGGCGTGGACTGGGCCACAGGGGAGCCCTTGGTCACCTACACCTACTTCACGGATCTGGAGCGGTTCAAATGAGAACACGAACACCACGCGGACCATCTACGCGCTACACGGCCACGGCTACCAGGGGAGATCCTTGGGGAGGCTGTGTAGTTTGCGGGGAGTTCAGACAGTCAGACATGACATCCTGTGGAGCCTGTGGGAAGAAGGTGTGTCCGGCCCACAGGATGAATTCCCTGTGGTCTAGTCAGTATATTTGTTCCTCCTGTTGGTGCGGGGAGGTCATGTTGGCCCTGAACGGAGACCCTGACGCCCTGTCAGCCCTGAATGGCTGGTTTGTTCGGATCCAGCGGAAGCTGGCCAGGAGTGAACCCAAGGACACGGGGATACTAAGGAGGACCCTGGGATGAATGGGACAGCGGCCAACGTCCAAACCCCAGAAGAGAAGTGGAGACAGACGAAGAAGGCGGCCCATTGTAGGAGCTGTGGGTTCAGCGTAGACAAGAGGAAGGGCGGAGTCATTCAGGTAGCGGGAACCAGCCCTATGGACCGTGAATGGGCCTACGGTGAAGTCTGTCCTGGCTGTCTTCAGTCCTTCTGTCATGATTGCTCCTTTGGCTCCTTGGTGAGCTACCGTCAGCCCAATGAATGGGAAGCTAGGGTCTGTCCTGACTGTTTCATGCTCCAACTGAAGGGGCTTCTGGACGGGGAGGAGCTGTCCATTGAAGTCCTTCAGATGTTGTCCACGATCCAGACGGCCAGGGCGGCCATCCAGACCAGCCAGGACCTTCAGGAATTGAATGACATGATCATGGAGGTCCTGAAACAGACGGCCATGGCCAACATGATCAAACAGATGTCAATCCCCATCCAACAGGACGGGGCTGGCGGGCTGAAGAGGCTTCCCCTGTTCCCTGGTGGGCGGACGGTCACACCAGAAGAGGCTGACCTTCTGAACAAGGCGGCGGAACTGGGACAACACATGGCCAAGGAGCGGGACAAGACGCTTCTGGAGATCTTCAGGAAGGAAGAAGAGGAGAAGAAGCGGCTGGAGGCCCTGGCCCTTGGAGAAACGCCACCAGAGCCCCCTGACGGCCCCCAGGGGACGCCAGAGCTGGAACAGTACAAACTACCAGACACAGAGCTATTGAAGGGCCTGAAGGACGCTGGTGACCCCATGATGGACATCATGGCCAGAGTCCGGCGGGAAGTGGCCAAGGGAAAGACGGTTCACATCACCCAGGAAGGAAGAACCGTCCAGATCATCAAGCCTGACGGCTATGGTGGGATGGACATTGAACGTCCGTAGGAGACCCATGAAAGGAGAAGGAAATGGTAGAGATCACTGACGCAACACTGGAAGGGAAGTGGGCGGCCATCGTGAAGAAGGTAGCCAAGGGAGGCGGGGCTTCCGTGGCGGCTGAATTGGGAGCCCTGAAAGCGGAGACTGTGGAGTTCCTTGGCGGAGACGGCGGAACCAAGGCCCAGTCTGACCAGATCGTGGACCTGACGGCCAAGCTGGAGGAAGGCCAGGAGGCCCTGGAGAAGGTCATGGAAGAGAACAAGACCCTGAAGGAAAGGGTAGAGAACCTGGAGGGAGCCCTTGAACAACAGGTCACCAAGGCCAACGAAGCGGACGCCAGGGCTTCAGAGCTGGAGAAGGTCTCCGGGGAGCTGGTGGCCAAAGTGGCAGAACTGGAGGAGGAATTGGGGGAGGATCCAGAGGAGGAAGATGAAGATGATGGATGAAGCCATCAATGACGGCCACCTGGATGTCCTCTGGGACCAGGCGGAAGACCTGGCGTCCAGCGGCCAGTTGGTGGTAGGCCAGATCAAGGACCTGAAGAAGGCCACCTTTGACTTCCTGGGAGGGGACGGCGGGACCAAACAACAGGCCCGGCGGATCCAAGAGCTGGAGTCAGCCCTACATCACCAGGAGCGGGTCAACGGGGAGCTGAAGCTGGAGATCAAGGAGCTGAAGCGGAAACTGGAAGAAGTGGAGGCTGACTTGGCGTGGCGGAAGGACCACGCCCTGGAAGTCAGTGAAAGGGACTGACATGGAAGAGTTCTATGATGATGACTCCTCCTATGAAGATGAATGGGTAGATCCTGACGCCCTGGCTGACACGCTGGAGGATGAAGAGCTGGAAGAGATGATGGACACGGGGGAAAGACCACATCTTCCCTGTTTCACCTGTGGGGTAGATGACTATCATTTCCTGTGTTTGTCCTGTCGGATGTTCTTCTGTGAAGACTGTGTGGAAGAAGATGGCCTGTGTCCGGCCTGTGAAGGTAAGCTGAAGGACGTTTCCTTGTGAGCCCCAAGGATCCCATCACCATCCAGATCCACGGCCCTGGCCACAAGCCAGTGACGTTCAAGACCCTGGCCCCCAGACAGGCGGGGAAGTCCAACGCCAACCTGTTGGCCAAGGAGATCAAGGACGCCATCTACTTCCTGTCCAAGAACGCCATCAAGCCCAAGAACGGAGTCTACGCTATGGACTCCGTTCTGGGCGGCCAGGATCGTGGTCTGTGTCAGGGCTGTGGGAAGGCCAGGTCCTTCAAGCTTTGTGTGACCTGTCAGAAGCCAGTCTGTGAATTCTGCCAGATGATGTCCTTCCACAAGGTTGAACACCCGGCCTACCAGGTCATGGATCCTGAAATCACGCTCTGGTGGATCGTCTGTAGGGACTGTTGGTTGAAGGAGTTCTGGCGGCTGATCTTGATCAGGGCCATTGAAGGGGTCTTGGACAAGAGGGTCATGGAGGAGATAGGGGCCTGGACCAAGAAGGCGGAGAAGGAGGCCAGGGAGTTCCAGGTGGCCCAGGAGGCCATGTCCAGGCTGGAGAAGATCTATCCATATCTAAGGGGCTAAAATGGCGCGGGCCAGGAATGGGATCATCAGAGGAGGAAGGGCCAACATGAAGAAGAAGGGTGGTGGTCTGGTGGAGATTGGAAAGACCATGACTGGCGCTCTGGTAGAGGCGGCCAGGACCACCAGGGAGTTCAACAGCCAGATCCAGCGGATAGCGGCCCTGACCAGGATGTCCACCATGGAGCTGTCACCCCAACCCAGGCCAGGCTCCGTCCGTCTTGGGGAAGGCCAGTTGGAGCCCTGGATGGTGAAGAGCCAGATGGTCAACAGCGGCGGGACCAACTGTCAATACGCCAGAAAGCCTTCCATAGGGTCTCCCACGGTCTACTGTAACCAGAAGGCCATCCGGGCCTGTCAGGTCTGCTACACGGCTGTCTGTAGAGAACACTGTTCCTACCATCCAGTGGCACACTGGAACATCCAGGACAGACACCATCCCATGGGGCTGTGTCCGTCCTGTTTGGCCAAGCTGGTGGTGGCTGTCCTGACCTTGGATCCAGACGAAGACTACAATTTCTTCAGGGAAGACGAAGCCAAGAAGTGGAGGGACAAGGCCCAGGCTATGACTCCCTGACACGAAAACACGAACACACGAAAGGAGCCTATACAATGCCAAGAACACACACATCCTTGTCCATCCGGATCCCTATTCACTGTCACAAGATCTTCAGGGCCATAGCCAGGTGGATCCCAGACATGACCTTGACCCGTCTGGGGTCTGACGCGGTCATCAAGGAGATCATGAAGTATGAGCTGGCCTACGGGGACTTCCTGGAGAGAACAGAAGCCATTCCCTACGAAGAATTGAACAAGGAACGCGGCTTCATTTCCGTGGAATATGACGGGGACAGGACCTTGTATATGGTGGAAGATGACATGATAGACAGGTTCAGACAGGTCTTCTTTGACGAACAGAACGAAGAAGAAGACCTAGAAGCGGCCTTTGATAGGTTCATGGACACACTGAAACCACGAAAGGAGAACACGATGGAACACGAACACGGGGACCTTGACACACAGGAGGACGAACTGGACGATCCAGGAGAACAAGAAGAAGGAGCCCTGGCCCAGATCCTTGGAGCCCTGAACAGGCTGGAAGCCAGGATCACCACGCTGGAGGAGAACCCTGTATCCTTGCTTCCCAGGCGGCCCAAGGAGACGAAGGAGGCCCCACCTAGACCTGGCCACGTCAACGGGTTTCCCGTGGACACATCAGAAAAGGCCCCCACGGAGTTCTGTACTATCACGGCCAGGGTAGGGGTCTCTGATATGCTGGACTTCAACATCCTCCAAGCCTACCTGGATGAAGGAGACTTTCCCAGAACGCTCTACCAGGGTGAAATGGGGCGGCTATTCATCAAGTCAGGGATAGAACAGTTCAAGAAACAGTTGGAGGAAGAGGACTGGCCCCCCGTCCAGTGGCCTGACGAAGAAACCAGAGCAAGGATGGAAGGACAGATGTTGGCGGAGTTGGAGGCCAGCTACAAGAAATCCATGGAGAACAAGAGGCGGAAGAAGAAGAAGGAGGCGGGGGCCTGATATGCGGTTTGTTCCTTGCCAGGGCGTCAACAGGGACCACATAGAGAAGTGTATTCACCAGGAACGTGGGGAACTGTGTTTCAACGGTCCCCTATACGGGGAAATACATTTCATGTGGGCTACTACCTGGGACCCCAAGTTCAAGGCGCTCTTGGACAGCTACAGGGCGGCCTGGGACACCAAGGACCAAGACGCCCTGGCAAAGACGGCCCAAGACATGATCAAGGCTTGGAAGAACAGACGCCACAAGGCCCCAAACGGCTGGCTGTGGATCATCCCGTTCCCCAAGAACACCCACGGAGGGAAGAAGTGAACAGAGTGGAGATGGAGGCGGCTGTCAAGGAGGCCATGAAATCCTGTAGGCCAGGATGTCCAGAGAAGGCCAACTGTCAGCGGGCTCTGATGGATGAAGAGCTGTTCCTGACTCTTGGCCCAGAAGAGGACATCTGTCAGGCGGTCAATGACTACTACCAGGAACAGAAGTGGATGGCGGAGGAAGAAGGGAAACACGGGACATGAAGAAGGTCACCTGTTGGATCTGTGGGAAGGAAGGCGAAGGCTACGGAGACGGAAACTGTGAAGGGCGCTGTGGGAGGCCAACCTGTGAAGAACACATAGTTGGCCATGAATGCTTCATGGTCTGTTCTGTCTGTACCCTTCAGGAGGCTGTGGAGGCCCTGGACAGCGTCAGGACTCCTGAAGCCAGGGCGGAGGTCAAGGACCTGATCAAGAGGCTTCAGGACAAGCTGGATCCATCAAGGTGGTCAGAAGCGGGCGGTCTATGACGTTCCAGGAACATGAACTGGCTAATGACATCATGGACCAGGGGGTCACCAATGACCTGGATGAAGCCCTGGCCATAGCCAGGGTCAGGCTGAAGAAGGCCAAGGCTGTCTGGATTGACGCCAGGGACATAGACCTGAAGGCCCACCTGGAGTCAGGGACCATTGGAAGTTCCACCTTTGGCGTGGTCCTATTCCCCCGGCGGCCCTGCTACTATCACGCTGACGGAGGCTACCAGAAACCCCTGAAGGAGCCCCCATGTGAATGTGGGTCCTGGGAGACCTGTGGGATCTACGTTCAGAACCCAAGGGAGTCCTGGGCCGGTTGTAGGTGGGGAGCCCAAGAACACGGGAGACGGGCCTTCAAGGAGGACAGGACAGATGAAGATTGATCTGAAGGCGCTACTTCCGTTCATGGGGCGGAAGGTCAAGGTGGAGTTCATCCTGAAGAGGAAACAGGTCTGGGACTCCGGGAAACGGGGTCACAGGGTCACCTGGGAACAGGTAGATCTGAAGGGATGGGGCGGGAAGTATCGTCCCAGGGTGGGCTGGTTCTGTGGGGTCAGGTGGCTCCAGGAAGGCTTCAGCCACATGTCCACAGGGTCAGGCTATGACTATGACCCTGGCTACATGGAGGTCAAGAACACGGTCCCCGTGGCCATGGTCTGTTTCTGGCCTACTTCCAAGCCCGTTCCTGTCCCCATTTTGGGATGTCTCCCTATGGACAGGGGGCTGAAACCAGAGGCCCCAATTCAAGCCTCCTGGGACTCCTACAAGGACTACAAGAAGGCCAGGGAGAAGTCATGAAGAAGATAGGGTCCCACGGCCATCATTCCTTCTTCACCTTTGAACACGAAGGGAAGGAACACAGGATTGACGTGAAACAGATGACCCAGGAGGACCTGGAGGCTGAAGGGATCACCACGGACATGTTGAAGGACATGGTGGAAGAGTTGACCAAGCCATCCCCTGGCCCTGGCCCATCCATGATCTGGGTGGAAGGGGTCTGGTATGAAAAGGGGCCTGATGGGAAGTGGCGTGAACAGGAATGGATAGAAGAAGAGGAGGAAACGGATGGCGGAAACGGACCAGGCGGAGAAACTGAGGAAACACCAATTCACAGGACAGAACTGGACCAACGGGGTGGTCACGCTTCCAATTCACCCTAGATATGGTCAGCCAGGAAGGCGTATCTTCACGGACGAACAGCGGGAAGCCATCAAGAAGGACTGGATCCGTAGGCTACAGGATCCCCTGTCTGACAGGGAGGCTCTGGCGGAGCTGGCGGTCAGTGTAGAGGAGCTACACAACAAACTGGACCAACTGTCACACTATCTTCACTGTGACTGGAGGAGGGACAACAGGTGAAGATGGAAAGCCAGGATTTCCCAGAAGTCACCCCCAGGGATCCCCAGATCATCATGGAAGAAGCGGAGGCCCTGGCCGGGTCTATCCTGAACTGTCCCCTGTGTGGGGGGCGGGTTCTTCGGGACAAGGCCAAGGTCAAGGTCTCCGTGGGCTATCCTGAAACGGATGGGGAAGGATATGGGATGTCAGTGGACATAGCGGTTCACGCCACCTGTCTCCAAGGGATGACTGAAGATGACCCCAGATACGGCCCACTATGCTCTGGAGTCATGGAAGCGGCCTATGAAGCGGCCAGGATCGTCAGGGACTCCTTTGGGAGGATGATGAATGGCTGACCATGTGTGGAACACCAAGGACATGGGGTGGATCTTGGGTGAAGCTGGAGGCCATCTGGAGGAGCCTTCCTGGGAGGCCCTGGAAGAGGCGGCCAAGAGGATGAAGCCTATCCCTCCCCTGTTTGACAGGTTCCCCACGGTAGCGGAGGCCAATGAAGCCAAGGCCAAGATGGAGGCCCTGATCTCCATGGCGGCGGCCAGGAAATGGCTGACCAGGCGGGTCAGAAGAAGGCTAGAAAAGAGGAAGACATGATGAACGTCACCTTGGATGTGGGACCCAACCTGAAGCTGGTTCTCCTGGTGGCCCTGGCGGCCATAACCTTCATCAGGCTGGTCATAGCGGTCAGGTTCCCTGTGAAATTAAGGTAGAATGTAGGACATGGACAGGCTAGGGATCTTCAAGAACAGGATCATGGACCATTTTGGGGATGACAGGGTGGAGTTCCACGAATTGGACCCACCCAAGACGAAGGTCCCCAAGATCTACGTCACCATCAGCGGGTGGAAGACCCCCAAAGGGAACCCCTCCGTGAAAAGGGCGTCTGTGTCCGTCCTCCTGGCCCCCATCAACAGAGCCCCGGCCCAGACGGCCAAAGACGCCATCATGGTCCTGGAGGCCATAGCGGAACAGAGGGGACTGACATGTTGAACGGAGTGAAGGCGGCCTTGATGGAAAAGGCCAAGGAATACGTGGCCAGGCTGACCAAGGCGGAAGAGGTCATCTCCGATCATGAAGAACGGCTGAAGGCCCTGGAGGCCATCCTGGTCACCAAGAACGAACAGAGCCCTGAAGAATTGGACCTGGAGATCTCCCCCACCAAGTTCAAGGGGCTGGATCAGTGAAGAACCTTCTCCTGGCCATCATCATCAAGATCATCATCCTGGTCCTCCTGGCCCTGGACATGATCAGAACATGGTGGCGGCGCTGGAGAGAAGAAGGACCGGAGGAAGCGAAGGCGAAACCAAGGAAGGATGACTAGGAAGGAGTCAGGGATGGATTGGAGGCTACAAGCGGTCCTGATGGTGGCCTTCACGGCCCTGATCACCCAGTTCTTGGTCTGGATGTTTGGCGGAAGGAGGAGTTGACACACGGCGGACTGTGACCAAGAACTGAAACCTGGAACCTGAATTGGAGAACATGATGATCAAGACCCTGTATTTGTACGCTCTGAAAGTCAAGGTAGCCTTCTTCGGCGGCCTTGAACCTGACCTGTGTTTTGGACGTAGAATGGCGAAGAACAACAATCCAGACCACGAACTGGGCGGCTTCTATGAAGACGCGGCCACAGTGACGGAACTGGCGGCGGAGTTCCTACGCTCCTGGGAGAAGGAGACTGGACGGCGGGTTTCCTACTATGGGGTCATCCATTTCATGACTGATCCCATGGGGGCGGCCTTCGTCCCTTGTCTGGCCTTCAGAACCCATAATGACGGGAAGGTCTACATCCTGTCCCACAAGGAAAACCTGGCCATCCCAGAAAGCGCCTTGGAGAAGGTGGAGCCCTTTGACGTGGAGGACCTGAACCTTGGCGTGGAGTCCATGATTGACGCCGGAGAAAAGGTTGAAGGAGGGACCCTGAACATATAGCGGACCAATTCCTGTCTGGTCCGTCCATGGGCTGACTGGGGGCTCCTGTCCTCCCCTGGTCAGCCCTTCTTTTTTGGTCTATGATGGAGGGGTAGTCAAGAAACGGCGCGGGCTCCAGAAGGGGCTCTTCACTGAATGTCAAGGAAGGAGGCCACCATGGCCAAGAAGCGGAATTCAGCGGAAAAGACAGGGCGTGGGGAACCCCCTGTTGTCAAGAAAAGAAAGCTGAAAGCGGAAACACCCCCACCCAAAAACGAAGATTTCAGCGGAAAGACCCCAGAAAATGGGACTTCACGGCGGACAAAGGGGGGAGCCAAGAAGAAGAGGCTCCTGAAGGTCCCCACAGTACAGGGTCAGAAGGCGGAGAAGGGGGAACCCCAGGCGGCGGGGAAGGGTCCAGCCAAGGGTCCAGACATGGCTACAGCTATGATGAAGGCCCTGACAGGCTACAAGGAAGACCAGTCAGACGATCCATTGGACAGAGCCAAGAAGGGGATGGAGGAACTGGAGTCCAGACAAGAACAGGGAACGGGGAAACCCAGGGCGCGGGGTGGAGGGTCAGCCAAAGCGGAAGAACAGAACACAGAGAAGGAAGTTCCCCAGAATACAAAGGGGAAAGCCAGGGATACATTGGACCCTACAGAGGAAGGACCCCAGGTGAAAACAGGGGTCAATAAGGAAGAACCCCAAGGGCCTCCTGTCCGCCGGTCCCTCTTGGAGCGTTTTCTGGACGCCACCACATCTAGTAGTACAAGATCTAGTGGTACAAGCGGTAGGGGGCCAGATGTAGTACCACAAGATGTAGTGCTACAAGATATTGGGGCTGTTTCTCCTGTCCCGCCGCATTCTCCCGTCCCGGATCTTCGACGATTAGCAGAGGGGCCACAAGATCTAGGGCCACAAGATGTAGTACCACAAGGGAATGTACCACAAGATGGAGCGCCACAAGATGTTGTGAAGGAGACTTTGTCAAGTAATAACTTGACGAATGGGCTAGATATAAGCGAGATCCGGGACGGAGATGGAGAAGAGCATAGCCAGGGGGCTCCTGGGGACCCCCTGTCATGTGGGACCTTGACAGAAGGGGGTCAGGAAGGGGTCCCTGTGGGGTCAGGGGTCCCTGGAAAAGTTAACATAACTGATATTATCGGAACCTGTGGGTCACCAGGGACACAGATGGGGCCTATCCAACTGGAGGGTGGCCTATTTGGTGGGGCTGTGAAGCGTACCTGTGACAGGTGTCCTCTGAAGGGGAAGTGTCCAGACTATGACCAGGGCCATGACTGTAAACACCAGGGGCTACTGGACAGACATGTCATAGGCTCACACCTTGACGCCCTGGCCGCCATGGCTGGCCTGGCTACCAAGGATCTGGCCAGGATAGAAGAAGCCCTATTGAGGGAGGCTATCACTGGGGTTCCAGAAGAGAGAACAGACATTCTAGTAGGGGAAGTCCACAAAAGGCTGAAGGACCTGGTGAAATTGTTGGACCCTGACAGCGGGGAAGTCAAGAGGAGCCTGACCCTATCAGATGGGACCGGCCAGGTGGCCGTCCTGATAGAGAAGGCCAAGCGGGGCCTCCTACCTTCCATGTCAGTCCTTCCAGGGATGTCTCCCCAGGAGGCTTCACGGAGACTTCACGAAGACTCATACCGTTCACATCTTGGCGCTGGCTCTGAAATGACCTCTGGAGGACTGGTGAGTGACCAAGGTGACCAAGAACATTCTTCACTTGACAATGAAGACTTGACGGACGGTAGTGATGGGAACGATGGGCTGACGGATCTGAAGACAGCTACCCCACAGGAACAGGAGCCACAGGATGAAGTTGACCTTCAATCGTTCTGGGAGTAGTAGCACGGTAGGAACAGACGTAGACCACGGGGGTCTGGACCCCCGTTGGCCTGTTCGCCTGGCTACGCCGCGCCCGGGGGTCCCCAGGAAGAAACACAGGGAACATTTTTCTCTTGACAGGAGCCCCAGGGGCCGCGTATCATAGGTCCTGTGATGGGTTTCTTTAGGGGCTCTGACATGAGGCTCCATTTCTTTTCCCATCACGCCAGCCATGGTAGAGTCCCTGGGGTTTCGCACATGTCCCCAGGGGCTCCTCTTTTCTATCTGGGGACGGTGACCACCTTGGGCTCCACGATGGTAGGCCCGCGTGACAGACCTTCCACCATCTTCTCCCCTACGATGGTGGACCCAATGACGGTCCCTATCTTCCACAGACCGTCCAACAGTTGGCCCAGGGTGGAAGGATCCCTTGGGTATACGCTAAGGGGTTCATGTGGCGTAGTCAGGGCCACCTTGGCCAACCCGTTGATGGTGATGGACATGGTTTCCCCTTCCGCCGCCTCCAGGATGACGGGGTTGTAGGTCCTCCCGTCCTTCCCTTGGTCATAGTAGGCTTTGGCTATCTCCGCGCCGTTCATGCTCTTCTGGACCATAGCCTGGCCAATGGTTGAACAGCCGCCAAGGCTCCACACCAAGACAGCCAACAGGGCCAGAGTCAGGATCTTCTTCATCCTGTCCTCCTTCACTACCCCCCACAGGTAGTATGTCCCCGCCAGGCCCAGTCTTCCCGCCAATGTTGACAGCCTATCCACTTCACGCCACCAGCGTCAAGACCCCCGCCCCCATAGAAAAGGGGAGCCCGGACCCCTCCGGGCTCCCCACCCCAAACCCCACAGGAGGACCTGTGGGCTTCATGTAGACTCTTCAGTTCTTCGGGCTCCGTAGTATCCTTCCCCCGCTCCGCTCTTCTTCTGGGGGCTTCTGGGCCTCTTCCTGGGAACATTTTTCACTTGACAGGATGTAGTGGCGGATGGCCTCCCCCATCAGCCTGACATCCGTGATCCGTTCCTTCCTCTGTATGGTTTGCCAGTTGGGGGTCTGTTCCGCCCACGTCTTGGCCGTGACCGCCACCAGGGTGTCCAGGTTCTTCAGAAGCCTTTCCTTGGTGTATTGGTCAGGGTAGTGTCCAAGGTGACACTGGGAACACATCTTGGGCCGCTTCTTCCAGTGTAGGTCACACACGTGGGCTCTACATCGTGGACAGACGTGTTCAGGTAGTTCAGTCAGGCAAAAGTAGCACACTTCCACCCCTGACTTCTCCCAATGGATCCGTGGCCGTGTGAACTTAGCCATCAGCGTCCTCCTTCGGGGCTCCGTGGACGCTCCCCGTGGGACAGGGCTTCCCGTCCTGTCCCTGGTGTTCGTCATGATCGTCACAGACGTGGGCTCCACAGCTCCTACAGGCCCCCGTGGGTGGCTTGTCACAGAAGTAGCATCTTTCGTCACCTGTCTGGACGTTGAAGACCTGGGGTCTTCCCAGTCTGATGTGTTTCATCTTGGGCTCCTACCTGTAGATGGTGACGTAGTCCCCAAACTCCCGTTCCAGGACTTCAACCAGGTGGTCATAGTCTCCTGACTCCATGTCCTTGGTGATGGCGTCCGCGTCCTTCCCCAACTGTTTGGCCCATTTCCTGGCGTACCCAATCAGGACAAACCCGTTCCCCTGGGGACCTGACAGATCAATTTCAATCCCGCGCTCTTCCAGTTCTCCTCTATCCTTGATGGCCATTTCCTTCTCCTTCGTCACAGTCTTGACATGGGTTTCCGTCCGCGTAGGCTCCTTCACATTCCAGACAGGGGGCTTCTATGTCTCCATAGGCCCGCTTCCTCTTGGCCTTCAGGGTCCTGGCCAGTCCCATGGCTACCCCAGGGAGATCCTTGACCAGGGTCCCTTCCTTGTGGCCTATTTCCAGGGCCACGCCACGGGTCACAGGGATCTCCCCGTCCGTCCGCTTCTCCTGGAAGGACCATTCAATCCTCCAGATGAAGGCCAGGTCCTCCGTGTCCGGGTCCAGGTCACATCTGACCTGTAGCTGGCCGTCAGGGAGATGTTCACAGATCAGGCCCATCACATAGTCCCTGTGTTCTTCGTTCTCTGGGTCCACCTTGACATCCACCACCAGAGGGAACGGAGACTTGGGCTGGTGGTTTGGCCTGGAGCCGTCAGGGTCCCAGGGTTTGTCTGGGACGGACTCCCGCGTGGACCCGTCAGGAAGGGTGACCTTCAGCTTGGGCTTCTCACTTTCCAGCTCCCTGAAGACATCCCCGGCCGCCTTCATGGCGTCCCCCAGGCCCGCGTGTTCCAGGGCCGCCTTCTGGCGTTCTCCTTCAGACAGGGCGTCCCGTAGGATCTGGCTTGGGAACAGTCCCCGCTTGATCAGCTTCAGGGTCTCCTTGGCCGTGTCCGCGTCCATGGCGTAGGCCATCTTCAGGAAGTCCATGAACCGCTGATCTGTCTGAACGATCTGGTCAACAAACTGGTCACAGCGCCGGGCGTGTTCCGCCGCCTGGTGGTCCAGCTTCTCCTTCAGGATGTGGTCCGTGTGTTCGTCCGCCAGGTGTCCCAGGGCCTCCAGGACTTCCGTGTGTAGCTGGCCCGCCTGGACCATCTTGTCCACCATGTCCAGGATGTCACTCTTTATCACTGGGATCACCCCCAATCTTGTTCTGGGCGTTGGAGATCCCATGTCCCTTCTTCAGGATGGCCAAGATCCCCGCCCTGAACTGGTTGGGGTCATGGCGTTCCGCCACGGTCAGGATGTCCACCAGGATGGCCTCCAAGGGCTCCCCGTCCTGGACCCTGTCAAAGATCTCCGCCGCTTCCGTATGGTTGATGTCAAAGGCCCGTTCAAACGTGGAGATGATCCTGGCCTTCAGGAACATGTCCACAGCCACGGAGTAGCTGGCCTTCTCTTCAGCGTTCAGGGAGCCCACCAGGGTCACCAGGTCCTTCAGCCTGTCCTCCCTGATGTCTGGGTCCGCGCTGGTCTGGATGTGGCCTGACAGCCTGTCATGGGCCATCCTGGCGTCCCCGTCCAGGGCTCCCCAGGTCTTCATCACTAGGTCCTTCAGGGGAGTCCCGCTGAAGGATCCGTCATACTGACGGATGGCCAGGTCCACAGCTTCCGCCGCTTCCTGGGGAACCACGTTCCCAATGACCTGGAAGATCTGGGCGTAGGGGGAGGGACCAGGGGCCTTCACGATGGGCCGCGCCGTGGACTCCGTCTTGGGGACCTCCTGGAAATTGGGGGAGTCCGTGAACCGTCCTGTGACCGTCCTGGGAAGGTTCTGAATGTTCCTGGTGTTGGAGCCCGTGATGAAGTCCCACAGGATCCTGTAGGCGTCCTTGATGTCCTGAAGAAGGGCTTCACAGTTCTCTTCCCCATCGTAGACAGCTATGTTCCCTTCCCTGGCCTCCTTGTTCAGGTGTTCCAGGGCGTCCAGGGCCTCCGTCATTTCCTTGGCCTCCCGCTCCGCCGTGATGGACTGGAAGTAGTGGTTCAGCCCGTCCTCCCTGGCGGGAATGAAGGTTCCATACATGGCGGAGAAGGCCCTGATCTTCAAGGACTGGTAGCGTTCACGAAGAAGGGCCAGCTCCTTCAAGTTGTTCAGGACTACCTGGTAGTGGGTCCGTAGTTCCTCCACTTCACAGGTGACTTCTCCGTCTTCGTCCAGAAGGTGTTCCTCCGCCGCGTCAAACATCCAATCCAGGGACACCATCTCCGGGGACCTGGTGTCCTCCTCCTTGATCAGGCCCGTCAGGAAGTCCAACAGTTCCTTCTCCTCCTGGTGGGCCAGTTCCAGGTTGACCCTGGCGTCCTTCTCCGTGGACTCTGACGTGGCCTGGTCCCTTGTCCAGGCCGCGCCTATTTCAGCCCATTCAGTCAGGTGTTCCACCTTGTCACACAGCTCCTTGATCTTCTCCTTGTCCATCGTTCCTTCCTCCTGTCCTGGGGGTTGGGGTTAGGCCGTCAGTTCATAGACAGCCACGTCATAGCAGTCCTGACAGACCCTAGCCATCCCACGTCCAGGGACGTGGACTTCAGCCGTGGGCCTGACCTGGCCACAGTCCTGACATACTCTGTGACCCCTCATGATGGCGGAAAGGTCCCGCCGTAGTTCCGCTTCCGTCCTCTTGGCCTTCTTGGGGGAAGGCTATGGGTCCGGCGTGGGGTCAGGGTCCTCCACGGGGGAGTCCAGGTTGACCGCGTCCAAGGGGTAGCCGCCGTCTATCCTGTAGGTGGACACCCAAGCCTGACCTGACAGGCCCGTTCCCTTCCCGTCCATCTTGGCCCAAGCCGGGGCCATTTCACGCCGCTCTTCCAGGCCAGCCTTCCACAGCTTGGTCCTCTTGGAGCCCGTCCCGTCCACGGAGAAGAACTGACCCGTGAAGGTGGAATGTTCGTCACAGATGGCCCAACAGAGGCCATACTTCCCGTCTATCATCTTGGCCCTGATCCGCTTCCCGTCCGCCCTACGGTAGAGTCCCCAGAACTCCCAGTTCCCGCCGTTCTCCTTGATCTCCGCCCGCCTGGACGCCAGGGAACTGTTCAGGCCGCTGGCCCACTGGGACAGGAACCCGTCCGTGTCTGACTCCTGTTGGGACCGTAGGCGCTCCGCCGCGTGACGGGCCGCTTCTTCCCTGTACTCTTCAGCCGTCTTCTCTGGGGGAGACGGGGGAGCCAGCTTGATCTCCCTGGTCAGGTAGGGGTGAAGGGCTTCCAGCCGCCGCGTGGCCTCTTGGGTGATGTGATCTTCGTTCATCGTGTCCTCCTGGGTCTGGGGTTTGCGGTCTGTGTCCATGGTGTAAGTGTAAACCATCCTTCAGGCTTTGTCAAGAGAAAAGTGAAGAAAAAACGCCGCCTGACGAAAAAAAGATCACAGGGCCGCCAGGGCCTCCTTCAGCTCCCTGATCTCCTTCTGAAGCCTGTAGGTGTCATCCCCGGCCGCGTCAATCTCCGCGTGGGACACACAACAGGGTCCCGCCAGGAAGTCCTCCAGGTAGGTCAGCTCTTCCCTGGCTTGGTTCAGCTTGGCCTTCAGGGCTTTCTTGGTCAGGCTCTTCTTGACTTGGTCCATGATGTCCTCCTGGGTTTGGGGTTCCAGCCGGGGGGTGGGAGAATTCCCACCCCCCAGGGGGTCCGCTTACGCGGACAAGGGGACAGGGTCCCCAAGGCGCTGAAGGCGGATGGGTTGGGGGTCACTGGCGAAGAACCCCACGGGGTTCACGCCGCCGTCAGGATGGAAGATGACGGTGACAGCGTCATGAAGGACCTGGGGGTCCAGGGTGACCGCGTGGCCGTAGAATTCTGTGGAGTAGACCTCCACAGCCTTGGCCAGGGCCGCGCCCTGGGTCTCCGCGTTGACCACACAGGTGGTAGGCTCTGTGTCCTGGTATTGGTCACAGATGGTGATGGTGTAGGCGTGACGGGTGGGAACGGGGAGGCTGTAGAGAAGGGTTCCAAGGGCGTTCAGTGTGGACATGTTGTCCTCCGTGGTTTGGGGTTTGGGGTTTGTCGCTGTGTCCATGGTCCTTATTATAGGGGACCCGTCCACGGATGTCAAGAGAAAAGTGAAGAAAAAAACGCCCTGGGAGAACTTTTTTCAGGAGCCCCGCGCCCGCGTATACGCGCCCACGCGCCCGCCCGCGCCCGCGTGGGGGAAAGAAAAGACCCCTGGGCCTGATAACCGGTAACAACAGAATGACAGTTCAGGGTTAATAAACAGTCATTGGTGGCCCAGGGGTCCAGGGGGTTCAGTATCCGTAGGAGTCCATAAGGGCGTTGGCGTCCGCCGTCACGCGGATAGTCTCCGCCATGGCCGCTTCCAGGACCGCGTGGTTCCCTTCGTTGTTTCGCCAGATGAAGATCATGACAGCCTGGGACAGGCCGTTCATAGCCTGGCGGATCACTGTGGACAAGGCCGTCACGTGGAGGAACTTGTCAACCTTCAGGTCAGGGCCTTCTTGTCTGACCGCCTCCTCCGCTTCCATAGCCCTGGCCCACGTGGCCGCCGCTTCAGCGTAGGCCGTCCCCGCCTGGGATAGAGTGTAGGTCATGGGATCTCCTTTCATCCATAGTCTACCACGTGATGGGGACCGTGGGAAATGGCGTATATCCGGGACGCTAGTCCCGGCCCGCATAAAAGAAGAGCCCCGGACCGGACGAACCGGGCCGGGGCTCTGTGGGGGAGGGTCAGTCTAGTAGCTTCCAGCGTCCGCCATTCCAGCCAAGTCCGTGATGATGACGTTGACCAGGGCCGTGGAAAGGGCCGCCCTGTGGGTAGCCTGTTGGGCCTCCAGGACTTCCATGGACTTGGGGTCTATTGGTCCTCCTCCGTCCTTGTGTTCCTCCTTGTAGGCCGCCAGTTTGTCCCTCTGGATGTTGATGTCCTTGATGGCTTCCACCAGGAGCCTGGGGACTCCCACCCGGACGTTGGGGGGTCCGTCCTCTGGGATCAGCTTGACGCCAGTTCCTACGCTCATGACCAGGAGCCCGGCCAGGGTCCCTAGTTCCTCTTCATGGCCTGGGACCGCGCCAGGGTTATGGGTGGTGATGACCCGGTAGGTGTCCACCAGGGCCGCCACCTGTCCGCGTTCCAGGTGGATGTAGTCCATCTGTTCCAGGGCCTTGACCGCCAGTTCTCTGTCCGCTGTGTAGTCTGTCTGTTCCATCGTTCTGTCCTCCTTCTGGTTTGGGGTTTGAAGGGCCTGGGAGCCCCACTGTGGGACTCCCAGGCTTCCTCCCTGTTATCCTTCCCAGGTCACGCCCAGGATGTGTTCCGCCGCCGCCTGGCCTTTGCTGGCCGCGTAGACCAGGAGCCGCTTGTCATCGTTCAGGGCCTTCAGCCAGGACTGGATGTAGGCCGCCGTGTTGTCAATGGTCCTGGGGGTCAGTCCCACCAGGGCTCCCAGGAAGCCCGCTCCCATCTCCGCCACCAGTTCCTCCTTGGAGTAGTCATGGGATCCAAACATGGTCAGGTCCATGACTCCCTTCCGCCCAAGGCGGGAACCGTGACCCGTGGAGTGTGCCAGTTCATGATACATCACGTGGTAGTAGTTCTCGCTGTCCTGGAACAGTTCCATCTCTGGGACCGTCACGGAGTCATCAGAGGGACGATAGAAAGCCCTGGTCCCGCCGTGGCTGATCTCTGGGCCGTTCTGGTAGCCGTCAATGATGGCCTGGGCCTCTTCAAGGATCTGGTTGGGGGTCCGCTCCTCCGCGTCCTGGTCCGCGTCAGGGGCCGTCATCCCTTCCACCTGGTCCATGTTCCATACCGTGTGGTAGAAGTAGATGAAGGACATCCGCTCTTCCTTGACCGGCTGGCCCTGTTCGTCCACTTCGTCCGTCTCCACTTCGTACCGCTTGGGCCTACAGAAGATCACGGTCACTGACTTCTTGAATTCATCGTCCTTGATCCAGCCCTTGGCCTTCTTCACTGACTTCAGGGACACCCACCAGTTGGATGTGTAGCCGCGATGAATGGCCACGCTGTTCAGGAACCAGACGTTCATCCCACGGTAGGGCCGCTTGGTCTGGAAGGACATGGGGATCTTCCCGCCCTTCCAAGGTTGACGCCAGGGGACCGTCCCCTCTTCCAACATGTCCATGATCTGGTCTGTGAAGATCTGGAAAACCTTGTCCTGTCCGCTCTGTGTTGCCATCTTGGCCTCCTTCGGGGTTTGGGGTGTGTTTCGTTTCCTCATTACACCCCTATTCTAAACCATCCCAGAACGAAAGTCAAGGGAAAAGTGAAGAAAAAACGTCCTCCCGCGAATTTTTTTTCAGGTGGGTCCGGCCGGGTCCGGTTCCGGTCTCTTCTCTCTATGCGGTTCCCGGCCCCCGTCCCGGATGGGACGGGGGCCGTGGTCCCCTACGGGGACCCGCTCCGCTCCGCTCCGCTCTGGGAGCCCTGGGAAACGGTCAACGTCCGGGACGGAAAATGACATTTGCACACCACTATGTCAAGTCTGGGGTTGACAAAAGAAAGGCCCCGGTCCCAGAAGGGACCGGGGCCAACCAAGGGGGAATTCCTCCCCCCTGGGGGGAGGCTATAGGGTCATTTGAAGGGTCAGTTCCAGAAGGTCAAGGTGGACGCCCACGGCCACGGTATAGGCTTGAACGGCCAGAAGGGCCACGGGGTCATCAGGATGGCTTTCAAGGTGTCCGGCCAGCTTGTCAAGGGCTGGTAGGCTTTCCGCTATTTGGTTGGCCTTCTGGGCCACGGCGGCGGCTTTACAGACGGACATAGGGCCAGCTCCGTCAAGGCTTGACAGGACCGTATTGGCCCGGGCCATCTGGTGTCCAGTGAATTCTAGGGTCTCTTGTGTGTTCATGGTTCCTCCCTTGGTTGGAAGAATGGCCCGGGGCCGGAGCCCCGGGCCGGTTCAGGTTCCTACTTGACCTTGTGGATCTTCCCTCCCTTCATGGTAACTTCCGCGTACCATTTACGCTCATAGGCCCCGGGGCCTACCACTGGGAACGTCCCGTCCGGGCGGTATTCCTCCCCGAACAAGGAAGTCTCTTCATATAGAAGAGCCTGTCCCACGGCTTCCTTCAAAGCCTTCTTGGTCTTGTAACACGCTACCAACATTCTGTCCTCCCTTGGTTGGGGGTTGGGGTTTCGCTGAACCCTTTGTTCAGCTTACAGGTCTATTATACGCCCGGCGTTCCCCTTTTGTCAAGAGAAAAGTGAAGAAAAAGACGCCCACGGACACCACAAAATATAGGGGTGGTGGACGGGGCCTACCACATGTGGGGCCGTCCCGGCTTTTCGTGGATTAGCAGACGGCCCGTCAAGCCAGGGCTTGACATTGTGGATACAGTATACCACAATCCGGGACGGGGCCAGAGGGGAGCATAAAAAGACCGGCCCCGGGTTTCCCCGGGACCGGCTAACCAAGGGGACCCCTTCACCAGGTCCCCGGTGAAGGGCTACGGGTTGACTAGCTGTCCGCTCCCATCGTACCATCCCGCCTTCGTGACCAGGTCCCCACAATGCCACGCCAGGTCTTCCTGGGCGTCATAGATGATGACCTTTTCAGAGGCCAGCGCCAGGGCCAGGGCCAGGTATTCCCGGCTGAACATCATGGTGGGCTTTGTCCTCTGGCGTTCCCCCGTGGTCATGGCCATGAATTTCTGGGCTGTGAAGACCCTGTAGCGTTCCAGATCCATCCTGTCCTCCTTGGGTGGGGGTGGGAGCCCCGGCCAGCGCCAGGGCTCCCTGGTGACTTCCTAGTCCCTGTCCTGAACTACCCCGTCCCTGGTGACCAGGGACAGGTTCAACACGTTGACGTTAGTGACCAGACCTATCCCGTCCCATCTGATAGACGCTATGGTCAGGTCCCCCACGGGGGCCACGCTGATGATGGTCCCCCGGCCTCTGGCCGTTTCATAGTCACACTGGCCAGTGTTGCGGAGGAAGGCTTTAGAAAAGGCTACCCTGTCCCCTTCCTTCCATTGGTGGGTGGTGGGTCTTGGGTTCGTGATGGGGTCCATTCTGTCCTCCTTGGTTTGGGGGGTGGTGGGAGCCCGGCCGTGGCCGGGCTCCCTGGGGTTTCTAGTATTCCATGGCCGTCATGATGGTCAGGACCAATTCAATCCCATCATAGCCCTGGTAGTCATCAATCTTCCAGTTCAGGGTTTCCCCTTCCATCCTGACGATCCCAAAGTCATGTTCCCCGTAGGGGTCATTATCCTCTGTGAAGGTGTCAAAGTCATGAACGGCTTTCAGGACGTGACCGGCCGCTATGGCTCCCATGGCCTGAACACCGGCCGTCAACCTGACTTCATTCCTCCGTCCCGTGATGGGGTTCTTCTGTTGACAGATCATGAACATGGCCGGGGGTTCTCCGCTTTCCTCCTGTTCTGTCAGGGCGGAAAGGAACGCCAGCGTGGCCTTCCTGGTTCCTTCCTTCCTGAAGTCATCGTTGGTTCTTGCGTTCATCCTGTCCTCCTTGGTTTGGGGTTCTGGGGTCCGTTTCATTCTCACTATCTACCCCTAATATACACCAGGGGACCCCCTGTTGTCAAGGGTTCAGTGTAGAAAAATTCGCTATATGACACCACAAAATGTAGGGGGTCCGTGGCCGTGGGTATACCACATGTGGTGTCCCGGATTTCCTGGGGGGAGCATAACCAGGGGGGAGGAGGAAGGGGGGCGTGTCAAGTGGGGACTTGACGTTGTGGTGGATGAATACCACATCCGGGACGGTCTCCGGCCGGAGCATGGCCCGGGGGTCCAGGGAGTCAGGGTTTCACGTGGAACATAGAAGGGAAGGGCTCCCCGTGGCGCGTGGGGAGCCCAAAGGAGGAAACAGAGTGACCCGGCGCTGGTACGGACACCAAGTCAGCCCTAGCAGGTTCCACCATACCACATGTGGGGGAGCTGTTCAAGAAGAACCACAATATAAAGAGGGGTCCAGGACCCCTCCTGGACCCCTACCCCAAACCCCAAGGAGGACGGGGAAGCCCCGCCGTTCCCTGTGGATCAGGCTTCAGTGTAGACCATGGTCCGCCTGAAGTCAATAGAAAGGGGCTCCCCCACCCCTGGGGGAGCCCCACCCCAAACCCACGGGAGGACCCGTGGTTCAATCCTCTGGGAAGACTGGAGTCCCTGGGGTCATCCAGTCTTGAAGGGCCTTCTTGGCTATCGTGACGGACAGGGCCGCCGCCTGGTTCTTGGCCAGGTCCAGAGAAGCCTGGACCCTGTCCCTCTGGGCCAGGGCCTCTTCATAGGCTTCCTGGTCACAGTCCAGGACGGACTGGAGAAGACACTGTTCAGCGTTCAATAGGCGTCCCTCCATGTTCCTGGCTCCCATCAAGGCCGTGTCATAATCCTGTAGAAGCTTCTCCGCCACCATGACGGAGACCATCTTGGGTTCTTGTCCTTCCATGGGGTCCTCCTTGGCCCCCCAGGTCTCCCCAGGGGGCCGCGTTGGGTTCGTCTACAGTTGGGCCAACAGGACCCAGGTCATGGCGTCTTCCAGGTTCCTCCTGGACTCCCTGACCATGTCCAGGGCGTTGACTAGGTTCAGGTGTTTCCTCCTGGTCTCCCTGTACTCTTCAGACCTGGGGTCACAGGACACCAGGCCAAGGGTCTGGGCTCTGGTCTCCATCAAGGTCCTGACTTCGTCCTCCTTGGCCATCAGCTTCCCGTATTGGTCCACCAGGGAACAGGGGACGGTCACGGCCACGGACTCCCCCAGGGGGTCCTTGTCATCCCAGACTAGGTCCTTCATCCAGTTCCGGACCCACCTGGTCACCTGGCCACCGGTCCAGCCTTTGTCCTCCGCGTCCACCAGGTAGGTGGCCATCTCCTGGGGGATCTTGGCTTGTCTGTTCATCGTGTCCTCCTTCGTTGGGGTTGGGGTTGGCCCCCCAGGGGATCCTGGGGGGGCGTGGTTCCTGTCCTTAGCTGATAGGGGTTCTGACTACCTTGATGACCTCCACGGGGTCCATGTCCAAAGCCTCCACGCGCTCCGCCGCCTTGATCCAGTCCTTGAAGGTCCCTACGGGGGTTTCATAGCTGACGGCCATCATGGGCGCGTTGGCGCGGGCCGCTTCCGCCTTCTTGGTCTCTTCCGCCGCCGCCACGATCTCTTCATAGCTGAAACTGACTGATCCGTTGGGGTTCATCTTCATCTTGGGCTCCTTCGGGGTTTGGGGTTGATTTCCTGTTTCCATGATCTTATTGTAACCCATCCCCGGGGAAAAGTCAAGAGAAAAATGAAGAAAAAATGACCCCCAGAGAATTTTTTTCTCTGGGGGTCTGGAGGCCGTGGGCTACTTCGCGGCCAGGTGGTCCCTGACAGCCTGGAACAGTTCAAACCAGAGCGGGTCCACCAGGGCGGTCCCCGCGTTGGTCTGGACGTTGTAGATCCAGTGGTCAATTTCCTCCGCCAGCTCCTTGGCCACCAGGGGTTCCCCGTAGTAGTCATCAATGGTGTAGACGGGAACCATGGGCTCCTGGTATTGGATGGAGTAGGCCACCAGGTTGGACAGCCTCATGTAGTGGACCAGCTTGAAGGAAACGTCATCCGTGTCCAGGTTGAACTCCACGCGGCCAGCGTGGTGGGCCGCCTTGGACTCCAGGATGATCTCCGCCAACTCTTCATCAAGACGGGCGTGGGCGGCTATGCTGTGGGCCATCTGGGAAACGGCTTCCGCGCTGAACTGTGTGACTGACATTCTGTCCTCCTGGGGTTTGGGGGTTTGGGGTTTGTTCGCTGTTTCCATGATCTTATTATAGCCCACCCCGTCAAGAAAGTCAAGAGAAAAGTGAAGAAAAAAGGCCCCCCAGAGAATTTTTTTCTCTGGGGGGCTGGAGGGGTTCAGGCTAGTAGCTGGAGTAGATGGAGGCGTCCCTGACGTAGTCCGTCCCTTCCTTGGTGATGATGTCAATGAACCAGGCCGCGTTCTGGGCGGGACACGTGAAGCGTCCATTCCCACAGCGGACAAGGATGGGGGTCATCCTGGTTTCATCGTCCTCCGCGATAACGGCCAACTGGTCCTCCGTCACAAAGGACATCTGTTCCGCCTTCACCTTCCGGACCATGTCTCTTCCCGCGTTCTTCTTCGTTGTCATCTGGTTCATGGTTTCCTCCTTCTTGGGGGTTTGGGGTTTGTTTCCTTCGTTCATCATGACCCTATTATAAACCACCCATTCCTAAAAGTCAAGGGAAAAATGAAGAAAAAATGACCCCCAGAGAATTTTTTTCTCTGGGGGTCTGTTTCTACTTCGCCAGCTTGACCAGGGCGTCATCCAGGTCCAGGGCCGCGTCCAGGAGATCCTGGAGCCCCGTTCCCGTCTCCAGGAAGCCCGCCAGGGCTCCCACCAGGGCGTCCCTGGCCACCAGGACCACAAGGACCTGGGCGGGGAAGAAGTCCGCTTCAGAAGCCTCCAGGGCGTCCTCCAGGGCCTCCACCTTGGTCAGAACCACAGCCACGATGATCAGAACAGAGAACACGTCCATGGGTTTCCCTCCTTGGGGTTTGGGGGTTTCTGTGTCCGTTATTCAGTTGTCAAAGATCCGAATTCAACCAGTCAACTATCTTGACTGTGGCCCTATTATACCCCAGGTCAATCCTAAAAGTCAAGAGAAAAATGAAGAAATCTTGACACCAGACGAAATTTTTTTCACTCTTCTCTTGACATTGTGGTGGGATAATACCACATCCGGGACGGTGCGGAGGCGGAGCATAGGCCAGGGGATCCAGACAAAAAAAGAGCCCCGGTCTGAACGCCGGGGCTCCCGTCCCAGGTCCCTCCCCTGGATCGTTCGCCAGGGGTAGGGCCTGGGCTCTATTCCGTCACCAGGCTCCGTAGCCTGGAGCCCAGGTCAGAACTAGCTGTTCCTGTTCCACGGCTGTCAGTTCGTTCCACAGTTCAGTGTAGCGTTGGGAATGGGGGTGGGCCAGTTCCATCTTGGAGATCAGTTCATCAGCTTCCTGGGCCAGTCTCTTGGCCTTCAGCTTGGCCTCCTCTGGGTCCATCCGTTGGGCCTCTTCTCTGGTCATCGTCTCCTCCTGGGTTTGGGGTTGAACGAAGAAGGGAGGGACCCACGGGTCCCTCCCTGGCTTCCTCCCAGGTCCTAGCCAACCTGGGTCAGGTTCTTGGTGGCGGAGTCCATCCAGCCATGGAACCGTTCATTCTCTGAACGGATCGTCAGGTCCACGTAGATCTCCTCCCCCGTGGCCTTGGCCACCATCGTGGGGTGGTAGACCATGTGGGCCGCTTCCCAGGTCTCCACGGTTCCGTGGATGGCTCCACAGGACCCACAGACCTTCACGTCAGCCAAGGCCAACTGACGGGACAGGGACATGTTGAAGTCCGCGTAGTCAGCGCCGGGCTCTTCATCCGAACAACAGGGACAGCCTGTGAACGGCGGGATGGCCTCCACCACAGCGATCAGTTCATCAGCCGTGAACCCTTGGACCTTCAGGTCATCCGTGGTCACGGTTCCAGCGATCAGTCCAGCGGTAGCTTCTTGAAGGGTCATCATCAGGTCCTCCTCCTTTTGGGGGGTTTGGGGTTTGTTTCCTTCCTTCATCATGGCTCTATTATAAACCATGGTCCCCCATTTGTCAAGAGAAAAGTGAAGAAAAAAGACCCCCTGGCGAATTTTTTTTCACCAGGGGGCTGTGTCAACTATGACACGGGGAACGCTGGCCTGGTCTCCCCAAACCTGGCCTTGATGGGCCTGGGCCTGGTCTTGGGCCTGGGGTTGGGGGCTTCCAGGGCCTTGTCCACGGCCTCCATGGCCAGGTTGACGTTGGCCTGGGCGGCCTTGAAGACCAGGTCTTCATCAGAGATCTGACCCAATTCCCAGAAGCGGAGTCCTTCCCTGATGACCATCTTGGCGCGGGAGACGGCCTCCGTGGCGGAGTCCATGGCCTGGAAGGCTTCACTGGGAAGGTCATTCAGACAGACAGCCCTGTAGGTCCCTCCGTCCTTGGCGGGAGTGTAGTGGGCGTAGGGCTCTGTCATCTCCATCTCCTTGGTGTTCAGCTTGTCTTCCGCCTTGGCCAGGATGTCCTGGAAGACTCCTACTATTCCTCTGATCTGGTCCTTGGTGGCTTTCATCTTCTTGTCCTCCTCTGTGGGGTTGGGGGAAGGGGAGGGACCCCCGTGGTCCCTCCCCCGTGGTTCGTCAGATCTGGGCCTGGACGATGGACACCAGGACCATCTCCAGGGAGTAAAGCTTGGAACGAAGGGGCGCGGCCTTTTCCTGAAGGCCAGCCATCAGGCGGTCATAGCCTTGGGGCGTCAGTTCTGGTTTGTTGGCCGGGTGGATGGCTTCCATCTCCATCATGATCAGCTTGTAGGCGTCATAGGTGGCCTGGAATTCATCCGTGATCGTCTTGGGGATCTGGACGCTGACTTCACAGGCGTGGTCCTTCGCCAGGAAGATCTCCTGGCCCAGGATCGTGTGGGCTTCAGCGGCGGCTTCAGAGATCAGGTGATGGTTGGCTGTGGGGTCCACGTAGCCAGCCTTCTTCACCTTGTCAGCGGCCTCTTGGCTGATTTCTTTGGTCCAGTTCATCGTCTCCTCCTTGGGGGTTTGGGGTGTTTTCTGTGTTTCCATGATCTTATTGTAACCCAGGGAGCCAGAAAAGTCAAGAGAAAAATGAAGAAAAAATGACCCCTGGAGAATTTTTTTCTCCAGGGGTCACGGGGGTCCTGGGCGTCAGTCCATCAGACCAAGCTTCCGGGCTATGGCCCTACACTCCCAACAGGGATAGATGGTGGGGTTCCCTTCGTAGGTCTTCAGGAAGGCCACCTGGCGCTCCATGGCGGCCATGGTGTGTATGTTGGACTCTGTCAGGTGGCGCTGTTCCTTCTTCGTCAGAACCTTCTTGGCTTTCTTCGTCCGTATCATGGGGTCCTCCTTCTGGGGTTCTGGGCTCCCTGGGTGATCCCCAGGGAGCCCGTGGGGTTCTACAGTCCGGCTACTGGGTGGCCCGCGTTCTTGATCTCATGTTTCAGCCATTCCGTGGCCACCTGGAGCCCTGACACCTGGTCCTCCGCCAGTTCCATGTGTTCAGCCTTGTGAACCATCGTCTCCACCAGGTAGAAGGCCCGCTGGAAGGACGCGGTCTGTTTCCTGATGGTGATGTAGGACCAGGCGTAGTCATGAACGCTGTCCGCTTCCGCCACTACGGCTATCTGTTCGTCTGTCAGGGTGATCATCTTGGCCTCCTGGGGTTTGGGGTTTGTTTCTTCGTTCATCATGGCTATAGTCTAAACCATCCCCGTCCATTTGTCAAGAGAAAAATGAAGAAAAAATGACCCAGGGAGAACTTTTTTTCAGGCCCAAGATGTGGGGGCGTCCGTGGGCGCGGCCTACAGTATAGTGTGTCCGGGACGGTAGGGGAGGGGAGCATGGCCCCGGATCCCACACGCGAAACCGGACCCCCTTGACAAACCCGGCTTGATGGTCCGGACTGTTCTGGGGTATTATGGATCCTGACAGACTTCCCCAGACCTATCCCTACACGAAGACAAGGAGGAGACGATGGCCCAGAACCCCCGTGGATGTCCCCCTGAATGTGGCGGACGGTGTTGTGAGTATTTCGGAATGGAGCTGGACAAGCCCACCACCTTGGAGGAATGGGAATATGGCCTCTGGTATCTGTATAGAAACGGACAGACAGTCATTGGATTCACTCCGGAGACTGATGGAGGAAGACCAGAAGAAGGAGCCTGGACGCTCTACGTCAGAATCCCTTGCCAGTATCTTGAACGGGGACGCTGTTCAATTCATAGACAGCGACGAACCCACATCTGTAGAGAATACGGGTCAGACGGCTGGTGTGAATATCACTCTCCGCCGGAGGAAGTCTACGTTTCAACCCCCGACGAATACAGAGACTTGACCAGGGAGATGGTCAAGAAGCTGAAGAAGAAGGAGGAGGCGAAGGTGAAGAGAAGGCTGAAGAGGAAGCTGGCCAAGGCGTCAGCCTTCGCGGCCCAGGCCACGGGCCTCCTTCTCTTGGCGCTGACTCTGACCGGCTGTGTTCCCTTCGCGGCCAAGACCATGACGGCCCAGAACGCCATCCTGTCCAGGAGGATGGCGGAGCTGGTGGAGGAAGAGAAGACCACCAGGGAAGAGGAACAGGCGTTCATCAAGATCAACGCGGAGCTGTGGACTTCCTTTGACTGTCTCTTGAACGGGAAGGAACGTCCAAAGGAAGAAGAGGGGGAGGACGAAGAAGGCGGGAACACGAACGGAACCAGCGAACCAGAGACCCCCGTTCCAGGGGGTGAAGCGGAGGACAGCGGATGAAGAAGTCCATCCTGTGGACGTGGATGTGTTTGGTGACTGTGTGGGCTCTGGGGGACGCGGTCAAGATGACCACGATCCAACAGGAGATCCAGGACAAGGGCTTGAACTGGTCAGCGGGCCACACATCTCTGTCAGAGAAGTCAACGGCCCAACTGAAGTCCATGTTCCCGGCGTCGGAACCACCCCATGACACGTCAGCCGGAGACGATCCGCCAGCCACGGCCTTCTCCCTTCTTCCTCCCTACTGGGACTGGTCCCCGTGGATGACTTCCGTCAAACAACAGGGAAGCTGTGGGGCCTGTTCGGCCTTCAGCCAGGTGGCGGTCTATGAAGCTGTGGTCAGGATCGTCACGGGCTTCCAGGACTACTCCATAGATCTGTCTGAACAGTTCGTCTTCTCCTGTGGAGGCGGAGACTGTGAAATAGGGATGTCTATTTCAGCGGCGGCCCAGTTATTCAAGAACACGGGCGTCCCAGATGACGCCTGTCTCCGCTACTCTGGCGTGGATAACAACTGTTTTGACCGGTGTGAAGACTGGGAAGATAGAGTCTGGAAGGTCAATCAATGGTCCTGGTTATCCTACGGAACCGTCAACGTGGAGGCCATCAAGGCGGCGGTCTTCAGAGGTCCCGTGGAGGCCACGCTGGTCATCTATGAAGACATCATCTACTACACGGGGGGCGTCTATGAATACGCTTGGGGAGAATATCTGGGGACCCACGCGGTAGCCATTGTGGGCTATGATGACAGTATATCAGCGTTCAAGATCAAGAATTCCTGGGGGCTAGGTTGGGGGGAAGGAGGCTACGGCTGGCTGAAGTGGCAAGATGGAGAAGCCTGGGAGGGGCCAGAGGATCCTGACCCAGGGGCCTACCTTGGACGCTACGCGCTCCGGCTCTACTTTGACCCAGAGACGGACCCACCCCCAGGTGTCAGGCCCATAGCCACGGCCACGCCCATTCCAGGCCCAACGAACACGCCTACCCCCGTGGTCCCCACGGCCACGCCTACGGCCACGCCAACCCCTCTTCCCCAGGTGTGTCCTGAAATCCTGATCACGGTTCCTGACCTGGTGGACCTGGTCTATGAAGACTTTGAAGACGGCCAGGACTGGGACTCCCAGGACCCGGCCTGGACGGAGTCCACGGAGGCCAAGGTCACAGTGGCGGACTACGGCGCGGCGGACAGTACCTATGAAGGGCTGATTGACTCCCTGGAAGGCGCTGTGGAATACGCCTACATCCAACTGAACACCCAGTCCATGAAGGACGTGACGGTCTCTTGGCGCTGGACGGGGACAGACATCTTTCCTCCCTACACCAAGGGCTACCTGGACTACTCTGTGGACGGGCCAGGAGGTCCGTGGGTTCAACATGACTTCATGGACGGAATGGAGATCTCCACCCCCATGGAGTGGAAGAACGAAACCAAGACGCTTCCAGCGGCCTGTGATAACCAGAACGATCTGGTCATCAGGTTCAGGTCCCAGTCTGACTCTGTCCCTGGGATGAATTCTCCCTTCTACGTGGACAACATCAGGATCAGCGCCAAGAAGTCAGCGTCTACCCATAGACATCCACACTGGGCTCCAGCGGGGGACTGGATCTTTCACAGCTACCTGGACCCCACCTACGGCTTCCAGACAGGAGCCTGGAACCTGGCGGAGGAGCGGAACTATCCTGTCACGGCCAACGCGGACTACAGCCATTTCAGGCCCAGGGCGTCCTTTGGAGGACCACCCATGGCGGGGATAGCGGAGGTCATGAACAACACCACCGGGAGGACCAAGCTGGCGTTCACAGGCGTGGCGGGTCTTGGCCAGATGTGGTTTGGGATTGGGGATGACACCATAGACTACGGTCAGGTCAAATACTCTTCTGATAACTTATGGCTGATGTGTAGAAGGGAGCCAGAGCGGGGATCAGGCCATTGGCAGATCATGTTATACCAGGCGGGGCCAGGGTTCAGGAACGTCACGGACTACTCCAACTGGCGCGGGTTCCCTTGCTTCAGCCCAGATGATAACACAGCGGCCTACATCAAACAGGACGGGATTGATCTGAATTTCAACGTCTACAGGGCTGACCTGACGGATCCCAAGGCGGGCGTGGGGATGGCTGTGGAGGATCCGCTGACGGCCTCCCCTGGAGACAGAATAGACCTTGACTGGGGACCACATTCTGGGCTGGCATACGCCAAGAGGGACGAAGACGGCTACTTCCAGATCTGTGTCTTGGACCTACTGACAGGGCCTTTCCCGGCGGAGGACTACTCCATAACAAGGGGCCAATATCACCACTACAGGCCCCTGTGGTCTCCTGACGGTCAGTTAATAGCCTGTCAGAGACAGACCAACGCGGGAGTCTTCCAAGTCTTCGTCATTGACGTTGACCAGGCCATGTCTTCCCCGGGAACAGGCGGCCAGGTGGTCACCATCACTCCCTATGACCACACCTACCTGACCTGGGACCCGGCCCAGGAATGGATAGCCTATGAACGCCAGAACGAAGCCAAACAGTGGAACCTGTATAAGTGTAGACCCTACCAGTGTTCCCCAACGCCCACGCCTATTCCTACGAACACGCCCACGCTGACTCCCACGGCTACGCCAACGGCCACGCCCACCACCTGTCCAATTCTCTATGAAGAGGACTTTGAACTGGAAAGTGACTTTGACCAACTGAACACGGTCCCAGGGACGGTCAACTGGTATCAGAATGTTCAGGACGCATGGTATGAAGTAGGGAACTACGGGCGTGATGACTCTGACAGTGAAGGACGGGTTGGAGTTGGAACGGGGACGGGGGCCAAATACGTCACCTACACCCACAACACCCAGTCCCAGGTTGACCTGGTCATCTCCTACTGGACCAAGGCGTCCATCACAGTTCAGGCGGCCAAGGGGAACATCCAGGTGGCCCCTGGTCCCACGGGTCCCTGGGAGACTTTGGATAGCTTTGGGTTTGGCCACGCGGGGAACAATTTTTGGGGCTACAGTGAACACCACCTGGACAACAGTGTCTACTCCCACCAGCATGACATGACGTTCAAGGTCTGGATAGACAAGCCCACCACCAACAGTTCCTCCTGTGTCTTCATAGATGACGTGAAGCTGATAGGCTGTTATGACCCCACGCTCCCCACGTTCACGCCAACGCCTACGCCCACGTCCACCCCCACGAACACACCCACGAACACGCCTACCAATACCCCAACCTTCACGCCAACGAACACGCCAACGGATACGCCAACGAACACGCCAACGCCAACCCCAACGCCTACGGCCTGTACGGGCTTTGTCAGGTTCACGGAAAGTTTTGAAGATGGACTGAACTGGACAGACCAGAGTCCTCCTTGGACGGCTGACGATCCCACGGAAGTCTCCGTGGCGGACTATGGGAGGGACGGGAGCAATTATGAAGGCCGGATCCACAAGTTCGCCTTTGATGACGCGGTCTGGCTGGACCACACGGTTCATCTGGACATGAGGGGACGCTATGAACCTGTCATCCGGTTCTGGTACAAGAACTGGCACACAGTTGGAGACTCCGGCCCTAGCTACCTGACGGTCAAGGTTTCCCCCAACGATGGGGACAACTGGCTGGTCCACAACATTTCCACAGAGAGTCAAGTATGGGAGTCTCCCTACATTGGGTCCACGTGGACCTACGTGTCCATGAACCTGGTGGGCGCTCATGAATGGGCTGAAGAGCCACCCCCTATATCTGATGGGAACACGCGCTGGTGTGGCGTGGGTCCTTTCTGCCATAACACGCGGCTATTGATCAGGTTTGAACTGGCTGATGGAACAGTGTCTTCAGGCCAGTCCTACGTTGACCACATCCAACTGGTGGCCTGTGACGGCTATCCTATGCGCTCTGACTCTGACAGTATCCTGTTCTACGAAGACTGGGAGGACTACCGTCAGCCCACAGTGGAGATCCCACCTTGGTCATCGTCTGACTCGGATCCCGGCTTTCCTTACGATGTATACACGGCTCACAATGAATGGTCCACGGCCCACGTAGGGGCTGAATGGAAAGCCTGGGTCTTCAACCCTGATGAAGGCTACTCTGTGTACCAGAAGCCGGGCTACGGCTTCACGGACTTCACTGGAAAGGGCTATGTGGTCCTGAACGGAGGCGCTAACCACCATATCACCATGCCCATCTCCACAGTGGGGAAGGACAACATCAGGGTCTCCTTCTGGGCTACTACGGATGACAACGCGGATGTCACGCTTCTCTACACCACCAACGGGTCCACCTACACCACCAGGGGAACGGTCTTCCAAAGCCCAACGCTGTGGACAGGACCCCACGTCTTCAACATCTCCACCCATTCAGGCGGAGCCTGTGACAATAACGCCAATTTTGGAATAAGGTTCCAGAACCAAGACCCAACCATTGGGGACGCCATTGAAATAGACCAGATCATAGTCTTCGGGGATGACATCTAAGGAGGAGGAGCCATGATCCTAGTTTACGCTGTGGACGGGCTGTCCTACCACTACGCCAAGGAAAAGGAATTCTTCACCAGACAGGGGACCTTCTTCAGAGCGGAGTCTGTGGTCACAGACATCATAGAGGGACGGCCCTACTCTGGGCCAAACTGGGCCAGCGTCTACACGGGCCTGGCTCCTGTGGATCACGGGGTCATCATGAACGGGAGGTCCTTGTCAGGGCCTACCTTCGCGGATGTCAGGTCTTCCACCTGGCTGGATGGAGAGAACATAGCGTCCTTCCTGGCCCCGTTCACGTGGGGCCTAAAGGCCCACGGGAAGAGCTGGATCATTCCAGGCTTCCCTTGTCCCACGGATCTGGAAGTGGCCCAGGGGATTGATCTTCCGGAGGAATTCCTGTTTGACATCATGGACGAAAGACTGGGAACCACGTGGGGCTACATGAACAGCGGGGACCACGCGGAGGCCATCCTGGACAAGCTGGTCCTGGTTCTTGGCTACCACAGCGGGTTCCTGTTCCGCCACGCTAACGATCTACGGCGGCGTGACATTGTCTGTGTGGGGACCAAGGCGGCGGACAGGGTGTCCCACGCCTACCCCAACCTAGCTTCCAACGGGGTCTTGGGGATCTACTCCTGGCTGGAACAGATCTTCAGCCTGTTGGTCTGGATGTTGAAGCCTGATTTCTGGGTGGTCTGTGGAGACCACGGCTTTGACCCCTTCGGAGGAGAACACGCCACGGACACGCTCTGTGTCTACTCTGGGAAGGAAGGCGTGGAGGAGGAGGCCAGGCCCATCTGGGAAGTAGGCCAACTGATAGGAAAGGAGGCTGGTGTTCCTCTTGGGGAGACGGTCTCTTCTTGTCACAGGCTCCCCTTGGACTCCATGAAGACGTTCCTGGTATCCTGAAATAGGAGGCCAGCGGAACAGAAACCGGGGGTCTTGACCCCGGGGACTGGAAATGGGTATAGAAAATGGGTACACTGAAAAGTGAAGATTGGGAAAAAGCGGTAGACACTGTCAAAGACCTTCTTGAAAGTCACACGGAAGACACGGGACCTACCATAGAGACCCCTTTGGGTGATCTTTCCCTTGGTGATCTCCCTGTGGGAGATCTATTCACAGCCACGGACCTTCAAGTTCTTGTCCAGAACGCGGACCTGTTCCTGGCCTTTGGCCGGGAGCTGTTGGAAGTCATCTACTTCAAGCTTCGCCAGGGAAAGCTGGAGGAGGCTTTGGAGCTGGCGGCTGACCACATGGACGCGGCCCTGGTCATCAAGTCACTAACGTCAAACGCGGAGGAGATGTTGGAGCTGATAGACGAAGCCAAGAGGCGGAAGAAGTTTCTGAAGTCCCTTGGGAAGACTACGCTCTACGCTCTGATCCAAGTCTTGACCATCGTTCTGGCCTGACTATGCTGAAACTAGAAGAAGCCAAGAAGACGTTCATGGAAGGGTTCAAGTTCTACACGGACTGGGACCTGGAGCGGACTATGGAGACGGCGGAGAAGTCAGTTCAGGATAGGGAAGCCCTTCAACAGGCGTCCCAGGGGGAGAAGATTGACCCATCCCCCAGGCGCGGAGAAGGGCGGAAGGGTTCGGCGTCCTCCATCAAAGCGGTAGCGGCCAGGACGCTGAAATACGGTAGCGGAAGGGAAAAGAGATCAACGAAACAGACCAGAGACCAACAGAACAGGAACCAGTAGCGGAGTATAGGTGTCTGAAGGACCCCTGTGACTTCGTGATGGAGGTCTTCTCCCAACCAGAGGATGAAGCCCTACAAGGGAAGCTGACCACCTGTCCACGCCCAGGATGTGGCGGACGGGTTGAACGCTTTCAGCCAGAGCTGGTCCCTATTCCTGTGGGGTCCGTCATGGAGATCCATTTTGGAAACCCCATGACCAAGATCTCCGTGGACGGGGTGGCCATGGGAGTCAAGACGGAAGACCTGGCGGACATGACTGTTTCAGACGTGATCTGGTTCTTCAACCAAATGACGGAGGAAGACAATGGCTAACCAGTTGGGAATTAACAGCCGGTTTCTGTCGCGGAAGGAACGGGCAAAGCGGACCCCCAAGCGGCCCACGTCCTCCCTGGCCACCAACACGGGTCTCCGTCCTGGCAAGGGAAAGCCAGGGGACAATGACAAGTTCATGAAGCCCCTGTCCCCCTTGAACGCCAGGATGAAGGCCACGGCCCAGGAGGTCATCACAGGCCAGGCCACCTTGACGCGGAAGAACGTCAGTGACCTGGAGAAGGAAGGGAGGATGTGATGGCTGATTTCATCCTTGAAAACAAGAAAGGCGGCCATTTCTCTGATGACGGGTCAGGAACGCTGATCAGGACAGAGAACGCCAGGGACCCCCTGGTAGTGACGGCCATAGACGGAGAGATCTACATCACTGAAGGGAAGGTCCCAGACGCGGACCCATCGGTCAGTCCCATCCTGTCCTTGGGGGAGTCTCTGGCCTTCGGAGGAGAAGGCCAAGGAACCCCTGAAGTCATAGGGGTCAGGGCGGTAGCCGGAACCGTGGAAGTTCGGGTGATGTCTGGCCCTTTCGCGTCTAGGGGCGTTTCTGCCATTGGTGGCGGGGGCGTCCCAGGGCCACCAGGGCCAGAAGGACCGGCGGGACCGTCACCAGGCTTCATCACGGAGTCTGTGGACTACTACGTTCACTACAGCGGGGACGATGTCACAGGAGACGGGACGATAGGGAACCCATGGTTCAGCCCTAACAAGGCGGCGGATCAGATCAGGGGAAAGACGGTCACGGGACCGGGAGTCCTGGTCAGGATCTTCATTGAACCAGGCCCAACGGAGGACGCCTACAACGGCGTCATCAAGAAGCTTCACCCCTGGCTCCGGAGAAACACAGGGAATGAAGTCTTGTTTGGGAACGTCTCCTTGTCCCTGACGGACACCCACGCCATCAACGGGGCCAACGTGTTCATAGGACCCCATGACGGAGCTGGAGGCTTCCTTAGCGTGGACGCCTACGGGTCAGCCAACGGCGGGACATTTGGGATGACTAGGTGTTCGGGGATCTATGTTTCAGGCCACAGAAGCTTCTACGGGCTGATAGACAGGTGTGAAAACTGTCACCTGGCCTGGATGATCATGGGCTATACCTACGCTCCCTCCATTCCACGGAACTGGCCCAAGGTCTGGGTCAGGGATAGCCGTGGGATCCTGTTCACCAACTGTTGGTTCTTTGGAGGTAGTGAAGGAATACTGGCTGACGCTGGATCCCAGGTCAGTACCAGATACGTCAACAGCTACGGAAACACTCTGGGCGTTTCAGCCGTTCACGGATCAGTCATTGAACTAGGGTCCAACACCAAGTCAGGCTACAATAACCCCTATGAAATCCTTAGCATAGCGAAGGACGGGGACAACATGGTCATCACCTTGGAGGGAACCCTTCACAGGTGGGACCAGGAGATCAACCAGATCTACGTCTATGACGCGGCGTCCCAGAATAACGGGTTCTTTGATGTCTTGGCCACCCCCCAGTCCTTGGGGGAGGACAACATCATCAGGGCCTACAACCCCACAGCGGCAAATGAGGCCACCAGCCCCGGGTCCGTGGACATCTCCAACATAGGACCAGCGGTTCACTCCAGATACGGCGGGACGGTCTACGTCCCCTACTACATCACCCAATGGCACCTACGCGGAAACCCCAACACGCTACAGTGGCCTGATGATCTCATAGAGGAGGCTTTGTCATGAGTGCGCCAAGATACACAGCGGTTCAGTTGACGGGGCCTACCACCATCACGCCAAGGGAAGCCTTGGACGGTCCAGGTGGGACCCCAATCTACACGGAGGAGATCTCCGGGGACTACCCGGACTGGCTGATAACTTACGAAGACGGCTACCAGGTCATAGTGAAGGACGAAGACTTCACGGCCTGGCGGCTGGCCCAGTCTGTGATCAACACGCCCACGGACATCTACATCTCCCCAACGGGGGATGATGCTGTTGGGGACGGGACAGAGGCCAACCCCTGGAGGTCATTTGAGAAGGTCTTGGGCCAGATGGAAGGGAAGACCATAGAGGCCACTACCGTCACGCTTCATGTGGCGGACGGTGACTACTCCCTGAATGAATGGTCTGGGGTTGAATACATCTACTCCAGGGACGTAGGGTGGATCACGGTTCCAGGGACATCCTACTGTTGCCCTAGAAGGATCTCTGGAGTAGCCGGTGGACAGTTCATCATCCAGGGTGAAGGCCCCGGATACTTCACGTGGAACACCTATGGTCTGGCTATTCTCTTGTGTGAGAACATCCAGATCCACAGAATGAAGATACGCGGGCTGGCCGGTATCAGCCAGTCCAAGTCTGTCCATTTCTTCAACTGTTACATGGCGGACGCCTACCCTGACCCCCCTGGTCTGTTGAGCCCCCCATTCTTCCCGGCCATTTTTCCGCTGAACAGCGAATACGTCACGGCCACGGAATGTTATCTGGCGGGCTTCAGTGAAGGGGCGGTGTCAGGCTTCGGTTCTTTCGTGGGGCTGTCCAAGTGTACGGTCCACAGTAACAAGTACGGAGTCAAAGCGGAAAGCTGTGGAGTCCTTACGGTTGACAATGACTGTACCAGTGGACGGTCTTTGACGGTCACAGGCGTCCAGGACATGGGTGGAGATGTCTTCAGGCTTCTAATTTCGGAGACTCTGACCCAGGATGAACAGGACTTCCTACGATGGGTCAAGACCACGGGGCTGACTCCCCTGGTCAATAACGCCAACCTTCGGGTCTTGAACGCTGGCGCTGGTCCTAACTACCTGGACGTGGACGCTTCAGAAGTGCCCATGGAGGAAAACCTGGGACAGACAGGTGTGGCCACGCCTTCCCAGAAAAACGCGGCCCACAGGGCGGAGGACAACGGCGTGATCTGGAGATCAGGGACATCTTCCATTAAAGGTTCAGGCTTGGACAGTGAATTCAACGGCGGAGTCATCAGGGTGGGATCATAGGAGGTCACCATGTATGAAATAGTTGAGGTCCTGGCGGCTCCCGTGGACATGGAGATAGGGAAGGTGTTTCCTTCTCCTGGCTACACGGTCCACGGGGACATTGGGGACTACGTGGTCAGGGATGGCGGCGGGGGACTGAAGATCCTGACGCCTGACCAATATATGGCCATCAGGATGAAGGAAGAGACCATCACCAAGCCCCTGACCATCTACGTGGACCCCACGGGAGGGGATGACGCGGAGGGATCAGGCGCGGATGTCAACCCATTGGCTTCCGTGAACGCGGCCTTGGCGCTGGTAGCGGGGAAGTCCGTCAAGAACTGTGAAGTGACCATCCAGTTGGCGGACGGGACCTACGCTTCCAATCCCATCACCAGGGAGCTGACGGTTCATCCCTACGGGACTGTCAGCGTTCCGGCGTGGATCTGGGTGGACGGCGTGAAATGTCAGGGAACTGGGAAGCTACGGATCAAGGCGGAGAACCCCCTTGGCGCTGTCTTCCCCAGTCTTGGCGCTCCGGCCACAGTGGCGGTCATCGTGGCCAGGTCCAACGGAGTCATCCTGGACGGCCTGAAGGTCTACGGGATGGAGAACAACGGCGGCGGCGTGGCCATCTCCCAATGTGATGACGTGACGGTCAAGGACTGTCTGATAGCGGATGACGCCTACGCGGCCAACAGGACGGGGATCTACGTCATTGAAGCGGGGAACATCGTGGTCACGGGCTGTTATATCGCCAGGGAGGAAGCGGGGATATACCTGGTGGGGAATTCCAAGGGCTCCGTGGAGAACACGGTGATCCAGTCCTGTAAACGGGCGGTCCAGACACGCCATTCCAGCTATGTGTCCATCAAGGCGGACGTGACCTGTGGGGCTGGAAAGACCATCACCAACGTGGCGGACCAGGGCGGAGATGTCTGGAGGATCACCTGTGGGGCTCTGTCCCAGAATGACCAGGACTACGGCGTCTGGGTTGACATCACGGGGAACGCGGGGATCACGGACGGGCTCTACCAGGTGGTGGGGACCGGCGCTGACTACTTTGACATAGATGGGAACGGTCAGGTGACCACCCCTGACAACGCGGGGACCATCACTTTGACCAACGAACAGGCGGGCGTCTACGCCAGCCGGGCTTCTTCGGCTTCCACGGGTTCAGGTCACGGCCTGACTGGCGGCGTGGCGGATGAAGAAACAGGGTCAGGAGGCTACATTGAATGAACTATCTTGGTTGGCTGATCTTGGGACGGCGGGGATCGTCCTGGTAGCTGTCATCATCATGTTGAAGTGGTCCAGAGATCAACAGAAGGACCAGAACGAAGCCATGAAGGTGATGGCCAGGGCTGTGGATAAAAATTCCGTCTCCGTGGTAACCCTGGGTCAGGCTGTGGTCAGTTTGGTCACGGCCCTAAGTCAGCGCCAATGTCTGGTTCCTGACCTTCAGTCCAAAGTCACGGAGCTGATCCAACAGCTTGAAGAGGCCCAACGCGATATTGAACGCCAAGGGAACGGAGGTCCATGATGGCTTGTTCCTTCAAGAAGAAGAAGAAGAAGAAGAAGAGGAAGAAGAGAAGGAGGAAGGGCTGATGGGTACACCAGGACGGAGGAAGTCTCTGAAGGCCCTTGGGGCGGCCAGGCGGCGGAACCTTCGTAGGGTGGCCCAAGGAAAGAAGCCCATAGTCAAAGGGAAGAAGGTGGCTCTGTCCACCTTCGCCAAGAAGACAGGGGTCACCCCCAAGAAGGCGCGGGCCAGGCTACGGAAGAGGAAGAAGCGATAATGGCCCAGAAGATCAAAAAAGAGGTCCCCACGGGGGCCACCATCAAGAAGAACATCACGAAAACACGCCCATCAGACACACCCCCCACACGCCTAAGTTCTTCTGAAGCCCTGGCCATCAAGGCCAGGTGGAAGAAACCAGGCGGACATGTCCCAGATCCAGGTAGAACAGGTCAAACCAGCTAAGAAGCGGAGGACGCGGAGGAAGAGGGCTACAGGCGGCCAGACGGCTGACGCCATGTGTCCCATCTGTACTCCCTACACGTCTGAAGCGGACGCCAAGGTCCCCACCAAGGACCTGGTGTCTGTAGTCATTCAGACAGCCCAGATGATCTCTGGGATCCAGTTCTACCCCTACCAGATCACGCCAGCGGCCAGGCTGGTGGAGTCTGTCCTACTCCACGAAGGGGCCACGGTCACGGCGCTCTTCTCCCGCCAGAGCGGGAAGACGGAGATGGTGGCGGCCATCTTGGCGGCCATGGCCATCCTTCTTCCTGTTATAGCCAATGACCCGGAGTTTGAACGGGACTGGCGGTTCAACCTGACGGACGAACAAGGGCGCTACAGAGGCTTCAAGAACGGGATTTCAGTGGGGATCTACGCTCCCAAGCTGGAACAGGCCCAGATCCAGTTCAGGCGTCTGATGAAGGACCTGAAGACGAACGAAGCCAAGGAGATCCTGGAGGAACTGGGGATTGAATGTGACACCTGGAACAGGGACACGGTCAGGCTGACCAACGGATCAGAGATCCGGGCCTGTTCGGCCAGCGAACAGTCCAAGGTGGAAGGATCCACCCATGACATCCTGGCCCTGGAGGAGGCCCAGGACATCTCCTCCAGGAAGATCAAGAAGTCCCTCCGTCCCATGATAGCGGCCACAAAGGGAACCACCATGGCGGTAGGAACGGCCACTACCCAGAAGGGTGAATTCCACCACATGATCAAGGCCAACATGGAGCGGAGGCTTCAGGGCGGAAAACAGGATCATTTTGAATACAACTGGCTGACGGCGGCGGCCTATAACTCCCTCTATGGAGACTTCGTCAAACAGGAGATGGACCACTACGGGGCGGACAGCGATGAATTCAGGATGTCCTACCTGTGTGAATGGGTCCTTGAACGCGGCCAGTTCGTCACCCCTGATCAGCTATTCGCTCCTATCGTCTGTGTGAAGGCAGGGCGCTACTCCCTTCTGGGGAAGGCGGACGCCAACCTATACCAGGCGGCGGGGATAGACTTTGGAAAGGGCCAGTCTTCCACAGTGGTCACGGTAGCGGAAGTGGACTGGGATGACCCCACGATCTGTCAGGCTGTGGAGTCCTTCTCCAGCGAAGGGAACGCCTACTTTGAAGCCTACACCAAGTCCATCATAGACTGGCTGGAGATCCAAGGGGATAACTATGAAATCCAGTTCGCGGCCATCGTGGACTACCTTCTGAAGATCCCCAACCTTCAGAAGATCTCTGTAGACGCCACGGGTCTGGGGGCTGTTCTATTGGACCGGTTCATCACGGAGATAGGGGACAGGGTTGAAGTTGAAGGTGTTGTCCTGACGGCTCCAAGGAAAAGCGAAGGATACAAGATACTCCACACGGATATAGTGTCAGGCCGCTTCAAGTTCCCGGCGGGCCAGGAGGCCCAGAAGGACAAGAGATGGAAGCGGTTTGTCCATCAAATGTTGGATCTACAGAAAAGCTATACGGGAGACCTGATGAAGTGTCATTGTCCGGATGAAAAGTCAGCCAGGGATGACTACTGTGACAGCGCCATGTTGGCGAACCTGGCGGCCAACACACCCCCTGTAGGGTCTGTGGTGGAGGTCCACCAGGAGAATTTCTTGTTCGCATAGGAGAACCACATGTCTGTCAGGTCTACGGTCAATTCTCTGGTCCAGAACATCAGGCGGTCCACCTTCGCGGGGAGGACTGACGCCTATCTGACTTCCGCCATCATGGGGGAAGCTGTCTTTGAACCGTATGACGGGTTCTTGGAACTGGACTGGAGGAACGCGGCCATCCAGCGGCTCTTCCGCTACAGAGAGAACTGGGCGTTCTACCGTGGGGACCAGTTCCAACAGATGACGAAGGACGGGAAGAAGAAGATGGTCCTGAACTACTGTAGGACCCTGGTGGACAAGTCCGTGGACTGGATGGCGGCCACCCCTCCCATCATCAAGGCCATCCCAGGGAATGAATACGCGGCGGACGTGGTCAACCTGGTCCTTGACATGAATGACTACCCCAGGCTGGTCTATGACCTTTTCCAGGTGGGCTCTGTGTCTGGGGACGCCTACATCCAGACCACCTTGGTCACGGGTGTCCTGGATCCCACCACGGGACAGCGGCGGGAGCTACCCAAGAGTGAATGGTTCATCAGCGTCAGGTCCCTGAATTCAGCCTACGTCTACCCTGTCTACAATCCTGACTACACCAAGATGGAAGCCTGTCTGATCCAGTATCCCATCAGCACGGCCAGCCCTGTGGTGGTGGCCCTGGACCCTGACGCGGTCCAGCGGAACAAGGCGCTCTATTCTCTTTACATCACCCCCACAGAGATCAGGGAATGGGTGAACAGGGCGGAAGTTCCTGGGTCCCCGTACCCCAATAAACTGGGGGAGATTGGCGTGGCCCATATCGCCAACCTTCCCTTGGCCACGTCAGCCTTCGGGTTCGCGGACATTGACCCCATCAAGGAGCTGAACCAAGACCTGAACACGGCGGCCACGGCGGTCAGGGAGATCATGGACTACCACGCCAAGCCTGTCACGCTGATCTTCGGGGCCAGGGCCAGCCAGTTGGAGAAGGCGGCCTACAGGCTGTGGTGTCTCCCGGCGGACGCCAGGGTGGAGAACCTACAGCTACAGGGGGAGCTGACCATAGCCAACCAATACATGGAGATGATCAAGCTGTCCTTGGGGGAATTCTCCAACACTCCCATGGCGGCGCTATCGGAGATCCCAGGGCTGGCCAACACGTCAGAGGCGGCCCTGAAGACCTTGTTTCTACCTTCTATTGAAAAGGCCAAGCGGAAGGAATTGACCTACGGGGCTGGACTTGTGGAGACGGCTGGTACTATAATACGGATAGCGGAGGGATTTCTTGACATCCCCATCACGCGAAACATTGAAGATCCCGCCAAAGCCACGCGGTTCACAGTTGAATTCCCATCACCCCTCCCCACGGACCAAGGCGAAAAGCTAGACATCCTTCAGAGACTCCTTGACATGGGTCTGGAGTCCAAGCTTGGAGCCCTGGAGAAGCTTGGCGTAGAGAACATCCCACAGAAGGCCATAGAGCTACTGGCGGACGCCAGGGAGCTACTTCTGACGGATGTTGAACGGGCCAAGGCTTCCGCCGGAGCCATCCCCAACCTTCGGGCGCTGTCTCTTGGGTCTTTGTCCCTCTTGACTGGCCTGATGGAAATGTGGACGGACCTGGACAAGATAGTCCTGGACAGCGCGGACACAGTCTCCCAGATTGAAGAACAGGTGGCGGCTATAGCTGAACCTGAAACGGAAGAGACGGAGACCCCCCAAGAGGAAGCGGCGGAAGAAGAGGCGGAACCTGAAGAAGAAGAAGAACAGGAGGCTTGACAATGCCTAAGCTAGGAAACGGAAGAGATCGTGGAATGGCTGGAAAGTACCCCAAGAACACCGGCCCCTTGGCGGGGAAGTTCTCCAAGTCCAAGGGAAGGAACCAGGGAATGAAGGGTTCCAAACACCAGCCGGTCCGTCATTCGGAGATGACGGGGAAGGGAATGAACCAGCCCGTCCGTAGCGGAACCTATTGGTCCAACAGGCCCGTGGGTCCCCAGGGACAGAAGATCTGGTAGGTGAAACCAGGGGTCACGTGACCCCTTGAAATCCTCTGACTACTTCACACTGAAAAGGAGACGGAATGGAAGGCCAAGAGGAAAAGGCGGGCCAGGAGGCCCAGGGAAAAGAGGCCCAGAAGGGCCAAGAACAGTCCACGGAGACCACGGGCCAGGAGGCCAAGAGCCAGGAAGAGCCCAAGGTTCCCCAGGACATTGACAAGTTTAGGGATAAGGTCAGGATGGAAGAGCGGACGAAGCTTCAGAACCAGCTAGACAGGGCGGCGGCTGTGGAGGAAAAAGCGGCGGCCATCCAAAGCGAGAACGAAGCCTTGAAGGCCCGTCTATCAGACCTTGAAAAGAGCGGTCAACAGGCCACCCCCAAGGAAGGGGAGGAAGCCAAGCCCAAGAAGTCCACGGCGGAAAAGATTGACCAGCGGATCGAAGCGGCTACTGAAGAAGTGGCCACCAAGCTGAAGGTTCAGTTTGACCAACAGCTTGAAGCCATCCAGACGAAACACGCTTCAGAGACGGCTGAACTACGGGAGACACTACGGAAGAAGGACTTGGCGGAGTATCGGGCGGCGAAGATCCAGGAGGCTGGAGGCCAGATCATTGAAGAGCTGGTAGCCGGTAACACGGAAGAGGAGATTGACGACTCCTACGCCAGAGCCCGGTCTGTGTGGCAGAGAACTGTTGACAGCGCGAAACCTGGAACCAAGGAACAAGGAGAAGCTGGACAAGGTCAGTCCAATGGTGGGACACCCCCGCCAGCCGGTCACGGAGCTGGAAGAGGAGAATTCCAGCCTGGGGTGGCTGACGCGGACTCCGCCATGGCGGCCAAGGTCCGGTCAATGACAGATGAAGAGTTCGCGGCTTCACGGAAGAACCTTCACGCGGAACTGGCGCGGAAGTATCCAAACCAGCGATAGATTGAAGGACGGCCGGAGGTCAGCGGCTCCTGTCAAAGAAGGAGTTTAGGAAATGCCTGACAACATTACTTCAGCAGTAGCAGCAGGGGGAGACCCCAACGCGGTTCCCATCACTCCGGCCATCATGGAGATCTACAGCCGGGAAATTCTTTTCCAGGCCCAACCCCTCCTCCGCTTTGAACAGATAGCCTCCAGGAAGGAAGAGCTGTCTGTTGTTCCCGGGCGGACCATCAATTTCCTCCGCTACGCGGCCCTGACGGGTGACGCGGCGCTGGAGGAGAACGTGGACATGGAAACGGACAACCTGACGGCCTCCCAGATCCAGATCACTGTGTCTGAACACGGGAAAGCCCTTCAGGTGACCGAATTCGCCCTTCGGACGGCCTTCACGGACATCCTTTCCGACTCCGCCACCATGTTGGGTCACCACATGGCCAAGTATCGGGACGGAATGCTCCGTGATGAGCTGTTGACGGCGTCCAACGTGGTCTTCGCGGGGACGGCGGCCAACAGGGCGGCCATCGGAGGGACTGACTATTTCGACACAGAGATGGTCAAGGACATGGTTGAAATCTTGGCCACGAACAAGGCCCCCAAGATCAACGGGGACGCCTACGTGTGTTTCATCCATCCCCACCAGGCGCGGCGTCTGCGGGATGATGAACACTGGGTTGACGCCAGCCACTACGGAGCCCCGGACCAGATCTTCCGTGGAGAAATCGGAAGGTATGAGGACGTGAGGTTCATCGAAACCACCATGATCCCCTACGTGGATGACGCGGGGAACATCTGGGCTGATGGCCTGGACACGGGTGAAGATACCCTTGACATTCCTACCGTGGATGTCTACAGGGCCATCATGGTGGGGGATCACTCCCTTGGCTTGGCTGTCTCCCTGGAGGCGGAACTGAGAGATGACGGCGTGAAGGATTTCGGAAGGCGTCATAAGTTGGCGTGGTACGGAATTTGGGGCGTCGGGCTGATCGAAGGTGGCCACGTGGTCATTGGGGAGTCCGCCTAAAGAACAGGCGGCCTTCCTGATCACTTGACACAACAGGAGGTCAGCTAATGGCGAAGTCCAGGAGACCAGTGAAAAAGACAGAGAAGGAAGACCAGATCCCGGTGGAAACCGTGGAGGAGGAAGAAGCGGTCCAACCTTCGGAAGAAGAGACTCCAGAGGAGCCCACCACGGAAGAGGCCACGGAAGAGGCTGAAGCTGTGGAGCCCCCGGAGTTCGTGGAGGATGAAGCTGATGAAGCCCCGGAAGAAGCCCCTTCAGCGCCTACGCCCACCAACGAAGAAACGGAGGACGGGCGGGACAGCGCGGCGGCGGAAGAACCGGTGGCGGAAAAGGAAATCTGTGACTCTCTGAACAGAGAGATCATGATGAAGCTTTCCAATCAGAAGCCCCACTATCCCAGGTCCGCCAAGACCCCACAGGCGGCCAAGGAAGCGGGGCTAGTCCCCATCCGGCTGTTGAAGACGCTGAACACCCCTCCCATGATGAAGTCCAAGGGCTTCAGGTTCCGCTGGATTTCGGAATTCCCACACTGTAAAGAAGGAGAAATCTACCTGGTCCCGCCTAACGTGGCGGCCATCTTGGTGGAAAACGGTTCAGCGTTCGGAGGCTAGATCATGCCCATAGTGGAGCTGATTGACGTTTCCTCCGTTATCGGGACCAGCCGGTTGGTCAATTTGACCAGCCGGTTGGTGTCCCGTTCACGGATCAAGGAACAGGACGAATTTGAAATCTCTTCAGCGGAGGCGTCCACGTTCCTGGAGGAAGCCCTTCTACGCCACAATCCTGACTACACGTGGGACACGCTACCCAAGGCGGAGGAGGCCCCGGTCATCCTCCTGGCCTGGAGGGAAGTCTGTATGTGGAGGGCCACCCAGGTCTCCCTTCAGTTTCCCGTCAAGGGCCAACAGGGTGAAGCGGATCCTTCCGCCAGGTTTGACAACATCATGAAGCTGGTGGAGACGCTAGGAATGGAATATGACCAGGTCTGTGAAGACCTGGAAATAGGGGCCAAGGTAGGGGAGACGGTCACCATGGGGACTCTGGTCAGCTATGATGACCTGTGGGACCACATCACTCCCCTGTCAGTCCAAGAGGGGCCTGAAGCTTCTTCTTTGTCTGTAGCGGCGCTGAACCCACCTGACTCCTGTGATCTTGTTTGGTCTGAAAACACTGACACGGACTTCTACACCTACAAAGTCTACGCGGACACCAACAGCGGGCTGGCTGACGCCACCACGCTGAACGATCCAGACGCGGACTACAAGGGCGTGAAGAACAGCGCGGAGCTGTTGAAGACCATCAAGGAACGTCACAAGACATCCATCAGAGTCAGTGACCTGACACCAGGTTCCTGGTTCTTTGTGGTGGTCACGGAGGACATCAATGGGAAAGTAGCTGTTTCAGATGAAGTAGAGGCTCCCCTATGATCAGAACCCCAATCAGCCAACACCACGTAGACTACATCCATGACGTGGACAGACATGTCATCTGGGAGACGGACAGGCTACGGCTTGGCCATCCCTTCTTGACTGTCCACAGGTATCAGCGGAACGATGATGTCCCCTACGCGGGCTCTGAAGGGACCGTGACTGACGTGGTCATTGGTTCGTTCCCCTGTACCTTCATGGACTTCACGGAGTTCAAGATAGCCAATTCTGGGGGGCTGATCCAATCTAAGGATCAGTTGGTGGTCATCTATGACCACGATCCTGAAGAGACGGACATCATTGAAATGGTGTCCGGATCTGGGAACCTTTGGTCCATCCAGCGGAAGACCTTTCACGAACCGTCCGGACGGTGTGAACTACACCTACGGCCACAGAAGACGGGGTTCTGATGATAGCCATGAAGAACATCATCAAGGGCTTCAAATGGGTAGGGAAGCTGGAGCGGAACGAACGGCGGGAGCTACGCGGAGCTGTCAGGGACTTGTCCAAGTGGACCTTGGCTAGGGTGAAATCCAAGACCCCCAAGAGACTGGGAACCACCAGATCCAAGTGGAAGGTCAGGATGTACCGTCCCCCAGAAAAGGGGTTCAGGGTCTACAACACGTCCAAAGTGGCGGACTATCTGGAGTACGGGACCAGGCCACACATCATCAGGCCACGGTCAAAGAAGGCTCTGACGGTCTTCCCGGCGGACCAACAGATGGGTCCCCTGGTAGCCTTGTCTGACATATCACTGGTGGCCTGGGTGAACCACCCAGGGACCAAACCCTTGGGGATCGTGAAATCAACGCTCCCTGAAACCAGAGCCAGGGCTAGATACACCATCCCCTTGGCCCTGAAAAACGGGATAACCAAGACATTGAAATGAGTCTGGAAGATACTGTAGACCTAAACATCAAAGCTAGTGTCCAGAAAGTGGTCCACGAAGGGATCACGGAGACCTATGGGTATTCCGTGAACTACGGGGACGCGGCTTTCAAGGTCACCCCATCCATGGACGTGTGGGTGGACGTGAACTGGATTTCATTTGGGCGCGGCCCCTACACTACCAACACGGTGATGTTCCGCTGTTTCAATAGACCTGTCAACGATAGACTGGGACGGAGGCTGGAAGAACTGATCACACGGTTACGGGAGGCCCTGAACGTCAGGTCCATCCCATTCTTGGACTTCACGGTTGACCCTAAAGTCCCGGCCCCGGTTACGTTTGAAGGTGAAGAGCTGGAAATGGCTATCAGGTTTGAAGAACGTGGTCCTCTACAATCGGCCACGGGGATGGCCAGACCGGAAAATGAGGGAGCCATGGACGGGGTGGAGTTTGTCCCCCTGACATACTACGTCTACGTCCCACGGCCAAATGTAATTCTTTGATAGGAGGATAGTATGCCACTACCTGGTTTCGGAACAGTTGGTTTCGACTCCCTGTCTCTGGCCAGGACCACGGACCTGATAGAGTTCAGGGACGGCCTGGACATTGACCTGGTCTACAGGACGGAGACTGGGACGGTCTCACAGACCACCACAGACATCACAAACCTGGCCTGGGGATTGGCCCCACAGGCTGAAAACGACCTACAGAGGACGCTGGAGACGGTCACGTTGACGGAGTCTGAAAACGTGGCCACCCATGAAGCCTACATTGACGGGAACCTTCCGCCATTGGACAAGCTGGTCTTCATTGACGGCTTTCTGATCTTGTCCAAGGAAGTCACCATGACGGTGACAGGGTTTGGGGATCTCCCTACCGCTGGTCTAGGCTACGAAGAAAACAAACACGGGAGCCCAGGATACACCTTGACGCTAGGGACGGCCATTCCGGCGGCCAGCGCGGTCAGCGTCACCATAGAGGACGCTATCCTGATCAACCCACGCCAGGACAGGTCCATCACTGACTGGCACAAGTTCACGTTTGAACTACGGAAGGTGGTTCCACAGACTGACGGTGTAGGGGCGCTCCACCTGGTCCAAGGTGTGTCCATTCCGGCCCAGGTGTTGGCCACCAATTTCACCATCTCCAGGACCACCACCTTCAGCGCGGAAGCTTGGGCCACGGCTGAAGTCACAATAGAGGAACACTACGGATCCGATCAGGCCGGTATTTGGCCTCCTACGGTCTAGCTAATGGGTAAAAACACGCTCCGGTATTCCATCCCTGTCTACAAGAACACGTCCACTACACCAGGATCAAACGTGGGGCGGCTGAAAGGCTACATCCACATGATCCAGGTGACTGGACTGTTTCTGAATGAAGATGAAATCCAGGACTTCATAGACGAAGCCATAAACGAAGAAGAAGGGATCTACGCCATGGACGGGGAACCGGATGTCAGTGAAATCAGCCCACAGACCAGGATCTACAACGTAAGGGTGAACGGGAAGGGCTTTGGAACGTCCCCCCTGACGCCTGAAATAGAGGAGACGGGGACAGTGATAGTCCCCGCTGGATAATGGCGGCCGGAGAAGCCCTACACTATGAACACGAGTTGGTCTACCGCTACCCCCAGAACCACATTTCAAGTTCTGTCAGGGGAACAGGCGTGGCTGTCAGGAACGCCCTGATAGAAGTCAAGAAGTGGACCATAGACTGGACCACCTTGGAATACGGGCTTCAGCGGATCTATGAAGTCTTCCCTGGAGGGGAAGGCGGTTTCACAATGGACGGTCAGCCAAACATAACCCAGGTAGAGCCTGGCGTTCAACTGTTCAACATTTCAGCCACGGGAAAGAGAAGGATCCCAGTGTAAAGGAGGACAAAATGTCCATCACGATAGGACAGAGATATACCAGGGCCAGCGATAAGTCCCAACAGGAGGACAACGTCACGGTGTCCATGGACAGCGTCAGGGTGGACAAGGGCGGCCAGATCCTTGAAGTCCCCGTTATCAAGGGAACAGTTGGCCAGAGGACCTACTTCAAGGAGGTCACAAGCCTGGTCAGGGACCTTCTGGAGGGAAGCCCCCAGGGGATCTCCAGGAACATCCCCTACGCCATCCTGACGGCGGCCCCCATTGAAGCCCTGGACACCTACATAGAACTATACAACCCCACGGACTTGGACGCCCTTCAGTTGGAGGTAGGTGACTTCCTCCTCCTTCTTCGGGACTTTTCCGTGGACCCCTTGACGGACACCACCCCCGGGGCCTTTGAATACCTGTTCTGTCATGAGATCACGCCAGGGACCCCTCCCGCACCGGCCCAGGCGGCGGTGAAGATCCCTGTGTCAGGCGCTACCCCGGGCTGGACGGACATCCCTGTTCCTTACTACCTGGGCTCCATCTTGGTCAATCTGTCCAAGCTCAAGTTTGACTCCACCTTGGGAGATGAAGGTCAGTTTGGGATGAAGTCACGGCTTGAACAGCCAGCCTCCCCCACCTTTACGGCGGAAGGAGGAACGATCCAGATAACGGTCACAGTGGATCCACATGATGATGAAGCTGTGGAGTCCTTTGACATCTGGGTCACACAGGAGAAGATCCAGGCGGTGACTCCTGACATGATCCCAGATGAGTCTATCTACGTTTCCCAGGTTGGCGTTCCCCAGGTCATAACTACCTACGGGGGCGGAGGTTTCGCTGGTGGCGGGAACATCAGCGTGGATGACTACTGGGTCACGGTCACGGCCAACGTAAAGAACGCTGACACTACTTCAGGGATCCTGAACTACTTCAGCAAATACTCCAAGACGCCAAGTGATCCGGCTGAACCCGTTCTGGTGACCACCACATCATAAGAAGGAGGAGAAGATGGCCATCCAAATAGGTCAACGATACACAAGGGCCAGTGACAACACCCAACAGGAACAGAATGTCTCTGTGTCCATTGACAGCGTCAGGGTAGACAAGGAAGACCAGATAGCTGAAGTTCCTATTCTGAAGGGCGTGGCGGGCCAGCGTCAATACTTCAAGGAGATCACCGGCCTGGTCAGGGACCTTCTGGAAGGAACGCCCAAGGCGCTGTCCCACAGGATCCCCTACGCCATCCTAGAAGAAGAACCACAGGCTTTCCCTTCGCTCCAAGCATACATTCCGCTATACTACCCCACAGATCTGGACGCCCTTCAAGTAGAGGAAGGTGACTTTCTTCTAGTCATCAGGGACTTTTCCGTAGATCCAACAGTTGACGTTGACAGCTTCAGGTTCTACTTCGTCCATGAAATAGTTAACCAGCCTCCTCCTCTGCCCTACCTGGTAAACGTCCAGATACCTGTTCCAGGGAGCCCGCCAACCTTCACACTGAATGACACGGCCTTCCCTTTGGGCTCCATCGTGATCAATCTGTCCAAGTTCAAGCCTGACTCCTGTCTTGGGGATGAAGGACAGCTTGGTCTGAAGACCCAGTTGGAACAGCCCAGTGTTCCGTCTTTCGCGGATGTGTCTGGAGGTATCGGGGAAGTCATCTTCACCATCCAGCCCGTGGAGGATGAAGTGGTCATGTTCTATGACATTTGGGTCAGGAGTGAGAAACCCACGGCCCTGACGCCAGACATGATCCCTGACGCTACCATAGCGGCGGCTGACGCGGCCATCCCATCCGTGGCTACCACCTTCAACGGAGGAGATGAGGCGGGCGGGTTCGCCTTGTCAACGGCTCCGGGTGACTACTGGGTCACGATAACGGCCAGGGCCAGGCGCGGAGGACCCCTTGGGGCCTACGTTTACATGGATAAATACAACTGGACCCCCAGTGATCCAGCGGAACCCGTCATGGTCACCACATCATGATGAATTGGCACGAAAACACGAACCCAGGAGGACACGATGTCACAGAAGTTGAAGGAGGTTCCGGAGGAATACCGGTTCCTCCTACCTGACACTGACAAGAGAACCATAGTGATAGGGACAGAGGCCCATGAAATTCTCCCCTTGACTGAAGGGGAGTTTGAACAGCTATGGGTGGAAATAGGTGAAATGTTCGCCAGGGCGGCGTCCGCTATCGCGGAGGCGCTGATGTCCAGGGACGGGAAGCGGAAGTCCGTGGAGGAACAGGTGGACGTTGACCCTATCGCTGTGGGGATCACCACGATCAAGGAAACGCTCCAGGAAATGCTTTCTAGCGGGCGCGTGGCCAAGATCATAGGGATAGCCACACAACAGGACGCGGAGGACATCAGGAAGAAGATGACCCTTCGTCAAGGCGTCCACATCATCTCTGTCCTGTATGAACAGAATTTCTCCATGAAGGGCCTACCGGAAGACATCCGAAAAAATTTGGAGGGCTTCCTGGAGATGTTTGGGATCAACATCAGGAAGGGGAGGAACCCCAGTCAGGAGATGTTGGACATCACTCTGGAGACTCTGGCGGAAGTGGAGGACCACAAGACATCCCGCCAGGAAGCCCTGGACAAGATGAAGAAGGCGGCTTTGAAGCGCGGTTTCAAGCTTCCCTCCAACGCTACAGAGTCTATGAAGCCTTCGCCAGAAGCTACGGCTGGACCAGAGAATACATCCAAGGAACCAAGTTCCACGAATGTAGGATCACAGGAGAACGCTGTTGGCGCGGCCACAGGCCAGGACTCTGTGAAGGAGTTGGATGTGGCCCTGACAGCGGCTTCCCCAACGCCACAGAAAGGATCTATGGACTGACCTTCACCTTGTTCACGGTCTACTCCGTGGCCATGGTGGAGAGTAGAATAGATGAAATAGACTTCCAGGTCAGGGTCCACGGCGGAAACCCTGACGAAGGAAACAAGCCTGTCCTAGACAGGCGCGGAAAGATCAAGGAGGCGGAAGCCAGGAGATACATAGAAGACCCGTTCAGGGACTTCCCCTATGACGTGGACTTCTCCCATCTGTCTTCATCTGACGTTGACAAGATGATAGAACAGGACGCCAGGCTGGCGGAGGAGGCCATCAGGATAGGGAAGCCCCTGACACAGAGGGAGAAGGACAAGCTATGGACCCCAGAGAGAAAAGCGGCGCTGGAAGGTCAGGACATCTTGGCCAAGCGGGCGTCCATAAACAAGGAGCTGTGGTCCATCTACCAAAGGATGAAAAGGAATGGAGTTGAACCCACCAAGGAAGTTCTTCTACGGTGTGTCCGTATCGGGTGGGCGGCGTTCAACCTGTTCCCAACGGACTCTGAAGTCCGTAGACGCCAAGATCTGGAGATCAAACACGGCGTCAAGAGCAAGGAGCCACCATTGAACGCGGGTTCAGAGGCGGTCCCATTGTGGCACGGCCAAAACCTGTTCAACGAAGGGAGACTAAAGGGACTACTACAAGAATTCAACCAGGCTTGTGGGTTCAAGACCACGGTGTCAGGTCTTCACGTGACTGACATCTTCGGGAAGCCAACCAAAGGGGTAACTGAATAATGGCGGCTAGTGTAATTCTTAGCTTTCTAACCAGCGGGGCGTCCAAAGTCATGGGAGCCCTGGCTGGCCTTGGGAAGGCGGCCGGTGGCCTGATGAAGGGCCTGGGCGCTCTTGGCCAAGGGATGAAGAAGATGGCTCCGGCCGGACTAGCCTTGACGGGGGTCTTCGCTGGCCTGACCTATGCCATCATGAGCATAGGAAAGTCTATCCTGGCCACGGGCCAGACCTTTGACGGCTTCAGGGCCAAGTTCAAGGCGCTCTACAAGGACATCACGCGGGCCACGGAGGCCATGAACGAAGCCATAGAGATAGCGGCGCGGACCCCGTTCAAGGTCCAGGATGTGGTGGATGTGTTCGGCGCGTTCAAGGCTGTGGGGCTGGACCCCACCAGCATGTTGAACGGAAAAGTGGTCATGGAGGACATGGCGGACCTGGCCTACGGGATGGGGCGGTCCCTTCAGGACGCCCAGTGGGCCATCAAGGAAGCGGCGGCTGAAGGAAACTGGCGCTCCTTGATGATGCGGTTCAGTATCTCCAAGGACCAGATCATGTCCACCTTGGAAGCGGCCAACATCACCCCTGACCTGTCCAACCCCACCAAAGCCTTGGAGACCATCAGAAAATACATCCAGCTACAGTTTGGCGGGACCATGGAGGCCATGGCCAACACTGTGGAAGTGAAGATCTCCAACATAGGGGACCAGTTCAACCAGTTCAAGGACCTGATCTACACCAGCGGGGTCTCTGACGCCCTGGTGGGAGTCCTGGACAAGGTGTTGAAGGGCCTTCAAAGCTTCTTCCAGGGGGAGACAGGCCAAGCTTGGGCCAAGAGCATAGGAGCCACGTTCAAGCTGATCATAGAGAACCTGTCCAGGCTGGCCCCCTTGGGGAAGGCGGTCTTGGGGGCCATCTGGTCCATGTTCACCAAGATCCTGTCAGCCACAGTCAGGACGGCTGTGGTCCTCTGGAGGATGGGGGAGCCTGTCAGAGAGATCTACAAATGGACGGCCAAGCTGACTTCCACGTTCTACAGGATGACCTACCTGTCCATAGTCTTGACCAAGCGGATGATCATGGGCTTCAACGTGGCCACGAAGGGGACCAAGGAGTCCGTGGGTCTTCTTGGCCTGGTCAGGAGGATCCTGGAACAGGTATTTGACGCCACCATGGAGAAGCTACGCTTCATCACGGGGCTGATAGAGAAGCTGAACAGACACCTGGCCTTCATCACAGGTGAAGTCACGGACATGTCAGAGGAGGAGAAGGAGGCGGGGTCTGTCTGGAATGAACTGATAGACGCTGTGGGCCAATACAAGGGGGCCTTTGATGACATAGACTGGGAACGCCAGGGGTCAGGGCTGGAGATGATGAAGTCCCTGATGGGCGGCCTGAAGGAAGAAGCTGAAGGCGTGGCGGAGGCCACGGACCAGGTGGCGGAGAACCTGGCGGAGACAAGTGACCTGACGGCGGCCCAACGGGCGGACTACATTGACTACAGGAAGAACATCATCAAAGGGTTTGAGTCCCTATCAGAGTCAGCCAAGGCCCTGGAGAAGCTACGCGGGGAATGGCGGAAGATAGCGGAAGAACAGATCAACGTAGTCCATGGTGTGGAAGACATGATTGACGGGTTCAGGGAGGCCAAGGGCCTCTTGGATGACCAGGAGAAGAACGCCAAGGGCCTGGCCCGTCAACAGGAGCTACTGGCGGCGGCCCAGGAACGCCAAGATCTGAAGGCCCAGTCTGACGCCTACAAGAAGATGGCGGACATAGTCAAGGGGATGTTGAAGGAGGAGGCGGACCTTCAGAAGACCATCAGGGAAGCGAAGGATCCCAGAGAAGCCTTCCAGGCCAGGAGGCGGCTGGAAGAGCTACGGAAGGAGCGGGGAGAAGCTGGTGTTGGTGATCTTGGGTCCCTGGAAGAGGAGATAGTCAGCGGCTACGGCGGCGTCTTGGAGGCCCTGAAGAAACAGGGAGAACTGGCCCAGGCGGAGATAGTGGACAAGGTTGGGAAGGCGGAGGAGGACCTGAAGAGCAAGGCGGAAGGGATGAAGAACGCCCTGGACGCTATGCGGGAATTCGCCTACCTTCTGGGGGAGAAGTTCAACCCCAAGATGTTGGAGACCTTCAACGCCAGCCTTGACAGGTTTGGTCTTCATGAAGACAAGCTGGAGACCATGGGGATCTTCTTTGACAACGTGAATGACGCCATCTCCAGGATGGGAGCCCTGGCGGCTGGCGCGGCCAACATCCAGGGGCCAACGATGTCTCCAGAGCTGTGGGCGGGGACCAACAGATACGGAGAAGGAGCCCAGGGCGGCCTGTACGCTCCCAACCAGCGGCTCCTGGAGCTACAGGAACAACAGCTTGAAGAACAGAAGAAGACCAACGAAACCCTGACAGAGGCCAAGGAAGAAGCCAGGAACCCGGTGTCCCCGTCCAAGAGTGACGATATGGAAGCCTTCACCAGACAAGTGAAGACCCTTCCCATGTTCTAGGTCATGAGATACATAGACACTAAAAAGTCAGTTTCAGCCAGCCCAGGGGCGTCAGGGCGCGTCAAGTCCGTGACCTTCGCCAGGTCTGTAGGAGACCTGTCTGAACGGATCACTCTGGACCTGGAGGGGATCTACACGGGCTACGAAGCGGGGGAAGAGACCACGCTGGACGGCGTCCGTGGACGGGTCATAGATGTCAACCTTCAGAGCCAGGGGATAGAAGGCGAACCATCCACAACGGTGAATTTCCGTGACTGGATGTCCAACCTGATCTTGAAGGCTCCAGCCCAGAACTACCTATATGTGTCAGCCCCACGGACGTTCTGGGAAGACATGAAGAATGACACGGATGACAACACGGAGATCTACCTGAAGGAGGCGGATGACTTTGGGGTTGGCGGCTGGACCATGAAGGACATCCTTAGATCAGCCCTTTCCAAGGTTCTGGGGCTGAACCTTTGGTATTCCCTCCCCAATTTCTGGGTCCAACAGTTCCAGATCCAAGAAGGGGAGCCCCTGTTTCAGAACATCTTTTCAGGTCTGACAGCCTTGGACCCCCAGGTCACGGTCAACGGGAACACCATCTACGTCTACGGGAAGGCGTCTTCAGCTACGTCTTCAGGGTCCCTTAGTCTGACGGACGCGGAGACCATCTCCAGTCAGCGGGCCTTTGTGGCCTATCCTTCAGAGCTGAAGGTCACGGGCGGAGAAGGACAGTTCAAGGAGACGGAGTGGGACGGACCATGGGAAGGCGGGGCCTCCTCCGCCAAACAGGTCTACTTCTACGGGAAATACTGGCAAGTGACCAGCCCAGGCGGATGGGAAGAGAAGTGGTCCGTCACGTCTGACAACAGCCAGTTGACCCTGGTCTATCAGCTATTCGCCAAGACCCCCTTTGGGGACGTGTCCCATCTGACGTATCAGTGGACGGAGGTCTACAAGAGATGGGAACCCCTGGCGGTAAATTCCATAGGAGACGTGGAGAACCTACAATACAACGTCTACACGTCAAGGCCCACGCTGAACGTCAGCCCGGAGAAACACAAGCTGGAGTCCGTGGAGTTCGTGGTCAATAACTACCAGAACACGGGCGTGGAGTTTGACAGGCCCCTACTGACCACCACCTACACGGAACGGCTCCGCTACCTATACTTCAGCGCGGACACGGCCCCGGCGGCTGACGAAACCCTCTACATTCCGTCAGGGTTCCCCAGGACCATGGCCTATGAAATACCCACGGAAGGAACGTCAGCGGATGACATCTTGGTGGATCCAGGGACGAAGTTCAACTATGCGGGAGTCTGGACGAACAAAGGAAGCCTGGAGAAGACAGAACACATCTATGAAGACGAAACCTACGGCGGGCGGCTCCAGGAAGTGGTCACCCAGGAATGGGGGCTGGTCTTCACGGAACAAGTCATGAGGGATGAAAACGGGAAGCTAGGGTTCACCACAAACTACCAGGGCGGACCCATCTTCTTCACCCCCCTGAAGGACGTAGACAGGACAGAGGCGGTCCCGTTCATGCTCCTACCTGACAAGCCCCTATGGAGGATCAGGCTAGAACAGGATGTCTACAGGGAGCTGTCCTACAGACACGCCCAAAGGGCTACCTACAGGTCAGAGCTGGACCCCACCAGGTATCTGGTCCCCCCGTACAGAACAGGCCAGACAGGGGCCTACACGGAGGTCTTCACGCTCTTCAAGACCCAGGCCAGCTTGACCCAGATCCCGGCGGCGGAGGTCCCAGTCACCTGGTCCAAGCGGCGGACCATGCCCATCAAGGTCTACCAGAACCTTCCTGGAGGGGACGCGGACATGGGGATGGCTACCGTCTCCCTGGGGTTATTGGTAGACTGGGATGACGCCTATGAAATAGCGGAATACCTGGCCAACAGCTTGGTCCAGGGCTCCATAGAAGTCAGGACCACGGTCACCTTGAAGGGAGCCTATGAAGTACCTGTGGGGACCCAGATCACTGGGTCCATCCAGGACGCCATGAGGGACTTCCCACCCATTGACTACGGAGATGACGCCAAGGTGGAAGGGTGGTCTAAACAGTACGATGGCGAAGGAAACGCCACCACCACGCTGACCATAGTGGGATACGATGGCTAGAAGACACATTTTTGACACAAGAGCGGAAACACTGAAGAGAAGGATGACTGTTCAGCGGAAGAGGTCCTACGGCCTGACAGGCGGCGGTCACATGGCTGTGATCATTGGCCCAACAGGAAAAGCGGGACATCTGGGGAACCATCGTGTGGCGCTCCCCATAGCGGGCGGTCACAAGATGGTGATCATTTGAAGGATAGGTTTGAAGTTCACACAACGCACGGACAGCGCGGCCTTTTCATCTGTACCGGAAACACAGTTATCATCTCCAAGGAGGAGATGTCAGGGAAGATCCTGGTCCAGAGGGAAGGCCCCGTGGTCAAGGTCTTGGCCAGTGAAGAGACTGGGAGGCCACCACAGATCACAAGGAGGACATGATGTTACGGGACAGGATCATAGCCATGTTCTCCGGAAAGTCTGACTCCAAGGGGCGGACTAATCTGAATTTCGGGAGGGGGATCAAGGCGGTAGAGTGGGCCACCAAGAACCCGGCCACCACGGAGGCCCAGGTGGTCTATGAAGGCGGGAAAGCGGTAGCCATCACAGACCAGGGGTTCATAGAGCTGGCCACGGAGCTGGTGGGCGGGAACCTGATTGGACGGGAAGGTCAGATCATGCTCCCGTTCATTCCCCACCTATACGGGAAGCATAACCACGGATGGGGTCCCCCTGTCTACGCGGCCTGTGAATACGCGGGAGATGAAACCACGCTTCCAGCCTACGCGGCTGTGGTGGTGGGGTTTGGGGTCAGCGGGGAGGGGATCCCTTCCTGTTCCCAGTTCCAGTTCCAGAACCGTGAAGACTTTGAAAGTGACGGAGAATATCATCAGTATCTCTTGACGACTCACAGACCCATGGGGATAGTGACAGGGAAGCTTGAAAACGGGCTCTGGCTTGTCCAGTTGACAGGGCTGTGTTACGCCTATACGGATGAAGTGACGGAGGGAGACTCTGGGTCCTATGTTCAGGCGGGGCTGTCAGTCTACCCAAAGCCTGACACGTTTGTGGTAGAGACCAGCGGGACGGCCTATTGTGCCAATAACCTGGGAGCCATAGGAGTTCACAGGACACCTGAAGGAGAAGCCAGGGGTCAGCTATTGATCCATCTTGGCGCGTCCGTACAGGCTGGAGTTCCCAGGTTCTTGGCCTACGGGACAGAATTGGATGACACCTGATGGGATACGTCTTCCTTCCACATCACATCTTCTTCAAGCGGAACGAACGCCAGGACCATTTCTGGCCGGATAACAGGTACGCTCCCACGGTCTACGAACCTGAAGACACCACCTGGCAATACATCAACGACAAGTGGGGCCAGGCTAACGTCCCCATGTGGGACGGCCATTTTGCCCAGATCTTCACCTACCACAATGACATCAGGTTCTTCAACGGCCTGGAAGACTGGGACTTCCATCTGTACCTGGGGAAGACGGGGAGGCTAGACTACTGTAAACGGTCCTCCTTTTCAAAGTTCGTCAGTGACTTCTTTGGTTTAGGGTTCAATTCCTCCAGGCTGGCCATTCTGGAAGTGGTCCCTTTTCAGCATAGCCCAACACACGGGTCAGGCCCTTCCTACGGCTACATCACCCCAGGGCTGGAAGTCTACTCTGTTCCGTTCCTTTGCCAGTATGTGGCCCACCCAGGAAACGGACATCCTAAGTTCTTTGACGCTTCCATGGGCGTTCCTTATGAAATGGACGTTCTTGGGCTGGAAGGTGACTTCCCTAACATTTGGGAAGGGCTTGTGTTCTACACGCGGGCCAAGGTTGACGGACAGTGGCGTCATTTTGTGGCGGCGTCTGAACGGTTCAACCTGGACACTATGGGAAGCCTTGTGGAGACGGAACGCTACGTCCCCTACAGTAGCCCTGTTCAAGATGACCCCATGTGGAAGGACTGGGGCGGAAGCTACAGCGGAGGCTACCATGGCCTAGTGGAAGGGAGGACGGCCTACTTCCAGGAGGTCCAGATAACTGAAGGGGAACAGCGGGTCAACGTCTACACGCTGGAAGGCCAGAATTCAGGGAAGAAGCTGGTGTTCAAGCTTCCGTTCACCCCACGCCAGAACACCTTCATCTTCCACGTAGGGTTCAAGAAGTACCAGGGAGAACGGAGACAGTTCTGGAGGCTGACGGAAGATCCAAAGTACCCCCTTTCAGGCGTGGTAGGGAATGACCCCCACATGCCACAGAACGGGGAGTTCCTGGCGGAGACCTTCTCCACGGAAACCTTCAATGACTTTGTCTTCAACCAGAACAGTAGGGACACGGATGTTCACCCCTTATGGTACAGGTTTGAACCCACCCCGCTATATGAGCTGGACGGCTACTCCATCTCCCAGAACCAGGGGATAAACCCCGCTATCCTGTCAGACTATGGGATCAACCCTCTGTCCCACTACATCGTGATGGCCCCTGACGGGTTCTCCAAGGTCAAGATCAGGGCCAGACACGGCTTCACTCCAGCCCATGACAGATGGGCGGCCAGGAAGGTAGAGTTCTTCACCGGAGACAAGACGGACTTCACCTTTGACGGACCACAGGCTTCATCTTGGGAGGGGGTCCCCCATCTTCGTCAGTGTCAGTGTAACTTCAGAGACTACTTCAGGGAAGCCAGGGAATGTATCTTGGACATGATTGACCAAGGGTGTCTGACCATGGCTGGCCCTAACTACGCCACCACGCTGAAGGCCACTACCATCACTTCTCTCCATGAATACCTGGACTGGAAATACAACAGCGGGCGGCTGTGGGGGAACATCAGCCCTGATGAAGGCGTCCCATTCAACAGGGAGATCTCTGACCCCTACGCGGAGGAGGACCCAGAAGCGGAAGAAGAGGAAGAAGAAGTAGGGTGGGCGGAGTCCTTGGAAGAGATAGGGTCAGCCGTAGAACATCAGACGTTTGAATGGGAGAACAGCTACGGGGAGATGGAGACCTACCACAGGATCATCAGCGGCCCCAGGGACATCTCCTTTGATGAACTGATCCCCATGAACGTGAATGACAGCCACATCAGGATCTACTTTTCCCCTGACTGTATGGTCTACCGCTACGTGGTCTCTGAACTACGGGATGTGGAGGATAACGTCAACGTGGCCAACTGGCTGGTCAGTTCCGCCATCAGTAACTTGGACAGCCTTCTGGAGGGGAAGGAAGACGTGTTCATAGCGGCCTACTTCGGGGAGCCCTGGTATGGCTACCATAACTACGCCAAGACTACCTGGAACAGCGGAGAGATCCAGGACAAGATAGAGAATTTCTGGGGATACCAGAGGCCAGGCCCAGACCCCCCAGACATGAACATCTTCTACTGGGAGAACACGGCCCCAGGCGGGTTCCTCCATGACATGATCAACGTCAGGGGCCTGACGATCAACGATGAATTCACGGATGAAATCCCATACAGTTCCTACAACGGGGAGTGCTACTGTGTTGGGATCACCCCAATATCCTGGATAGTTCCGTTCGGGCAAGGCTACGGACACTGGGGGATTGACAACGCCTACACGGACGCCTACCAAGAATACTACACGGACGGCTACTGGAGCCCGTTCTCCAGAGCCAAAGCGGGGAACATTAAGCTATACTGTCTCTACAGGTATTGGTCAGGACACCAGTCAACGCTTCAGTCCTACTGTGACGAAACAGGCGGACAGCTTAGAACAATTTAGGAGGCTATCATGGCACAGCCAGAAGACCTTGTTCTGTATCGGACGGCGGGCGGCTTGGGAGGACCCATCACCCCAACAGCCATAGAAAACCAGGACATGATTTCCTGGGACCCTTCAGCCATCTCTGGGATCACGCTTCAGGACGTGGCGGCGCTGAACGCCTACGATCTTCAGACCTACCCCTATGGGACGCTCCGCTATAACTACGCGGCCACCCCCACGGTCCAGTGGAAGGCTCCTGGCGGGGACTTTGGGCTGGAGGTCTCCCTGACAGGGGACGGAGTCTACAAGGTCTCTGATGGGATCGTGGAGTCCAAATACGTCCTTCTGGCTGTGGTGGAGGCCAGTCTTCCGATAGCTTCGGAGGACCAGGACATCAACATGGCCTACCTGTCAAACGTCTTGTTTGACGATGTGGACGCGGATGAAAGTGAAGTAGGGGACACGGAGTATAGGGGCTTCATCGTCAAGAACACGGGCGTGGACATCATGACCAACGTGATAGTCTACATTGACACGTCTGACGTTCCTTCTTCAGTCCTTGGGGTTGACTATGACTCCTCTGGGGCTTTCTACCTGAACGTGGGAGACTCCGCTGAATACCCCCTGAACGGCTTTGTCCAGAACGAAGTCACAGGGGAATGGCTCTACTTCGCGGCCAAGGCTTCAGACGGGATCAACCTGATCATTCCGTCTGTTGGGCGCGGGGCCAAGGGGACCACACCGGCGGCGGGGATAGCGGGCCACGCCATCACCTACAGAGCCCCTGTGGAGATTGGGATAGAGCCTGTCAGCGGCGGAGCCATTCAGATCATCCCTTCGGAGGACGCGCCACCATCATCTCCGCTGATAGCCTTCTCCTACGCCACCCAGTCCACCAAGCTGTCCCTTGGCCACCTGGACCCTGTGACTCCTGACGTAGACACGAACAAATACGGAATATGGGTCAAGCGGATCATCAATCCTTCCGCCAGGCCCATCACGGCCCAGAAGTTCACGGTCAGGTTGGGCCTTGACGCATAGGGGAGACCATGGATTATTTCATAGACTTCACGGCGGCGGAATTCGGTGACGGGACGGCCCACACCCACGCGGCTTCAGAAGGCGCTCCAGGATGTTGGAACGCTGTGACGGGGCGTGAAACTGAGATCATTAACGCTTTGTCCAGCGGAGACAAGGTCTGGATCAGGCGCGTGGGAACAGGGGTCTCCGGTAACGCCATGCTCCTCCAATACTATGACGGGAAGGTAGCCTGGATAGGGTGGCCAGAAAGCGGGGACGAATACTACGACACACGGCCAGGGACAGGCGGCCCTTCTCCTGATCCAAGGACGGACTGGGACCCTGACACGCTGACCTATGACTACGCTGACATAGCCCTTCTGACCTATGGGTCCAACCAGAGGTTCCACAGGATCAACGTCACAGGGGACGCCTACGGTGACTGGGGCCAGTTCAGAGCTGACTTTGAAAACTGTAGATTTGAAGGGACCCTGGAGCTGTTGGGAGATCCGCCAGGACAGACCCCCTACCAGAACACCTTCAGACATTGTGACTTCTACGGGCCTGTGGAAGTTACCGGAGCCAGGGACCTTCTGTTCAATTTCTGCTCCTTTCAGCGGGATGACGGAGGGGCTAACAAGTCCCTGTCCATCAAGTGGAGCTACGGTGTCTACGTCTATGGATGCTACAGCCCATCAGGAGCGGATCCGTTCTGGATCAGCGAGTCCGGCGCTATAGAGCTGACAGCGTCAGACCTTCCCGGGATAGAGTTTGACAGATGCTCCATGATCAAGATGGCCAACGTGGGGATAGTAGGGACCCACGCCTACGGAGTGAACCTGGTCAACTGTACCGGACCCGTCAGCCTGGATGACTCTTGGCTGAATGGATCAACGGCGGACCTTCGGGTTGACTGGGAACGGGGCGGCGTCCACAGCGCGGGGATAGTGAACTGTAGACATCTGGAACTGAGCCATGAAACGGTTCACTTTGACCCTGTGTCAGGGGGCTTCTTGCCTGACTCCTTCCCTATGCTGAACATGTCTGAATACAACGGGGACCCCACGGCCTACAAGTCCTGGCAATGGGGCGGCCAGATCACGGCGGACACAACGATCTACAGACATGGGTCCTACCCCATCTCCTACAAGCTGGAGCCTAACACCTTCGGACCCAACTGGTGTCCACGGCTGGTAGTCAACATGTGGGGGCTGGAGGTCACCTACGTGGACCAGGAGCCTAGTTCCTTCGGGTTCTTTGCCATCCACGGGCTTCACGAAGGATGGAGTTCAGCTACGCTGAACCAGAGGACACTATGGGCGGAGACTGACAGCGGGGACGCTTCAGGCTTTGGTCTTCAAGGTAAGCGGTTCACCTTCGCCACCAGGTCAGTTCTGAACCCCGCTTGGGAGATCACCCCCTTGGAGGACGATCTGACATCAACCTGGGAGAACCAGGGATCATTGACGCCTTTTGTCCTCTACGCTCCACTACCGGCTATACACACTGACCCTGTGAACCTTCGCGTCCCTATCAGGCTGATCTTGGCGGCCTTCTCTGGGGCCAAGGTCATCTACATTGACCCTATTCCAAGGATGGCGGGATAGATGGAAGACCAAGTCACACTGACTCCTTTTGGGTTCTCCACGGTTCCGGGGAAGACCATGACTCCCTTGGGCCTCTTGACCGGGCGGAGATACTACGTCCACCTGACAGGGACCCACGCGGTAGTGGCCAAGTATAGGGTGGCCATGATGGGCCAGTGGGAGGTCTTCGGGAACCGTCAACACGTTCACGCTATCCTTGGCTTTGACGTGAACGGCTACAGAGGCCCCCTGTCCAGGCTTGGGAAGCCACCAGGGGCCTGGGAAGGACAAGGAACGAACCAGGGCGGTAGCCCTTGGAGAACCAGAAGGGGTTTCACATGAGCCAATACACAGTCTACTTCCAACACGCTGGCGTTCCAAGGGAAAGCTTGACGCCAGAATTCGAGTCCTTGAAGGTGGCGTCCACAGGGCTGGATGTCACACCCCCAACCATAGCTGAAGTGGGCGGCGGCCATTATCGGTTTGACCTGGTGGTCTCTGAACCCATCGTGGGGGTCATTGACGGCGGGGAGGAGCTGGACAACAGGGACAGATACATCCCCAT
>Ga0180434_10000161_pt1 | contig 100292 bp, 100 predicted proteins | sample SS_ome_7_FD_132453 | JGI IMG/M metagenome (GOLD analysis project Ga0180434, IMG submission 132453) | Hypersaline lake sediment archaeal communities from the Salton Sea, California, USA - SS_1_D_2 metaG | ecosystem: Environmental > Aquatic > Non-marine Saline and Alkaline > Hypersaline >... | reverse complement strand
GCTAGCCCCACTCAGCCTCGAAAGAGGACTGAGTGGTAGGGCAGAAGCGCCAGATTGCAGGATGCCATGTCGGGCCTGACTTGCATTGCCTAGGTCAGGATGGACAGCATCTCCTCTGGCGCTGGTAGGTAGTAGGACCTTTGCCCCTTCTTTGTCCGTCGTTTTGCTTAGACCGTCTCTGAACGCGTTCCAGCAACACGCGACTTTTCAGACGGGCTCTTAGTCGCAGCAGTCATAGGCATAAACGGGCGGGTCGTTCCCTTGCAGTGTAGGCAGGCAAGTCGCCCCAGGGGGGGCGGCTGGTCCCGAGCAGACAGTGCGCCGCGTAGCGTGTTCAATGGCCCTGCGTATTCGCCGCTTTCAAGATAAAGCGCAGCCTGTACCGGCCCAGACCCGTTTCAGCAACGCTCTTTGTTTCCCTGCCGCGCCTAGCCATGGCAGCCGCTCCGAGCTCCTCCGTCGACGTGGCGCTCGAGCCAAAGCGGTCGCTTCACCAGCCGCCGGCCGTCACCGCGCCCAAGCCGACGGTCGCCGATCCCGAGGCCGCTCTGCCGGCGCCCAAGCGCACGCGGAAGACGAAGGCCACCGAGAAGGCCGCCACCGAGAAGGCCGCCACCGAGAAGCCCGAGGCCGATGCAGGCGTCCCTGCCGAGTCAGTCGGGCGTCCAGGGGGGCGCAAATTGGCCAAGGCGTCAGCTGCGAAGGCGGCTAGCGCGGAAGCCCCCGCATCCGAGAGCTGCCGCGCAATCCTCAAGAAGTTCCTTCTCAGCTACTACGAAGAGAAGGGAGGAGCCAACTTCCAAACCGCCTCGCTGCCTCCGGCTTACTACGACAAGCTCTTTGAGGGCGTGGCCAAGATCATCGAAGGGGGAGAGACGCGCGCGGTGGCCAACGGCAGGAAGATCCCGCAGCCGCACGACCTGGGACAGTGATCGACGTGCGTTTTTGGGAACTCTGCGCGAAAGCTGCTGAGACACAAAGGAGGCGGCCTCATGTGGCACCGGAGCCAGAGGCATTCCATGCAACAGTCTGACTCTGCGGCGAGTAGGCGCGCGGGCCCCCCAGCACATAGCGACAGCCGTCACGGCGCCAAGGAGAGCAAAAAGGAAGCGAATCGCTCTCCAACAGCGCACGAAGAGGTGCTCTGCATCCTGCGAAATGCTGCCAAAGAAAGCTTCAGCGTGCGCGTCGCCGCCAGAACCCCTGGAGGGAAGTCCTTCCTTTCCGGGTGTGATGTGGACCTCGAGCCAGGCGGACACGTGGCGTTCGTGTCCGCGGCGGCCGACGAGGTCCAGGTGAGCACGGGCTTCGCGTGCTACACCTTGCAGTTCGTCGGCGGGCGCCCCGCACTGGTGCCGGGCGACGGCTTGCGCCAGGTTCACCAGAGGACAGCACCTGCGGGCGAGGGCGTGCCGCCATGGGTCCTCACGTGCGCGATCTGGTCCACCTCCCAGACTCTCACCATGGGTGTCAGTCCCCACCCGGACATGCCATCGCTTCTGCGCGCTCTGCCGAGCCACACGGCCTTCCACAGACACTGGTCAGCCCGACCGCCACCCGCGGCCGAGGAGTGCACCCTGCTTGCAGTCCAGGACCAGACACTTGGTGCGGACTTGGAGAGCGCCATTAGTGCCCTCGGGCTCGAACACTTCGTGATTCCCTCTGCCATCTTCGTCCTCAGCGAGGGCAGTGAGTCCCCGCTTGCACTTGAGACTATGGATGGAGGCACTGCGCAGCTGCGAACGAGCAACTCGCAGCTCCTCGTAGTGCTCGAGAAGACGCCGGACTGGCCGGAAATCACGCTCGTGGGCGAGCGCACCGCCCAGCGCACATCCGCCCGGTGGGAGCTCTGCTACTCACTTGAGCGCATCCTCTAAGTAAAAGTCTGCTCGGGATCCGCCTAGAAGTGCTTACTCCAGCGCTCTTTCCCTCGGGGATGGCGGAGATGGCGCCCCCATGCGGCCCTCCTGTCTCTGCGCGGCACCTGCCGAACAGCCAGTTCGAGCACCTGCTTCTCAGCTGGTTCCACTCCGCGGGTCTCGTGAGCCACCAGATCCTGTCCTTCGACCGTTTTCTGGAGAGCAAACTGCAGGAGATCGTCACGGAGAACTCGCAGCTCTCCGTGGAGAGCGACCGCGGCGGGGGCGGCATGAGGGTAACCTTCGATCGGGTCTTCATTCGCCCGCCTGCACTGCGCGAGGCCGACGGATCCTACCACCGGGTGACGCCCCACGAATGTCGCCTGCGAGGTCTGAGCTACAACGTGGCAATCTACGTAAACGTCACACAGGAGTTCCTCGACGGCGAGGCGAGCGTGCACCGGAAGCTCTATGCGGAGGTGCTCCTGTGCCGCATTCCTTGCATGGTGCGCTCCCTCGGCTGCTCCCTACGCTTTGGCGACAGCGGCGAGTGCCCCCTCGACCCCGGTGGCTACTTCATCGTCAATGGCAATGAGAAGAGTGTCGTGGCGCAGGAGAAGATGAGGACGAACTACGTATTCGTCCGGAAGTTGAGCTCCAAGCTTGTCACGGCGGAGATCCGAAGCCTGCACGCGACCAAAACGCGCTCCACCAGCACCCTCGTGGTGAATCTCTCCGCCCGCACCGGTCTGCGCGGAGAGACGCTAGAGATCCGCCTCCCCTTCGTCGACGTGGCCATCCCCGCCGGAGTGCTCTTCAAGCTCCTGGGCTTCGAGTCGCTGGCGGAGATGTGCTCCTTCATCGCGCTCCACAGCCCCTCCTGGAGCCCCGCCCTGGCTGACATGGTCCAGCGGAGCCTCGACCACGCACTGCTCTCCGAGACCCGTCTCCACCTCGTGGAGCACCTGGGCCGCGAGGGGACGAAGGAGGCGACGACCCAGCGTCGGGTGCGCTACATCGAGCACATCCTCACCAATGAGTTTCTGCCGCACCAGGGGCTCGACGCCTCCGAGGAGGTGTTGCGCCGGAAGGCCGTATACCTGGCGTCGATCGTCATGAAAGTCATCCGCGTATACTCGGGTGAGGAGCCTCCAGATGACCGAGATGACTACGCCTTGAAACGCATCGAGACTACGGGCGGGCTCTTCGCGTTGCTCTTCCGCCAGCTCTTTCGGCAGTTTCTCAAGATGCTGAGCCTGCAGCTCTCCAGAGCGGTGGACGCAGGGAAGAGTATGTCTCTCGTAGATGCGCTCAACGCCAAGAAGATCACGGCCGGGATGAAGTACGCGGTCTCCACGGGAAATTGGGGCATCCAGAAGCAGTCGTCACAGAATGGCGTGGCCCAGATCCTCACGCGCATGAACTACCTGGCGGCCATCTCGCACCTGCGGCGCATCAACACGCCCATCAACCGCGAGGGCAAGCTGCCCAAGCCGCGCCAGCTGAGCGCCTCGCACTGCGGCGTCCTTTGCCCCGTCGAGACGCCCGAGGGCCAGGCATGCGGTCTCGTGGAAAACCTAGCGCTTCTCGCACACACCCGACTGGGCTACGACGGCTCTTACATCACGGATGCCCTCTGCGCCCAGGGGCTGCTACGCCCTATTGGCCTCGCCAGGAGCGGTCGCTGGCGGGTCGCCGTCAACGGGAGCATCGAAGGCTTCACAGACGACGGCGCCGGCCTCGTCGCTGTCCTGCGAGGGTGGCGGAGGAACCTCACGCTCCCTCCCGACGCGAGTCTCACGGCCGATGTCTCGCAGAAGCTGGTGCTCATCGACACGGACGCGGGCTGCCTCCTCCGCCCCCTGCTCGTCAAGGATAAGCTCTCAACTCTTCCCGCGCTGATGCAGAACGTCCCGCCGTGGGCACTGTGGAACGAGATGCTCATTCAGGGCGTGGTGGAGCTCTTCGACAAGAACGAAGAGCGAACGACGAGGATCGGCGAGACGCACGTGGAGCTCCACCCCTCCTGCCTCCTGGGCATCTGTGCAGGCATGATCCCCTTCCTGAACCACAACCAGGCCCCCAGAAACATCTACGAGGCGGCCATGACCAAGCAGGCCATCGGCATGTTCTCCCTCAAAGCCGCCGGACGCGTGGACACGGTGGCGCACTCGCTCCACTATCCGCAAGCCCCCCTCGTGCAGACGAGCATCCAAGCGCTCAGCACCTGCGCGGAGATGCCGGGAGGCGCCAACGTCATCGTGGCGGTCCTCTCCTACACGGGATTCAACCAGGAAGACTCTATCATTGTGTCGCAGGATGCCCTCGACCGGGGGCTCTTCCGCTCTACCATCTACAAGAGCTACAAAGATGAGGAAAAGGGCATCGGCTCAGACGTGGAGAGGTTCGGCTTCGTGCCGACCTCCGCCGTGGGATTTCGCAAGGCGGACTACTCCAAGGTGGAGGAGGATGGGCTGCCTCTCGTGGGCCAGGAGGTCGTCACGGGAGACGTGATCGTCGGGAAGCGCATGCAGACCAGCCAGCTCGGCAATGACAAGAAGAAGCGCAGCATCCAGGTGGACCACTCCACCATCCTGAGCGCCTCGGAGCCCATGCGGGTCGGTGACATCTACCTCACCCTGAACAAGGACGGATCCCGCCTCGTGCGAGTCAAGCTGCACGCCTCGCGCACGCCCGAGATTGGAGACAAGTTCTCTTCGCACCACGGCCAGAAAGGGGTCATCGGCATCATCCTCAGGAGCGTCGACATGCCCTTCACCGTCGACGGCATCTGTCCCGACATCATCATCAACCCGCACGCTCTGCCTGGCAGGATGACCGTGGGCCAGCTCATCGAGTCTCTGCTGGGAAAGCTCTGCTGCCTCGAGGGGCGGATCGGGAACGGCACGTCCTTCAACGACCTCCACCCCTCAGCCATCGGCGCGCAGCTGGCCAAGTATGGCTTCCACAGCCGCGGCAGCGAGACCATGTTCAACGGCTGGACCGGCAGGCCGCTGGAGGCCGAGGTCTGCATCGGGACCGTCCACTACCAGAGGCTCCGCCACTGTGTCATAGACAAGATGCACGCACGCAGCCGCGGCCCGGTGCAGCTCATCACGCGGCAGCCCGTCGAGGGCCGCAGCAGGGGTGGCGGCCTGCGCGTAGGAGAGATGGAGCGCGACTGCATGCTGGCGCACGGCGCCTCGTCCGTCATCCTCGACCGCCTCTTCAAGCAAAGCGACGAGTTCGAGTGCTACGTGTGCCGCCGCTGCGGCCTCATAGGCGAGCACATCGACACCGACACGGCGGTTTCGGTGCAGCCGCGGGTGTACTGCCGAGGTTGTCGTCTTGAGGGTCCTGATTCTCTTGCACGAGTACAAATACCATACTCGATGAAATTATTGGCCCAGGAATGCGCCGGACTCAACGTGGCGCTCCGATTTCGCGTCGAGGAGAAGGGGAAGGAGAGCTACGGGCTGTGAACAGGTGTGTTAGGAAAACGGCCAAGACGCCCGCTTGCGCTTCCCCAGCCGCTCTCAAAGCCTGCGAAGGCCTGCGCGGAGACTCCTGTGTGCGCTGCCCAAGCCGCTCTCAAAGCCTGGGAAGGCCTGCGCGGAGAGAGGCAAAGCCGCCCTGGCGCACGGTACCCCGCCAGCGCGCGCTCGAGAGCCGCTCGCCGCCAATAGGCTCAGCAGACCATTCGTGTGCGAAGGCGTCAGCTGCGCCCTTGTCCTTTGGGTCCCATGGCGTTCGAGGACCTGCGCGCCCGAACCGCTTCGCACCTTCGTTCCAGATTGCTTGCGGCTCTCCAGAAGCCCGTCATCTGCTTTTCGCACGTCGAGCGCACAGACAGCATCGGCGTCACCGGCCGCATCTTTAAGGAGCTGGCCGACCTGGGCATCGCGGACGTTCCGCTCCTAGACCCCTCTGATGCCACACATGTGGCTGGCCGAGTGGTCTCGCCGGAGCCCGTGGGCTTCAGACAGGCAGTCGCAGACGCCCTCGGAGACTTCACCGTGGTTCTGCAGGAAGATGCCTCGGACGGCCGACTGGTCCTCTGCGGAAGCTTCGCCAAGGACGTCTTCAGTTGCATTCCTGGGCTCCAGGACATTGTAACAGAAGAGTCGGTGAGTTGTGTGCCATACCCTGATCTTTGGTTTCGCCACGTCGACGCGGTGCACCAGGCGCTGGACGAGGCGTTGAAGGACGCCAGCGACGGCGAGCCGGTACAGTTTCCGGACGCCGACACGTTTGCGGCCATACTTCAGCAGTGCTGGTCGATGCACATGAAGGAGTGGTGGGCTGACCTTCCTGACGAGCGCCTCGAGACGATCTGCGAACAGCGGAAGCAGTGGTGAGCCAGCCTGTCGGCGGCCGAGAAAGAAGAGCACGCCGAGAAGGGGCGTCGGCGGCGGTGGGCGGCTTTCTCCGACGCTGAAAAAGAAGACTTTGCCGAGTTCCGACATGTCTGGTGGCGCAACCTTAGTCCGGAGCAGAGCCCACACATGTCAGACATGCTGCGACAGCGATGGGCCAACTTGACGGACGAGCAGAGGGAAGCGATCTCCGCACGCAGACGCCAGATCTTGGCCAACAGGACGGAGGAGGAAGTGGCGACGAAGGTCCGCAGGACGAAGGAGACCCTGCAGAACCGAAGCGAAGAAGAGAAGCGCCGGAGCACCGAGAGGAGAAAGCGGGTATGGGCCAGCTTCTCTGCGACGAGAATGAAGGAGATCACAAGCAAGAGGGCGGCCACAAGGGCGGAATGGTCGGCGGAGAAGAAGGCAAGAGTTAGCTCCCAGTGTTCGCGGAACGTGCATGACCAACGTTTGAGTTCTCACGCGGCGCGGTGGAAGGAGGAAGCAGATCCCCAGGTGTATGCGGCGTCCAGGGACCGTGCGCGGTCGGGACTTCTCGCCAGCAGTGCGAGAAAGGCGGAGGCCGCCGCCGTGCTTCTCAAGGCCGAGCTGGAGGCCGGGACGCGCCAGCTGACTGCGAAGCAGAAGGACGGCCTGCTGCAGAGCTACCGGAAGCGGGAGGAGCACCGCCGGACAGGATCGCTGACGGAGCACACCCCAACTGCAGACGAGCTCGCCCGAGGCTTCCGGGCCGCGTTCAATCCGCGCGTCGTGGCTGCACGTCGAGCCTCGGCCGCCATCAAGCGAGCGCAGCGCCAGGAAGAGGAAGCCACGGAGCTCGCGCGCTTGCTCGACGAGGGAGGCGCTGCGGCCATCCGGCTCGCCAAAGCACGATCGGTCATGGCCGCGGCTGCAGAGCGGGAGCGCCTCAGGTCAGAGGGGCATGACCCGCCGCATGCCCCAAAGAGCGACGCCCTCGCATTGCGCCTCGAAAGGCTAATGGGATAAAGGCGCTTCGGAACGTCCAGACGATGCCAGCGAAAATAAAACAGATGACGCGCAAGGCGAAGAGGAGCTGTCAAGCGTGGCTGGCGGGTTGCAAAGCGCGCAGCCCGACGGCGAAGAAGGCCCACCGCGCAAGAAGAGCCGGCAATGACAGTATATTGCTGCACTGTATCCCTCAAGCCATGCGTTTGGGCAAAATCTGCGCCAGACGTATTGATTGCGGCTCCCTTTCCACCTCGTGAGCTGCGTAACGCCAGTTCGCAGGCATGCCTCCTCCAGCTCAGCGCCCGTCTCAGTATGCAGTCTTGCACGGACTCAAGCGGTCTGCGGAGTTTAATGGGTCATGTGCCCGTGTCCTCGCATCGTCTCCTGGTAAATATCGCGTCATGCTGTCCCCTACAGGGAAACGCCCGCGGAAGGTCCTAGATGTTCGCACGGAGAGCGCGCGATTGACAAGTTCAGACGAACTGCTAGCCTTATCTTTTGAAGAAAGCTTAGTTTGTCGCAATTGCAAGAGGGTGGAGTTGTTCGTGACAGATTTCTGGGCTACTGCCGATTGGAGATGCCGTGGACTTTATTGGCTGTGTCCTCAGTGTCCCGGAGAGCCGGACAGGCCGGGGAGTAAACGGGGCGGCATAATTTACTTGACCAAACCTGCCAAATTCATTTGCACCGGTGAGCCTATCTACAAACTTGGACAGAACATCCGTGAAGACCAACGTCGAACGTCGCCTCGCTCCGTACGAACAAGGGAGAACTTCCGGGCAGAGCAGCTGACCTTCGTCCAAAGTGCTCTTGCCAAAAGCTTCCTCTAGAAATGAAATGGCCGATAGCGGTGTAGCACCGGGGACCGTCGCCGTATCTTCCTTTCCCTTTGCGCTCTGGCACGGCCCAGCAACACCGCCTCCCCCGATATCGCTGCCCCTGATGGGCGCCTCTTATGGCCCCCACGATGGCGAGTGTTGGGGGACCCGCTGCGCCCGGTGCTACAAATACGCTTGCCCCGCCTGTGGCGAAAGGACTAATCATCTGTTCGCACCCTGCTGGGCGTGCGGATCGACAGGGACTGAGGAAGAGTCTGGCGCGAAGGACACTCCCAGAGATCAGGCGGTCTCAGCTTCCGCCGCCCCACGACCATGAAAGCGCCCTGTGAAGGGCATGGGCTCCCAATTTCAGCAGGTCCGTGGGAGCAGGAGCCCAGGAGACGTTTCCCTGAGGAGTCTGCCTCGCAGGTGCCGTCTGGGCCGGCCGGAGTCCCTGTTCTTCCTTCTCGCGCCGCTTCGCCTCCAGCCATCTCGCGGCGAAGTCGTCTCTCGCTGCCTCTTCGTACTCTTTCGCTTTCAAAGCCAATTGGGCCTTCTCTTCTTGGAGTTCTCTAGCCCTCTGTCGTCCTTCCTTGCCTCGCAGCTTTGCGGCCTCGTGTTCGAAGCCAATCTCCCAGCTTCCTCGCTTGTTGGCAAGACTGGCGACGAGGGATTTCAAGTGATCTTCCGTGCAGACGACCTCGCAGGCTTTCTTTGTAGGGAAAACTTCCTCAATTGAGGTCTTCCGGTATACCACATTGCCCCGCCGATCTGGTTTGACGTTTCCAACTCTCTGACAGGATGGCCGCTCCGCCTGCACCCCTTCCACACAGCGGTAGGCTCGAAGGTCTTCTGTTTGGCTCGTGTCTTGAACCGCAGCAGGCGCGAGAGGCTGAGGCGTTGCGGCTGCGGGCTCACCACTGCTGCTGACGGCGGGGGAAGGCCCTGAAGGCGGAACAGTCTCAAGATTCGCGACGGCTTGTGCCGCCTCTGCCCTATCCAGTGCGGTGTCCGGCGCCAAGGGAGCGGTCTGTGTCCTCCTGAGCGGTACGCGCCGGCCCCGCGGTGCGGTCACCTCGTCACGGAGCCGCCCTGTCTCTGCAAGGACTTCTCGCACAGCCTGCTGGACCCCTGGAAGTCCTGCCAAGAGGTCCTTAGCCGCATCCTCCGCCATGCCAATGGTTTGGCCGACGAGGCGCTGCTCTAGCTGCGCGCGGACGTAGCAGAGGAGCAACATAGCACTAAGCACCTCTCCCATAGCATCGACCTTCCAGGGTTGCTGACTTGCCTCCGCCATCACGTGACTGGCCTCTTGACAAGCCCGCGCGAGAAGCGGCACCTCGTATTGCTTCGTAGGTTCGAAGAGAATGGACGACAGAGGCTTCAAATCCGCCAGTCCCTGGCCCTTCTTGCGTGGGCAACACTCTCCCAAAAAGCGCGTTACGGGAGCCCTCACATCCAGCTCGGCAGCCGCCCACGCCTCGTACGTGGAGGCGAGCCTGTCCGCAATGGGGGGCAAACCCGCGCCCGCGGACCTAAAATACGAAACGTTCCTCTGATACTCTGCGGCGTTCCATGGCGCGTCCGCTTGCGTCGGGAGGGCGTAGGCGAAGGCGAGCTCCCCAATGCCCGGCGGGTCTGGCGGGGTACGAACCGAGGGGCACTCGGCGAGAATCTCGGGAATGGCGTTCTTGCACACGAGGCGGAATGCTGCTGAGAAAGAGGAGAACCACGCAGGGTCTACGGCCAGCAGCGCAGTCCCGAGCTCTGCGAACTCGTTGAGGCGATCCCGTTTCTTCCCCGCCTCTCGTACGCCTCTGGCAGTCGGGTTTGCCTCCTCCGCTGCCGTCAATTTCAGGTCTTTCGCCCTAGCCTCAATCTGTGCAGCATGCGCGGGCAGAACCATGTTAACCAGGCGCGTGAAGAGATTGTCCGCGAGGGGGGCGCCACTCTCTCTCTTGCCTGCTGCTGCTCGCGCCACCTCTGCAGCCCTTTTGAGGTCGCTCTTTGTCTGACTCCGTTCAAGAATCGTCGTGGCTATCGTCTGGTAGATACGACGAAGTGCTTCGCGCGCACGCTCGTCACGGGGCACGGGAATGACCGCTTTGCGGATGGCCTCCCATCCTACCTCTCCAGGTGCGCCGAGCGCGAGCAGCGAGATTTCCTTAGTCTCCCGGACTAGGCGGTCTTTGACGGCAAGTCTGTCTGCGGCCGTCTCTGTGAGAATGTTCACTTTTCGCTTGAAACCGTCGGCCTCACTGCTGTAAGCCCGGGCCGTAGCTGCTTTCGAGCCCGTGATGACCCTCTTGGCGAGTGTCTGCAATGAGCGCTTGATAGTCACTCCTCCTTGTTTTGTGGGGAGAGGCTCATCTGGTATGGCCGGCGGCACTTCCCCCCAATTCTCCGAAGACACAGGGTGCTGCGCCAAGAGATGGGCGACCGCGAGAGCGCACCGCCCAACCCACGGTCGTTCGCGCGCGGCTTTCTCCGTCGCCTCCTGGAGGCTCCCTCGGGCAAACCCCGCTTGCAAGTCTAGGCTGCTGACTTCGTTGTCCTTCCCGCAGCAGTAAAGCACAGCTTGAAGGTCCTCTGGCGGTACTTTGCTACAGTCCACGTCCGGGCCTTTGGGCGCACTCCCACCGACCTCAAGCCCTACCGGAGCTGTTTGGCTGCGTTGGAGCGCGCCCTTTCCTTTGCCTTTGGCTGGGTTGGGAAGGGCAGGCGCGATTGGCCCTTTCCCCTTGCCTTTGCTCTTGCCTCCGGCAGCGCCGACTTGTTCTGGGGCGGTCGCAACTCGCGTTTCCGGCGCTTCGTCCGCCGCGATCATAAGTTTATCACATCCGCGAAACGGCCCATGGTTCACCCATGGCAGCGAACACTGTGTCCGTAAGGATGGCCGTCTCCGCAGCCATGCTCGAGCTGCCATCTCTTCTCCATCATTGGGGCTTTACACAGCCCCCTCTGGCGCGCCTGGATTGTGCACCCTCCGCATTCACAAAGACAACAATCCACAGATAGGCAGCCAGTAAGCGGGCTATAGGCCGCCAGGCCGTCGGTAGCGAGCATGCGTCGTGCTGAAGCGAATGTGCCGAGAAGCAGCCTGGGATCCGCGGCACACGTGCAGCGCGCGGACACGTTCGGGAGGGAAATCACAGAAGACGAGAAGAAAGCAAGGAATGCGCTGCTGTCGCAAGCGCCGCATCGTTGCACTGCACGAGTTTGACCCGAGGACCCAACACCCTCCCGCGATGGATTTGCGCGCACCTTGGCGTAATGCCATCAGCGACATGCCGCTGGCCTTTCCAGACAGGGTGCCGTCAGCTGGCGGATACGCTCCCCACGCGCATATGCGACAGACGACTCCCCTAGACAAAGAGAAGCTGCAAGAGACCAGCTCGAGGGAGCGATGACCGCAGCGGTTTGCTCGCAATCGCTGATCCGAGACACACGGCCGATGGTGATGCCTCTTGCCAGCCCTGCCTGGAGCAGTTGAGGAGGCGCGTACAGGGGCCAAACTTCTGCGGCAGACACGCGAGCCCCGTGTACGCAGCCGCCGAGCGCGCGTGGAAGACTAGGGTGGGCCAGCTCCTGCGAGGTCTTCCGAAAGGCCTGTTCGCTGAGATCCAGCGGCGGGGCGGGAGGTCTGCCAAAAGCGCAGCCGGCACACGGGCGAGGTGCTTTCTGCCCCGCAACTTCGCCAGCGACGCAAGAAGTGAATTCTTCTTCGGCGCGTGGGGGTGAGCGCGCGCAGGGCGGCTCAATACCCTCAGAAAGCCAACCTCAAGCGCCTGCTACAGGCCTATGAGCGCTACAGGGACTGCGTGCCGCGCCAGAGGTGACGAAGGCCCTCAAAAGGGAAGGGATCTGCGCAGAGTCTGGTTGAGCGCATCGGCAAGGCCAACTGCCTTGCGTGCACTCGGAAGTGATAAAGAAACCTTCGGACGCTTGTCGGCGGGAGCTGCGGGGAGGGCGCACCGTGTGCATCTTTGGCACACCAGTGGAGAATCCAGCGAAACGCCTACGGATCGCTGAAATAGTGGCCTTGGAGGGCGACTTGCAGTGCCCGGTCTGTCTGGACGTCGTCCAGAAGCCTGTGAGTCAGTGCTGCAACGGGCATCTCCGCTGCTCGCGCCATGTCCTGGCCAAGTGCCCCGTCTGCAGGGAAGAACACCAGCGGGCAGTCGACGTCCGGTCTCCCCCCGTCTGCGACACCTTGCTCCAGATGCTACCCTGGCAATGTGAGGACTGCGGCGAGAGAACGTGCACGAACACCTTTGCCCTAAACGCACCGTGAGATGCTGGCATGCATGGCATCCTTCTTCCGAGAGAAATCGATCGAGCACATGGATGCGTGGCACCCCGAAGACGGCCCCTCCGGCGCGGCATGGGAAGTGGAGCTCCCGCTCAGGTGCGGTTGGTACATTACGCCAAGTCACACCGCCGTGCTGCTGCACTGCGAAGGTGAAAGCGAGACATGTGGGTGCCATGTGTAGGTTGCGTCTTGGCATGTGCGTTCGGTCTCCCCGAGCAGCTCACTCGCATACGACGTCTTTGTGGACCTGCGGATCTGTCCCATGAGCAGCTGGTCGGACATGCACAAACTCGCCAGGTCCTTCGCGCTCGTGATGGACGCTCAGGACGGCGCGCTCGTCTCCGTCTCGCACACTATGTCCTTTCCCACAGACTATGCACTGGGAGCATGGGACGGGACAGACCTCCCAGACGCCCCTCTCCCCTCCCCCGAAGCTCCCGAATGTTTTTCTCGACCCCCTGGGATCGTTCGAGTGAGGTTTCCTCTTGACACACGCGGCTTCCATGAGCGCCTTCTCGTGGGCTTCCGGCTGCAGCGCCTGGCGCCTCACCTCGCATGCCTTTCCGCGTTGGTGCCTTCGGAGCCGGCGCAGCCTGCACGGGCGTCTTCCGAGACGCCGCCGCCTGCACGAGCGCCCTCGGAGGCGCCGGAAGCTGCACGGGCTAGCTCCGCCCCCGCTCCCACACGCTGAGGTTTAGTGGTTCCCTCCTGCAATGGCGAGTAAATGTCCTGGCAGTCCTTGCATGGCCGCTGCGTCCGTCCGTTTTATGTTTTCCTGCTGCGGTGTTTTGGGTGGGGTTTCGGTCCCACAGACGATGAGGCCCAGGACCTGCAGTCCCTTGCTCGGCCGCTCCTGCCTGGCGGCGTCGCGTGGCAGCACGAGGATGAAAACGTTGTCTTCTTCACATACGACCAGGAAGAGCCCTAGAGCCCCCACGCCACCTTTCCGAAGAGCGATCCGGGCGCCCCGGCCGCGGGTGTACTGTGTAAATCCTCCAGGTTCGTCTGAAGATCCGTGGGGGCGCTGTCCTCCTCCTGCGCCGGCATGGTCATCTCTGAGAGTCGGGTTCGCCGTCTGGGGCTCGCAGCTCGAGGCTGTGGTTGGCGGTCCACAGCGGCCTGCCTTCCGGGCCACCAGTAGCCCTGCGACTCCGGCGTGGCACACGCCTGTCCGTACACTGGACGGCTCGCAGCTGCGCACGCGTCATCGGTCGATGCCCCGGCCCCCTGACCACCAAAGAACCAAAAGAGGAAAATCACGAGAAGCACAACCCCAATGATGCCAAGGCAGCCGAGGCCACTGGACTGGCTGGGCACCTGAAACGCGAATGCATCAACTTCCATGGGCACGGGACTTTCCCTTCTGCCGGGAACATTTGCGTGGATCTGCGAGCTCACAGAAAGTGGCTACAGTCCAGCGTCCTTCCCTCCGCCCATCCAGACCCCCCACGGGTCCGCGCGGCAGAATGTACGCGCTCCTACAGAGCCGTCTTGCTTGATCGTGCACAGTCGAAAGTAGTCCTCCTCCGTTGGGCGGACGCGGACGGTGGCGGTGCCGTCGTCCCGCGCCACGTAGGCCCCCTCCTGTCCGCCCCACGGCGCCTGTGCGTGACGTCCCCCCCGTGGAAATGCCCTGACGAGCTGTGCGGACAAGCGACCCGCGGAGAGTGTCCACTGCTTCTCGTGGAGAGCACGCCCCGTGTGAAGCCACAGGGCCTGGGCTGTGATGCTGTCGGTTCCCGGCTCCGGGAAGACTCCAATTGCTTCCAGACTCCGTACGATGGCGCCGAGCGCCGAGAAGCGCACAGGGTCGCCCAGACTCTTCCAGATGGCCGGAAAATGGGCGTCGTCCACTATGCCAAGACGGCGGAGCGGAGCACCTAACCACTCGAAGCCCGCACCCAGTGGAAGAGGTGCGAAGGCTGTGATGAGAAGAAGAGCGGCCCCTGGTCTCACCGTGACGAGTATGAGGAGCTCATCCGCCGCCTCTTGCCAGTCCGTGATCGGTATTGCACCGGGGAGTGCCTCGCTGCGGGCCGCGGGATGAGCGCTTGCTCCCGAGACTACAGTCGCCAGGGCAACAGCGGAGACGCCGTCCAGCGCTCCAGCGGACTCGCGCCAGACCGCCTCGCAGGCCCTGTGTGCGCGCGTAGCCGGTGAAACGCGGGAAGGAACTTCGGCCGCGAACCAATAGAATTGGGGCGCACGGTGCCCGGACAATGCGGGCAAGAGCGGCTCGTCCCCGACTCGGGAGGCGGTTCCCACAAGGAAGCGGAGCCTTCTCTCCACTTTCCTCAGGGTATTGGCGTCGTGCGCCCGGATGACGAGAGCCGCCACGGGTCGAGGGTAGTTGGGGTCTGTCCTGCTGAGGTGGCCGTGATCGCGCACCTCGACGATGATGCGCAGAGGAGCCGACCAAGACTTAGGGTCCACGGGAACCACCGCCAACCCTTCCTGTCCCTTGACGACGACGCGCTCGACGATATCCTTGAGCAAGCCCAATTCAAGGTCGGACGCCACGAGGACTTCCTCGGCGGCGGGCGGCGCAGGGGCTATGGCCTTTACGGGCGTGGAACAGAGCATGTGCGTGAGAACCACAAAGTCAGCTCGTTCCCCGCCGTGTGCGTGCGTGATGGCCTGTGCTCTCACGAGGTTCGCCAGCGCCGCCGGCCACGCCAGCAAAAAACGGACCGCCTGCGGTAGGGCATCTTCCTCGTAGTGAGCAAACAGCGTGTCCATCGAGGCCGCCACATAATCCCCGTCCACTGCCAAGCTCGCCCAGACGCGTTCGAAGAGGGCCACCGCCTCTGCTTCTCGGACGATCCGCGCGTCGTCGCGGGTCTCTTCCACTACCAGCCGCATCGGAGAGCCTGACAGGTACGAAAGCGTGGCGCGCTCCTCAAGCGAAAAGCGGCGCTTCTCCTCTCCTGGCCCACTTGCCGACCGAACCATCTTGCAGAATTGCTGGCGCAGCCAGACCGCGAGCCGTATGCGACTAGGTTGCAGCGCATTCTCCACGGCCTGGCGGCGCAAGGGCTCTGGGAAGCTTCGGCTTGCGCGCGTCGCGCCGTCTGCCCAGGCGCGAAGTTCGCCGACGCGGAGCTCCACTCTGTGCGGGCTGCGGACGGGAAGGATGGCGCGAACGAGTCCAGCCAGAGCGACGGGCGCGGCCACGGCCTCTGCCCGCACGATGCCTGCCTGTGCCGAAGGCCCGCTGCAATGCGTCGCCAAGCAGACCTCACGGTCCGCGGGCGCATAGAGAGGGACGTACCGCGTCTCGCCCTCCCCAGGAAGCCGAGTCGCGCCTTGCAGAGGCCTCAGGGTGAAGCGCTCGACTCCCTTCGAGGGCACGGAAGATGTCATGAGGTACGCTGCCCTGGTGACGGCCATGCCGCGACCGCTCCTGAGATGGAGCGTCCGCCGCCGAAGATGCTCGGCGGTCTCCCTAGGGAGGCGTGCCATGAACGCCGCCTTGTTCGCCCCCACGACTTCATGGGCGACCTGTTCGCTGAGTTCCTGGGTCATGCCAAAAAAGCGCCCCTCCAACCTGGGGAGGGCTGCGAAAAGCGTATGCCAGCAGACCGTGGCTGCCGGCGCTGGCCACCAGAAAAGGTCAGCCCCCAGCGCGAAGTCCGCGAGGTAGCGTTTGGCGTGGTTGTACACTTCCCTGTGCTCATCAGGTTCGGAGACCACCTCGGTCTCTGTCCCATCCTCTTCCGGGCGGACTGCCACGCTCCCCCCCGAGCCGTCGGCCGCCTCGGTCTCAGACCCACCCACTTCTGGGCGGCCTGCAAATCCCTCTCCCGAGAAGGCAGGCGACCAAGACTCGCGCGACTTCTCCGACCCTGAAGACCAAGGCTCGTGTGACTCCTCAGACTCAAGTGGCCGGGGAACGTAAGCCAAGGGCACCTTGGACGCCTCATCGTCCGTCTCGGAAACCCTATCAGTCGAAGCCGCGTCCGAGGACACTTGGTCACGAGGACGCGCTCGCACTTGTGCTGGCGCTGACGCTGGACCAGGTGCATCTGGCAGCGCCGCGAGCGCGCGCTGTCTTTCTCTTCTGCGCTGCCACCTCCGAAAGCTTATGTTTTCATTCCGTGGCGGAGGGCGGCGGCGTGCGGCCTGCAGAAGAGGAGTGCTCGCAAACTTCTCCTCCCGCCGGCGCTCCTGCTCCTCCGGGTCCGTCGGGAGGCTGTCAACCCCATCGGAATCACCAGGCCCTTCGGCCCCAGGCGGCGCGCTCGATCCATGGGCGAAGGCATAGATTACCTCGCAAAGCTCATTTGCTGTGACTGAGGTTCTCCTATCCACTGTTTGCATCTGCAGAGTGTCTTTGCTTACCTGCCAATCAGGTCCAAGGGGGAACGGGCGCCACTCCTTCGACTGTCGAATGCAAAATCCCTGGGAGAAGAAAACCAAGTGGCATGGCGACCAAGTGCCCCGATGGAACCTGTGAGGACGGCTGGACTTGCGCAACCTTCCGCGATCAGAAGGGTTTGGTGTGCGTGCCCCCTAACCCGATCTCCATGTCAAAAGACTGCGCGGCTATAAATGACGCCCACTACATGCACTGCGACAAGAATTACGACGTAGAGCGTCACTTCGTCGCGGCGCCGCCTACAATGTCGCAAACAAGCAACGGCTGCTACCTCACGTGCAAGAAGAAGGACAGCGACACTTATATCTACATCATCGTCGGGGCCGTGGCTGTCGTGGTGCTCCTGCTGTTCCTCTTCATGATCTTCCGGAAGAAGTGAGTCTTTCCCGGTTGCCCGGTTCGTTCGTGCTGGGCACGAGAGCGGCAGACCAAAAGTCATGTATGGCGGCGTCGGCCGGCGCGCTGAGGAGGCGTACGTGGCGGAAGGGAGCCTCGGTGCATAGCGTGCGAGCGCGCTGGAGCCGCGCATCGAGTCCCCTGCAGACTCCACGTCCCGAATGTCGGTGCTTCCAGCACCACTCGAAGCTCAGTGCTTCGCGCCAGGAAGCTAGCCCGACGCACACCGCGCGCAAGCGCCAGGGCCGACCGCGCTGGGTCGCCCTGGCTCCGCCGACGAGCTCCCCATTGTGCTGCCGCACCCTCCGCGAGACGTCCGTCGTAGCGCCAACGTAGGTCCGGTCCCCAGAAACGAGGAGATAGCAGAAGAAGCCTGAAGTCATGGCTTTCTTCACAGCTCGTCTGCAAATCGTCTGAAAAGTCAGACAGGCTGCGACAAGGGCCTCCTCAGACCCCTGTGGCCAGCTTTGATAGCTCGTTCGAGCGTACGGCTAGCCCCACTGAGCCTCGAAAGAGGACCGAGTGGTAGGGCAGAAGCGCCAGATTGCAGGATGCCGTGTCGGGCCTGACTTGCATTGCCTAGGTCAGGATGGACAGCATCTCCTCCGACGCTTGTGGGTAGTAGTACCTTTGCCCTTTTTGTCCGTCGATTTGCTTAGACCGTCTCTGAACGCGTTCCAGCGACACGCGACTTTTCAGACGAGCTGTTAGCGTAGCGCCTGAGCGCCGTCGCCCGTGACGATTGTCGCTGGGTGTCCTTCGAGCATGACCCGCGTCACCTGGGCGCGAGAACGAAATTGCAGTGGAAAAGCTGCCGACTCCAGGATGGCTTCCCGACAGGCCGCCGAAACCACGGCCGGGACCTATTTAGCGACGCTTCCAGCACAGGCCTCAGCTGCGGCCGCAGGGACCTCCCCCACAGCCGCATTCACGCGCTCCACTGCGGCCAGGAGGATCTCGAGCCCATCGCTCTCCTCCTCTTCCTTGGAGGATGTGGAGGCCCCGTCCCAGTCACTGCTGAGGTGGTCTGCCGCCAGGGGCGAACTCCGTGGCATGCTGGCATCAGAGCGGGACGCATGTGCTTTTTGCTTGCGCGGGCGAGCGCTGTTCTCCTTCGTCTCAGCGGCATGGCGTGGGACGCGGTGCTCGGAACAGGAAAGGCACGTCTTGGACGTGCGCCGCGGCCCGCGACGTGCCAGCTCCTCTCTGTGCGTGCAGAAGCGCGCGGCTTCGGAGTCGAGCTTTTGCCGCAGAGTCTCGGCCGTCGGCCCAAGCACTGGGGCGCGCGGATGCTGTCCAAGTTTCCGCCTGACCTGGGCCGCCCCAGCTCGACTAAGAAAGATGGCCACGTCGGCGTCCTCTACCGCCCACCGTGTCGACGAGGCGGAAGGCATGACGGGGTGGGGAGCTTTATGGGAAGAGCTTATTTCCGCAGGTTCTTTCCCCGCAGAGGGCGAGGCGCGTCTTGGGAAGCGAATGGGAGGTACAAGAAATGTCAGGCGCCGATGACGCCTCGCGTGAGGAGAAGGACGTCTCCAGAGCTGAATTCTCCGGGCTGCCGATTGCGCCGGGGGGCTCCAGCCTGGATCCTCGAGTGACCGAGCGCTTTGGATGTATCCTCCTCCGCAACCAGTATGCGGCGAATCCGTCGCCGTACGACGTGGTGTTCTTCCGACAGTGCGTCTCGTGCGCCTCCGCGACCCGCCGCATTGATGAACGAGCTCTCTTGGACTGGTTCCGCTTTCAGAGCACCGTGCGCGCGCGCCCGCCACGTGTTGGCGTCTATTTCCCCTGGGAAGGGGCAGACATGATCTCCACCCTGGCTCATTTTCGGTTGGGGATGTCGAGTCTCCTCCAGAGGATCCCTCTCTACTTGGAGAGCCTGAAGCTCAAAGAGGTCCTCACGGAAGTCGGCATCCCGGCCTCAGTCCTGCTTATGATGTCTCAAGAAACCTGGAAGAGCACAGGTGATGCCGCCGCATACGCATGGGTGCCGTTCAGCGCTGTCCAAAAGACTCCGCCAGAGAGGGAAGCTGATGCGGCAGCGCTCGAGGAAGACCTTCCACGGGTGGAGGCGCGGGACGGGGACGCGGGATACCTGCGCTTTGGGAGCAGCTCGGGAGCGAGCGTCCGTCGGGCCCCCTTCGAGGTCGTCGGGCAGGACCTGGCCGCCCTTGATCAGGGGCCGACGATGGAGGAGGCGGTCCTCGACATGAATGGTCTGGGCTTTCGCGTCTGGGCGGTCGTGCCCGCGTCTGTCCTCGACAACCCTTCCACGGAAGAGAGCCACCTGCAGTGGAGAGCCGCTCTCCTGTCCGTCGCCAGGGCCGTCTCGCGCTCGCAGCGCACTCCTATCCTCTGCCCAGGCGTCCTCTCCAAAGGAGGAGGGCGCGTCCCTGAGGATGTGCTTCCCGTGGAACCTCCTGACTCGGCAGGAGCTAGCGCCTCCTGGTGCTTGATTTGAGGGGCTGCTCATATGGGCCACGAAAATTGTGATTGCCACATAAATGTCAGCAATCGCCGGAGCAGTGCCGGGCAACGCGATTGCTTCCCACAAGCCGGCCGAGACAGCAGCGGCCGTCCCTGTCATGGCGCCCCTAATCGTGCCCAACGCCAGCGTTCCTGGTACGCGGCAGTACTCGCGCGTACAGCCGATTGGCGCAGTCCATACCACGGTGAGCAATCTGCCCTACGCGTCTGTCACGGACATGCGAGTGGTGGAGGCCGGGCCCTACACGCCGTCGCTCGTATGCGGCTGCGGCCAGCCCAATCCAGACAGCTGCGTGGAGTCACTGGCGGGCACCATGCCCTACTTGGACTCCGCTCTCTCACGAGAGAGGATGCGACAGGCATTCTCGACGCCCCCTTACATGCCTGTGGGGCCTGTCCAGGCCTTCCTCCAGATGCGCGCAGGACCTACGAACGCATGAGGACCAGTTTTTCAATTGTTGCCGAATGAGAAATATGGGTCAGATAGCGGTGCTGGTTGTGACATTCCTTGTCTGCGTCGGCGTCTTGCTTCTCCTCGCCAACATTCGCGCAGGGGGGCCCGGACTGCCCGATGACGCCCTGGAGCCCTGGGACTGGCCCATGACGCCTGTCGGATCTCTTGGCTGCATGGGGTACTGGGCGCCCGACAATACTGGCAGGGGTCTCTTGCAGCAGTGGTCGCCCGACGAGAAGGGTCAGAACACGTTGAAATGGCCGCCCCGCTGGTATGAGTATAAGGACGAGAAAGGGAACTGGGTGAAAGGCACAGCAGTGGCGCAGATGGGAAGAGCGGGCCACTACGAATGGGTCAAGGACGCCAAGGGCAACTGGGTCAAAGGAAACACATGGAAGCCCGCAAGGAAGGGGGACCACAAGGATTGCTGCACATACCTCATCAACAACGGCTACAACGGCGCAGCGGTGTTCGAGCCAGAGAACCAGCTCTGCTACGTCTTCGACTTCATGGACCCCCTCGAGGGGCTGAACCTTTCCAAGGGAGCGAAGGGTAATCCCTCCGATCCGGGGTTCGCCGCGGAGGACTTCGCCAATGTCTTCCCTCTGTTTCGAGAAATGGAGAACCTTAAGGACGTCGCCTCCATGCCCCCTCCGCCGGATGGGAGTCACATGTACATGGTCGCTTGCGGGGGGGAGGGGAACCTGCCGTGCGACTACGCAAGGGGAGCCGCGCCGTCCGTCTGGGATCCGACGTTCGTGACGACGGGCTGCAGCCAGACAGGCCATCCCATACCTTACCCCGGCAAGGGAGGAGACGCCGAGGGCACGGCGAAAATGTTCCGCACACCTCTGGCCAGTACGCTCCCTTACAGCAACGACGAACACTACACCGTGTGCCAGGTGGCCCCGTGGATCAATTGGTTTGGCTGGGGTCCTGGGAATGCGAAGCCGATTCCGGGCTCGGACCCGCCGAGATGGAATCCGGGCGATTTCGCGTGGCCGAAGGGCGTGCCCACTTTCGACCCAAAGAACGCAGCGCCCTACAACTTCAACACCAGCGATTCGCGGTTCATGATGCCTAATCAGTACGCCTGACCCGTGCGCTATTGTTCACGATATGTGACAGCTGCGTTGTCGGATCATAAACCCTGTGCGGACGCCCTATCAATGGCCAATCCGCCCCACGCCGGACTCCCCGAAGGCCAATCCGCACGCATAGGTGACGAAGCGCTCTGGTTCCGCGCGGTCTACTGTTTGCTCCGCAGCCGTTACGCACCTTCGCGACGGAAGCACCTTGTCTCCTTCCTCCCCAGCAGCCCTTGCTTCGCAGACCGCAAGCTGGACGGCAAGGGAGGCAGCGCGATCCTCACCGAGCTTCAAGGCTCCTTCGGCAAAGAGGTCCTGCTCCGCCGCGACTTTTTCAAGCAGCTCGTCCTCATCAGTGCGCGCGAGCTTGGCTATCCCCTGTACCGCCTCCCGTCTGGCAGCGTTTCTGTGGGCTTCCGGCCGAGCTCACGAGCCTGCAGCAGCCTGCTGCTAGACCGCGTGCTCTCTCAGCTGCCTCTGCCGAGCGAGGCGCGGGCTGGAACGCTCGCCGATCTCCTCGGCGAGGCCTGGTGGGGCGTGTCTTCGGCGGAGGGCCTGCCGGCTGCGAGGACACTCGGGTGCTACACGGCCACTGTTCCCTCTCCAAAGCGGTTGCTTCGGACCATCTTCTGCTTTCCGTGCACGCGCCTGCGCCTCAGCAATGGCGCGACGATCCATGGGGAGTGGAGGAGAGGCGGCGCCTTCTTGTCCCTGCGGACCTCAGACGTCTGGGACTTCGTGCACTTCCTTCGCTACCAACGGCGCAAGGAGAACCTCCGCTCCGAAGTCATGGAGATTGGCGGCCTCGGAGACGTACTCGTTTAGCGCGCTACGGCGCCCAGTCCTCGACGGAGAGGGCTTCTTCAGCGTCCGCGCCTGCGCGGGAGGAGCGCCCAGAGGTCGCTTACCGCGTTTTCGTCTTCCGCGGCCGAAAAGGGCACGAGAAAGTGACCGTTGACTCCCCAGCTCTCGCCCCAGCTGTTGCGAGCTATGAACGCCTGCACGCGGAAGTCGTAGCCCAGGAGCAGGACGGCGTGCCCCGAGATGGACACACTGTCTTCGTCGAAGCTTGGCAGGACGAAGCCGACCTGCTCGCACATCCGCGGATCTCGGTGGAAACGATCAATGGCTTCGTTCACCTGGTAGCCCGCTATGACTGGGGCGCCTCCAAGAAGCGCCCGTCGCACCGCGCGGGCCGAGTTGGGCAGGGCCTGGTATGACAATCCGAGGCGCGACATGCGTTCGCCGTAGGCTGCCTCCACGCCCCGGGCCACCGCATCGAAAGACACTCCCCTGCTCCTGTCCGGAGACTGGCGCAAAGCCTCGGCGAAGATGTCCGCGAGTTCTGGATAATAGGCCGCGTCGGGATCCCACTCGCTCCCTCTCTCCATGCAGTAGAGGGCCATCGCGAAAGAGTGCGCCACACAGGTCACCTCGCTACCTTGGTTCTCCACAGGCGGGTAGGGGAAGCAGGCGTGCTCGCGTAAGTCGAAACGACAAGGCTCGTCGATGCCGGGACTCTGGACCTCAACAGGCAGGCGACGCTTCTGGGCCCGCGCCCCAAGGACGCCTCCCATGCCTTTGGAGAGGGCCGAGAAAAGTTGCGTTTAGGGGAGGAGGACTTCAGGCTAAGGAAGACGAAAGGAAGGGGCCGGCGAAGCGTTGCGAGTCGAGGACGTCTCCCACCGCCAGGCTCGCCAGCTCGGCGCCTCCCTGCGCGGATGGTTCGCAGCACACTGGCTTGGGCAGCGTCCCTTCATCGGTCTCTCGGTGGGCGCCTCCGCCTCTCTGTGCGGCGCAGAGCTCCTGCGGCTGGATGTCCTCGCGCAGATTGGTGAGCGTGGACAGGACCGTGCGGACCGCATTGGGGTGAACTTTGTCGGTGCGCCGCCCGAGGTAGCTCAGCTCTGCCTCCTTCTCTTTGAGCGAGAGCGCGCACTCGAGGATGACGGGGGCTTGGTCAGGCCCGACAGCCAGGGCGTCGATCTCGGCCTGCAGCGCCGCGTCCCTGCGGAAGGGGATTCCAAGGGTGGCGAGAGAAACCCTCTGGACGGCAGTCTCGGGGCTGCCTCCTTGCCCGAGAAGCAGGTCGCCGCCTCTTACCTCCAAGTCGACGGTATGGCTCGCCTTGAGTTTGAAAGTTCTCTCCGCAGTCCCCGCGCAGAGGGGCTGATCCACGGGGGTGAAGACGAGCCCGTCTGTGGCGTACGGGAGCGAAGGAATCTGGCGCAGCAGGGTGTCGAGCTGGTCCATGGGGAAGCAGGGCTTGGGGCGAAAAGAGAGGCCGTGCGAGTTGCCCCCGCAAATGATCTTGCCTTCCTTCGCGAGAGCAGCCGCGCACTCGGGGGAGACGACTGGCCGGCCGCTCAAGTCAAAGGCAGAGCGTATCGTCTCGAGGCGTTTGTGCAACGATTCCTGCTGGATGGCAGCGGAGCCTCGATACGCGACGACGTCAAACACGAGGAAGAGCTGCGAACGCGTACCCTGCGGCGTAAGGGACCACACGAGCTCACCATCAAAGATGGAGCCTGCGAAGGCCCGTTTGCTCGCGGCCACGGGGATTTGGTAGAAAGAGAGCTTCCGGTCGATGAGGAAAGAGAAATTTCGCCCGCCTTCACGACAGAGATACAGCGTGTAGCGCACGCCATCGCTCTTGTCCGCGACGACGTAGTCGCCTGCGAGGAGCAGCGGGATGTGTTTCCTCTCAAGAGACACGGGCTGCGCACATGGGTTTCGCTTTGGGAGGTGGGGAAGCCCCCAGAGAGCGAAGTAGGACTGCACGCACTGTGCCGCGAATTCTCCGGCGTACACGACACCAGGCAACTCGGCGGAAGTCGCTGCCCAAGCGCTGGACATGCTTTCCTCTGGTGCAAGCGCTCCGCCCGCCCAAGCGTGACCGCGCGATAGAACTGGGGCAACCCGCCCCTGCCTAGAAAGACGATGGCGTCCCTCGGGGGAGACATAGCCACGCTCCGTCTGCCCGACTGCCGCACGCAAGAGAGCATGCCCTTCTGTGGGCCGCTCAGGAGTGTCGTCAACCTTTCGGACGTACCCATCCGCATCGAGGGCTGGTATGAGCAGGTGAACTCGTGGGCGCCGCTGGTACCGCATGTTCCAGCGGCTTCGGAGTACAGCCCTTTCGTCGGCGCTCTGTGGTTGCCCAAAAGCGTCATTCTGCGATCCGTGAACGTCGCAGACGGAATGCCCATGTCCGTCTTCGGGGCAGTCGGGAACGGCGTGACCCTCGTGCAGCAGCCCTCCGCACTGGTCTCTCCCGTCAGCGGCCGGCCGGGAGCTGGCGCCGCGGCGCCGGGAGCCTAGCTCAGGCGAGGGCAAAGGTCTCACTGCCCGCCACGATGTCCAGGCGTGTGCAGACAGTGAGGTCCGGCGCGGGGTTCCACACCGTGCAACCATTGGCACAGGGAATCCCATGACTGTGTGAGCAAAATTCGCCTAGATTCGCGCATATGCACTCTCTGTCGTACATGATACGCTGTCCCGAGCTGCCTGCCACGCACCCCGAGCGTCCCTCACAGTATCCGTTCTCCGCGCAGTGGCGCGCGCCTTGGCAGTCAGCATCGTCTACGCATGTGCCACCAAAGAAAGCCTCTGGGCGACAGCAGTCCTGCAGCGCCCCATCCATCTCCACGAAGCAGGCCCGGTCGCAGCCTGCGTCCCCCTGGCACGTCCCAGCGATGCAGGAGGACAGCCCCCGACAGTCGTAGGTGGAGGAGCACGCGGCGCCCACACCACCGCCGACGCAGCAGTTCGACGCAGGATCGACAAACGGGAAGCAGCTGGCGCTTTCGGGCCCAAACATGTCTCTCTCTCTGTTTAGTGACAGACCAGGGCCTCTCGGCGCCATGGGCTGCGCGCCTTCCCGTATCCTGGACAAGGGAAAAGCAACTGAGCAGCATGCCCGGTCCGGTCTCCCCACCCTGCCGGACGCGAGCATGGGTCTGCGCCGAGGACCTCTGCACCCTGAGCGCGGCTGCGACAGGCGAGGACTGTGCGCGCGTGGGATGCGAGACGCACCTGCTGGCCGAGCTCTCGCGTGACCAGGCCGACTACCTCTGGCGCACTGGGCACGGCCACATGGGTGAGGAAGACAGGCTTCCTCTTCTGGCGGAAGACGGACGTCTCGTCTTCGTGAGCTGGAGGCGACTCGGCGCGCTCCTCGCGACGATGGTCGCGTCACCGGACGTGGCCACGCACACGCACGGCGGCCGCAGCCTTGGAGCCTCCAATGGCACGTTGGCCAGCTGGCAGGGTCCAAGCTTGGGGCTGCCGGTGGCAGGTCTGTACCGCCCCGACGCGGCGGCCCCGAGTCTGCCGCCAACCTCAAACCTGTCGAGCTCCGTCGGTGCCAAAGGACAACCCGCAGGTTCCCTCACCGCGCCTTCCCATCCCTCTGCTGGCACATCTTCCGTTCCTGGGTTGCCCGCGTGGCCTGGCCTTGTCCCTTTTTTTCCCACGGGCGCGGACGCATTTGCTCTCTTCTTCCCCGCAACCGTAGCGAAAAGCCAAGAGCTCGCCCAAGTGGTCTCCCTGTGGACCGCTGGAAAACCGAGCCCCAACGTGGCCAAGATGTGGGTGTCAAGCACTTCAAGCCGCGAGACCGTGCCGCCGTCTTTCAATGTCGGCGGCACGGGACGCGTCTTCAAGGACTTCCTGCGGCGGGGCGCCGACGCCTTTATCACGCGCATCTTGGCCCTCGACGGGCTCACCCAAGTCCTCCTTCTGGTCACTCCAATCTTCGCTTTTGTGAGCTTCCGCGAAATCCAAGCAACTCGTAAGGGTGTCTCTCGTTTCCGCGACGCGGCCTCTGAGGACTTGGCGGCAGCATTTAGTAGATGCCGCGAAGCGGCTCTCGAGGGCTTCCTTGCGCATCCCTGTGCGCGTGCGCCCCGATGGTGCGCGCCACAGTCGCTCCATTCGTCCGACCGGGCGGCGGCGGCGCAGCTCACGGCGAACCTCGACCATGCGTGCGAAGTTCTTACACAGTCTGCCAATGGCTTCGACGCTCCCTCAAGGCTGGAGTCCACTGGCGAGCGTCCCCCGGGTCGGGTCGACCTCGAAGACCTGACCCAGCAGCGCCTCTGCGCGGCAGCCCTTCGTCGCCTGGCAGGTCGTGACGGAACTGGCCCCGGCGGAAACACGCGGTGCACGCTGTCGCAAGAATCCAAGAAGGCGTGCAACAACTACAGCGCTCTCCTCCAAGCAGCAGAGCAAGAATGCCATGAGCTGCAGAAGACGCCGTCGCCACCCCCCTCTCTATGGGGTGCGTGGAAGCAGGGCAGGCAGGCCGCCGCGGAGGCCCGACAAGGTCTTCTGGCGGCTGGCGCAACGGCTGCCGGCGCCAACTCCCAGAATGTCTCGCCAGCGCTCTCGCATGCCCACGCCTTCGTCCGCTCTGCAAGCAAAGGCTTTCACAGTTTTCTTGAGAGAACAAGTGCAACGGATCACGCCGCGACCGCAGCCGCGAGATTTCAGGAGGACGCGCAGCGCGTGCGGCGCAAACAGAAGACTACTTCTGCCGCGGAGGATGCGCGTCTCGGAGAACGGCGAGTGTCCTCCTTGACCGTCGAAGGAGCGACAGCAAACTACGCCGTGACGGGTCGCACTCGGGAGGAAGAGAAGCGAGAGCTGGCCCTGCACCCGCCGAGGTCTCGGCTCGCAGCGGCAGCGTCGGCCCTGGTACACGCGCCAGCGTCGGCCCTGGTACACGCGCCTGCGTCGGCCCTGCGCAGCAGCATCCGTGAGGTGCAAGGAATCTGCAGTAAGGATATGGCCGCGTCAGACATAAAGGACAGGAAGACGATAGAAGCCATTTTGGCCAGCATCCCCTTTTTGGCGGAAGCCGTCCTGACGCGGAGCTTTCCCGCCAGCAGCCGAGCCTACCAGGCCGTCGAAAATGCCATAGAGTGTGTATATCTCGCCAACCGTCGCGGAGGCGGTACGTCTCCCCTCCCTGCATTGAGAGACGCCGTGGAGACACAGGACCGCGAATACGAGGCGATTCCCGACCTTCTTCTTTCTCGTGAGCTCGCCGACACCTTGACCGCCACAAAAAATGCACTGCGGGAAGAACATGGCACAGGACTGGCTTCGAAGGACCTCCAGAAGGCCTTCACCGCTGCGGCAGTCCAAGGGGCTGCGACGCTCGCGGCTTGGGAAGCGACGTTGTGGATGCTCAGGTTTGTGCGCGACCCTGGTCTTCGAGAGACCTTCTGGGTCCGAAACTTTCCCCTGGTCCGTCGCCTCTTCGTAGTGCGTCTCATGTCCTGGCTGCAGCCCGCCGTGTTCACCTCTACCCGCGAGAGCCTCAGCTATGCGACGGGCGGGTCGGGGCCTGCGCTCTGGGTGTACCCGGTGCAGATGCACAATGTGCCTGACCTCGACCCCGACCCGACGGCCAAAGTATGGAAAGCGGCCCTGCACACCATGTACGACTGGATTAGCATTTACTACCCTGCACTCGCAGGTCTCGGCACTGCCGCGGCTCTTGTCCCTGCAGTGGGCACGGCGTCCGCGGGAGGCGTGATTGTGAACGTCGTGGCATTTGCACATGTCCTGTACAACATGAACGCTTCTTCAGTCAATCCCTTCTCGCCCGCCTCGCTCGAGCAAAAGTACGTGCAAACCCTTGTCTATGGAGTTATCACGCCCGCCCTCCTCTTCCTGTCCGAGATTGTCCTGGCCTTTTACCTCGGCAAGAACGCCCTCTTCTATTTCATTGAGAATCATAGTGTGGGCTACAGGGCGTCGGGCGAGGCTGGTGCACCGCCACAGGGGACTGCGGCTCGCGATCGTCTTGCGCTCAAGCGCACTACCGGGACAATTCTTGTCTTGGTGCGGTATCTCACCTGGCTTCTTCTGCCCACTCTCCGCGACATCCTGGGCATGCAGGGCTTCAAGGGCTTCAACATCGCCGCAATGAACATGCTGCAGGATGGCTTCCTCTGGATCTTCGATCCAGTCGCTGGCCCTGCCAATGCCAATAACGTCTTCTTCTCCGTCATAGTACTGCTCACCTCCGCCATGTGGCTCCGCCGCTGCTTTCTCCCTCCGATCAGGAGAGTTATGCGTCGAATTCATTTGCTCGCGGCGCCGCTGCGCCCGGCCGCGTTGACGGCTCTCCTGCTTTGGGTTCTGGGGCGCGGCGTCGCACACCAGAAGGTCCGTTATGAGGAGCTCGTTGCGCTCGTCGTTTCTGTGCTTGGTGGCGACCTCCTCCCGGAGGCGGAGGGGGGCGAGGACGAAGACGGACATCCCGAAGAGAGACGGCAACGAAGAAATGGGGGAACAGCAAACCAAGAGCTAGGTCACGAGGGAGGAGTGCTCGAGGAAGACGAGCAAGACTAGCGCAGCGCCGCCAGCCACGACACAGACGTGGCAGATCTAGCCGATGTCCGCGACGTCAGAGACGTCTACGTCTGAAACAGGCGCCGCGGATGCGTGGGCTCGCAGGCCATCGGCAAGAACGTTGCTAAAGTGGCGGCTGTCGCGGATGTGCCCTCCGATGAAGAGGCCGACCGCACCAAAAGTACCCAGCGTAAGGAGGAGCGCCAGCGCGCACCCACTCCCCGCACCTGAGGCGTGGTTCCGCTCGTGCGTGTACCTCCGTCCCAGCGCAAGGGCTAGAGCCATGAGGAAGATGCCGGAGGCGAGGAAGGCGGAACCAAAGAAGGTCCTGCCGTGACCTCCCATGGCTGCTCTCTTTGCTAAAATGCAACAGAAAGAGACAAAGCACGGAGACGGGCACGGAGCGCTCGGCTCGTTCACCAGGCTGCGGGCCCCGGCCCCGACAGGCACCCGCGCCCCGCGCTCCGGCCGGTGAGCGTCGCCTCGGGAAAGTAAAGCATGTCTGCCAGTTGCGCTGACGTCATCGCCTGTGGAGCCTGGAAGGGACCTTCTACTGCGCGGAGGCAAGCCGCGGCCTCAAAGCTGTTCGGCATCGCGAGGCACGTAAGCCTGGCAACCTGGAGACAGCCTCCTTCCGTCACGTTCGGCAGGAAGGGCTCTTGGGGACACCCCGCGCCCGGGACGGCACAGCGCCCCCATGGTGCGCAGTAGCTCTCCCCGAGCGGACAGAGGTCATTGTTTGGATTGGCCATTTCTCAGAGGCAAGATCCCGCGCTTCTCAATGAGCGCCGTCACGCAGTGACGGAAGAGGGTGCCTCGACTGCGACTGCAACAAGTAGAAGACGGCTCCAATGAATGCCAGGCGGGCTGAGTTGGTGAGCACGCGGTAGCCGAGCCAGACCGGCAGGAAGAAGGGGCGAAGGAGAAGCGTCGCCATTTGGAAGGACAGCAAGAGGCCCGCTCCTGCTACGATCCCTGTGGCGGCCAGGTCCGCATCGACGCTTTCCAAAAATTTCGGCAGCCTGGCATTGTCGTTCATGACTTCCTCAAAAGTACTCTGCATGGCGGCAAAGGTCTCTCTGCCGAGTTCCTGCGTCCATTTCTGGGCCTCGCCCGCAAGCATGGCCAGAAGTGCCCCCAGGTGGGGAGGAGTCGATGCCGTGGCGTGCATTTTACAGTCGCGCAGCTTCCGTCTGCGCACCCGGCGTGTCCTGCCTGCCTCCACGACGAGCCCCCCTTCTGTGTATAAAGGCAGATGGCGGCGACGGACGTTCCGATTCCATTCGCCGAGCTGCGCGCGGAAGCGGGACTCGTGCCCTTGGCTGGGGGCGAAGCCACGGACAGCCTATTCGTGGCGCCTTTGAACGCCTCGAGCCTCAACGCAGCCCTTCTGACGGGCGTGGGCGAAAGCTTACCCGTGCTTCTGTCGACGGGGCTGCCGAAGGGCTCGACTGCCTCCGACGTCCTGAGCGCCTTCACTTGGCGCACCCACCCCAAGGTGGGTCCTCTACTCACGCCCGTCCCTGACCAGGGCACCTGCGGGTGCTGCTGGGCCGTAGCCGTGACAGGTTGCATCAACGACCGCCTGGTGGTGCTGACGGGGAGGAACCCCTCATTCGCATTCCAAGAGCTGATGGCTTGCGTTGGAGAGTGTCCACTCTGCGGGACCTGCACCGCAGAGGCGGGATTCAGATACGTCAGCGATGAGGGTCTCACTGCCGCGGATGCCGTCCAGGGGACGCCAGATCTCAAGGGTGTGGCCGCTCTCGGTCTGCCATCAGGACTGTCATCCGCCTCGTCTCAGACCGGCGCCTCTGGCGGGGGGCTCGAGGGCCCCGCGCCCCTTGGCAGGCCCCTCAAGGGTGCGAGCTGCCAGGCCGTGAACGAGACCCTTTTCCGCGCTGCCCAACCGAAGAAGCAGCGAGTCGGCGGAGTTCCGAGACGGAGCGCATCGATTTTGGCCTTGCAGCACAGCATCCTGCACTCGGGACCGGTCGTGACGGTCATGCGTGTCTATGTCGACTTCGTGATCGGGAGCGACCCGCGGTTGCCTGCGCCATTCGAGGCCACAGAGGGCATCTATGTCCACCGCCACGGCGCGACCAACTATGGCGTGCCTCCAAACAGGAACAAGGACCTCGGCACCCACTGCATGGTCATCGTGGGGTGGGGAAGGAGTGCCAAGGGGGTCAGATACTGGGAGATCCGCAACAGCTGGGGGCCCGGATGGGGGGACAAGGGGTACTGCAAGGTGGCGATGACGGACGCAGCACTGGCCAATGCCAGCGTGGGCGTGGACCTGTCCATAACGACGATAAAAGGCAACGTGGCGACGAACCGGTACGGGAACATCTGGGTTGATGTCGGAAAGCCGACAGACGCACCCAGCTCGCTTTACGGGCAGCGGCTCAACCGGTCGGCGCAGGAGACTGTACCTCGGGTAGCAAGAGCATACACAGCCCCACGGCGAAGAGCAGTGCTCCTATTGTTGCTAGGGTGCGGCCTTCTCCTCCTGTTTCTGCGTTGTATGTCTGAAAAGTCGCTCGCGCCCGTGTGGTGGAGCGCTGAGGCATCGTCCCGTGGATGTTTGTAGATTCAAGCTTAAAAACGAGCCCGAGCTCTGCGACCCGTCCGCGCGCAGAGCCGAGCGCGGCCTTCCCTCCGAGCCAAGCCATGGCGCTCCCGGACGACGGCCAGTCCTGGGACACAGAGCTGCGAACGCTGGCGGTGATGCTGAAGGACAGGGGTTACACGCAGGTGAAGCCACAGTGTCACGGGGAAGACCTGGTACTTCTCTGCACGTGTCGCGACACGAAGGCGGAGCTTACTTTCGTCTTTTTGAGTCGAGAAACCAAGGTGGGGGTCCGGACTGTGCGGAAGATGCGCTCAGACAGCGCCGCGGCGGGTTCCTCTCACATCATCCTCCTTTCCAAGGAAGGCCTCACGCCCTTCGCCGCGCGCGAGCTCGGAGAGATGGAGGGAAACGCCGACGTCGAAGTCTTCAAGAAGCCAGAGCTCTGCATGCCCATCACACATCACTGTCTCGTTCCTCGCCACACGCCTCTCACACGGGGACAGAAGCAGCAGCTGCTCTCGGAGCTCGGGTGTCGTGCCAACCAGCTGCCCAAATTGAAGGAATCGGACCCCGTCGCCAAATACCTCCACCTTGCACCGGGCACCGTGGTCAAGATTTCGAGGCGCATCGGCACGCTGGAGGCGGAGCCCTACTTTCGGATAGTCGTGTAGAGAGTTGTGGAGGCGAAGCGTGCGCACGCGTGCGGGCCGCGCGCTGGGCGCCGGAACAAATCTAAGTCGCAGTGCGTAGCGCAGGATGCGCAGCGGCGTGCTTGTATGCTGCCCGAATCGTCTTGTCAGCGGCGGTGCGCCGCCGCAGTTTGACCGTTACTTCGATCGCCCGCGTTTTGGCCTGCGGGAGCTTTCTTGTCGCTCCCTGAAAAGAGTCGCCGCCCCGCCTTGGGCACGCTTGCCTTGAGGATCTTGATCGGGACGCCATGCAGAGCCGACTTGATAAATTCCGTCAGGACCGCAGAGACGAAGACGCCACGGACGGCGGGAGGCTGCCGCGCATCCGCGGAGGGTTCGAGGTACCACTGTCGTGCCTGGGTCGGGTGGCGCTGGCTGCGCTCCAAGAGTCTCTCACAATCACACCCAGGTCCACCTACGACCGCGCTCAAGTCCCCGATGCGATCCAGTGCTACAGACTCACGGGAACAAGGATCATCGTTCCACGTGCTTTTGGGTGGGAGCGGTTTCCGACCTCACGGTTTGAAGACGACCGCAGCCCCGGCCAACCGCTGCCCACGTGCGAGTTCCAGGGCGAACTCAAACCGCAGCAACTCGAAGCCTTCCGGCGCTCCTGCGAAGCTCTCTCCCGCGAGCCTCGCGTCTGCATGCTGACCATGCCTTGCGGGTTTGGGAAGACCGTCGTGGCCCTCCGCATTGCCCTCGAGGTGGGCAAGCGCACCCTCGTTGTGGTGCACAAGGAATTTCTCCTTGCACAGTGGAGAAACCGCATCGCGCAGTTCCTCCCGACCCTTCGGGTCACCATCCTGCAGGGATCGAAGCCGGTCGACCCCGATGCAGACGTCGTGCTCGCCATGCTCCAGACGCTCTGCCTGCGCCTGCCCGATGAAGCGTCGGCGACGGTTGCCATCGTGTCGCAGTGCGGCCTGGCCATCGTCGACGAGGCGCACCACATGGCCGCGCGGAGCTTCGGAGAGCTCTTCTTTCACCTGCCAGTCGCTGCTGTGCTTGGCCTGACGGCGACGCCCAAGAGGAAGGACGGGTGCACTAGCATACTGCACATGCACATGGGCGGTCACGCATTTCTCTTGGAGGACTCCGAGGCTCCGAGAGAGCGTCCGACGGTGCGGTTTGTAACCTACAGCTCGCCGGGCCGCACCGCCCGCGATCTCTCAGCCGGCGAGACGCAGCGACTCAAGACCGAGATAACCAAAGACGAAATGCGGAACCGAGTCATCTGCGAGACATGCCTCCGACTGGCAGGGGAAGGCCGACAGATCATCTGCCTCTCCGACCGCGTCGCCCACCTCACGGCCCTCCTGCTGAGCTTCGAGGAAGCGACAAAAGGTGAGCTGGCCGCATCACTCTACGTCGGCGGGCAGAAGAAGGAGGCGAGGGAACGGGCAGAAAAGGACTGCGCCGTGCTCTTCGGGACCTTCGCCATGGCTCAGGAAGGCCTGGACGTCCCGCGACTAGACACACTCATTCTGGCGAGTCCGGCGTCGGACATCACACAGGCAGTCGGTCGCATTCTGCGGCCCTGCGCGGAAAAGAATGCTCCACTCATCGTGGACATTCAGGACGACGCTTGTCAGCAGTTCACTCGGCAGAATCAGAGCAGGCGACGTTTCTATACAAAGCACGGGATCCTTCCAGAGGGCGAGCCCAGGCCATCGAGCCTGCTGGACTGCACCCCGCCCCTGGTGCCGCCAAGTCCGAAGCGGCGCCGAACCCAGCTTTTGGAGGGCTTCTGACGAATGCGTTCGTGGTGCCTCCACCCGCGGAGTTTCTCTCCAAATCAAAAGACATGCAAAACCCCGCGGACCCTCGCTACTCGGACCAAACTGCGCCTGAGAAGTATGAGGATGTTGGGTCTCGCAACACAGATCGCATGCTCGCGCACCGCGAGGCAATCCAGCGAATGAACGCGGTGGGAATGGGCCCAAACCGCGGCGCGGCGCAGCCTGCCAGGGACCGGGGGGGGCCAGCGCCCCACGGAACAGAAGGGCGCCTGTATGCGGCCGCCCTCGACGAAACTATCGAGCAGCCTGTTCCAGCCTCTGCCGCGTCGACGAGCGCCCCGCTACCGACGACAAAGGCAGTGGCTGCGACCTGCGCGACATGCCTCTCGTCTTCCACAATGTCAAGCTGCCAGGGCTCAATCTTCTGCGCCGCCTGCCATCGCTCAGCGCTCACCCCGCGCGTTGAGCCAATGACCGGCGCAGCCTGACCGGTGCTTGTTTAGGCTCGGCGACGCGCACGTGGAGGGAAATGGCCGACGAGCTCTGCCTACCGACGGGTCTTCTCAAGGACGGGGAGCGCTGGCCGTGTCGGGACTTCACTTCGGCAGCCGCTGCGTCGCCGCTGTTCTGGAAGCTGCAGGCTGCGGTCCACTGCCAGGAGGGAACGTCCACAAAGGACGCCATGGCCGCTGCGGCCTGCAAGGACGTGTCCCGGGGAGAAGGACGTGGGCTGCGTTCCTTGGCCCTCGAAAGAGTGATGGACTGCGGCATCGTCGCGGCTTACTGCGGAGACCGTCGCGGCGCAGCGTGTGCTGTGGCTCCAGCAGACCCCTCCTTGCTTCACGACAACGAAGCGATGAACGTGGCTGCGTTCCACGCAGTCCGCTCGCTCCCATGTGCAGATCATTTGCTGCGGGGCTAGGAGCCGAGGCCGTCAACACTACGGGGAGCGCGGCGCGCTGTTGCTGTAAAAGCGGTCCACTAGCTCGTGCTGGACCTCTGCCTGGTCTCTGATTCCCTTTGTTCGCACAAACGGGTGTCGATACCAGAAGACTGTCGACATGTTTGCTTCGCGAGTCTTGAATTCGTTCCAGAGGTACCACAGTGGCGGATCTTGCGCATGGAGAGGAAAGCCTGCGGCAGTAAGAAAGGCGGAGAGGCAGACGTCGTCGCTGTCAAAACCCTCATTGCGCAAGAAGGCGGGACTCTCCATGGCCTTAACGCAAGCGCGGCCAAAAATCATGGAAGAACCGCTCACGTAGCGGTCGCCGTAGGTCTTCCCCCCCGTATGCAAGGTCGGATCGTAGGGAAACGATTTCAGGAAGGCGAGAAGGTAGTCGAAGACGACGAATGTGTTGAGGTTGGGGCGAACGACGTAGTCGTAGGCGCTGGCCCCCACCAGCTGCATGGCGAGGCATGTCTTCAGCCAAAGCGTGTGGTCCTTGGGAGAGCTTTCCAGGCATGGGCAGGACACAGTGTCCGCATCCTGGGAGGCACCGCACTCGATGAACTTGCAGAAAACGTCCGGGTGGCAGTTCATGTACCGCCGCCAAACCGCCTTCTCACCGGCCCATCGCGCGCTGGTCAGACCAGCCGGCGCCGCGTGACTCCCAGCGCTCAGAATGAGAACGCAGACAGAGGGATTGCGTGACAACACGGGAACCAGTGTGCTCCTGCCACCAGTAGCGCGCACATGATGGCGGCTTACATAAAGCAGGACAAGCACCACTAGGGCAGCCAGGACAAAGCCGCACGGGAAGGCACCCATCTTTCTTGGGTCGCCGAGGGGCTTTCGCCGCTCGACGACGGGGAGCGCGTCCAACATAGAGGCTCACCCGTACACGGTCTGCATCGAAGGAGCGCCGCGAAAGGGACGTTCCGTGCCCCCGCTACCTCATGCGGTTGGAGGCGGCTCCTTCCGCGGCCGCACGCTGTCGGGTATGCCGCAAGAAATTCTCACGCGGCCAGGTAAGGCTTCAGCAGCGCACCACCCCTTTCTCGTGTCTTCGCTGCGTCTCGTGCCAGCAAGCTCGCAACCTCCTGCGCGAGTTTGGCAGTTTCGAGGCGGCCGCCGCTCCCCTACCTGAGGATTGGCAGAGGGCAGAGGCGTTGCGCGCACTCAAGGCCGTTTGGCGGCCGACGCGTATAGAAGAGAGACGGGAGCCAGTCTCGAGCCGCATCTGGAGTATCGAAGGGTTTGATCCTCGATCTGGAGAGGTGTCCTTGCGAAATCTAGCGGGCGCGGCGGTGCGAGTTAGGCTGGACCCCGAAGGGGAGCGGCCAAGGGTCTCGTCGTTGGTGCGGTCGATACGCGAAAGCCTCGGCGCACCTCCCCGGTGTCGCGACCACATCGTCGCGCTAGGCGCCTGCTTGAGGGAAGAGGAGACGATTCCCGGAATGTAGGCGTCCTCGCTCGGAACGCGAGAAAGCCTCTCTCTCCAAACTCCGAGAAGCAAGATGGGGTGCCGTGTCGCCAGCCAAAATGCGGGACACGATAAATGGCAAATAGTTGCCTGCCACCAGGGACACTAAAGCCCGGTCAGGCGTGGCCCTGCAAGAATTACAAGGGAAGTGGCGGGCCATTTTGGCGAATGCAGATCCCGGCATTCTGCAAGAGCGCGGAGAACTTCAAAGATGTAATCATCCCCGACGCCTGCGAGGTTATCAACAAGAATCCGAACAACTACTCGGTGCGCAAAAACCAGTCGGTTATGGATTTGATTGGCTGTTCTGTGGCCGAGCAGTACTGTGGAGGAGTAGACGAGGCGGCTTTCGATCGATGTCAGATGAACCCCGCAAAGCCTAACTTGCCGTCAGACAACGTGGAGCTCAACACCATCGCGGCTCAAGCTATCTTTGACGGACCATGCAACCGCAGCCTTCCTCCAGGTGGCAGCACCAAACCCCCAGTAGCGGCGCCCGCGAGGCCTCCGATCGGGCCGCCCGTGAAGCCGCCGGTGGGGCCGCCCGTGAAGCCGCCGGTGGGGCCGCCCGTGAAGCCGCCGGTGGGGCCGCCCGTGAAGCCGCCGGTGGGGCCGCCCGTGAAGCCGCCGGTGGGGCCGCCGGGGGGGCCGCCGGTGGGGCCGCCCGTTGCTGCACCTGCGAAGCCGCCAGTGGGAGCGCCCGTGGGAGCGCCCGTTGCTGCACCTGCGAAGCCGCCAGTGGGAGCGCCCGTGGGAGCGCCCGCCAACAAGGCACCAGTCGGCGCACCCAGCAAGGGCAAGTCGCCCTCTCCGAACAAGCCCTTTCCGATTGTGATTGTGCTTCTGTTTCTGATCCTTGGTATAGGAGCGGCGCTCTTTCTCTCAATCCTTTGAGAGCGCCTCGCGATATGTCTCCATTGCCATGCCCTGTGCCGCGTGAAGCCGGTTGAGGAAGTGGTTCTTGTGCGCTTGTGGACAGTTGTTTGCTATAGCCCCCTCAGCGAGAGCACCGCCGTACTTCCACCATGCATGGAAGCCCAGAGGGGCCTCGGTGCGCCACGTCGATTCAGCCGCGAAGCTCAGGGCCAAGGCTCGGGGACAAGTTTGCAGGTTTGATGAGAAAAAGACGTCCTCGGGGACATCGGAGCCCTTGGGTACGGGAGAGGTCTGCAAAGCGCGCAGCGACGCCTCCACGTCCCGGAAGCTAAAGCCTCCGTTGCCGACTCCCTCCCCAGGGGGCGGCCACGGAGCTCCGCAGTACTCGTAGTGGGAAGCTCTGCCTAACAGAGAATTTGTCCCGGCCTCATCGGGCTGTCGACACACGCCGGAGTCCGTCTGGAAGATGAGCACGTGCGACGCACCCTCCGCGTTTTCCCTGATCCTCTCCCACATGCTGGTGGACATGAGCACGTCTGAGTAAGCGTAGGGGGTGAGGTTCTCTGTCGGAAGCCGTTCCAAGCTGACTCTCCCAGGCGGGAGGGCCTGTTCCACCTCCTTCGCCAAGCTCTCATTGCCGGTACCGTGGGCAAGAAGAACGCGGCAGTCCAGTGCTTCAGAGACGTTCCTGACGGTGTCGAGCAGTGCGCAATGGTTGCGGGGCTCTACAATCATGCACAGCCGTCGGGCGTCCAAGCTGGTAGCTGTGCCTTCCAGAGACATTTAACTGCGACCGGGGAAAGCAAGACGCCATAGCCGCTGTTGGGATTCGGGCCGCGAGGAGCGCCCTTTTGAGGGACCGAAATCATAGCAAGTGCCCAGCACCGGTTTCTTGCCTTGGTGAGGCGAGCACGAGGCTCATCTCGTGGAAAGAGTGCCTCGGGGGCGCCCGCTGCAAATCGAGCTTCAGGGAAACCTCATGGGCCAGCTCTTCGGATCGCTCGCGGTCTCGGAGTACCTTGAGCGAGGCAACGCTCCGCCACCCACCGATGGCACCTGTCTAGTAACTTTGCACCAGGAGAAGGCCGGAACGTCGGCATGGCTCGGCGCGTGTGCCCAAAGCTCCGTGTACGAGGTCGACTACGACGCCCTCAGCCTCGGCTACTTTAAAGGGTGCCCAGGCGACATAAAGCTTACGGCCCAGCCCGGAGGAGGCGGGTCTTCGCCAACGCCCACCCCTAGCAGTGCGCTGCCTCCAGGGAGCCACCTGCCCGCCCGCGACTCTGTCGATGGCAGCTGCCACCGCGTACCGCTTGGACTCAGCAACAATGCGCTTCGCTTCCTGGTGACGGCGCTCATCGTCGTTATCGTCGGCGGCGTGTTCGCTGGGGGAATGATGGTGCTCTACCGCCACAACGACAGCACAAACACGCCGATCTTCGCTCAGTCCTGAGAGGAGGAAATGCATACATGAAAAAAGCCGGTCTGTCTCGCCACAAGGGCGCCGGCTTGCCGCATGGTCCCGAACATCGTGCCTCCTGCAGAGTGCGTGAAGACGAGCTCGAGCTCAGAGACGACCGATTTCTCGGGCTGACGAAGCTTCAGGGCGGCGCACGCGGGTGATTTGAGTGTGTAGCGGTAGGTGCCCTCCTGCGGTGGGGGCTCGGGCTCGTCCATGGCGACAGGAGAGGACGCGCTGACGAAGTGTTTCGCCCCGAAGCGGGCCGCAAACGTCACGGGAGCGCTCGGCACCCCCTCGCCCTCGGAGCAGACCGTGCAGATGATGGTTGCGTTCTGCAGAGTAGTGGGTGCGGCGGGCCCACGCGCCCCGCAACCTCGGAGGAGGAAGGCCGCGATTAGCACCACGAGCACGAGGGCGACGCCGGCTGAAGCGCGCATGGGCGTCTTTGTCTTGCACCCCGCGGCGCCTGGGAGCAGAAGTTTGACGCGAGGTGCAGTCAGCTCTGGTTCATGATCCAGAACTCCGTCTCCGAAAACCACATCTGCTCTGGCATACAGACGTTGCCAGGTCTGTAGCACTGGAAGGGGACCGCACACTGGAACCCCGCACAGCAACTACTGTAGTCCTTCCCGCACGACGCCGACGCAACCGCGCAATTCTCGTCCTTGATGTCGCAAAGTGTGCCCTTCTGCAGGCACGTCTGGTTCGCGCAGCAGGGCTGAGGCGCGTCGCCGCAAGCGGAGCAAGTAAGAAGGCGGCTCGCTGCGCTCTGCATCCTCTCTGTTTACTACTCTAGAGCAACCCAGGGACCTTTTGTGCGTCGCCAAATGAAGTTCTGTGGAAATGGTGACCGTGGGGTTCTTCGCTGTAGGGGGGCGGCAGTGGTCTCCTTTCGCCGAAGTCCCGCAGTTGATCCCAGACGCGAGGTTCTTTGAGGTTGCTAACTCGACGTCCGAGGCCTGTCGCGAGTGCCTGCGCACGGAAACCCGCTGCGCGGCGCTTCTGGAGCCCTGGAAAAGCGAGTGTCGCGCACTCGTGGACGGCGCAACCATCGCGCAAACCAGTGACTGCGAAGTGAAGTCTTTTCTAGGGGCGGCGAAAGCACCCGAAGGAACTCCGCTCATACCGGCATTAGCCGCATGTAGCACAGTCTGCACAGCTCCGCACGTGGAAGTGTACCCTAACTACGCAAGTGGTTACTCGAGGCCATTTCTCTCCCTCACCTAGGGCGTTTGCCTCCGGGACTTCCCTCCCTCACGCCCCAAATCCTCACCATGACGCCTCGTGTGGTAAGCGTGCGCGGCCAGACCGACCCACCGCCCGGAACGCCCACGCCGAACCTCGTCCTCACCAGCAAGTACACCGCACTCACCTTCGTGCCTCTGAACCTGCGGGAGCAGTTCTCCCGCTACGCCAACGCGTACTTTCTTAGCATGGCGCTTCTGATGCTGCTCGGAGAACACTCGTGCCTCTTCCTGCCTTCGATTCGCGCGTGGTCCACTATAGCACTGCTCACGATGATGATGCTGTTTTCTGCGGCGGTAGCCGCTGCAGACGACATCCAGCGGCACCGGCGCGACGCTCGCGTCAACTTTGAGCGCAGCTGCAAGGTGCTCGGGGCAGTCGGCGCGGAGCAGACCCTCCCATGGTGCAAGCTGGCTCCGGGCATGACAGTTGAGCTCAAGGAGGGCGAGGAGGCACCAGCTGACATCCTTGTCTTCTCCAGCTCATCCCCGGAAAGGGTCTTCTTTGTCTCGACCCGCAACCTCGACGGCGAGACAGACATGAAAGAGCGCAGAGCCTTCTCGCTGCCCACCGCGTCTTGCGACATTGATGTGTCGCCCCCCGCCGCGGACATCTACTCGATGGACGGAGCCGTCGGCTCCAACGGCACAGTGGAGCCCTTCGACCTGAACAACTGCGTCCTGCGTGGGTGCCGCATCCGCGGCGTGGACTCCGTTCAAGGGGCCGTGCTGTTCACCGGGGAAGAGACAAAAGTGCAGCTCAACTCCCGCGCCGTTCCCTGCAAGAGTCCCACCTTGGATGCAGCCATCAACCGCGTGATGGTGTGCTCTGTCGCCCTGCAGGGCCTCCTGACCGTCGCCAGCGTGGTGGCAATGCTGACGCAGCAGGTCTCGGCGGCGGACGCTCCCTACCTTCTCGCCGCCCACGAGAAGGAGCTGTGTCTTCCGCCGGGTCTCGCCTACGGTATAAGCTTCTTTGTGCTCTTTTCGAACCTCGTACCCATCTCGCTCTACTCCACCCTGGAGGTGATGAACGTCGCCTTCTCCTTCTACGTCCGCGCGGACAAGCAGATGCTCTGCGAGGACGTCCACGCGGAGCCCCGAGCGGCCAACCTGGCGCACGAGCTGGGGCAGGTGAGGTTCTTCTTCTCCGACAAGACGGGCACTCTCACCCAGAACCGGATGGAGGTGCGCAGCTTCTCTTGCGGCAACCCGCCCGAGGTCTTCGAAGTCGGTGGAGGCAAGGTGGCTCAGACGGCGAGCAGTCCCGAAGCGAAGATGTTTTTCTTGAGCCTGGCGCTGTGTCATTCCGCGCGGGTGGCAGCCGACGGCTCCTGGACCGCGCCGTGCCCCGAGGAGGAAGCGTTTCTCGCCTTTTGCCGGGACTGCGGGTGGGTCCTGCGCGGCGAAGACGGTGACGGCTATCTCAGGCTCCTGTCTCCTGGAGCGGCATCGCCCCGTCTCTTTAAAACCTTGCTCAGGTTCCCTTTCGATTCCGCACGCAAGTGCATGTCCGTCCTGGTGCAGGAGAAGGGGCGGGAAGGGGGGCTGCTCCTGCTGAAAGGTGCCGACTCGGTACTCCTGCCCAAAAAGCTCCACAGCGCGAAAGCACTGACCGCAGTCGTCCGGCGCCTTTCCGGAACCGGCCTGCGGAGCCTGGTGACGAGCTTCCGGATCGTGAACGAAGAGCAGATCCGTGACTGGACCGCCAGGCACCACGCCGCCCGGTGTTTGCCCGGCCCGACGAGAGCTGCTGCGCTCGCAGCCTTGGCGTCCGATGTGGAGACGCGCTTCGAAGCCAGCGGGGTCGTCGCTGTGGACGACCTGCTGCAGGCTGAAGTTCCCGAGTGCATGGCCTTCCTTCGCGAGGCTCAAGTCCGAGTATGGCTGCTTACCGGCGACAACCCGCTGACGGCGGAAGCGGTCGCCCTGCGCGCGGGACTCTTCGCGGCGGACGCAGCCATTCATCGTCTAGTCGGAAACGCGACGGAGAACGACGCGATCATGCAGGCCCTGGTTCGCCGCGGGCCGGCCCTGGGGCAAGACGTGCTCGTGGTCTCCGGGGCATTCCTCACCGCAGCCGAAAAGAAAGCGGCAGCGTGGGACCAGTTTGTGCACGTGGGCATGGCCTGTGCGACCGTCGTCGCCTGCAGGGTCTCGCCAGCCCAGAAGGGAGCGGTGGTCAGGGCAGTGCAGGAGAAGAGTGCGTCGGAGGGCGAGTGGCCCGTGACTCTGGCCATTGGGGATGGCGCCAATGACTGCTCCATGATCATGGAGGCCAAAGTAGGCGTTGGCATCCTGGGCAGAGAGGGCCACCAGGCAGCGAATGCCTCCGACTTTTCGATTGGCGCCTTCCGCGCCGTCCGGCAGCTCATGTTCGTCCACGGACGCTGGGACTACCGACGCTGCTGCAAAGTCGTCCTCTTCACCTTCTGGCGGAACGCGGTCCAAGAGGTGATGATGGCGTGCTACAATGTTGAGTCCAACTTCAGCGGCACGCCCCTCTTCGCGGACGGCCTCCGGATCTGCTTCAATGCCGTCTGCACCGTGCACATCCTCGCCGTGGGCATCTTCGAGCGCGACACGCCCAGGGCAAAGCTGCTAGGCTCGGCGCAAGAGTACCTGGTGGGACAGCAGGGCGCAGACCTGAACTTGCAGACCATGGCCGTGACCCTCGCCCATGCAGGGGTGACGGGGCTGTGGTTGTTCTGCGCTCTCCGCTTCTCGGCAGGTGCCCTCGCTTGGCAAGGCAGCGGGGATTACTACACCGTGAACGTCCTCGCGTTCACCATGCTCGTAGTCGCATGCGCCGTGCGCTGTGGCGCTCTCACGGTATCCTGGGATGGCCCGATCGTCGCGGCGCAGGTACTCGCCGCCTTGGCGTATCTCGCCTACGTGTGTGCTTACTCCGCGAGACCAGGACCAGCCCAGGGAAGTTTCGCGGGGACCGTGTCTTCAGCTGGCGCCGTCCTTCTTTTGATCACTTTCTACTGCCTCGTCGTGTGTGAGTGGCTTCTCCAAGCCGCCCCCCGTGCACTTTCGCAGGCCGCAGCACGCCTGCGGACGCCATTCCACCAGGCATTGCTTCCAGAGGAGCCACCTCGCGCGCTTGCCTGCGCACGTCGCTGCTCAGACGTGGAATGCGGCAGTGCGCGGGATTGTGTTGAAGCCGTGGGGCAGCAGACGCAGAGCACCTGGAGCCTCTCCACGGCGGTTCCGACGGGTACGATCCTGGCCTCGAGCGGTTGGCTCTTGGGATTCCTTCTGTTCCTCGGGGCAGGACTGCAAGGATCGCACTGCGTTCAAGTTGCAAGCTCACGGGACGATGCGCGAGCGGGGCGCGCGGTTCACCCTCAGCTGGGTGACACCCGGGGAGAGCCCGTCGAAGTCGCATTCTGGGCAGGGCCGCTCTACCAGAACAGCAACGGATTGCTCTCCGAGGCTCCAGACTTGTGGGGCCACGAGTGCCCATTCCACGGGGCTGTAGACTTCTCTGACGCGAGCGGCGGCTCCTGCACACTCGACGCGACCGGACTGGCGCGCTCGCCGCAGGACTCCTGGGCGCGCCCCTCGGCCTTTCCCACCGTTCTCGTACGCGTCGGACGCCTCGAGTGCGGCAACGGAAGCTTTCCTGCGACGCTGGAGGTGCGACCCGCGGGCGACATCACGGAACGCCTGCGGAACGCCACGCACGGTGCCACCGACGTCGCGTGGGAGCTTCAACTCTGCACGAGGCCAACCGCACGCGCGGTGCGCGGCGGAGCTCTCTGTCTTCTCCTCTTGGGCGCAGCTTGCGCAGCCGTGACGGTCGTCGCAAAGGCAGCTGTAGCCAAGTGAGTGCCCTAGCGGCCCAGCACAGTGCGCCGCGCAGAGACGGGCTCGTGGAAAAGCGAATGTTGATGCATGCCTCGTTAAAAAAAGAATGCGTCGGCGTGACAGTCGACAGCGGCCGACACATCCCCCGCGCATGCGTCCAGTTTCCCAGCGCGGGAGCGCACCGCCCTCGGTCGCCTCGCAGAACGACGCGACGGAAGCAGACTGTGACAGCGAAGGGTGCGCGCAAGCACAGCCCCGCTTGGGACGTTTCACCGTCTCGCACAAGAGGGCGGAGGAGCAGCAGGCCACTGTCATCCACAACCACGTGAATGTCTACGGAGGAGATGGCCGAGAGTGGGAGTCGCATCCGCCGCGTGGTCGGCATGGGTGTGGGGGAAGATGGGAGGAAGGAGCGTCGCCGCCTTGGGCAGGTGGGCTCCCGCCCTGGGCCATGTTTGGCGGGCCTGCATGGGGCTACGGAACGTGCCCCCTACGGGGCTGGTGCGGACCACCCGTGGGGCTAGGCTACGGAAGCTACGGGTATGGAAGCTGCGCCGTGCCCTGCCTCACGGGCGCCGCGCCAGCTCTACCGGCCTGTGGGTGAGCCTGCCTTGCGCAGGACGCAGTTAAATGGGGAACCTCACGTGTACTTCTGGATAAACTGCGCGAGGGCCTCCTTGCCTTGGTTGCCTACGAGAGTGTCGGCCTGCTGCCCGTTCACGAAGGCCACGACTGTGGGGAAGCCGCGGATGGGGACCTTCTCGGCGTGCTTCGACTTCTGCAGGACGTCGCTGACAACGGCTTTGAACTTCGCCTTGCCGGCCGCGGCTTTGGCAGCCTCTTCAAAGATCGGACGGAACTGCTTACAGTGTCCGCACCAGGTGGCGTGGAAGAAGACAAAGGTTACACCAGCCTCGGATGGGTCTGGGATGACCTTGTCCGGGTCTTCCTCATCCAGGCCTTGGCTGCCCTGCATCGGCTGGGCCTGCGCCGCACCTCCGACCACAGCGCCGGCGCCCACGCCGCCCATGCCGCCGCCCACTCCAGCGCCCTGGCTGCCGATCTTTAGGTGCGGAGCGCCAAAGGTGCCCCGAGAGCCTGCACGAGGATCGACCTTGCCGGCGCGGTTGCGCTCGGAGCTTGAGCGAAACAGCTGCAAGAGGCCGTAAACCACCAGGAACACGCCAGCGACGAGTAAAACCACCAAAAGCCAGGACAAACCGCTTCCTCCTTTGAGCATCGACGGCGGAGAAGCGCAGGGCAAGGGCTTAGCGAAGGCGGCGCAGGGCGCGCAAGACTCGGTGCCCGATTTCCCAGCGCCTGAGCTTAGCTTGGCAAGCAGCTTCTGCACCTCGGGACTGTCGAGGGCGGACATGTCGGTCGAGGGAGTCTCGAACATGCTCTGCAGGTCTTTGAATCGTGAGTCGAACGCGTCGTTGAAGAGCTTCTGCGCATCGCCAGACATCACGCGGCCGTTGTTTGTCAATGGCCGACAAAAAAAGTAGGGGCTTCGAGAGCGTTGAGATTTGGCACGGACGCGATGGATGTGCGCACGCGCTGCCTGAACAGCCTGACCGAGGCGCTCGCGCCTCGGTCTTCGTCTCTCCACGCCCTGCGCCGAGACGCCGTGGAGCTTGAGCACGCGGCCTTCGCTTCCTGCCAAGGCCACAGCGCCGCGTACCCTCTGACAATCCTGCGTGCCCTGCGCCTGGCGACCGCCGGACGCCTCCAGGAACTCCGATATGTGGATCCGCAGGCGCCGCGCGCGTACGCCGAGCTCCTGCGACTGCCGGCGCGCGAGGTGCACCACCGAGTGCCGTGTGCTGAGCTCTGCGAGCAAGCCCGTCGCTTGCGCGACCAGGCGGGAGCACTTCTGCGTGACCTCAGCAGCCCAGACCTGAGCCACATTCCCGATGCGGGGACGCGCTGCGCCAAGTGCCACTCTTCCGAGATAGCCTTCGACTTCTTACAAACACGGTCGGCGGATGAAGGCACGACCGTATACTGCAATTGCACCGCCTGCGGCAAGCGGTGGAAGATGTGATACCAGCGTTCAAGAATCCTTGGGGTGTTTCGTAGGGGTGGAAGAAAATGGCACTGTCTTACGAGGCGACTCTCGCGCAGGTGAGCCAGCGCATGACAGAGCGCAGGAACAGCTTCGAAGCCGAACGCCAGCACGCACTCGTCCTAAGGCGTCAGCTCGAGGCCCTTCTCCAGCGCATCTCCGCGCTTCCCACGGCCTTCGATGAGGAGGACCGGGCCTGCGTCCAATCCCAACTGCAGGCCAACCACGAGAAGTGCGAGAAGCTCGAGAAGGAAATGCGCGCGGAGGAGGCCCGACGAAAGGAGCGCGAAGAGCTCTTTCGTTGCATGAAGTGCGCCATAGAGGAGAGGACGCGCGTCCTCGAAGATGACGACGACTGCTTGAGCGCCCACCCCGAGATGCTGCAATACTTCGCGCGGAAGCAGGTGAGCCTCCAGACCTTGCTTCGGGCCAAGGAAGAAGAGAGCCTATCCACGGTCAGCCGCACGAGCACCTGTTAGAATTTGGGTCGCAGCCGTAGGTGATACAAGCATCGCAGCTCCCCGTGAAGTAGGGTTGGGTGGATTGGATCTGGCAGGTCGTGCACTTCTGCGCGCTGCAATCGGGGGTTGAACGGCAGCGCAGCGCCCTCCGGTCCTCCCCAAACTCGTAGCCCTGCGGACAGGCCAGGCAAGGAACGATGCGGGCCTCCGTCTGCAGTGGCCCGAGCGTTCCCAGCGGCGCCTCGCAGAAGGTCACGAGGCTCCGCTGCTCCTGAAGCAGGGAGGTCTCATCGAAGGGATTGAGCCCGAGCTGTGACCATTCACCAATCTGCCAGGGCTGCGACCATGTGCTGTTACACGAGAGCTGGGGCTTTGCGGCCGCCCCCTGCACGCCAGGGGGCGGCGGCTCCGCGACCAGCGCATCCAAAGGTGCTCCTCTTGACATTTCTCGTGGCAGTAGAGAAAAGGCTGGCTTTAGAAGAAGCGAGGGTGCTATTGGCCGTGAAGGGAGAGCGCACACGAGAGGCTCCAGAACGTCCTCTCCTGGTTGGGTCTGGCCGGCACAGCGCAGCTCTGCGGCACGTCCCACGTCCAGAAATAGTTTTCCGTTCCGGCGTCCCGAAAGGCGCGCACGAAGGCGCGAAAGACGTTCTCCTTCCACTTCGCCGGAAGAGGATCTGTGGGCTCCTGGGCAGCGCTCAGGAATACTCGTGAGCGTGGGGGTGCGGCCGACCACTCGATGCAGCAAGTGCGCCAGCGCTGAGCAGCGCGCGCCGGGAAACGAGCCAGGACCCAGCGATAAACGGTCTCTTCGGTTGGAAGCTTGAAGACGAAGGGCCAGTCAAGGGCGAAGAAGTGGCTTGCCTGCACAAGCTTTTCTGAGGGGTCGAGCCCCATGCCCTCCAGCCACTCCGCAGCGCTCTCCATGTACTCTGACACCTCCCGCGGTGTCAGCGCATTGTCGAGGTTGAGATAGATGGCCGGCATCGACTTTCCCATCGCTGCATGCAGCCCTTGGAGAGCGAAGTCCGCCATCTTCTTGGCCACCAGGACGGTCTCGAGCTCGCCGGCGAAGCGCGGACGTGCATAGCTCTCGGCGTCCATCGTCAGGCCGAGGTTACTAGGTTGCAGGCCGCCAACGGCTGCGCGGACGCCCGCGGGCAACGCTCCAACGTAGCCAATGAAGCCGTGCAAGACGCTCCTGTAGGCGCGCAGCCATCGGTCCCTCTCCGCGGGGACCATAGCGGCCACCGCGACGGCCCAGGAGACGAAGGCGTACCCTGCGCCAGTTTCACCCGGGAGAGTGTGCAGATCGAGGAGGACCGTCATGCCCAAGGCGCTCGCCTGTTCGAGCCAGGGGAACAGGAAGTCGTCTGGGGGGCACAGAGGGTGCGCCGCCCGTTCTCGCGAAAACGGGTCTGCCACAAAGCCGTTGAGCCGTGCGAAGCCCATCTCCTCAGGCGGCGCGAACATAGGCCAACCCACGGGAATACGCAGCCGCGTTATTCCTCGCTCCTTCGCCGCCCCGAGCACAGCGACCGGGTCCCACTGGCGCCAGTGCGCGTGAAATGCGCGGAGCGTCGCGGCTGGGCCCTGCTGCTCGGCAAGAAGTCGGCACAGGTGAGCTGGGCTGCGCCAGACCGCAGGGCCAAAGAGCGCAGCCCACTCTTCGGCGCCCAGCGCTGGGGGGAAGGCACCTCCAGGCCGAGTCCTTGGCGCGAACATCCACGCCTCGACCACGAAGAGCCCGCCAAGGCTCATTCCCTCGGGCGCCGTTTCGTCCGCGGGCCACGACCCGCAGCTGCAGGGAGGGTCCATTCAGCCTTTCTTGAAGCGCTGGTTTGGCCTGCTCACCCGGAAGCAGTGGCCCAGTTCTCGTTGAGCCGTGTGTATGTGTAAACGTTGGCCAAGTCCGCATAGTTCGAGCCGGCCACTCTTCCATTCGTGTAGGGCACGTTCGTCATGAGGTACACAGGGAAGGCGACGCACCGATCCGTGGAGTCGAGCCCCACGGAGGGAACGTAGTAGCCTCTCCGCCCGGCAGGCATCTGGCGCCCCCCCATGATGCACGCACCGTCGACATTGGCAGGGCCGGTCAGAGCCGTGCAGGCCGTGGGGAGCAATGCGGACGAGCCGGCCAGGAGGTCGCGCGTGGCCACCAGAGGAACCGCTCCGTTCATGTCTTTTCTCGTACCGCAGCTTTTTCGTTGACCATCGCTGGCGGGATCCCAAATCCTCCCCAGGACAAAGCTTACAGCTCGTCTGAAAAGTCGGCCAGGCTGCAGCGTTCCTCTGCAACTCCTCTCGAGTAGTGGTCCCAAGGAACTTCTTCACCCAGGGAGACGGGCCGCGCTCCACTTGCCCGCCACAACGCACCTTCGCAGGAGCTCTTGTGTCGAGGCATGAAACTCCCCGGACAGCAGTTCCTCCAGAGGCGCTGCCCACTTTTGCTTGGCGGCCGAGCATGCGGATCCTTGCCTTGTGTGCGGGCAGAGTTTGATCGGAAGCAGCGGAAAGTCGAAGAAGCGCGCGCCGACGAGGTCTATGGACAGAGAGGTGAGGGTGTCTTGAGGCACAGCATTGCTCGAAGACGAGGCCGCGGCGGTTGACAGTATGCGCCGCGCGAGCGTCACCAACGGCAGCCTGTCAGAGTTCTCGCGCGCCTTCGAAACTCCCAGCGCAGATGCTCTGCCAACTGCTGCATCCCGGCGACTTGGGCCCAAAACATCAGGCTCGCGAAAGAAGCTGAGAGTTCAAGCCGCAGTGGGCTTGCTGGAGAGGCTTTGAGGGACCCGCTTCAAGTCTCTTGTGCCATTTTCGCGAGCTGGCTTTCGCAGCGGCCTTCAAAGCTGTCCAGGACAGCGTGAAGACGGAAGCCACAACAAAAAGCAGAAAAGCCAGCTTGGCGGAAGGGGATAGGATTCTGCGCTGCACAGCGCTCGCCGAAGGGAGCTTGCGGGAACGACTGAGGCTCCGAGTCTCTTGCGCGGCTTCCGCGGGACTGAGGAGCGTGATGGTGACGTAGGCGATCTCCCCTTGGAAGATGTTAGTGGGGCCGTCGCCGTGGCCAGTCACCATGACGCTCCCCATGTCTCTCCCGACGCTTGCGACGTCGTTGACATTAACTCTGTTCGGGATGGTGCGTTCGAGGCGCGCGCTCGAAACGCAAAGGCCGTCCTCGCAGAGGGTGATGGTCGCGGGCCCGCCTTTGCTGCCTTTGGCGCCTTCACCGTATGCGAAGAGGATGCGCAAAAGACGTGCCTGACTCTTACGCAGCGGCGTCCCCTTCAGTTTTGTGAGATTCCCCGCCATGCTGTAGAAGAAGACGGGCACCCCCCTTAGCACGTACAAGGCAAAGCCATTGAATCGACTCCCGTTGGCGAAGATGGCGCCCGAACAGCTCCGCGAGAGGCAGGAGATCTTTGTTTCGAGTTTCCAGCTGCCGTTCTTCATGTCTATGAAGCTTTCGTTGTTCAGGCCCTGAAAGTACCGGTAGAGAGTCACCTCCCGGCGTTCGCCAAAGAGAGTGCGGCGGCCAGCGGCGCGCGGGTCTTGCAAGACCTGCATGTTGTCGAGCGTGAGAGGGAAGGCGTAGTTGCTGGCCGCATCTTCTAGGAAAGCATCTACCATCAGAGCCAGGACCGCGGGCTTTTCGGCTGCGACGTCTTTCGCCAAAGCGAAGTCGGCAGGCTCGTAGAGCTCCCATCCTTCAGTGCTACACAGGTCGACCTTCGCCGAAGCTTGGTGTTCCCAGGGCATAAGGAGCAGCCGCCGCGCGAAGAAGCCGTTGTAGTACATCGCTGTGTTGCCCAGCATGGCGAAAAATTGGCGCCTGGGCGCCGGAGGAAGCGGCGAAGGGCTTGAGAGACGGGAGAGCTGGCTCACGCCTTGCATGGGCATCTGCAAAACGCCATTCACGTGCGTAGGCTGCGGCAGAGCGCAAGCTTCCAGGATTGTTGGAGCCACGTCTATGACGTGCATGTATTCGCGCTCCAGACGCGCTGTCGCGAAAAGGCGAGGGCACCAGAAGACGGCGCCGACGCGCGTGCCGCCGTAGCTTGTGACGCCCTTGCATAAGGTGAAAGGAGCGTCGAAGACTTGGCACCAAGAATTTGCAAAGTGAGTGTAGGTTTCGGCGTCGCCCCATTCTTCCATGTATGGGAGCAAGTCGCGAGGCGAGACCACGATGTCTTGTACCATCTTCAGCCAGTTCGCGTACCCACTCTGGAGGCCATACGCAGATGAGCCGTTGTCGCCATAGAGAAGGAGAACCAGGGTGTTGTGCGGGTTGATTTCCAGCTGTTTTGCCAGCACGCGGGAGATGTCGTGGTCGGTTTTTTCTACGTAGGTCGCGTAGGTAGCTGCTTGCCTGGCGAAGAGCTCTTGGTCTTGGGGCGGGCAGTCTTCCCAACGCTTGTATTCGGCGGGCAGTTTGGGTTCCGCCATGTCGGAAGGAACAATGCCGAGACGCTGCTGGGCGCTGATGACTTCGCGACGTATCACGTCCCAGCCCTGCCGAAAGTAGGCGACTTTCTTCTTGGCTCGGGCCGCCCACTCGGGGGGGAGGTCGTGCGGCGTGTGGACGCCTCCAGTGGCGAAATAGAGGAACGTGGGCTTGTCTGGCTGGAGAGCATGGACTTCGGTAAGCCACTCGCAGGCTTTGTCCGCGAAGTGCGAGCCCAAGTCGAAGTCGGGGCTGCCTCCCACAGAGATCTGCGTCATATTGTCCCACAGGACCGAGGCGAACGCGGACGACGCGCCCCCCATGAAGCCGTAGAAGCGATCATATCCCACCATGTTCGGCCATCGGGTTTTTGGCCCTGCCGCGTTGATTTCCGAGAGGTTGGTCATGTGCCACTTGCCTACGGCACAGGTCGCATAGCCATTCAACCGGAGCACCTCTGGCAACAGTGCGCAGTCGTTTGGCAATGCCCCCGTATTTCCGGGGTAAGCCGTCGAGGTTTCAAGGATTGCCCCCACATTGCACATGTTGTGATTGCGTCCAGCTTGAAGACACGTCCGCGAAGGCGAGCACAAAGGAGTCATGTTGAAGTTCGTGCAGAGAACTCCGTCGCGAGCCAGGGTGTCGAAGGCGGGGGTTCTGACTGGCCCCCCATGCGCGCTCGTGCCTGCGAAGCCCAGATCGTCCACAAGACACACGAGCACGCTGGGCGCGCCAACAGGCGCTGGCGTGGCGATGTTGGAAGGCGGAGATGGTGGGGGCGGGCTCCGTGCGGCTGGATCTGCTTCTGGGGGCGTGCGCACGTAAGGAACCGGCAACCGTCTTCGATCCACAGCGGCATCCATTTCTAAGAACTCGTCTGAAAATATTTCTGACCGGTGGTTGGGATAAGGTCTGTTTGACTCTATCGTGCGTGTGCTCTTGGAGAACGGACTGATGCATGCGGGTTGCACCTTTGAGGCGGGGTCGCGAGAGGAAGCTGAACGCGGCAGAGATTTTGGACCGCATGCTGCACGTATGCCGAACAGGATGTCAGTGGAGTCAGCTCCCTGTGTCTGGGGCGTGCCACAAAACGGTTATCACGATTTTGCCTTGTGGTCCAAAGCACGGCTGTCTCTGAGAACGCTTTCTACGCACTAGCGGCATCGTAGCTTCCACTGCTCACGGGTCCTTGGTTCTGGATACGAGCTTCGTCAAAAATGTACACGGATCCAACGTTCTCGATCAAACCAATGCACTTCCCAATCCCTGCGCACATGGTCAGGGATTGGGGCTCGCCGTGCGCCTCCCTCCTCTTGAGGAGAGACCAACAAAGCGCGCCATGAGGGTGTCACCACCCTCGTTGCAGCCCATTTGAGTTTTCAGACGGGCAGCAAGGGCTCCAAAAAGTCAGACAGATTTCCCCTGGAGCGACAGCTTCTTGTGGTTCGCTTTGATGGCTTCGTTGCCGGAGAAGGTAGCGTGCGGCGGAGCCTGCGTGTTCCGTCTTGTGAAGTGCACGGTTGGCAACGCGGCTCGCCTATGCACCATATGCGATCCTATTCTGTCAAAAAGGGAAACATGTCCGAAGCACGCGTGAAAAGGGACCGCCGTGCATTAAAAGTGCGCGAGCTGTGCGCACGCGTGAGAAGAGACCGTCGTGCCTTAAAAGTGCGCAAGCTGTGCCTGCCAACGGTTGAGGCCGCGCGTGGCGACTTCGAACAAGTCCACGCGCGATTAGCCAGCGCAGACGTCTCCTGCACGCTCCTGGCCCGTACTCAACATCTTGAGGTTGGTGGCGCAGTCGACGCATCTTCGGTGATCGCGCAAGAGGCGAGCTTTGGCGCGTGCACCTCTGCGTCGCTCGGCGTCGGAAACTTGCACGCACAATACGCAACTGTGGCCACTGAAAACGTTGAGGCGCTTACGGCCAGCCAAGCGACCTGCACGACACTCTCCGTGACGCAGCACGCCGACGCGCAAACCCTGGAGGTGCCTGGCACTGCTCACGTCGCTGACTTGACCGCTGATACGCTGGTGGCGTCACAGGCTGACGTCAATGTTTTGGGCGCGACTGAAGCTGCCTTGCAGACTCTCAACGTGCAAACTCTCAACGTGCAAAAACAAGCTTGGGCACAAGGAGCTATCACACTGCAAGGGGCTCCTCTCGTTAGTAACGAGAACCCGCCAGGTTTGTATTACATGCACACCGCAGGTGCCCCATACATAGAGGAGAAGTGGACGGCCAAGCTCGGAGGAGAGGAGCAGACGTTTTCGTCTGACACGCAAAGCATCAGAGCCGTGGGCTCAGATCTAAATGGCTTTGTCGAGTTGAAGATTTTGGCTATCAACGGAGACCCTGATTACGTGCAAGGCACCTTCTACTTGCGCGGTCCTTTCAGTAACGTTCATGCGGCAGAAAGTAAAGAAGGCAATGACCAGCAGCTCCGCATGAATGTCACAGTGACAGTTAATGCTTACTCCGCAGCCGAACCTGGGAAAAATTGCCCGTTCGCGGGACCAACTGTTCAATGGGCGGGCGCGTTACCCGATGGAAGGCTCGCTGTCCGCTTGTATTGGATGCCCGCCACCCGCCAGAAGACGGACCCTGCCATCAAAGGGCTCACAGATCTTATCAAGGATATTCCGTGGGAGGCGGCGCTTGCCGCGGAAGCGGCTGGAAGTCCAGATGGAGCGGAACTCCCAGCAACGCAGGACCCGACGCCCGCCGCTTGGGAGTGCGCCACTGACGCCCAGATCCTCAGTTATACCAACATGTCTCCAGCCGGCAAAGCTTCTGAAGGGACGCTGTACTTCAGCGCCGATGGCAGCTTGTACAATTGCCTCCGCTTCACCTATAACATCTCCTTCCATGACGGTGCGTACCGGTGATCCTTTGGGGACCTCGCCAACTACGCTCTCCTGGCGCCAAGGCTGCGAGAGCATCTCCAGCTGCTCGTCGTCGATGATGGCTCCAGCTGCGTCGGGGACGCAACTCGCACGCAGCTGCAGCGAGTGGGCACCCGTCCGAGGATCTCGGCCTCGCACATGGAACAGGCCCGCGGCGAATAACCTCGCCAGAGAGAGAGAGAGAGACGAGAGCCAAATGGGCACTCCAATGTGACGTCGACCTGCATGCGTGCGCGTGTTGTCTCGAGGAGCTCGACGTTCCCGTAGTGCAAGAGGCGTGGTATCCAGCCGGCGCTGGTTAGGTTCCACAAGCAGCGCGGCCGTGGGAAGATCGCCACGCGGCTCAAGGAAGCCCTCTCCGTGCGCCGCCATGCCCGCCCAGCGCGACGCACAGAGGGCCAAAGAAGCGGAGCTCCGGAAAGTCCTGGAGGCCTTCACGCCCAGCGAGGCGCGCAAGGCCAAGGCGCGCGCCTTTTGGGCGACCCGACAGGAGAGGCGCCGCCGCTTGCAGAGGGCCCCCGCCCAGAGCGAGGGCGACGACCGCTGCCCCATCACGCTCGCCGCCCTGGCGGACCTGCGGGAAGCCTGCATCGCCTCCGACGGCTTCGTCTACGAGCGGGACGCACTGCGCGCGTGGGCGGCGCGGAACCCCACGTCGCCAGTAAGCAGGGCGCCCCTGGACTGCTGCGTCAGCTTGGCGGCCGCTCAGCGGGGGCTGCGCTCGGCGGCGGTCGCAGGCGTGAAGAGTGAGCGGGTACACTGAAAGGCGTACGCGATGTGCCACACACAGGACAACGGACTAACAGCTCGTCTGAAAAATCGTCTGAAAAGTCAGACAGGCTGCAACAAGGGCTTTTTCAGACCCTTGTGGCTAGCTTTGATAGCTCGTTCGAGCGTACCGCTAGCCCCACTCAGCCTCGAAAGAGGACCGAGTGGCTCTCTTCGCTCCCCCGGCAGCGGGCTGCCCCGTCTTGCCGCCCAGGACGGCAGCAAGTCACGGCTCCGTCTTTCGAGGGCGCGTTCCTGCCGCTTCTCTGGCGCAGAGCTCGGCGGGGTACGAGTAGGGATTCTCAGCGACGAGCGGGTAGTTCCCGGAGGACAGCGACACCCTTTTGGGGAAGCACGGCAGCGTCTTGAAGTTCGACCTCGGCGCGCATGGTCGGCGGTCGGAACTGACAGACCAACCAGAGGAGCAGAAGTGCCGCGAGCGCGAGCGACATGCAGATGCGGCCGAAGCGGGAGGCCGCACCATAGAGCAGCAGAAGGACGAGGCAAAGGGCGACGCCAGCGGTCGCGGCGGTCCGCACTTCAGGGGCGCCGCCATCGGGAGCCAAGCAGAACTCCACACCAAGGAGTTCCCGAAGGGTGTGGAGCTCGCAGGGGGTCGGCGTGAATACTGTGATGACTCGTACCCTGCTTCCGCTTTTGAAGACCTTGCCCAGCGTGCTGTCGGGGCAGCACATGGCATATTGAGGAGTGCCTGCCTTGCGCTCGGGGATGCGCCCCAGGATGCGCTCAGTCACGCGCAGGCCAGCTCTGTATGCTGGCGAGAACCGCAAGCACGCGGACGAAGACCGCCACTCCTCACCCTCCCGCACCTGCAGGAGACACGCGAGGTGCTGCGTCATACCTCTCCTCAGGGAGAATATCGCGAGCCGGACATTGCGCGTGTCCGCCCAAGCGATCCGCGTCATGACTTCCTGCGCACCGGCTGTGCGTTCAGCGGCGGTCTCCAGGAGGAGCCCCTCCACCGCACGAAGAGCTTCTCTCTGTTCCTCGCGCGCCGGCTCCACCTCGGCACGGCACGCGGCGGGGAACTTGGGGATGAGTCGTGCTAGTCCTTCGCGCGCACACGTGAAACGTGTCGGGAACATGCTCTCAAGCATTTCTGAGCAGTTGTGGTAGAGCAGAGTGTAACTCGGCAAGTAGGTGTCGTTGAGGCGGCAAGGCGCGCCGTCCTCCCAGGTCTCCGTATCAGGTGGACTCATGGTCACGCTTTACTTCTGTCAGCCGCTTGTTGCCAGGCTAGATCGGGCCTGGCGCTCACTGTCCTCGCAGCTGGGCGGCAAGTCCGCTGCCCCTGCTAGGAGTCGGACTCGCGCGTCCCGCACCTCCCGCAAGTCCGCCTCCAAGTCTTGCTCCAGCGCGTTAAGGTAAGCCAGGACGTGCTCACGACACGACTGGCGAAAGCCCGCCGGAAAGTACCCGAGGGAACTGTGCACATTCGCCTCCCATGCCAGCAGGAGGCGGCCAAGGCTCTCGCAGTGCGAAGAAAAGTCCATCTTTGTTTCTAGACCACACCGCGCCACTCAGGCCTGCAGGAGCACCAGTCGAAAAAACACGCGCGACTGCAAATGATGCAGTCGCGCGTGGGGCGTCCCGAACCCAAATACCCTTCGCGCAGTACGTGGCGCGCCATGAAGCTGCGCGCTGCTACGCGCGGCGCCGCGGCTGAGCGCGCCCTCCCTGCCAGCCCGCAGCTCACGAGCGTTGCCGAGAGAGCACGGCGCCGAGAGAGCACACTAGTGGAGCCCACGCCGTGGACGGACGTGTCGGGCACAAGCGCCTCGTCTTCGGGAACCGTCGCGCGGCGTCTGGGCGCGGAGCCCGGCACTCGAGATGCGACCGCTTCTGCGCCAGTGGGGCTCTCGCGCAGGCTCTGGGGCGGTTCGGCGCCGGATCCCGCGGCCGACCGCGAGACGCCCGCGGACCCCGAGCAGTTGCTGCGCGCCGTGCGCGAGCCGGCCAAGCCGGCGCCAAAGGCAGCGGGAAGTTCTCTTTCTGTCTACAATCCTCTCAGCCGCGGCCCAAACAACCGGCGAGCACCCCCCAGAGGGGGGCCGAGGGGCTGCAACTGTGCGTGACTCCCTGCCTACCTACTCTTCCTCACTGCTGACCCTCCCCGCGCCGCGCCGCAGGAAAGGCAGTCCTCTGTGGATGGCTGCCGCCGCCGCGGCGCACGTCCGCGGCACACTCTCGACGCCCAGCTCCTCGAAGGCCTGCGCAATCTCCTCGAGGAAGTCGTGCACGCGGACCAAGTGCCGGCACAAGACCCCCACAGAACAACCCTGGTCCGCACAGATGCTGACGAGGCTCTCGCCCTCCATCCACTTTGCGAGCCCCTCCGTCAGCGAGGCCTCGGACAGCCGGTCGAAGGCGCGCAGCTTGGGATAGGCCTCGAGCAGCTGCGCCGCGCGAGCGTTCGACGCGGCGCTCTCGGCGGCCGGCGCAGAGCGGCCCTCGCCCAGGGCCGCGCTGAGCACGCCCGCCAGAGCCGAGGCATCAATCTGGCCCGCATCGAGTAGCAGATCCATCACAAGGCACGGCGCACCCACCGTCCGGATTGCGCATGTAGCTCGACCAAGCGCGCTCAGAACGGAGCGAGACGCGTCGAGATAGGCGTCGGGGATCGCATCAAAGAGGCGCTGCTCTTCCTGTGCGAGAGGCGTCCCCAGGTACGCCTCCTCGTGGATCCGGGCGTAGAACTCCAGCGAAGCGATGACGAGAGACTTTGGGGTCGCCTCGGATAGCACGCGCAACGCCCCCTTGACGGTCTGCACCTGCTCGAAGTGCTGGAGGGGCACCTGAGGAGTCCGCTGGGAATGCGTCCCCAGCGCCACGGCATTGTGCCCTGCCTGCGAGGCCGGGGAGATGTGGAAGATGCCCTGGTCGTCTTGCCAGAGTTCTCGCCCGGTCCCAACGCCTCTTTCCCGGGCCAGGGGCAGCACCGCCGGGTTCGCGCGTACGATGCGGATGGCGTCGGCGACCTGGCGCCCGGCAGCACGCTCTTCTCCTGTGCAAGTCTGCGCGCAGAGAGCCTCGGCAGACTGCCGCCAGGAGGTTCCAAAGCCCACCACCTGGCGGAGGAGGGGATCCGCGAAAAGGGCCCGGTCGTAGCCTGCGCTGCGGCCCATGAGCCGCGCACGGAGAACATCGCCCTGCGTTAGGTCGCTCTGCGGGAGAATGGGCGCCGGGCCCCGCATGATGAGCCCCTGGGCGCTGCGATATCCGCGGGCGCCCTTGGTGGTCACCACGCAGTATCCTTCTTGCTCCAAGCCGGGGCGCCCCGCCCTACCCGCGAGCTGGTGGAAGAGCAGCGGAGAGAGGAGATCGAAGCTCATCTCCCCCGTCGAGTCTTTTTGCGGCATGCGCGCCCCACAGAGCAAGACGGTGCGGACGGGCAGGTTGATGCCCGCACTGAGCGTGCTGCTGGAGAAGACGATGCGGGCTAGACGAAGCTCCGCTAGGCGGCAGACAAGCTCCAGATACGGGACCGGCAAGTGAGAGTGGTGCCTCCCAATGCCCCTGAGAGCTTCCTCCCTGAGGGCGTCGAACAGTGGCCGATCTTCTTCTGGCAGGGTCGCCTCCATCTTGGAAAAGGCCCGGGTCACCCGCGCTTTCTCTGCTGCATCGAGCAGGTCCAGGGTGCAAGCCCAGCCGGCCATCTCGTCAAGCTTCCGGCAAGAGAAAAGGACGACGAGGAGAGGGAAGCTGTCGTGACCTTGGAGACACCTTAGACAGGCGAGGAGGTCCTGCTTGGAGCTTACGCCGCCTATTGACCCGGCGTCGATGGCAGGAGGCATGCGAGGCACGGAGAGGACCGAGCACCGAGCGACTCCAGGAGTGTAGGCGTAGAAGGAGATGGGAACCGGTCGGCGGTTGGCCCCGGTGATGAAGGTGGGGTAGCCATTGACGCTCGAAAGGAACTCTGCGAACTGACGCTGGTTCGGGAGCGTCCCCGAGAGGGCCACGATGCGCTTCTCCGAGCACGCGTACAGGATCTCCTGGATGACAGGCCCCCTGTCGGAGCCAATGTAGTGGACCTCATCGATGACCACCAAGCGAACGGCTGCAAGCGCCTCGGGGTCGCTGAGGCATTTGCGCGCAAGGACCTCATAAGTGCACACCGTGACGCGCACATCCTCGCCGTCTCCCTTCCGAGAGGGACCGGTTCGCAGACAGATCCGGGGATCGGTCTTTCCTCCGAGGCGGCTGAAGACCTGCTCGGCCAGGGCGATGAGGGGCTGGGCGACGTAGAGGTGCTCTCGGCCCTCCGCCGCGAGAGTAAGGCGAGCTGCCTCTTCGATTGCGAAGGTCTTTCCGCTGCCGGTGGGGCTCGCCACCAGGAGGTTGCAGGGCTCAGCCTGTTCGTTTGCGAGGATGTCGCGCACATGAACCTGGAAGGGATAGAGGCCCGGAATCGCACGCGCGGTTTCGTCAGTGCGCGCATGGACTCGGAGAGGTCGCGGTGGGGGAGGCTTCTTCCTCAGGAGCGGCAGCGCGCCCTCGAATAGCTCAAGCAGGGTGTCGTCCTCTTCCTCTACCGCCGGACGATCCGCTCCTTGGCCAGACATGAAGAGGCAAGGTCGTAGACCGCGCCGATGCGCTGGTACTCCTCGAGTTCGAAGGCGCCCCGACGCGCGGCGAGCTCCAGGAGCTCGAGGAGACGAGCCAAGGCCGTTTCGGGTATGCGGGCAAGCGGCTCCCCTTCGACGACCGTCGAAGGCGCTTCGAGGCCGGGAAGGGTCTGAGCAACAATGTCCATACTGTTTTCTTTGACCGCTGCACGCCGCCACGGGCAGCGCGAACGCGACTGCGCCTGCATTTGTCACATGAGAAGCTCCGCGAGCGGCGGAGCATCTCTCGAGGCTGCGGCGTAAGGATTCGCGGGGGGGTCTTCCTGAAGAATAAGGTAGGGGATAGACTCGACGCGGGGTGCGCACGCGACTCCTTCCTCACTAAGCGCGCCGACCAGCGACTGGAGAACCGCACGTTTCTCCTCCGTCGAGGCGCGGGAGCCCAGCGCCCAATTGTCCATGGCCGCCAGCAAGATGCGCGAGGGATTGGGGAGGAAGGACGGGACGGCCGCGCCCAGCTCGCAGGGACTGCAGCCCTGGCCCTTATCCATTTTACCAGTTCCATCTTTGCGCCGCCGCGCCGCGAACGCTGAGACTAGCCAGCGTAAAGTCGACTGGCATATCATAAAACGCGCCGCGAGCAAAGATGGGCTCCAGGTGGCGCCAGATCGGCGCTCGGCTTGGTCTCCGTGCGTCTCCCGTGCAATCCACCGACGATACTGATGATGGGCCTCTCGCTCCGCTAGCGCCGGGCGCAGCGGCGGGCCGAGCGCCAAGGCTCACGCACTACTCGTCAGCAGACCTGGATGCCAATCCAGATCTCGCGAACACAAGCTGCTGGAATTGGAGCGGCGCAGGGAACCCGGAGGGAAAAGGTACCAGCGACGATTGGTTCATTGAGAGCCACAACTACATGGACGAGCAAAATAAGTGCATAACCCTCCACGAGCAAAACGAGCCCATGCTAGATCCAATCGATTGGGAGCCTTTTACTTCAACGCGGAAACCGTGCAGAGTTGGACGTTCGCCCGACACGTCCTCATGCTATGACGCGAAAAGCCTTGCGCAGTGGTTCCGGACGCGCAGCAACTCCCTTCTACCCCTATCACGGAACCCTAGAGACAACCACGCCGGGACAGGGCAGATGCCCCGACTCCCTACTTCTAATTTGCCTGTCTATGTCAGTGCAGAGCAGATCATCTCCTGTTGCAACCCAACGAGACCGGGGCCGGTATGGCGAAAGGGACCTGCGCGACTTCTACCGGGCTGCCCACGCGGATGAGCGGGGGAGAAATAGGGAAAACCCCCGCCACTCCCACGCTGAGAAGGCAACGAATGTCGCGGCCGCACTTATGGGTATTTCCCTTGGAGGGGCCCTCCTGTACAAGGCCCACCAAGCAAAGAAGTCTCGCGAGGCTGAAAGGCGGCGCCAGTACATCCTCGAGGTTGCCTATTCCCGGTCGCTTGGCCTTCCACCGGACATGTTGGCACCTGCTCCTCCTGCAGGGAGCCCTTGGGCTTCTTTGCTCGGCCGCTCCAGCCATCCTAAGAGATCGTCTGAAAATTGGTATGATAAGTCAATAGGCAGAAGCCGTTCTTTCGTCACATGAACATTCGCTTAAAGAATGATTTAATGCACTCTGTACACAACTATGAACAGAGAAGATCCAAATGACCAACCTTAGGTCGCAAGCGCCCTCACTCAGCGCCCTCGCTTTCTGCCGCACTTGCGGAGCGGCTGCGAGAGGGCGCGCCCTCGCTTTCCGCCGAACTTGCGGAGCGGCTGCGAGTTCCACCCCGCACCCCTGCGAGGCGCGGGGCGGCACCTAAAGCTTGCACAACGCTCAGCGTACGACCCCTGGAGGGTGCGCGGCTGCCGCTGCGTCTGCTCGCAGAACGCTCCCTGGGGCCTGCGCTTTGGGAACGGCTCCTGGAGAACGCGCGCTCGACCGCGCGCGCGGAGCGACTCTTCGCCAAGCCTCTTGCACCAGTAGCGCCCGCGCTCCCGGAACGACTCCGAGAGGGTGCGCGTCCTCCATCCGAGGCAGGTGAAGACAAACTTTTCGAGCGTGATCGGGAGAGCGCCCGTGTTCCTCCGCTCGCGGGACGGCTTCGGGGCGCAGGCGCGGATGCGCTCAAACTTCGCGAGGGTACACGTGTGCTCGCCGCAGAGCTCAAGCTCCGACTTCTTGAACGCCTGCGCGACAGGGTGCGAGCGCGCAAGGTGCGCGCTCCTTCTCCGCCTGCCGCCGCACCCTCCAGGCCCGGGAGCAGCGCGAGCGCGTGGAGAGCTGGCCCCTCGGAAAGGCCTAGGAGGTTCGCTATCTCTTTCGCGGCCTCGCTCTCTGCGACGCTGGGTGCGACCTGCATGCGCTTCTGTCCTTCGCTTCCGGCTGGCAGGCTTTGTACGAGCAACTCCGCTTTCATCCTTAGCTGCTCCGTGCCTTCCTTCTTCCGCAGGGCTTCAACTGCTAAGTGCGTGCTCTTGGTCTTCCAAACTTTAGCCCTCACGCGTTCAGCCAGAGAGCGCCGCGCGCTCACGAAGTCGCCCTTCCCTCCTGCGGAGAAAACATTGGCGTGGGCTGCGAGCTCGCCCAGAACCTCGGCATCCAGTCCAAGATCCACCGCAACGAGGAGAATAAGGGCGGCGACCTCGACATCTTCGGATGCCTCAAGCCCTGGGTGCGACACGAGTGCCGCGAGCGAGGCTGCGAGTCCGCCAGCGGCGAGCCACTCTGGAACGAAGCCGATGAGAGGGAAAAGGAGGGCCGCCACGGTCAGCATTCTGAGCGCCACTTCGGCTCTGGCGATGCGGACGAAGTCCTGTCTCCTGTGGGCCAGTACGTCCTGCGAGGCACGGGAACTTAGAAAGGCGGCAGTGCCCTGATGAAGAGGCTCGGCGAGCGCGGCGTGAAGCTTTTGCCAGTTCTTGTGGGGCCCAGCGGGCGTCTGGGCGGATTGCTGCTGCGACGACCGCAGCGCCTTGGCAGCCGCGCGCAGCGGCGGCGTAGCCAGCCCAAGAATGTGAAGCAGGGCCTTCCCGATGTCGCCCACATCCAAAGGCTCCTTGGCAAAGCGCCGCGCGATGGCGCTGAGCATATAGAGGAGACGAAACACGAGGCCGGCAGCGCTGGACTCGAGGCTCCCCTCGGCGGAAGCAGCGGCGAGATCAACGAGCGCACTCAAGGCATCTCCAATTTCCACACGCGAGAGCACCGAGTGCTGGAAACATGAATTGAGAGGTTCCGGCACGTGGATGGGTTTCCCAAACTTCAACCATTGAGTGTACTCGTGCGTCCGCAGCAAAAACTCACCGCTGCTTTCGGAGAGACTGACAGGGAGGGACCCGAGGTCGTGAAGCACGCGCCCGTCCACACCGACTGCTTCCACGAAGCGTAGAAGAGACTCCTGCCTTGCAAAGGTGAGTGGAGTCGTGTCCGTCGCCACGAGTACCATCGCTTGCATGGTGTTGAAGTAGAGAAGCGCATCCGTCGTGTGCGAGGCCACGTTCACGAGGAGGTATGGCAAAAAGGCGCCGACTGCCGCCAGACGCTCGCGCGCTCCGCCCTGCACGTGCTCTTTGCGTGCGGAGAGCGCCTGGCTGAAGAAGGCGTGCGCGTCCTCCGTCGCCTTCGCCTGCGCCGCCGCGAGGGCGCGCCCCTGGTTGGAGGCCCGTGTGCTGTAGAAGGCAGCCACACTGTGAGGCGCCTTTGCTGGCAAGGCGGTGTCCCTGCTAGGCACTGAGGGGCCGCCGCCTGGCTGCTCGCCCCCCTTTCGGTGGCTTTCCGCCCGGTCGCTCGCCTCCTCACTCTCATCTTCTTCGCCGTCTTGCGCTTCGCCGGTCTCGCTGGGGACTGGTCGGCGGGCGCTTCCCTGCCGCGAGCGGCGCCGCGACCTCGCCTCTCGCGGGGCTGCGTCCTCCTCGGATGACGTTCCGCCGGAAGCATCGCCGTCCTCGTGAGCTCCTAGCGTACGCACAGTGAAAGGCGGCATCAAAGGCTTTTCCTGCTAGCAGCATATACGTCCTCCAGGCCTTCAACGTCCTCCAGACCTTCGCGGACTCTGGAAGTGCCACCGGCAGCCGCCGCCTGGACTGTGAGAAGTCGAGGAGACCCATGTCGGGGGATCCAAGCGTCAGGCGCATCGCTTCCGCAGTGCGCTCCGCTGGCACGGGGAACGGAATGTCAGGGACCGGACCAGAGGTCTCGCAGGACCCGCCGCTGCCTTCGCAGGCCAGCTCTCGAGGCGGATCGCGTCAGCGAAAGCGGCATGGGCTCTTCGGCGCCGGGTCTTCCAAGGGATGCGCGGAAGACGCTTACGTCGGCCCGTCCGGCAGTCGCGCGCACTCCCCCACGACAAGAAAAACGGCAAGGAAAGCTTGCGCCGAGAGGAGCGAAAGAAAGACGCAGGCAAGAGCTTTGGCCTGGGTACGAGCCGTGCCCCCGACGAGGCACTGCGTGAACACGCACCGAGACGTCCAGGCACTGAAGGCCGCCCCCAGGAGCGCCCTTTCCGCACTCCGCGCCGTCTCCTGGCTCCTCATCCACGCCCCGAGGCCATGGTTCCAAGGCTCGAGGGCGCGCAGTGCGGCGGCGCCTCGCGTGGAGAGGCCGTCGCTGTGCATCAGTTTCCGCGGACAACGGTGAGCGGCCGCCGCCGATGGCCGCGCCCTCGGGAGGCCAGTGCTTTTCTCTCCGTGTCAGACAAACCGCCCGATGGTTTCCCAGCACGCTGGCACCCATCACCACAAGAACGCGGGCGCTGCTCGCACGCCCTCGAGCAAAACGGCGGCGCACACGGGAAAGACGTCAGATGTGGATCCGCACAAGGCGACGGCCAAGGCCATCGAGGAGCTGCGAACGCACGTTCTCTTCGATCTCGCGGAAATTCGGAGAAACCACGCGGAGATGATCCAGGCGCATCCGCGGCTGAAGGTGCTGCTCGACGAAGCAGCATTGGGCGTGACCGGGAAGGACGCGCGGGGCGTGCCCTACTGGGGGCCAAAGCAGCAGAAGGCACTCGAAGACCTCGGACTCAACAAAACACACATACACTCGGCGTGCGAAAAACAGGTTCTGCGGGAGACCAAGCTGTGCCAGTCCCTTAAGGAGATCACGAAACTCGTCAGGTCGTTCGTCCCGTCAAGGGCTGGTGGGAAGAAGGCCGCACGAGACTTGCTGTCGAACCTCGTCACCACCCTGACTCTTCAGGGCACGAGAAAGCAGAACGCCCTCATGCTCGGAGCGTACGGAGCAGCAGCTGCTGCTGCTGCCGGGGCCCACAAAATGGCCTACCGCCCGGAACACATCGCCGCGCTTGGAAGGAGCGTCGCCGAAGCTAGCAAGAAGGCCCGCAGATCTCTCGGGTATGACGCGCCCGAAGCTCCAGAGAAGAAGAAGGAGGTCGAGCCTAAGATCGCCGAGGAGGAGCAGAGGGAAGAGGAGGAGACCCCTGAAGCCGCGCCAGTGGTTGTTGAACCGACATTGCGGCCAGAGGCTTCGAGAGGCTGGTGGGGGGCTCGGGGTCTGCGAGGCTCCGCCGCTCAGGCCTAGTCCCTGCGGCTGACGCTCCGGTCCGCAGAGAGACGCGGATAGAGCTGAGGGCTGCCTGGCAGGAGCCCGCGACTGCCGCGAAGGCCTCGAGAACTCCGAGGACGCCCTTCCCGTACTGTCGGCCCCGTTCCGTCAGGCCCCAACCGCCAGGAAGGAGATCCATCGCGTCTGCGAGACTGCCCGAGAGGGTGCCCTCTCGTGAGACCTCCGACAGGCACAGCTCCGCCGTCCACCGCATAGTTAGGCAAGCGCCCCAGAGCTTCAGTCCTTCCCCCAGCGCGCTCGTGGGCAGTGCTGCGCCCATTGCTGCCACCGCAGCCGGCACGAGGAGCGCAGGCCCGAGCACGCGCGCCAGACGCAGTGCACGCAACGCCGCCCGCGGGGGGAGGCCGCGCCGCGCAAAAAGAAAGATGCGCCGGGCCGTCGCTCGGCGCCGACGAAGGCACGAGTGAGCAAAGCCAAGAAGCCGCTGCCAATCCCGTTCGCTGCGAAGGTGGTTAAGGACCTCCCTGCACAGGGCGCGACGACCCTCGCGACAAACCATGGAGGCCCCGTGGAGACAGAGCACAAGCGCTGGGTTTTGTGACCAAGCCGCGGCAGAGAGCATGCGGGCGAAGGGGTCCTGCCCGCATATGGCCCGATGCAGCTGCGCCGCCGCCCACACCCATGCCAAGGTCGCGACGACATGGGAGGCAGCTTGTCTGACGACCTCAAGGCTCCGCTCGAGACTTGCCTGCGCTCCTTGCTGCAACCAAGCAGGGCGAGCGCCTTCTGCGAGTGACGTGCGCAGCACATCACCAACCTCCAACGCGACGATTCCGAGTCCGCATGCGCAGCGAAGACTGCCGTCCAGCAGGCAGCCATCCTCTTGCGACGGCACGGCCAGAAGGAGAAGCGCCGCGTACCCGTGCGAGACACTCGAAACTTGGGCGGCGCTCGCTAGGAGGAAGACGCCCGCCTGCGGCGTAGACCACGCTAGAGACAGACCCAGAGCCAGTGCGCCAGGAAGGCCTACGAGAGCGAGGAGGTACCCAAGCTCCACGTCCCGCAGCCAGAGAGCGACGCCGACCCACTCGCCGCCCAGCATCACCAGAAGCAAAATGCTCGCCGCGGTAGCACAGGTCCGCGGACTACGCCGCAGCTCCCCACGCAGCCGGCAGCGAAACGTCTGAGGGACATGCACGAAGTCTTCAGGGGGTGGTCGTGCGACGCGCGCGAGCATCTGGACTTGCGGCGGGCGACCTAGGACCAACCACCCCTCGTCGTTGATCTCTGCATGCATCCAACAGCTTTAAGATTGAGCTTCGGTGTCGGCCGCAGTCATGGCAGTCCTTTGGGTGCGCGCCCGGAGACAGCGCAGGTCTGCCTGCAAGAAGGACGCAGCCACCTGCGGAGCCATCTCCATGTGGATGATTAGCTACTTCATCCAAAAGGAGGCGAACGCGAGCTTGTCGCAAATAGCCCAGAAGACCACGTGACCGAGGCGAGCCTGACGCGACCGCGCGTCTGTCAAGAAAATGTCGGCCGTCTCCGGCGGGGAGGCAGATCTTGATGCTGAAGAACGGCGCGTGCGGCAAAGTTACCTTTGCAGGCTCGGCATCCGAGCCTCAGCACTTACAGAAGCAGACGACCGAGAGGCGCGACGGAAAAGTGCTCCCAGCGTGACGCTCATCCTCCTGGACTGGGATGACACGCTCTTTTTCACGAGCGCTCGGGGAGGGACTCATTCCCAGAGCGTGATCGCCGGCTTTGACGCCTCAGCCAGCCGGTTCCTGCAAGAGTGCTGCCGGCTTGGGGAGACGCTGGTCATCACCAATGCGGACGAAGGCTGGGTTGAGCGGTGCGTGAAGCCGCTGCCCAAGTTGCGGCAGACGCTCGCCCGCGTGCGGGTCATTTCCGCCCGAGAAAAGCACGGGCGCAAGCACCCGGGCAACCCAGTCCTTTGGAAGTGCAACACTTTCGCAGAGCTCAAAGAGAACTCGCAACAGATAGCCAACTTGGTCGCTGTTGGGGACCAGGAGCCAGAGATGCGTGCAGTCGCCCACCTCGCGAAACTCTACCACACGTCTTTTGTCAAGACTGTCCGGCTGGTGTCGGCGCCCAACGTCCTCGAGCTGCAGAAGCAGCTGGACACCCTCACGCCCAAGATAGGCGCCATTGTCGCACAGGCCCGGCACATGTCCATCACTCTGCAGCGCGTCCTCCCTGGTGACGGATCCACAGACAGGGGACGACGGCGCGGCGCCAGTCTCGAGCCCCAAAGCACGCCGGGCAGCTCGAAGGAGCCGAGCACAGAGGGCACGTCCTGCAGTGAGGACAGCCCATGACCCGGCGGATGAAGAGAGCGTCCGCGCAGCTGACCGCCACTAGACCCCAGCAGCGGACGTAGCGGACGTAGCGCCGCGACGGGATGCGGCTCGGGGTAGCGGTCGCTGGCGTAGGCCTGTATTCGACAGCAGACGTCGCTCAGGAAGAGGCCTCGCCGTCTCGCTGCACGGATGGGATGCGCTTTTCGCACGACGCAGCTTCTCTCACACGCGTGTCTTTTCTTTCCCCTGCTTGAGAGGCAACGTGTGTCTGCAGTCCTCGCTATTGGAAAGCAGAGGACGGCCCAGATTCCCTCCCAGATGCGAAATGTGAAGCTTCGATCGCAGTCTCCGTAGAAAATGGAGCAGCAGGAGCAGACAGCTGTCTGATTCAGCAGGGAGGGCGTGCTGACGTCCAAGACCGCAAAAGTCAATGCCCGCTGAAGTGCACTGAGCATCCCGAACGGCCTCGACAACATCCCCGGTCGCGCGCGCCTCCTCCAGACAGCGCGTCGCGAATGTGAGCGACGATTTCGCATCTCCACGTGTCCCATCCGCCACTGCCACGGTCAATACAGACGGAGCGACCTCGCGCGCGGCCTGTGAGAGAGCGTCGTTGCTGGCTGCTGCTGAGCCTGGCGAGATGATGACAAGCTGCGTCCTGAGGCTAGCGGCCGCTGTCTGCAGAGCCTCCAGGTAGTGGACGCCGGAGCTCTGCGACTTCACGGACAGAACTCCACGACATATTACCATGGTGGGCTTCTCACGATGGATGAGGTGGATGGCCGTCTCGAAGCTAATGCATCGGCAGATCCGAGTCTTGTTCTCTCGAGCCCAATTGTGCCACGGGGCGCAGAGCGGCTCTTGTCGACTCTCGAGGTAGAGGGCGCCGCCCTGAGGCTGTGCACGCGGCGTGGCCGGTTCCTGAGGCCCCAGCATAATGATACTTTCTGTTGCTTTTGGCTGAACAAGGTTGCCTTTCCCGTTGTGGAGGAGCTTCACGCTCGCAGTTTTGCGAGTACGACGTGCACTTTTAGGTTTGGCGGCTCGTCACAGTCTGGGGAAAAAATGACCTCGACGCATCTAGGGTCTGCCGGAGTTTCGCGGGTAAGAATTCGAAAGGATCAGTATTGCTGGATGATGAGCGCAGGCCATCGTCGGCGTCGGTAAAGGGCAGGGCAGCTCGAGGCTCGTCACCCCGTCTGGAGCTGGCCACACTGTAAAGCGCGTCAATGGACAAACTGCCAATGTTTTGCGCAAGGATTTGCGTGTGGGAGAAACAAGCATTTTGCATGTGCTCGACACGTGGATTTTCCAGACAGCATCGTGTTTCCTACACATCTGCGAGCTGAGAGTTATTTCGCATCTCTTCCGGAATGTCTGTGCACAGAGTTCTGTTTTCCGCACATTTTGATCATGACTGTGCGTGATCACACCTTTGCCCACTCGAGATACGCTTTGGTAAAGTACCTGAGGGAGGATGAAGGAGACGTGCCAAAGCTACCACCCGAGAGCCGTCTCGGGAGAACTGCCCAGCACACAGCCGCTGCACTGGGGTGCTGCGGCCTTTCCGCCAAAGTATCCGGCACCGACATCAAAGCCACCGCATGTCTGCCCAGCAAGCCTGCCTTCTGCTGTCTCTCTCGGAGCAGAGTTCTGGCCTCTTCCCTGACATGTGGCTGTGCCTCCAGGGAGTCTCCTGCCCCCAGGCGCTCTCTGGTCCTCTGTGCTCCTCCAGTCCACCTCCGCAGGCTCGCATAGCCACAACGGACGCCGTCCTCGAAGGAGCGGTCCTCGTCTTTCGCGAGCAGGCGAAGAGCGTGGGAGCGACAGGGTTTGAGGTGCATGCAGGCCCCCCTCCAGCGAGGTCCATGCAGGAGGTGCTCGCAGGAGACGTCGACGTGCAACGAATAGACCCTCTGAAACCTCGCACGTGGTGAAAGGGAAACAGAGCTTGACGATGCCTGGCAGAGGCGCTGCTTCCTTTCCGCAAGCCTACTCCACGACAACCTTCCTTGGAAATGCCGAGTACTACACGCCTCTTCCGCGGCGTCCGCTGAGCTCCGGGTCGGTGCCAAATCCCGATCCCTTCCTGGACTGCATCACCAGCTCAGTGCAGCTTTGCGGACGCAGGTTCACGGGCCCTGGGTTCCGCTCCTGTCTGTATGGGATGATGACAGCTTCGAACCTCCTCCCGACAGGAGTTGCCCGGATGTCGGGGCGCGACCTCATAGACCCCGAGGGCGCCTACGCCGAGGGGCTCACCTACTACTGCCCGTACGCCTCTGTCACGAACTGGTAGGGACTGCTCCACTTTCGCGCCGAATCCGCTGCGCAGCCTCCTCATGCTCCGACAGCACCACCATGCGCCCGTCTCGCGGTTGATGCGCTAAGAGGGCGTCGAGCAGGCGCACGCCTCCTGCACGTGCGGCGCCTGCGCGCCTGCTCAAGAGTCGTTCGAGAACGTCTGCCAGGGGCGCATCCGCGCCCGCGTCGTAGGGAGCGCCAGGAATGTCGACGTCGTGGAGGAATGATAGCGCAGCGGGCGCGCAGTGGCGAAGAGCATCATAGAGGACGAGTCTCTCGGGAAGTCTCGCCACCCCGAGTGGGCGCCAGTCCATGCCATAGTGCTCGCCGGCTCGGTACTCTACCGCGAGGGCAAGGGACAGAGCGTGCAAAGCCTGCTCATCGATCGCCTCCAGGGGGCAGGCCAGCCCAAACCAGCGGACAATGGCGCTTGTGCAGGTGCTTGAGGTTTGAAGAGCTGCGGGCGGCAGCTTCTGCGAGAACTTTGCGAAGCGCGAAAGAAAGGTGGCTCGGACCTGGGCGTCCCCTGGCTGGGCGGGTTCGAGAGCTTCCCACTGCTCGGCGAGCACGCGTGCGCGAATGAAGACGAGTTCGCCGGACACGGCGCCCGGGCTGCCCGTCCGAGCGAAAGCTCGCAGCTCGGCCCTGCGCAAAGGGCAGCCTAGAGAGAGGGCCGCAACCTCGAGCCGCGCTGGACACACGAGGACACCAGGGCTCCCGTCGTCGTGGGCAGCAGGAAGGAGACAGGTGCAGCCCACGGCGGTGACGAAGCCGACCCTGCGCAGGACTCTGTAGGCTGCGAGGGACTGCTCCTTGTCCTCGCGGGACAGCGGGGTCTCGCACAGCTGCGTGGCGTCCGCGCAGCCGATGAGTTGGTCCAGACGCAGTGAGTCCGGGCTGAGGGCGACGCGGCGGAGTCTCAGGGTCGCCGGCATCGGAAAGGAGAGGCCAATGCTTTGGGAACAGGCGCAACCTGGATGCAAGAGTGGGGGACGAAGAGCCAGGCTAGCGCCTCCCCAACAGCAGAGCGTGCGGGAGGAGAGCGGTGACCGCGACCTGTCCTGCCGCGGTCTGAGGCGGGGGATAGACCGAACAGTAAGACAGGAACTCGGAGGCTGCTTTCTCATCCCCAGCTGTACCCAGCCTCGCCAACAGTGAGTAGACTGTCTCGCTCGGCGCGGGAAAGGCACAGGCGCCCCGAGCCAGGCCCTGGGCGGAGGAAGTCGCCAGGAGTGCGGCTTCCCAGGGTCTGCATGCCTCCAGCAGGCGCAACACGAAGCGCGAGATGGCTGGTGCCCCAAGGGCGCGCGCGCCCTCCGGGGTCGCAAGCGCGTAGGACGTCAGCGGCAGGGTCGTGCGGAGCTCCGCCGGAGAGGGCGCAGCGAAAACCGCAAAAGTCCAGAGGATCTCAGCAGCCTCTGGATGCTCCTCTGCCGGTCTTTGCTCCATCGAGGTGGGCACGAAGGAACACTGGTGCCGGCGCCTCCCGCGCCCGACGCGTGCTCCAATTTCCCTTGTCCTCCCAGTAATTTCACGCCTTCGTCAGCCGCGCCCACCATCGTCTCGGAGACATTGGTGCGCTCTTCTGGATGCTCATGCGTCTCGCAAAGTTGGAACTAGCCTTTCGCGGCATAGAGCAAACGCTCCGTCATGCCCGGCTCGTCTCTCTCCACCATCGTCGTGGGTGTCTGGGTGGCCTTCCTCTGCTGGGCCATGGCGTACCTCTGCTTTCTGGCGGGGCGACTCTACAGAAGCCGGAGCGTGCGTTTGGACTGGGCGCCGCTGTGCACGGTGCTCTTCCAAGGTGTCGCGGCCGCCGCCGCATGCGTCGCCTTCCTCCTCATACAACAGAAGGCCGGCGGGAGGCAGGAGGCTCTCGTCGTGACCTTGCTTCTCGGCGTCATCTGGGCCCTCGCCCTCATTCCCGTCGCCGTCGGGCCACGACGGTCATGAAGCGGCGTCCCTCCTCAAGGAAATAGGGCCATGTCGCGCTTCGCGCAGGCTGCCTCCTTCGCGATGCCTCCTGCTGGAGATCTGAATACGCAAAGTCCCCTCTTAAGAAACGCAGCACCCATGGACCCCTACGCCGCCGCCATTCCGCCCGGGGCACCAGTCGGAGCGCCCGGCGCCACTTATGGGCCTGACCCATACGGGGGCTTCGCACCAGGAGGACTGCCTCCCGGCCCCGGGGCCGCAGGCGGGGCGGGAATGGATCCCTACGGCGGGGGGCTCAGCGGAGGCGGCTTGCCGCCCCCTGGTGCCGCGCCACCAGGCCTGCCCTCCGACCCTTACGCCTCGTCCGCCGGGCTCGGGGGGCCTGTCCCGCTCCCTGGCGCGCCGCCGGACCCCTACGCCATGACGAGCTTCGCTGGGACGAGTCCACCAGGATTCTCCCCATCGATCAGCTCGGCCATCTCTGACCCCTACGCCCCAGGAGGGTCCTTCGCGCCTCGCGGGTCTCCGAGAAGCGGCCTGCAGGTGCCTCATTTCAGGGGGATGCCGCCTCACGGCAGCGTCCCTTCCCCCAAGAGCCTACCCAAGTGGCTTCGCTGGTTAGCGGTGGGCGCGCTGGTCTTCATTGTTGGGGCTGTCGTCCTCCACATGATGAGGAGGGGGGCGCCGACGCCGCCACCGCCCCTTGCAGCTCCTCCCCACCCCAGCTGCCCGCCGATGCCCGCGGCATGCCCTCCCGTCGCTCCCGCAGTGCCAGCCAAGCCGGAGGAGATAACCCTTCGGCTTGCCAAAGACGACGTGCCCATCAAGGTTCAGGTGCAGGGTCTCAGGCCTGAAGACAATGGCGACGAACGGAAGAGCTGCGCTGACGACGATAGCCGGGCACCGCGCGAGCAAGGACCGAGGGATGGCACGGGGAGGCCCGTTCCGCCCGTCGTAATCGTGAATGAAGCGCAGCCCAGCGCGACGCCCGCGCCCGACCTCTGGGAGCTGAGCTATGCGGGAAACAGTGGGGCGGCGCTCCCACGGATGGGGGACACGAACATGGTCTACACGCGTGTGGGGGGTCCACTCTGAGGCTCCTCCGCCGCGCTCGGCGAGTAGCGCACAGCCGAAGCGGGCGCATCGTGGCTGAAGAAGCAGGGGCCCGCCACGGTCACCGCCTTCGTGTGGTCGCTGGGGGAGGGCGGCGCGACGTCGCTCAGACACGGAATCGCCGGTGCGACAGGCCTTGCCGGGAGAGAGAAGGTCGTGTCAGGACGGGCGCGGTCCCCAAGGGGCGCCTCGGCCGCCACATAGTGTCCGCACGGCACGCGCTCAGAGCCCTGCATCGCCCTCTGGAGAGCGCTCGGAGCAGATCTCGACTCGACAGTCGCAGAAGAGGCTCCGCTCCGCGCGGAGCCCGTCGCCTCCAGCACACGGGCCGCGGCCCCCGCGACCCCGACTTGGCTCGCCGCCTCGTCTGGAGAAATGCTCAACTCCGCCCTGCCGAGCGGCGAAATGTGTGAGCGCGGTGCGCCCCTCTGAGCCTTGCGTCGCTGCAGGACATCGTGGTAACACCCGCGGAAGGCCTCGACGAAGACCGTGCGGCGGTGCAGCTCCGGACCGGCGAGGAACGCGCGGGCTCGTCTGACGTCGCGGTGAGCGGCAACTCGCTTCATGAAGCCGGCGTAGACGTCCGAGAGCGGGGGCACCTCGAGCGTCTTGATGTCGCAGTCACCGCAGAGGCGATCTAGCAGCCAAAGGAACGCATAGGAATGCAGCGACGGCACCTCGGGGTAGATCGTCTCCACTCTGATTACTTCCTCCTGGACGACGTCTGCCTCCCAGCGCTGGACTAGGTCGAGACCGACCTGGAAGAGCGCATCAAACTTCCCATCGCCGTGCTGCATGGACATCGAGCGGATCTGGCCCAGGCAGGACATGGCTGCCTCAACGAAGATTGAAAGCAGACGCTGGGCTGCCTCCTCCCCGAGGAGGCCCACTTCCCCACTTGCGCCGGCGCGGCCTTCGAGCGTCTCGGCGGATGAGGTCGGCATTGTCCTGTTTTAGTTCTGTCGCAAGCTCGCGCTTCCGCAGCCTGCCGCGCGGCCGCGGCAGGCAGAGGCGATCGCAGCTGAGCACCGTACCTAAAATGCTCGAAGCCGAGCTGCTCCATACCGCGACCAAGGAGAAGTACATGCGCATCTTCAGGTTTGTCCAGGCGATGCGCGTGCGGCAGAAAAGGCACCTCTTCTATGTACTTCGCCACGTGCCGGACGTCTCGACGGACACCTTTCTCCCAGAGTTTGGGCTGCACTGCGGAGAGTTCGCGTGCTTCCAGATTCTCTCAGAGCACTCACGGAAGGAGGTGAAACGGGACCAGGAGGCCACCCTGCGCCGCTCGGCCACGTCCTCGAGCCAGAACCTGGAGACGCGCGCCGCGGGCTGCGAGGACTAAAGGGCTGGCGTGTGCTGCGGTGCCCCGCCAGTCCTCCCCCGACGCCTCTCTTCCGCGTCACGAGCGCGCGCCCCAGGGCGAGGCTCTTCGCGCGGCGACAAGCGAAAAGAGGACCCACGTAAATGTATATCGCTTCTCTCAGCGCGCACGCGGGGAAGGGCTCCACCAGCGGATTCACCTCACATGGAATGTGTAAGTTAACTGCGACCGTTTCAGATCCAAACGACGCCTCCACCGCGTCGACCGCCACTCACGAGACGGCGTGCTGGGATAACTTCGATGGCAAGCTCATCGGTGCCGTGGAATGGCCGGCCACCCCGGAAAGCCCTGCGCGTTTCGGGTAATTCACGACCACCTGCCCTGGGAAGGGAAGTGGCGTTGTGCCGCAGATCGGAGACGTCCCAGCCTTCGCCTACTCTGCCTCCTGCTTCGACTTCGCCCCCTGGGTTATCGCGGGGTTAGTGATCGGCTTGTTGGGTATCTTCGTAGCGCGGGCAATGATGAAGACAAAGGGAGGCGGTGCTGCGTAGTAACCTCACTCGCGGCAGCCCAGTCTGCCAGCTCTCGCGGGACTAGCTCCTCCGCACGTGGCAATGTGCCCCAGGACACTTCCGGTGCCGAACGATGCCGTCTGCCCTTCTCTTACTTGCCAACCAGGTATTTTGCGGCCGACAGCTGCCGTATTTTTGGGTGCGGGGGCGATCGCCGCAGAAAGCGCGCGCAAAAGTTGTTCACTCATAGCTGGGCGGCAGGGCCAGCTTCAGAGACGGTGCGCCAACAGGCTGCTCGCGGCTCCTCGTGAAGCGGTCTAGGCACCGTCGCTGCACGCTGCGTTCCAGTACGCTGTCGCCCTGGCCGCCGCGAACGCACGCCCAGCGAGTTTGAGGGACCGAAATCTTAGATTCGCGCGCCGCGAGTGCCATCGGCGCAAAAGACCTCCAAGCTGCAGATGCCGCCATAGATCAAACGGAATATGGAGTGCAGCACCCGTAACGGTCAGGCCCTGGCCGCGGCCGACGCCCTCACCGTAGCGGAAACGGACCTGCAGCGCATCAAGCAGCAGGGGTGCGGCACCACCCGCCAGGACCGCAGCATCATGCAGCTCCCCGACCTGAAGGCCTTCACCTACCCGATACCGACCAACGTGCCCGTCGAGGTCGCGTCGGGAGCCAACAACAAGTACCTGGGACGAAGTTCCGTGAATGCCGAAGGCTTCGTCCCGCCTTTCGTCAACGCCCCCCTGGAAGAGGGCTCGACGGTCACGGCCTCGAATCTTGCGCAGAAAGTGAACTCCGTGAGCAGCGGCAACAATGCCGTCCCGGGCCTCGAGTTCGCAGGCACGGGGGACATCGCGCAGCTGGACAAGGTCATGTTTGGCAATCCCCCGGTGCTCTACAAGCAGATCGCCGCCAGCATCCAAGGGGAACCCGTTCGCAGCGAGGAGGCTGCTGCGGCGACGCCGCGGATGATGCGTGACCCCGAGACCCCTCTGGGCCGCGCAGGGGTCGTCGGCATCGACGAGGTGGAAAGCGCGAAGCAGCTGCAGCAGCGCCTGTACGGTGCCTCGAAAGCCCCCGTCGCCGACACCTTCGCCTCACGCTGCAAGGCAGCAGTGCTCGGGGTGCTCTACGATCTCCTGCACTACGAGGAGGCTGCAAAGGCCTATGGGGCAGGCGGCGGCAGCTTTGGGGCTGTGCAGTCCGTGTGCACCCGCGATGGTCGCTCCCCCTATCTCCTATTCGTCTTCATCGCGCTCTTTCTGGGCTGCTTGGTGGTATACACAGGCTTCTCGGCCACGACTCCTCCTCCTCCTCCAGTCCAGCTGCCGGCCTACTACCCCTGCGGCTATCCAGTGCCGGGCGCGGCTCCCACGGCGCTCGCGCCGCTGATAGGCTTCCCCTTCCCCCAGTGAGATGCGCATGGCGAGCTCTCCGGCCGCGGCGACCTCACTGCCCAGTAGCAGCAAGGAAGAGGGGGAGACCGGCCGCAACAAGGAGAGTGAGCACGAGGGTGACAAGCACGCCGAACCAGGAGACGCTCACGGTCCCCTTCCAGGGCCGGCGCGCGTCGTGCTCGAAACGAAGAATGAAGGGGGGGCGGACAACCAGCAGCAGGCTCAGTGCGAGGAGTCCCGTGACTGCGAGGGCAAGCGGCGGTGAGCAGAGGCACGCCCGCACGCAGTCGCTGAGGCCGCGTCGCAGCCTCGTCTCGGGGGCGTCGGCCACGGCGTCAGCGGAGGCGGCCTGCGCCAGCGCGCTCTGCAGCAGCTGCGTGTGCAACGCGGTTCCTGGTGCAGGGTGAGGCGGCACGAAGCTCTCCATGAGTTCCCTTTACTATACTTTGGCGGGCGCACCGGCGGGTGAGCGTTCAACCAGCGGGCGCAGTCGAGGGCATAAGAGAGGAAAGCCAAGATGGCCCAAGCAGTGGCGACCGACGAGCTAGAACTGGGCGTCACCACCGACGCCTCCAAGAACAACAAGCTCCGGCAGGGCTTCATTACGCTAGCCGAGACTCTCCTGGAAAGCATTTCCGATGTCTTCCCCGAGTGTCAGAACACGGAGTCCGTTCTCCGCATCTTTCGCGCCGTGGTGAAGGGAAACGAGACCATCGAGGACAAGTTCATAAGACGGTGCCAGGCGGTCTTCAAGGAGCAGGCGGGGGGAATCAAGAGCAAGGATGCCGAAGCGCTCTTTGCCGTCGTGGAGAGCCTTGATCACCTCCGGGACATGGACCTGCGCGAGAAGTGGCAGGACCCAGACTTCGCCGAGGAGTCCCGCGACCATCTCTGGCAGTACGTCGCGGCTCTGAAGACCTACGCGGACCTTTATACGGCGGTGCCCAAGAACGTCATGGGGAAAATCGAGTCTGTCGCCGGCACCATAGGCGAGCAACTCGCCCGTGGCGAGCTGGACCTCCGCAACATGGACCTCGGCAGCATAGGGCAGAACCTGCTCGCGGACCTGAGCGCCGAGGAGCTGTCTGGGTTCGAAGGCAATCTGCCGGAGATCTACGAGTCGTTGTCCGAGGTGGCTGGTTCCCTGGGCGCCGGCCACGGGGCAGGCATCGACATCGCCGGCCTCATGGAGCAGCTCTCCCAACAAACTGGAGAAGCGGGAGGAGGCCGTGTGGACATGACCCGAGTCCTGCAGCAGCTCTCCTCGCAAGCACCGCCGGGGGGCGGCGTGGATATGTCGAATCTCATGCAGGTGATGGGGCCCATGATGCAGGCCATGCAGGCCCAGAGGGGCGCGATCGCCGCAGGCGCCGTGGCCGCTGCGCCGACGGGAAGGGACGGCCACAGACGCAGCGCGAAGAAGAGGCACCCGCGGCCGTGACCGCGCTGCGCGGCCGCGTCGAAGCTCCGCGCCATCAAAGTAAAGCCCATGGTGGGAGGGAGCGGACCCAAAGCCCGCAAGTCAGGGCAGCTCATCTTCGCGGACAACTCCCTTGAGCAGGCGCTGTCGAAGAAGCCTCCCGAGGCCGTGCTCCTGAACCTCTACGTCCCCACCACGCCGAGCTCTGGGGGCTGCCGCTCTCCCTGCACGCCGGCACCCAAGGGCGAGAACCTCTACACAATGGGAGGCTTCATGGCAGTTCCCATCGTCGGGGCGTCTTTTGGGTCCACGGTTGTCACTCAGGCACAGGTGAAGAGTTACTGCGACCGCGTCTGCGCCGACCGCGTTCTTCTCGTCTTCGACACGGGCAGCGAAGCTTACTTTGTCCAGGATGACACGGGCTGTGCGGGCTCAGCGGAGGGCGCGCAGGTTGAGTCCTTCTTGGAATTTTGCAAGATCGGAGGCCTGGTGGAGGACCCCTCGAAGGGGATGTCCCTGACGCTGGGAGAGATGGAAGACACGTCCTCCCCCGCCTTCACGCTGGAGCACCCTGCAGAGTGGTTCATGCTCAAGCCGGCGGCCATCGCCGCAGGAGCCCCGCCCATCAACGCCACCGCGCGCACCCAAACAATCATCGCCGGAAACTTTTGGCTCCAGGCGCTCGCAGTCACGTGGAATGCGCGCGCTCGGACGATCGCTTTCAGTCACCTGGACGCGGCGGGCGCGCGGTGTGCAAAGTTTCAGGGTAAGAGCGCCTCTGCCGAGGAGAAGGAGGAGGTCCTCATCGAGCTGGCCACCAGCACGCAGCGCCCCTTGCCAAGCGGCGTGCGCTGGGACGGACACACGCGGCTCTCTGGACGTGAGGAAGTCCTCGCGGGAGGAGCCGGTGGCACGCCCACGTACAACACCGCAGTGGACCTGCGTTTCATGCAGAGCGTCGAAGGTCGTCTGGATGCGTACGGCGATAAAATCTTGACGCAGGAAACGACCGATCCGCAGGCGATCTCTCAGTTCTGTCTCGATGCAGTTGTGACGCTCACGGACGGCAGCACGGTCAACGTGTGCCAGCCCTTCGACACGGGTAGCGAGATCTGTCTCGTGACGGAGCAGCACATCCTCCCCGTCGAGGGGAATGCGATGGACTCCGCCTGCCTCAACGCAGGTACGGTCGCTTCCGTGTTTCGTTCGGTCGCGGGCCCGGCGGCTGGGGTGCTAAGGTGCACGAGTGAGACCCAAGCGCAGTGCGACAACAGTTGCTGCCGCAACTGCTGCCTGGCCGGCAGCACCACCGCCGACACGACCATGCAGTGCAGCGTGGCGTACTGTACGGGCCTCCTCTCCTACAGGCCCCTCATGAGCAAAATCACCTTTCCCTTGGAAGTGAAGACCCAAAGCCTGACGGACGTCAAGGTGCTCCTGGGTAGCGCCACGCCGCGCTGCCTACCGGCGGCGGCTACCGGGGTCTGGGGGAGCTGGTTCTGGACGCAACCGCTCACGAATGGGAAGGATACACAAGGAGCGCCGAGCAGCCTGCCGCATTACATCCTCTCGCACCTGGGTGCGGCGCAGGACAAGCAGTCGAACCTCACCCTGCGGGTGTGGCGGTCGGACCTCCAGAGCGCAGGGGGCGGAGGCACGAGTGTCGGGAAGCCCCCACTGTCGGACCAGCAGCGCCTGGCGCTGACTCGCCGTCGGCCTGCCTGGGCGGGCGGCGGCAACGCGCCTGCCTCCGCACCCGTAGCCCCATGGCCGTCGCCTGCTCCTCTCGCACCCCCGCCGACGTCACCGCCGCAGGCGCCGCCGGTGCCCGCGCCGCCGATTCCTGCGCCGCCCACGCCCGCGCCGCCCACGCCTTCACCGGCCGCCTCCGCAAGTCCCTCTGCGGTGCGGCCCCCGCAGCGGGGCCCTCCGGCTGCCACGGCCGAAACCTGCGAGGGAGGCACCGTCGTGCATGTAAACGTATCCAACGCAAACAGCAATGAGCTGAGTGCGGACAGGGACGTGCGTCACGTGTCGTTAGTCGCATCGGCGACGGAGCTGGCAGAAGAGAAAGACAGCCGACACCTGAGCCCTGCTTCACGCAAGGAGCTACTCGACACCGTTCGCGACGTCGCTGTCGGAGCGAACGAAAACAGCGCACCAGCGCCTTCCCCGCCCGGTGGCGGCTGGTCTCCGTGGCTTTTCTTGGCGCTGGCCATTGCTTTCCTCGTACTCCTGGCAGCGGGCTACGCCTATTTCGCGCACTCCGCGCAGACTTCTGCAGGCTCAGGCGCCGCGTCCGCCGCGGCTGCCGGCCCCGTAGCGCAGCAGCCGCCCTTCGTCCCAAGAAAGGGATGATCTTTCTGTCCGCCGGGGAGGAGCAATGTCTGGCAGTGCAGCCGTGGCAGCGTGTGCACGTCCTCGTCGAGGATGGCGTCTCCCGGTGCGGGTGCGCGGAGCGGATCGCGCGACAGCTCGTACTACTCCGCGCTGGCCCAGTCGGACTCAGCCTGCGCAACGCGGACGCCTTCGCAGCCACGCTCCCTGGGGAAGCGTCCCGCGATCCGTGCGAAGAGCTCCGAGTTTTGTCGGAGGCTACCCAGTGGAACGCAGAGAACAAGCCCCCCCTCCGAGCGCTCGTTGTTGATGCAGGTCGCTCGGAGCTATCCCCGGTCATGCTGCATGCACTCTCACGCCAAGTTCCGGACGGAAGGCTGTTCGTGCTGTCTGCCCTCTGCGCCTTCAGGAACCGCGCCTCCCCTTCCTCTGTCTTGGGAGGCTCGTCGCCTGCGCGCGTGGTGCTGAGGAGAGCACCGCCGGCGCGGCCGCGAGGACGTCCCTGGGAACTGCCCGCACCGAGCCAAGAAAAGCTGCGATCCTACTACGCCTGCGTCGTGCAGCTCGCCGAAACCTGCAATGCTCCTGTACCGGTGCGACGGCGAGCACTGGCTTGGGCTCTCGCGGCTTGTGCGGTTGACGGGAGCGACTCTCCGCGCGAGAGGGGCAGACGCGTGCTGCGGAGCATGGCGGCCCTGGACGCGGCGGAGCCAGACCTGGACGAGTCGGCCTCACCCAGTTTCCACGGCCTCTGCGAGAGCTTGAACGCCACCGCCGTCGCGCGCTGCTTGCGCGCCCAAGCGACTTCGAATGTCGTGGAGCTGCTGTACCACTGGCTGCGACGGACCACAAGGGCTGCCGCTGCGCCCCCGCTGCTTCGTCGGGCGCTCCTTGTCCTCCCTTCAGGCTCGCTATTAACAACCGCTCGGACGCTCGCCAGCGACGCCCGTCTGGAGGTGCTCGCCTGGGGGCCACAGAAGAAAGCGGCCCAGGTGCTGCTCTCTTGGACCGCGCCGCACCCTTGCGCCGGTACCTGTCTACAGTACCTGTCGCGCCTCCGCCAGGGCTCCGATGCGGCGCGGCGCCTCTATGCCCTGCAGGCGGTGCACGAAGAGCTGCGCGCGCTCTTGTGGAGCGTGCGCTTGCTCCTCGTCGACAGCCACACCCTTGCCGACAATGGGGACGTCTTTGGGCGGAGCACGCCCAGCACCGTCTTCCTGCCCTGGCCGGAGACCTCCTGGGAGGAGCGCTGGCCCGGCGCCGAAATCCACTACGCTTGCAGGAAGGGCACCGTCGAAGGCGCGCTCCTCATGCGCTGCGTTGGGTCCCAAGGCACAGTGGTGCCGGAGGCATAACAAACACCATGGAGGGAGCTGGCGCGGCGCAGCGCGCCCGCATGGCCAGGCTGGCCCAGCAGCCTCACACCGATGTGCTCGAGTACACGTACGAGAGCCCAGAGAGGGACGCACCCGCCGTGGTGGTCGTGAAACTAGCCACCCGCGCCGTCGAGGCCAGGAAGTCGCTCCCAAAGGATCTGGACGTCCGAAAGGCTGCGCGGAGAGTCTGCAAGGAAGACAAGCTTCTGGAGCAGTTCTCTCGCACACATCCACAGACCTTCATGACGATGATGGACATGGACAATTGCGGCGCAGCGCTAGAGATGCTGTACAAGCTTGCTCGGCTGCGGCAGAGCGTCGAGAGCGGCATGTCGGAAGCCGAAGCCAATGTGCATGCAAACCGCATCATCATGGAAAAAACCATGCGGAACCCCACCGGAGAAGAGCGAGAAAAGCTCGTGTTTTCCGAATCGCCCCCAGCACCCTCGCCGCAGTGCTACCCGACCACAGGGGAAAGCTCCTCTGCGGCCTCATGAGCTGAGGCGTCGTAGCTTTCTGGGCTCTCGCACGCACGCTGGCTCAAGCAGACTTGCCTACCCACGGGTCCCCCCGCACGGCCACGCAGGGCATCCGCGGGCAGCACGCATGGTCTAAAGGGTACGGCGCCCGTCGACCCGGAAGCTGATGCGAAATGAGCACAGAGGACGGGGAAAGGACGCCTAATGCGGGCGCGGCCCCCGCCGAGGAGCGCGGAGCTGGCGAGGCCAGCCGCGCCTCAGAACCCACGCGCGCCGCGCGAATGGCGGTGTCCAAATACGAGTACGCCCGCTTGATGTCCGCGCGCGTGACGGCCCTGGCCAGGAATGCGCCGCCCTGCACGCGTGACAGACCGAGCGACGGTGTGGGCGGGCTCCTCCAGCTCGCCGAAGCCGAATTCGCCCAGGGCGTCCTCCCCCTAGACCTTGTCCGACGACTGCCGTCAGGCCAGCTGGACGTCTGCCCCGCGAGCCTCCTCTACCGCATTCCAGACAGAACGCTGCCGCTCGCAGCCGACGGAACGCCACCGCTCACAGGCGGTCAAAGCGATACGGAGACCGCGGCGCGATCTGACGGCCCTCGACCCACGACGAGCTTCTGAACATTCGTCCCGCGGAAGTGGGAGGCAAGGGCAGACTCGAGCTCCCCTGTGCCCTCAGAATCATTCCATTGTCGAAGGGCCTGCACGTAGCGGAAAAATTCGAGCTGCAGCTTGTGTCGCGCGGTCGCGCTGGAAGTGAGCTCGGCAAAAAGCTCCTGGTCGAACTGTTCGAGACTTTTTGCTCCCGACTCAACGAACTTTGAAAACGCCCAGACGCAGACTGCGCTGCAAACGGGGTACCCCCTCTCCTGCAGCGTCGAGTCCGAGAAGGTCCATTCTCCCAGCGCGGTTTGGATGCCTCGGCCGACCGAGCGCACCACCACGGGCTCTGGAGAGAGGCCCGCAGCCGCGATGACTGAGGGAAGCCCTTCGAGCAAGCCTCCGAGGCCACCCGCCATGTAGGCATCTGGGCCGTTGGGCTCGAAGACCTCCACGATCGTCAGGTTCTTCTGCAGACGAAGCGACAGGAGGTTTGCATGGAGGGTCCCCCCTGGACCGGAGCCAAGGGGGCGGAAAAGCAGAGGCAGGGCCGCGAGGGTTGCATCCATGCTCTGGCGGCAGCGGTTGGCCACCCAGGCAACCGCGAGCGCGGTGCGACGACGCAGGCAGGGCAGTGCGAGGAGCACTGCCTTGTCGAGGGAGCTCAGCGGCGAGCCAGCCACCACCCGCGCGACCAGCGCGTCTTCGGAGCTGCGGTCGGGAATGGACGCCTCGGAGGTCAAGGTGAGCGTGAGGTGTGGCTCGCAGGCAATCCGGTGCGCGCGGTCGGGCGCTGTTCCTCGACCCATTGCGCGCGTCAGGGGGATGGACGCGGCGAGCGAGGAGGCCAGACCGAGGGCCAGGCTGGAAGTGAAGGCGGTGGGCCCCGACAGCGCCGCGATACGCACAGAGACACGCAATGCGCCGAAGACCGCCATGTAGGCCTCGACGAGCGCGTGCTCGTCGAGGGCCGTGTCCACGCCCTCCCGCACGTCGAGCGCCTCAGAATAGCCGAGCGACATGACCGGACTTTGATCCCGCCAAAGAAATGGAGCACGCGCTTACTTGCGCCAGCGTCCAGTGCGTTGACGCCTGGGTCGCACTGCTGGAGCTAAGTGCGAAGCACGACGGAGCGACGTGCGCAGACGCCTCCATCGCGGGGGCACTCCGACGTCTGGAGGACGAGGCCAAGGGAGGAAAGACCGTGCGAGAAGATGCGGCGGCTCTCGGCATCCTCCGCCGCCTGGAGACGAATCCAGAGGCCAGAAAGTGGGCCCGCCTGGGCAACGTGGCCTGCCACTGGCGCGCGCCCGAACCCGACGTCCAGCGCGGGACAGTGGCGGAAGCGCCGCGACGTCTTTGGAGCGCCATTATCGCAACCATGGAAGCCGACACCGAGGTGGCGCGGAAGTGGGCGCAGGACCTCGTCACGGATGCCGATCTTGCGAGCCTCGTGAAGCAGAGAACGGGAGATGGAGACTTCTCCACGCTGCTGAGGATCAGCGGCGTCGCCATGGCACTCATGACGCCACAACCTTTGGAAGGCGTGCGTGCTCCGGGCAGCAGCGCCATGTGTAGCCTGCGTAGCGCCCACGGCGAGTGGAAGAGGCCATCCGCATACGCGCGCAGTTATGGAGAAAGCGCACCCTCTCCGCCCGCTGTCGCGCCCGTTCTGCCGCTCGTCCTTGGCGCGGTGATGGTCGTTCTCGCTTACATCTTGGCTCGAGCAAGAGGGTTGTGGCAATGACGTCGGCGGATGCGGCCCGAGGGCCAGTCCCATCTGAGCGCCTCCTGTGCTGCAACGTCCTCACGTCGGACGAGAACTCTGAGCCTCAAATTTTCCGGAACTCTTTCTATTCCTACGACGGGCCAATACCATGGCCGCCTCCGCGGTGGAAGGAGGGCCGCTGCATGTACTGCGTGCACCCCTTTGACCGCCCTGGCTCCGAGCCCGGGACGCGGGAGTTCGTGCCCCCCGTGCCGCTGCCGTGCTTCCACGACAAGCGCACAAACGAGTGGCGCGTCTCGGGCATGTACTGCAGCTGGAACTGCGCAAAGGCGGAGCTCCTCTCCATGCAAGGATACGCCTGCGGCGGCGGGGCGCTGCTCCTGGACCAGCTCGCTCGCACCGTCTTCGGCTACACGGGCGGGGACATCGTCCCGGCGCCTCCCAGAGCGCGCCTCGCCTTCTTCTATCCAGGCCCGGACGCCCTCGACATCGACACGTTTCGGGGTGAAAGCGCAGTAAGTTTCACGACGACTCTCAGACAGCCGCTCCTCTCGTCGCCGGAGATCTACGAGCGGCACGCGCTGCCCACGGCTTCGACGGCTTGGAGCGTGAAGGGCATCCGTGCGAAAGTCGGGGCCGGAGGAGCGACGACAGGCCCCGCGTCCTCCGGCGCACTGCCGCTCCAAGAGACCGGGCCCAGCATGTTCAGCGCCTTCATACGACAGAAGCGGGCGGGCGACGGCGGCGCGACGTCGAGCGCGGCGGACGAGAAGCCTCAGGGATTTGAGAAGGGAGGCGGCACGCTCATGGACTGGAGGGACGCAAAGGCCACGCCTTCCGCGCGCGGCTAGGAATCAGTGTGACAAAGTTTGGCCCTCCCGCGCCGTGGGCAAGGAGCGAACCTGGCGGACGGAAGCGCACGCCGAGCCTCGAGACTTCCGCGCAGCAGAAAAGAAGGCGCAGGCCGCTTGCACGTGGCGCGACGCTTCTCTCTATCTTTCGCGCGCTCAAGCATGCACCGTGACGGTGAGGCGACCCTTGCAGCACCATGGCCGCCAGCAGCGCTGCCTCGTTCGAATGGCTTTCCGGTCGAGAAGCAGTGCTTCTCCGCCCAGACGCATACGTCGGCGCCGTGGACGCGGTGGAGGAGGAGGCCCACGTCATTGGCGCGGACGGAAATGCTTGCACCCTTACCTATGCGCTCTCGCCGGTGCTTCTTAAGATCTTCGACGAGGTGATTGTCAACGCCATCGACAGCACTACTCGGGACGCTCTCGTGAGCCGCATCGCTTGTTCCTTTGACATGGAGTCTGGGGTCATCGTGGTCGAGAACGACGGGAGCGGCATCCCCATCGAGGAGTTCAAGAACACGGGCCGCATGATCCCGAGCGTTGTCTTCTCGGAGCTGCACGCCGGCTCAAACTTCAAAGACGAGGAGACGCGGCTTACGGGCGGACGGAATGGCGTCGGCGTGAGCTGCACCAACGTCTGGAGTGTGTTGTTTGAAGTCTCCGTCGCCGACGGGAAGCGCCACTTCTTCCAGCGCTTCCGCGACAACCTCAGCGTGCAGGAGGAGGCTGTGGTCTCCGAGCGGCGCACGCGGGGGGGCTTTGTGAAGGTCTCCTTCTTGCCCGACTACGCCCGTCTCATGTTGAACTTGCAAGAGAGCGCCCCAGTCGTGGCACAGCTCCTGCGGATGCGGTGCCTCGAGGCAGGTGTCTGCGTGCGCTCAGGGGTCCAGATCTTCTTCCAGGGCGAGCAGTTGCCGACCAAGCCTGCGAACTTCCTAAAGTGCCTCGCTGGAGCCGAGGCCGCCGGCTGCGAGGAGTTCGGGCAGGCCGAGGGTGCAGGCTGTACCGTCTGGTTCGCGCTACGGAAGCAAGGCCCCGACTTCTACGGCTTCGTGAACGGCGTGCGTTGCGACGGTGGCACGCTCACGACACACGTGCGAGAGCGCTTTTTGAAAGCAGTCACGGAGGCCGTGCGGCGGAAGCACCAGGTGACCGTCCGACCGCAGACAGTCCGAGATGTGCTGGCTCTCCTCTGTGTTTCGCGAGTCGTGAACCCGCGCTTCACTTCGCAAGCAAAGACGGTCCTGGCCACTCCGCTGCGGCAGATAGGCTTCGTGGCCGACCCCCCGGCCCGCCTGATCGGAAAGCTGCAGAAGCTGGGCGTGCTCGACGAGGTCGCGCGCCGGGAAAGCGAGCGCGAGCTGAGCGCTTCCCTCAAGAAGACGCTGGTGCCCAAGTCGCGTGACGTTCTCATCGACAAGTACGACGCTGCGCTGGACTGCCGCTCGCGCCCTGAAACCTGCACCCTCATCCTCACTGAGGGCGACAGCGCCAAAGCCTTCGTCGTGGCGGGGTTGAGCGCCGTCGGACGCGCCAAGCACGGCATCTTTCCTCTGCGAGGCGTGCCGCTCAATGTGACCAACCTCAGCGTCACGAAGATGCTGGAGAACAAGGAGATAGCCAACATCTTCCGCATCCTGAATGTGGGACCCAACAGCGATGGCAAGGGCATGCGGTATGGGCGGGTGGCCATCTGCTCCGACCAGGACAGCGATGGTTCTCACATCTGTGGGCTGCTCATCAACTTCTTCGTTCGTTGCCTACCAGAGGTGGTAGCGCGGCAGGAGAACTTCATCCAAAGGATCGTGACTCCGCTCATCAGGGCCAGCCACAAGCGTCGGACCGAGCAAAGGAGCTTCTTCTCCATGCAAGAGTTCCGCAGATGGGAAGAGAGCAACGACGCCAGCGAGTGGACGCTGAAGTACTATAAGGGGCTCGGAACTTCCTCTTCCAGGGAGGCCCGGGAGGTCTTCAAGGATCTCGCTGAGCACAGCATCGCGCTGCAGGAGGATGAGCGAGCGCGCGAGACCCTGGCGATGTTCTACGACGACGGGAAAACCTCGGAGCGAAAGCGCCTCCTGACCACGGGCTACGACGATACAGCGGCCGTGGACTACAGCCAGCGGGTGTGCTCGATAACCTCGTTCATGCTGGAGGAACACCTGCACTTCTCCTTCTACTCCGTCTTCCGCGCTCTGCCCAGCGCCGTGGACGGCCTCACGCCCAGTCGACGCAAAGCGCTTTTCTTTTTCCTCTCCTCTCCGCGAGCTGGTGAAGTGAAGGTCGCCCAGGCCGCCTCGGGCGTGGCACAGAAGACCCTCTATCTCCACGGGGAGAACTCACTCGTCGAGACGATCGTAGGTCTGGCCCAGGACTACATCGGCACCAACAACATCGCTCTTCTGCAGCCGCTGGGGCAGTTTGGGTCACGCAACGACAAGCCAAGCATACACGCGGCGGCGAGATACATCTTCACGCGGCTGGACCCCGCGGCACAGGCCCTCTTCCCGGCGGCCGACTTCCCGGTCCTGGAGTACCGGCGCGAGGAGGGCCAGCAGGTGGAGCCCACGCACTACGTCCCGGTCCTCCCTCTCTTGCTTGTGAACGGGGCGCAGGGCATCGGGACGGGGTTCTCGACCTGCGTGCCCAGCCACTGTGTGCGCGCCCTCTGTGCCTGCGTTCGCGCCCACCTCGACGGCGAGGACTTGCCCGACATTCCCGCATACTTCCAGGGGTTCACGGGACCCGTGTGGCAGACGGACCGCGCGGTACTTACCTCTGGAGTGGTGCAGCGGACCGGGGCGCGCACTTGGCTCATATCCGAACTTCCCGTGGGGCGCTGGACGGAACCCTTCCTGAGCGAACTCAAGGCCTTCGCGGAAGGCACCCGCAGCTGCAAGGGGCTGACAATCCTAACCGTCACGAACATGAGCTCCGAGTTCCGGGTGAAGATAGAGGTGGGCCTGGGCGAGGACTGCGAGGACGTCACGCCGGAGCAGTTCTCGCAGGCTCTCCGCCTCCAGACAAGCCTCTCCACGACGCACATGTACGCCTTCGATGGCTCTTACACCCTGAAGCTCTTCTCGAGCGCCAAGGACATCTTCCTGGAGCATGCGGCCGTGCGTCTGGCTCTGTACTGGAAGCGCCGAAGCCACCAGCTCGAGGAGATGCGCGCTCGCCAGGAGATGCTCCAGGGGAAGATCGCCTTCATCGCGCTTGTGGTCAGCGGGGAGCTCCCGCTCCGCGGGGTGCCGCGCGCTGAGCTCGTCGGCCTGCTGCGCGAGAAGAGTCTCCCAGCGCTGGCCTCGAAGGGAGAGGCGCAGGGCTACGACTACCTCCTCAACCTCAGCGTCGGGGCCTTCACGCAGGAGCGCATCAGCGCTCTCAAGGAGGAGGCTGAAGCATTGAGAGTCGCACAGGAGGAGCTGGAAGGCCAGGACGCGAGCGCCCTCTGGAGGGTAGACCTCCAGTCATTCGAAGAGGCGTATGCTGACTACGAAGCTCGCCTCTCGAAGCGCCACGCGGATGAGGGCGCGAGCGTCACGTCCAGCAGCGGGAAACGTGCCGCCCCGGCCGCCCGCAAGCGGGGCGGCGCCGCGTCTTCCAGCACCAACCCGGCCGCTAGGAAGCGAGGGAAGCGTCTATGAGGCTGCTGGCGCAGACAGTTAGCAGCACTGCCGTGAGCCCACAAGCGAGCAGCAGCGCCTTCTGCGTCGCGTCATTTGCTAGATAGACGGCGAAGCTCAACAGCGCCAGAAGCACGACAGCTAAGAGTGTCAGGCGTTCCTTCCGGTGCAGCCCCAATGAGCATCTGGTCGAAAACAGGAGTGGTCGACGTGCGGTCGAGGCCCGCGCAAGCGCAACCGGAGAAGGAACGCGCATGGCTTTCAGACGAGCGGCGAGGGTGTCCGCGTAGTCACGAGCCATGAGGGCCGCGGCCCAGCCCGCCACCTTGCCGTGCTCGTTGAGCACCCGGCACGTGACGACATCGAACACCTGGTGCAGGCCCGCGACTTCGCCCCGCTGGGGTAGCTCCTGGAGGCGGACCGATGCGGACGGGAGGCGCAGGACGCGCTCGTCGCCTGTCTGGAGCACCTTCCCTTCGACTCCTCGCGTCTCGGTGCGCACAGCTCCCTCGGCGGCGTGCGTGCGGGCTGTGCCGGCCACGACGCGCGGCCCTGACCCTCCCGCGAAGAGACGACCGGGAGCCCAGAGCTTCATGCACGCGTCGGGCGAAGGCTGGACCAAAAGCAGGGTTGCGTTGGTGAGAGGAGGCGGCGCGTTGACGCGACTCTGGCTCTGCGAATGCCAAGCGCAGGCGAAGGAGTCCTCGGTGCCCCCTAGGACCACTCGGCGGCCGCCAGTCTCGATCCACGACCTCTCCTTGTCGACGCGGAGGCACGGCCAGGTATAGGACTGCCCCACGCCGCCCATCACTGTCCCGACGACCCCGCCCACGCGCCCGTACGCGCCGGCATCCAGCCCTTCCTCGGCGTCGAGCATGAGGGCGCTCGCATCGGGCGGCGCCGCGGACTTGAGGGAAAGGTAGAGGGATGCCTCCGCCTCTGGGAAGCGCACGGCCATCTGCAGGAAGAGGCCATCCGCGCTGACGAAGAAGGTGGTAGCCTTTTTCGTCCCTTCAGCAGCGCGCTGAAAGGCAACGGAGCCGTCAGGCGTGATCGCGCTGGAGAATCCGGGGCCCTCCGCACTCGGCTGGGCCGAGAAGGGGTGGAACTCGGAGACTTGCAGAGGCGAGCTTTCTCCCCCGGGCGTGTGGACGGAACAGGAGATGGAGAGCAGCCGCGGGGACTCGCCCACCACCCCAGCGAAGGAGCGCGGAGGCGCCTCGGCCGTCGAAGCGATCTCCAGCAGGAAGGCAATGCACACGGGGCCGCTCGTGTCCAAGTGCGTACAGCAGAGGACGGCGTACTGCTCGTGTTCCGCCGCCAGAGCCGGATGGTGCGCAGAAGGAAACTCGGGGGCACGAGGGAGCGGCTGGCGGGCCCAGGTCGGCCGCCGACCCCACAGCACGCTGAGGAGAGCCGGCATTTCCTCCCACCCTCTCGCCGACGGCACCTCCTTCGCACTCAGCGCGGGCTGAATCTGCTTGGTGGCCTGGAGGAGTCTGTCGTGCGTAGTCCTGAGAGACTCGTCCTCTGGAAGAATTTCGGAAATTTGCGGCGCAGGAGGTGCCTCACGCCGCAGCAGCGCGGCGAGCGAGGTCGCATTCCCCATTCGGCTCAGTCACTGTTTCTTACACTCACGACCTCTTGACACGCGGAGGCACGCGCGGACGGCCATTCAGAGGACGCGACGTTCCCCTCCCACGGTAAAGTTCTATGACTTCACCTTCGCAGCCCCCCTCGAGCCTCGACCCGAGCTCCTCGCGGGCGGTGCGCCGGAGCACGTTCGCGGTGGCGCACATCTTCCGTCTCTCGATTGACGAGCTCCTCCGCGAGCCCGATGAGTACAAGTACATGGACGTCGGGCGGCAGGCCTGGAATCAGCCCTTGTGGGAAGAGCTGTGCGGGTGGGCCCCCGCGCCCGCGGATGGGCCCGGGCGTCTGGCGCTGAGGCTGCGAGCCTCGCAGCGCGACGTCCGAAAAAGTAAGGTACTCGCGCGCGCCCGAAGCGCGGCTGATGCCCTTGCAGCCCGCGAGATGGCCGTGCGCAACGCGGCCGAATTCGTCCCCAGCCTGGAGCGGTGTGGAGACTCGCTCGAGCTCTTCACCTTCGCCGTGCTCTGCTGGGGTCGTTGGACCCGCTCTCGGCTGGACGCCCTCGTGTCTGCCTCGCGCCTCCGCGAATACATTTTCCGCACGCAGCTCAACGGGGCGGAAGCAATGGCGGCGCTGGATTCTCTGCGTGACATGCCCACATCACTCCCTCGCCTCCTGGCCGAGGCCGCGGCGCACGAGGATCTGCTGACTTTCCCAAGCGTTCGCTTGCCGTCGGATCGTCATCTCTACGATGAGCAGAAGGAAATCGCCACGCTCTTTCGCGACTGGTGGTTCCGGCGCGAGCCAAAGCTGCTGCTCTACCAGGCCCCCCCGTCAGGGGGCAAGACTTCGACAGTGGCGCTCCTCGGAGCCCTGTACCACGCGCTCTATGCGCTGGCGAGCGAGAAGCTGCCCCGGGTCCTTGTAACCTATGCCTGCCACGCGGCCTGCGTGCGTGATCACCTCTGCGACCACCTGCGGGGCTGTCGGGTTCCGCATGCAATAGTGACAGAGGGTGCGTCTGCGCGAATAGTGTCGGCCTCCGGGACTATCGCGCGGGATGTCTGCACGCTGGAGCAGCTTCTCGAAGCGCACGAGGCGGCGCCGGCCACGGGCCCCGCGAAAGAACTGCCCGTCGTCCTCGTGACGGACTTGAGGTGCGCGCGAACGGCGTGCCGAAGGCGTCCTCGCGACGTGCTCGTACTCGACGAAGCCAGCCTCCGAGCCGGGTGCGCCGAGGAGCGAGAGCAGCTTCTTGGAGACGCACCATCGTGCACGGTCCTGATGTCCTCGTGCCTGCCAGACAAGGTGTGGCTTGCGGCCTGCGCGGAGCGGCTCGCAGAAGCCCGGCCGGGGCTAGTCGCGCAGGCTGTGATGTCTCGACGCCTCCGCCAGAGCTACACCGCCCTTCTCCCCGATGGCAGCGTCGCGATGCCGCACCACTTTGGGGTGCCCGCAAGCGTGCTCCGGCGACAGCAGCACCTTAGCCGCTTCTACTCAGCAGCCGCCCTGGCCGCCATTATAGCTGAGGAGCAGCTGGAGCCGGACGAAGTGCTCGAGCTGGATGACCTTCTCTCGCACAAGTCCATACGACGCAAGTGCCTTGACCTTGTGGAGGAAGGCTTGGCCAAGCGGCGCCGCGCGACGGACGGTCCAGAGGATGGGAACTGGCGCGCGGGCGGCGCCTGGGAGGCGGGGCTTGGACGAGAAGCGAGGGAGCTGCCCAAAGGCGTGTGCATCATCTTCGCACGGGATGCGGAGGAGTGTCTCGAACAGGGGGCGTCTGTCTGGGAGCGCAGCGCGCAATGCTGGAACGTCGAGTGTCCCTCACAGACGCCGGCGCGGCTGCGGGCGGCGGCTCAGAAAGGCGTGGCCGTGCTCGACGACCGTCCTGGAGAAGACGCGAGCGAGTACCGGCGCTGGGCATACGCGTGGGCGCAGGACGGAGGCTGCCGCTGCCTCGTGGTCGTGGAAGCCATGGTCCATGGTCTGCACCTCCCGGTCACCCGCGTCGTCCTCAGAGACCTTCCGTCGAACTATGAGGTGGCTGCGCACCTTTGCGGACGCACTGCCCGGATCAATGCGTGCCAGGAAGCGCAGGTGATGTTCGGGAGCGAAGCGGCGGCCGCGGCGGCCTTGGTCCCTCCAGAGGGCCACTCCGCGGGCGACGCGCTCCCCGAAGTCCCTCACTGAGCGGAAAAGTAGCAGAGTGAGGAAAGAAATGGCCTGCGCCACCTCGGCGGATCTCCAGCGTCTCGCGGACTCAGTGCTCACGCACCGCTGCGCGCGGAGAGACGCCGTTGAGTGGGTGCTTCTTGTCGGAATGCTCGTGCTAGTGGCCATGGCGGTGGTCTGGATGACCACGCGTCGTCCGCTGGTTAGATCCCTCGAGCAGGGCAACTACACTGGCCTTTATGGCCTGAGTCTCGCGCTCAGCGACGGGCCGCCCCTCCGCCTGCGTTCTCTCCGCGAGGAGCCGAGCATCCGCTTGGTGGAGGGCTTTCTCCCCGATGCCGAGGTGGCCCACGTCCTGGAGACGTACAAAGGAAGCCTCTCGCGCTCGACAGTCTCGGGTCCAGGGGAGGTCGACGAGCAGACGGAGTCGCGAACCAGCTCGTCCGCGTTCCTTCCGCCGGGTGACCAGGACCCGGTCATCAAAGCGATCGAGACGCGGGCCGTGCTGATCACTGGGATTCCCCTGCGGCACTGGGAGACGCTGCAGCTCACGCACTACCGAGAGGGCCAGGAGTATCGGCCGCACTTCGACTGGTTCGACGAGTCGGACAACAACCGCTCCGCGACGATATTTGTCTACCTCAACGACGTCGCTGCCGAACTCGACGGCGCCACAGAGTTCCCACGCCTCCAGCTCGCCGTGCAGCCCAAGAAGGGAAATGCGCTCGTGTGGTTCAACTGTTCGGCGCGTGGGAACGAAGTCGTGTGCGACGAAAACACTGAGCACGCAGGAAGACCCCCAAAGGGGGGTGAAAAGTATGGTTTGAATTGCTGGGCGCGCACCATGCCGTACCGCTAGCCGACGGCCTCTTGTTCTTCTTGCGACCGCACGCGATCATCGCCCCCTCCTCCTGCTATTGCGCCGAGCACGAGGCCTCACACGCGCCCATCGCAGCCCTGGGCGACAATGGCCGCGCTTCTTGGATGCTTCGCACAGGAACGCAACGGAAGCGCGCTCGAGCGGCACCTCCGCACCATCACGCAGTCGCTCACCGCGCTGGTGAAGAAGGTGGAGGAGATGGAGGCACGCTCCGCGACCCTTCGTCTCGAGGACTCGACGCTGATGCAACTGGAAGGCGCCTGCCGTGCGGCGGGAATGGAGACAGCGCAAGCGGCCCTGAAGGAAACAGAAGCGGCGCGGAATTGTCTTGAACGGGGCTCCGCGGGCGGGCCGCTCCTGACGGAGAGCGCGCTGGCCCAGCTGCGGGAAACCTGCTACACGGCGGGTGCGGAAGCGGCCCGAGCAGCCCTGAAGGAGAGTGAGATCTCTCGCGCACGCCTCGAGCGGAACGAGAGGACAGAGCGTGACACCATCAACGCCCAGACCCTGAGGGACGCCCGGAGGAAGTGTTGGGAGCTTTCTCACCTCTGCGGCTGGCAGAAACGCACCATAGCCAGTCAAGCCTGGGCCCTCGCGAGCTGGCAGACTTGCTGGTGGCAAGTTTCAGGCTCCCTCGATGTCCCCGCAGCTTCGGGAACAAGTGTAGAGGGACCCCTGCCGCCAAGCAGCGACAGGGAGCAGGACTACTGCGTCCTCGGTGGTACCAAGTGTGGGGACGACCCCTGCGACGACCTCGTCGGCTGGACAGAAGCCGCGGTGGAGAACGATGCGCTCAAGCCGCTGCCTCCGTGCGAAGACGTCGCCGGCTGGACACAGGCCGTGGCGGAGAGCGTTGCGCCGCTGCCGCGCGGTGACGACATGGAGGCCTGGATCCACGTCGAGGAGTGAAGGGCGCCCACCGCGTTCCACCGCTCCGCCAAAGAGCGAGCAGCGGAAGTCCTCCGCTTGCAGCGACAGGCAGGGGTGCGAGGGCGGCGCACTCGTCCAATCCAACCCTAGCAAGCGCGGCAAGTTCCGCATCCGCAAAGTGCACCAGTTCCGGAACCATCTCGCCTTTTGCAGGGTCCCACGTCCAAATCAGCTCGGTACGTCCATTCGCTTCTTGGGATCGGGGAAGTATGCGGGAGGCTCCCAAGGGGGCTCCAGGCTTGTCTCGCTAGCATCTGAAAGTGACACGTCGTCGCGATCCTCACCCTCGCCGTGGTCACCGCCGCCATGGCCTCCGCCCCCGTGGCCGCCATCACCGTGGCCGCCATCACCGTGGCCGCCATCACCGTGGCCATCACCGTGGCCGCCATCACCGTGGCCCTCGCCGTGGCCGCCATCACCGTGGCCGCCGCCGGGCGTGCCCCCGTCGCCAAGCGCTCCGTGTCGCCGAGGGGTGCGCGTCGAAGCCTGAAGCTCCTTGAATTTCGCAAAATAGCACTGGGGGCCATCAGTCCTTTTTGGGTAGCCCAGGGCCTCATGTGCGACGAGCAGCAACCGACAGCGGTACACATCGGACCAGTTCCTGTACTTGCGCGAGAGCGTCTCCCCTTCCCACGGTCCTCGTACTGTCTTTTTGTTCATTCTCCACCACTCTTGAAGCGCCAGAAACTGAGCGGTCCACTGCGCAGCCGGCGTGCCCGCCGCGGCTGGCACCCCCGTGAGCTCAAAGGCTGCGACTGCGAGCATGCGAGCAAAGATGTCCTCCGCTGTAAGGGTGCGGTCCCCTACGTGAAGCGCGTAGCGGTAGAGGAGGAGAACCTTCCGGACCTTTGGAGTGCGGATCCACTGGTGGACGCGGGACGTCACGTGGAGTACGCTCGCGCGATTCTGCACCGTATTCCCCGGCGCAAGAACACTGCCGGCGCGCGCCACAAAGCCTTCCGCCGTGCGCTGCACGACAATGTTGAAAGTTGTGTGGAACCATTCCGGCGTCAGCCATGCTGGGAGATGGTCTGTCGATGTGTGGTCCAGCGACATCTCGACGCCTCGACTGTAGATTCTTCCTGGGCAGCAGGTGTTGAGACAAGCACGGACTTCGTGAGTGCAGTGCGGGAGGTCCGACTCGGATCGAAAATCCCAGACACAGATAGGTCTGCTCAGGTAAACGCTAAGAGCAGGAAACAAGGCTGTGGAAGGCGAGGCTCCAGGATCCGCCAGCGCGCCATCTCCTTGCCTTGCTTGCGACTCAAACAAATGTGGTGGAGCCCCGAGCGTCCGCAGAAACTCGTCAAGGTTTCTGCGCAGGCCCCGCGCCTCGTGGCAGGCGCACAGACTTTGGAAGAGGGCATCCCCGCTCTTGTCCTGTCCCCAAAGGCGCACATCCATAACTCCTTTTCTTCCCTATTTCAATACCTATCCTGGTCATCCTCCTGCCTGTCTGTCGAGGGCTCTCTGCCTAGTCGCCCCCTCATCGATCTGGCGCTTTGCTGTTTGTCTGCCGCGCTGCGCCCAGACCTGCAGCCCCGTCGTTGACAACCTCTGTTACGCAGGGGCGGTGAGATATGGTCCCGCGCGCGGGTTGGGTTCCTCAGCTTCGAGCGCGCCGATGAGCACTCAGGAGCTGTCCAGGAGCGGCGTGCGGTGCAGTGTCTGCATCGGCCTCTTCGCTGCCCGCACCGTCGGCTTCAGAAGAGTCAAGTTCAGTTGGCGCGAGGCTTGGGATGTCGTCCATGTCGTCTACAGGAGTGTTAAGGTGCGTTGGCATAAAGCTCGGGGACTTCCTTCGCGTTCTAGACGAAGACCTCGATCTGCGGGGCGACCCACGACTCCCGGACCTTGCCGCGCCACCGTGGATGCGCTGCTCTATCTCTTCCAGAGACGCGGCTTCGGTCGGGGCTGGGCTGCTGGGTGCGCTCACGGGACCGCCTTGGGAAGCTTCTGGCTTCCGACGCTTAGCGGCAGTGGCTGCTTCCACCAGAGACGACCCCGACCTGCGGCGCTCCGACAACTTTGGCGACTTTGGCGACCGTGGCGTACTGGGCGCGGGAACTGCGTCCAGCACTTCAGGCGATCCCGTCCTGCGACGGCGGTGCTCGGGCGACCTCCGTGCGCTAGAGGCCCGAGAAGACTTCCTTTTTATTGGAGTCGCTGAAACCAAATCACCATGCGCGAGCGGTGTTTCGAGCCCCCCCACCGGCGTTGCGATGCCGCCCACCGGCGTTGCGAGCCCCCCCACCGGCGTTGCGATGCCGCCCACCGGCGTTGCGAGCCCCCCCACCGGCGTTGCGATGCCGCCCACCGGCGTTGGGGGTCCTTGGTCGGCGTCGGCTAACGGAGTCCCCGCAGCCGCCAGTGGCGCCTCCGCGATAGGCACGGCCTCCAGAACCTGTCCGAGACCCTCTGCGGCGTCGGTATCCCAGGGCAGAAGAGGTCCATTGCTCGTGAGGGACAGACGCGCCGCCGTCCCATCGCGGTTGAGACCGCACGTCTCGGCCAGAGTGCGGAGTGTCGCCCCAGGCTGGGGCTCGTGCCAGACGACGCGCGCCCCCTCCCGGCAGCCCACTTTCGTCGGGACTAACGCAAAATTCTTCTCTCCGTCTTCGAAGTGTACTCTCGCGAGAGGCCGCGTGGACAGATACTCTGGAGGATTTTCACGGGCAGCCCCTTGCGCTAGGAGACCCATGCCCCTCCAGTACGCTGAAGGCACTCTTCGGTACTTCGCCCTGAGCAAGTCGCCAATCGTCTTGTCGCGCACCGACGGCGACGCTGGTTGCCAGCCCGCCGTGAGGATCCTGCCGCTGCCCAGTCTCACTGTCACGGACAGCGGGACGTGCAGCAGGGGGCGCTCCAGCGGGGTCCCAGGCGCGTCCGCGAACCAACCCTCCAGAGGCGTGGGGTGACCGGGGGCCGGCAAAAAGACGTTTTCAGCGCCCGGAATATACCAGTGTAAGCCGGCACGCTGGGCCGCCGCGCTGTTGAAAAAAGCCTGCACATTGCACAAGGGGACCGCAGGTATGTGCGCCTGCGTCTTATGGTAAGGAAAGACCGCGGCGTTCGCAACGATAATGGCACGGCAGTTGTAGCACGCCCGCCGTCCTGCGTCCGTCTGCACCGCCCGGCAATCAGGATGGCGGCGCTCCGCGACTGGTTCATCGTCTGGGGCCTCGCCCCGTCGACGCTTGCGGTCCGCTCGGTCTGCTAGGTCGGCCTGTGTCGCGGCCCAGTCGTTAATGGCACTCTTCTTGCGAGGATCCTGCCAGAGCTCCTTCACCCGCCTAAAAGCCCAGTACCAGCCATCCTGCTGGGCATCCACGCCAGTGTGGAAGATCAGTGGGAACACATCGGCTCTAGGGTTTGTGTGATGGTCATTCCAATCGCGGAAGAGATCACGCGCGGCAATGTTAAGGCAGACGTTGCGAATGTTGTTCCCACGCACTTCCTCGTGGGGCGCATGTTGGTTCCTCTCAGGGAACCATCTGGGATAGAGGATCTGCAGGCACTGTTGAAACAGAAGCAGGGGCTTGGAATTTTTCTGCAACCACCCTTCCACGTACGCGATGCGTGCAAGTGACGTGTCTGGCGTCTGGATCACGCTCGGGGGGCGCGGCGTAAACATTACGAAGTGGTGCCCTCGAATATCGCCACGGCCTGCAGAAGACGTCTGTAGAACCATATTGATGGAGAGGCTCTGATCGAATTGCATTAATTCGTTCTGCCGACGCATCATATCAGCCGCGATTGCATGGTCTTCTCGCAGCTCTTCGGGCTCGTCGGGGCGGCCCGGAGGGGGGGTCCGTAAGGTGAGAGAGTGAGCAGTGTCGACCTGTTGTCCATAGCGGTACTGAGCAGTTGGACAGCAGTGGAGATAGCACTCATGGCGGGCTCCCCCATCCTCACCCTCAGTTCTGCGTCCTGTCCAGTTCCAGTCGAAGGTACAGTTCACCTTTGGCTGAGCCACAGCGCCAGGAGCAGAGGTCTCGTGCCAGTAGTTAATGGCGGCCCCCATGAAAACCGAGGCGATATCCAAGTGCGTCTCGGCAGCCCAGGCCGAAGGATGGCAAAGCGAACGCCTCACGCGCGGCGGAACTGCTTTCCCCTGCGCTTCAGCCTCTGCTCGGAGCCGTCGCTCCTCCGCACTCTCTTCTTCACCTTCGACAAGGTCAACGTCGGCCGCACCGATGGCTCTCATGAACTTGAAAAAAACCTTCCGCGCATAGGCCAGCTGCGCAGGAGGAACGACCACGACTGCCCCACCTTCCCCTTCCTGGCAGCCAAGCAGGGCTGCGAAGAAGCAGGAGGAATTCCCGCCTGCCCCACAGTCCCTCACCAGACCATGGGCGGGGAGATTCCGGGGCATGGATTCCTCCGCCTCGATAAGAAGTTTTGTGGGGGGCTTCTCGTATTTGTGTCTCTCGCTTTGGAGGTGCCACTCGCGGATTGCTTGTCGCGCTCTGTGGGCCCCGTCTTCATGCTTTCTTCGGAAGGTTTGCTCTGCTTGCGTGCCGCCTGCTCTCACGGGCGCACCTCCAGCGGCCTGCACGTGCACCACGACATCGGAATCGGGGTCCATGCTGTTGGAGAATCTTTATTCTCGAGAGGATCCTTTCGTCGGCCGGCTTCTGGAGCATGCCGCCTGCGCGGTCGGTGACTGTTTTTGGCCACTCATGTGCAAATGACAAGCGCACTTGTCGGCAGCCCCACGCGGCCCCGTAACGACGCGACGCTGCTTGTTGTGCGGAACACGTCTGAGAGCCTAACATTCGTCCTCACAGGGGCAAGCCAACAGCGCCGCTTCGACCGTCAGCGGCGAGGGGATGTGCGTCTCGTGGTGCGCCCACGGAGCCAGGCACTTGTGTCGGGCCTTCTTCCCATGGAGAGCGACGACGGACCTACTGTGAGCTGGATCCACGTGTGCCTTGAGGAGTCCGAGCACGACGAGGAGGCCGGTCGGCTCTTCGCCGTGGTGCAGGACGCGGCCGGGGGCGACATCAAGGTCCTGGCCTGCGAGGGCGGGGCAGGCCCTACACTTCTGCAGGACGGCCTAACGCGCATCGAAGGTCTGCCGCCTTACCGGCAGGCAGTCACGTGCATGATCGTACCTCAGCGCTCCTATGAGCCGCCCCTGGCTCATGTCGCGATTCGGGTGCAGGAGTGGGCGCGCAGCGGCGACACCTGGGGGGAGGCGGTCTCGACGCCCTCCACGCCCTCAAGCCCTTGGGCAGGGAAGGAGATGCTGCTCGAGCTCAACCTTTAGCGAGTGCCATGGCTTTTTTCACTGTTTCGTGGTGGTACTGCGCCAGGACTGCCATGGTGCGCGTGTTGCGCTGGAGGTCATAGACGTTTTTCACCACCTTTCGGAGCGCGGCCTTGTCGACCGTGCTCTTCGCGCCGCAGGCATCAATGCTCTGTATGCAAACACGGACCTTCAAGGAGTTGTAGGAGAAGCAAAGAATTGCTTGGCGAGCCCTACGCATGTAGTTTTGGACTGAGCGGAACAAACGCTTCGACGGAACGTTCTTTTGGCGCCGTAGAACCGCGCGCAGCTCGAAGAAAACGCGGGCGATCTCGCGGGTGAGGAGTTGAAAAAGAGTGGAACACTCGTCGCCGAGCTTGAATTTGGCACAGGCCTTGGCCGTCGTCTTCAGGGCGGTCTCCAACTCCTTGTCGTTGCGCACCTCATCAGGGCGGGCCTTGTTGAGGACAATGGCGAGCACCTCCACGACGTGCCGCATCTCCTGGCCATCTGCCTTCGTCTTCTCGGCAAAGAAGATGGGAGCGGCCCCAATGTCCCGAGTGAGCTTCGTGAGACTGTCTGCCGTAACGAGAGCGATCTCTGGGCTACATGTGTCCGCGACATTCAGAACGTGGCGCAACGCGCCCTCCACTTTCTCGCCGCACTGCAGCAGTGCCGCACTGGAGTCCACGAGCAGATTCGAAAACGCAGCGTCGGGCATCTTTCTATCCTCAAGCGAAGTTTGTCTTCGCAACTCGAGGACCTTGCCGTCGCTCATCTGGCGTAGGGCTCAGACAGTTTCTTGAGGTCCCCCCAGTCCGGGTATTTCTGCTTAGTCCCCAGGGAAACAGTCTGACGGGCCTGGCTCGCTAAGGTAGGAGCTCGCGGGTCCGCGTCCGGGTCGGAGAACTGCATCCCCACAAACGGCGACCATGATCCCTGCCACCCGCCCGGCAGCGGCTCGATGCGGCGCTGCATGTCGACTTCCGTGAGCGTGCCGCACGACCGCGGGACGACAGTCGGCTGGGCGAAAAGGCTCATGTCGGTCTGCTTGGGCTTGTCCTCGCGGGGAAACTCGCTGGAAGGCAAGTAGTTCACGCCTCCAGCCGTGCAGCTCCTGTTGGAAGTCACTTGGCCGCGGCCCTGCAGAAAGCTCTCCTGGGTCACTTGCTTGGGCCCAAATCGGTCCGTGTCTGCGGAGCAGTTGAGGTAGCCGTTGCCTTCACAGGTCTTTCGCCGGTACTTTGGCACCCAGAGGACGTAGTCCTCTACGTTGTTGTTGAACTCCGCGGTCGTGGCGATCGCGCAAGGGTCAGACCTCATGACCGTCTCGTAGTTGTTGCGCAAAGACTCCGAGCAGAAGCTTGCGCCTTCACCGCAGGCCACGGCGGAACTCTCCTCCATCAGCTGCGGACTTGTGCCAGCCATGATAGCGCTTTATCCTCTGCTCAGAATATTTTGTCTGGCGCTGCTTGTCGGCCCCGCGCCTACAAACCTCAGCCCCAAAGGACCTTACACGGGCTCCCGATCGTGCCAGGCGAAGAAACGGTAGCAGTCTTGTTCTGCACGCGGATGCACGGGTCCGCCTGTGTCATACCGACCCCAAAGTTGAAGGCGTAGAGAGCGGACACCACGAGACGAAAGTTTGAAGCATCTGGTCCGACGACGATCACGGGATTTGGCATCAGGTTGCCTGCCCCAGGATAGTAGTAGGAGAGCTCGGACATGTATCCAAACACCGCGCCGTCTGCTCCGTTCCAGTCCAGATAGGGGCCGGCGTGGAAGTGCTCCACGCACAAGCCGTAGCAAAAGACACGGGCGCCGCTCACGACGAGCCCAGAAGTCGCTGCGGCGACACGATACTGGCAGATATGGGAACAGGATCCACCCCAGCCACCAAAGACCCCGTGGTCCGCGACCCAGAGGTGAACGTTGTCGAGCACGACATTCGAGAGACCCACTTCCATGGCGGTGCCGATGACGACCTCCTGGCTCGAGGTGTTCCAGCCCCCAATGCAGACTTGG
>Ga0180434_10000160_pt1 | contig 101129 bp, 96 predicted proteins | sample SS_ome_7_FD_132453 | JGI IMG/M metagenome (GOLD analysis project Ga0180434, IMG submission 132453) | Hypersaline lake sediment archaeal communities from the Salton Sea, California, USA - SS_1_D_2 metaG | ecosystem: Environmental > Aquatic > Non-marine Saline and Alkaline > Hypersaline >... | reverse complement strand
CCGGGCCCGTGGTTCACGAGGTCGACTTCAGAAGACGTCTGGTACTCCGAATATTGTGGCGCGCCCCCCTATTCGCTCCGACGTGGAGGTAAGCTTCGGCCCGGGCCGAGATCTCGATCAACGAGCTCCCAAGGAGCTGGGTATAGAATGATGCATGGCCTTCTTCCTGATGCGATAGATTAATAGCCATGAAGGGAGGCCCATCGTCAGGAGGGCAACTGCCTTGGCCGATGGATACGAGATGCACGTCATACCGAATACACACTGGGATCGCGAGTGGCTCTACGATTACCAGGAGACGAGGATGCAGCTGGTCGAGCTGATGGATGGTCTCCTGGAGATACTGGAGAAACACCCCGAGTACAGGTCATTCCTCATGGACTCCCAGACGGTTCCGATAGAGGACTACCTGGAGGTCCGCCCCGAGAACTCGGAGAGGATAAGGGCCCAGGTATCCTCCGGCAGGCTCCTGGTCGGCCCGTGGTACACCTGCCCCGAGGAGTTCAACGTCAACGGGGAGTCGCTGGTCAGGAACCTCCTGGTCGGACACAGGGTGGCCCGGGAGCTTGGCGGGGTCATGAAGGCTGGGTACAGCCCCTTCTCATACGGGCAGAACTCCCAGATGGCCCAGATATACGCCGGCTTCGGGATCGAAACCATCCTGTTCTACCACGGGGTAACCCTGGACGAGGTTCCATCGGAGTTCATCCTGGAGGGGGCCGATGGCACGAGGATAATGGGGACCAGGATGGGCTCCTTCGCCAGGTATAACTTCTTCTTCGACGTATACAGGCCCTCGGTCTACCTCAAGGAGAAGCTCGAGAGGGAGTACTCATGGGGAGAGGGCGGGTTACCCTTCCATCTCTGCGGACCGGCTGATCACGGCAGCCACTATTTCTTCCTCGACCCGGCGAAGCACCTTGACGGTGGAAAGCTGGAATCGGGTCTGGAGAAGTTGAAGAAAAAGGAGATCGAAGCCTGCTCGACAAACGTGTTCGCGTACATGCTGGGCCACGATAGCTACGGGCCCGATGAAAAGGAGCTCGAGCTGGTTGAGATGGCCAAGGACATGGTCGCCCCGGACAGTATATTCATGTCCAGCCTGGAGGATTACCTCGAGAGGCTGAAGGCCAGCGTGGGGGACCTGGAGGTGCTGAGAGGGGAGAGGCGGACGCCTAACATGTACGGCCGAGCAGCCTACCTCTACCACGAGGTCACCTCCAGCAGGACGAGGATGAAGCGAGCCAACACCCGGGCGGAGAACGCCCTGCAAAGGCAGGCGGAGCCCCTCTGCTCCATGGCCTACGCCCTGGGCCACGAGTACCCCAGCGCGATCCTGGACCACGCGTGGAAGCACCTCTTGAAGTGCCACCCCCACGACAGCATCGCGGGGACGGGGGTGGACCAGATAGAGAGGGACATGAACTACCGGCTGGACCAGGTTATCAACATCTCCAGGGGGGTTTCAAGGCGTGCGATGCAGAACCTCCAGATGATGGTGGACAACTCCGACGTCCCTGGCGATGTGGTGATACTGACGGTGTTCAACCCCCTGCCATTCGAGAGGTCCGAGGTGATAACGGCATACGTCGACCTGCCCCTGGAACACGATTACGAGTACTTTTCGATCGTTGACGGGGACTCGGGCGGGAGGGTCCCGCACCAGGCTTTCAGCGCCGTCGAGTCCCACCCCGTCCTGAGGCAGCTCAACGACGCGACTGTTGAGGTTCCCTCGGAGAAAATCGGCCTTCACTTCCTCGCAGAGGGCGTGCCGGCCATGGGCTACAGGACCTTCCTGGTGAGGAAGGACGAGGAGCAGGCCAGGACCCCCAGGTCGATGGTCACGGGACCCAGCAGCATGGAGAACGAGTTCCTCAGGGTCAGAATTGAGCCCGATGGCACCCTGTCGGTTGAGGATAAGGCATCCGGCGCGAGGTTCGAGGGCCTGAACTCCTTCGTTGATGACGGGGAGGCCGGCATGGCCTGGAGGCACATACCCCCTGCCCACGACAGGACTATCAGCAGCCGCGGGGCCCCGAAGGTCATCTCGGTGGTGGAGAGTGGCCATCTCGTCTCGAGCTTCAGGATCGACACGAGGATGAGCATACCACTCTGTCTGGACGAGGCCGGCTCGGACGAGGTCAGGAGGCTGGACGGCGAGGGCAATACCGCCGGGAGGAGCAGCGAGGAGGCGGAATTCGAGGTATCCTCCCAGGTGACCCTGAGGAGGGGGGCCAGGTTCCTGGAGGTGAAAACTGCCTTCGACAACTGCTGCAGGGACCACAGGCTGAGGGTTGCATTCCCGACCGGCCTGGACGTGGAGAAATGCCACGCCGAGAGCGCCTTCGACGTCGTCGAGAGGGCGATTGAGAGGGGAGACGACACCCCCTGGGTCGGCGGCTGGAACACCTCCTCCCCCCAGCAGCGCTTCGTCGACGTGAGCGACGGGGAGAGGGGGCTGTGCATACTCAACGAGGGGCTCAGGGAGTACGAGGTTTCGGAGGATCCAGGGAGGACGATATACGTGACGCTTATGAGGGCATACGAGATCGCGCTATCGACCGTCGCCTGGAAGTGGGAGAGGCACCCCGAGATGGAGCTCTCCCAGTGCCCGGGGAAGCACGAGTTCACATATGCCATCATGCCCCACGATGGTGCCTGGGACGGGGCCGGTGTCCAGCTGGAGGCCGAGAGATTGAACATCCCAATGGCGGTGGCCCAGGTCGGGAAGCACGGGGGGGCAATGCCAAAAAGCTGGGGCCTGATGGAGCTTTTCCCGGGGGATCTTCTGCTCAGCTGCGTGAAGCTGGCCGAGGTTGGGGGTGACCTGGTTGTCAGGGTCTATAACCCGACCGGCAGGGATGTAAATGGGTCCCTGAGTCTATCCGTCCCCGTGAGCAGGGCCGTGAGAACCGATATGGAGGAGAACCCCTCCGGTGAGCTGGAAATCGATGGCTGTTCGATAAAAGTTCACCTTGGTCCAAAGAAGGTTGAGACCCTCAGGATCGGTATCGGGAAGTCAGTCTGAGGCGAGGAGCGCCCCGGCCATCCTGGCGCCGAAGTCGAAGCAATCACCCAGCTCCTTTTCACCCGGGTGCCAGTTGACCGCAAGGGGCTCCATTGCCTCCTTTATTCCGGCCTTCTCCAGGGCAGCGGATATGACCCTGTTCCCGCCGCCTCCCCATCCATAGCATCCGAAGGCCGCCCCGATCCTGCCCTTGAACCTGAGGCCCTTCAGCTCTGAGAGCAGTTCCGCCACCTGGGGCGAGACACCGTTGTTCAGGGTGGGGGACCCGATGAGTATTGCCCTTGCCCCAAGGAGCTCGGAGATGACCTCGGAGCGCGGGGTGGCGGAAAGCTTCATGAGCTTGGCGCTGATCCCCCGGCTGGTCAGTCCCTCAAGGATGCTCCTGGCCATGGCCTCGGTGCCGCCCCACATCGTCTCGTAGGCGATAAGGGCGTTATTTTCGGCTGCCTCGCCGCTGGCCCACCGGGAGTAGGCGGAGATGATCTTTCCGGGGTCCTTCCTCCAGATAATGCCGTGACTCGGCGCGATCGTCTTTATCTTGATGCCGGCCTCCTGGACCTCGTTGAGCTTTTTCAGGACCAGGTTGCTGAAGGGGGTGAGGATGTTGGCGTAGTAGGACTTGGCCTCCTCCATGAGCTTGCACTCGTCGACCTGGTCATCGAAACGCCCGTTGGAGGCGATGTGCTGGCCGAAGGCGTCGTTGGGCATGAGGAGCTCGAGCTCGGGTACGTAGGTGAACATCGAGTCAGGCCAGTGGAGCATGGGGGCCTCCATGAAGGCGAGGGTCTTCTTTCCCAGGGACATCTGGTCGCCGCTGTGGACCGTCTTGGTCTTCCACTGGCTGTGGTACTGGGTGGAGATTGATACCTTGCCCTTCTCGGTGCAGACTAGGGTGGCGTTTTTTGCCATGTCCATCACCTGCGGTATCGACCCGGAGTGGTCGGGTTCCCCGTGGTTGGCCACCATGTAGTCAATTTTCGCGGGGTCCACGATCCCGGATATCCTGTCGAGGAGCTCGTCCGCAAAGGACCGGTGGATTGCATCGACCAGCGCGATCTTTTCGTCCACCAGGAGGTACGCGTTGTAGGTCGTTCCCACCGGCGTCTGGTGGTGGGCACCGTGAAAGGTCCTGCGGTCCCAGTCAACGGCACCGACCCAGTAGACTCCATCATCAATCTGCACATTTTCCATTCTTTATTCCTCTGGATTTACCCCAGACCGGGTCCGGGAACTATAAAAGCTTGCCATCTGGCGCCCGGGTTGTTATGAAGAGGTAAAGGGCCGGCATCCGCCGGGGATCGGGAGCGGGGACCGTGCAATGGCTTTATGTGTACACCCTTGGTTGCATGTAACCACTGTAGGTACATAAAAAACATTGCATGTTTTCGTGGCAAATACTGAAAAACGATTCATTTATATAGATGTTCCATATATATATACTAACAGGAGAGACCTAGATGGCCCTGTAATACTGCGCGAGACAAGTGCTTCTGCTTCTTAGTGCGTCTCTCCGAGGAAATGTTAAATGTCATCAACATTAGTAGATGAAATTGAAACGAAGCCAAAGTGCCCCGAGTGCGGCTCCAAAAGGCGGTACAGCGACCCGGGAAGGGGCGAGATCGTCTGCGGGAGCTGCGGTCTGGTTCTCGAGGATGGAATGCTTGAGACCGGCCCCGAGTGGAGGGCATTTGACGCCGAGTCCATTAACCGCAGGCAGAGGACCGGTGCCCCTTCGACACTGAGGTTCCACGACAAGGGACTTTCAACCGTAATAGATCCCAGGGACTACGACGCAGCGGGATCCCCCCTGAAGCCCCAGATGGCCAGGAACATGGACCGGCTGAGGAAGTGGGACGCAAGGTCCAGGACATCCGAATCCAAGGACCGCAACCTTGCCATAGCCCTGTTCGAGATGGACAGGATGGGCGGCCAGCTGGGAGTTCCCAAGAACGTCATCGAGTCAGCCGCCCTGCTATACAGGAAAGCCCTTGAGAAGGACATTCCCAAGAGCAGATCTATCGTGCTGACAGTTGCGGCCTGCATATACCTGGCTGCAAGGCAGTTCGGTTTGCCCCGTACCCTGGAGGAGCTTGCCAAGGTGGCAGGCGCCAACCGCAGGAAGGAGGTCGGTGGCGTCGTCAGGATACTTCAGAGGGAGCTCGGTATACGGGTTCCCCCGTCAACACCCCTTGACTACGTCAGGACCCTCGCCTCGAGGCTAAACCTACCCGGGGAGGTCCAGGAGAGGGCCGCCGGAATGCTCCGGGAGGCAATTGCCGCCGGGGTAACATCTGGAAAGAACCCCATAGGGGTGGCCGGTGCGGCCATATATCTCTCCTCGGTGGAGGCCGGGATGAAGGTTAACCAGAGCGAGGTCGCCCAGGCATCCAGCACTACGCCAGTTACAATCAGGAATAACTGCAGGGATCTAGAGGAAATTGTCCTGGACTAGCCGGATCTAGTCCTTCTTGAAGGGAGCCACGGCCGAGTCGATTGCCTTTTCGAACGCGTCCAGCCTCGGCTCCACGTCCACCTTCCTCCTCCTGGGTATGGGCTTGATCTTGACGCCCTTTGCGGCCAGGTAGCTTTTCCCGACCAGGGCGGAGTCCATCCCGGCCCAGACCTTCAGGGTGCGGTTCACCAGGAACTGGGCCCTGGCGGCGGATGCAAGTTCACCGGCCATGAAGTGGTCGAAGACCGCCCTCAGCACCTGGGGGTATGTGTTGCAGCCCTCCCCTATTACGCCTCCGGCGCCGAGCGATAGGCCCGGAAGGAAGGAGGTCTCTGCCCCGGATATCATCGTGAAGTCCTCGTCGAAACTTGCGGCGCAGAGATCGCCAAAGATCTTCATATCGTCGGTGGAGACCTTCATGCCCTTCAGGTTGGGCAGCTGGGCAACCCTTTCCAGGACACCGGGCTTCATCATGAAGGGTGGCGGGGTCATCCCGGGCTGGTAGATTATGATGGGTATGCCCCCGGAGTCGTTAAGCCTCTCGTAGAAGCTGTAGACCTTCTCGTCCAGGTTACCGAAGGTGTCCATTCCGAAGGGAACCACCACGGCCCCGTCGGCGCCCTGGTCCCTGGCGAACTGCGTGAGCTCGACCGTCTGCTCGATGTACTGGTCCTCCCTGGGCTTCCCGCCTGAGAAATCGCCGGATGTGCCGACCAGGACGAATATTTCCTTTCCGGCCTCCTCTATTGCGACCCTGGCGATCTGTCTGACGTCGTCCATGGTGTACATCAGCATCTTGCCGACGCCTGACCTTACGAATACCGAGGTAACGGCCCCCGTGCCCTTGAGCCACTGGACGTATGACCTTATGCCATCCTCGTCCAGGGACCCATCCTCGTTGCAGGGGGTGAACATGGGGGCTATCACGCCGGTGAGATACTCGGGCATCTCCATGCCGGTCACGGGATTCTCTATTCTTGTCAAGGCTCGATCTCCAGGCATGCCGGCCCATTTCATCTGATATGTGTTGTCATTGGGAGCATTGGGTGTCTTATCCTATAATTATTTCGCCCCTTCTTTTTTTGTGTTTTTTGGGTCATGTCTGTCATCTCGGTGTCTGGGTCTGGGTGAAGGGTTCTGGTTGTGGGTAGAGTATGTGGCTGGTTTTTCCCAGCATTCTCTCAGCACTCATCCGGTTCCAGAAGGCTTCTTCGGGTGTGGCCATGCCCAAGCTCATGTGGGGTCGCTTGGTGTTGTACCAGTCAACCATGCCGTCAAGAGATGTGTGGTAGCTGATCTGGTTGGCCAGGGTCTGGAAGAGGCGTTCTATCTTACCATTGGTCTGGGGGTGCTTGGTCCTGGCCAGTATGTGTCGGATGGAGTGGGTCTGTAGGTACTTCTCGAACTCGTTGTAGCCCTTCTTCCTGTACTTACTGTCCACGGCGTAGAACTGTGAGCCCTTATCCGTGATGACTTCATCCGGGGCTCCGTGCCTGCTTAATGCGTCTTCTAGAACCTCTACGCTGTGCCTGGAGGTAGCATTATCAAACACACCGAAACCCATAATCTTCCTAGAGGAGTCGTCCTGGACGGTTATCAGCCATTTCCCTAGCCTTGGATCGATCTTGTTCATCTCGTACCAGTCCATGTGCCACAGGGACATGGAGTGTTTGCGCTCATACCGGATCCACTTACGCCTTCTCTGCTTACGAGGGTTCTTCTTCGCACAGCCGTGTTTGACAAGTATTGTGTGGATACGGTTGTGCGATATCTTTGTGCCATGTTCTTTCTGTATGAGGTGTTCCAGTATGACTGCACATACGTGGTGCTTGTCCCACATCCCTAGAACCATTCCTTCTTCACCCGGGTCCGGGGGTTTCTTGGGTCTCCCTGGCTTGTGGAGGGTGGGCATACATCCGGTGGATCTGTACCGGGCCCATAGCTGCTGGAGTCTTCTGGGCGTGATGTCGTAGACCCTGGCGATCTTCTTGTTCGTTATCCTGCCCTCCTCCTTGCGCCTGATCATCCACCGGATCCTGGAGTCAGTAAGCTTGGTCACCGACCCGCCACAAACAGGGGGGTGAAAAAGTTTTAGGATAACACAATTGGGAGCATTGGGAGGTCAGAGGGCCCTGACCCAGGTTCCACTCTCCGCCGACTTCAGGAAGTTCTCCATCAGCACCATCACGGCGTGTCCGTCCTTCCAGTTCGGCGATGGCCTCGCGTCACCCTTTATGCACTCGAGGAAGTGGTGTGTCTGGAGAAGGAAGGCCCTGGACCAGCCGACGTTGTGGGAGTCGACGACGAAGTCCCGGAACCCAGGGGAGTTCCCGTCGCAATCGTAGATTTTCAGGGTGTTGAGGTTCTCAAGGTCGAAGGCTAATGCCCCCTCGGTGCCATGTATTTCGATCCTGTTCTTGTTCATGAAGCCGGAGGCGACCCTGCTGACCTCGATTGAACCCTCGGCGCCGCTGGTGAACCTCAGGAGGCATGACCCGTACTCCTCGCCAAGCTCCCCCTTCGTCGCCAGGGACCCATCGGACTTGATCCTCGACTCGGCGAAGGTGCGGGTGGTGGCGGTTAGATCCTTGATGGGCGAGACCAGGTGCATGGCGAGGTCCAGGGCGTGGGGCCCGAGGTCGAACAGGACGCCTGCACCGGAGGTCTCCCTGAGGACCTTCCATGAGGCGGCGGCGTTCCGGTCCACAAGCCAGGACTGGGCGTAGAGCCCCCTGTACTGGACGATCCTGCCGAGCCTTCCCTGGTCGATCATCCTCTTTGCGAGCTGGACCGCCGGCAGCCACCTGTAGTTGAAGACCATCATGTCCTTTATACCGGAGTTCTCCGCGGCGGCGAGCATCTCGGAGGACTGGGTGGTGTTGAGGGCCAGGGGTTTCTCGCATATGACGTCCTTCCCCGCCTCCGCCGCCGCGATGCAGGGATCCCTGTGCATGTAGTTGGGGAGGGCGTTTACCACGACGTCAATTTCCCCGTCCGATGTGATCTTCTCCCAGTCGGTCGTGGCGTACCCGTACCTCCATCGCCTCGCGTCGGCCCTGAGGGTCTCCTCGTTCCGGCCGAATATCCCAACCAACCTCGGCCTTAGGTCCGAGGGAAAGTGAAGGCCGTGGGTCTTGAGCGCCTCTGTGTGTGTTCTCCCCATCCAGCTGTGGCCAAGCATGCCTATTCCGATTTCTTTCAAGTGATCACCACCGCGGTCCGGCCTACTCGCCCGCGCTGAAGTCAAAGTAGGCTGCCGCCATCCTTGCGGTGGCGGGTTCGTCGAATAGGTGATAAAAATCCTCTGCCTCCTGAGGCCTCTCGCGCATGAACTGGTCGATGATCTCCTCGGTCATCGACGGCACACGCCTCAGGACCTCCCGGGACACCGTCTTGGGTACGAGCGGCTGTGAGACAGCCTCCAGTTCCCCGTTGCCCACCGAGGTTATCCTGACGTCCTGCAGGGCGTTTATCTCGGGTGCGCCGTGGACCTTCAGCTCCACCGGATTTACCCCGATCTTCTTGGCCGCGGCCCAATCGTCTACTGCCCTGTAGGGAAAAACGTCCTTTATCAGCCGCCCGGGCTCCGCCAGGGACTGCCTGGCGGCCTGGTTTATCTCCTCCCCCAGAACCCGGAGATGTTCATCCATGCCCTCGAGCCTGATCAGGTCATCCCTCTTGCTTATGGGAGTACCGGGAACAGGGACCAGGTTCCTCACCAGGACCCCCCTGATCCTGCCCGCCCCGGAGAGCTCCCGCAGGTTGGCCAGGTTTATTTCAATGGTCTCCTCCCTTTCGCCGGAAAGTCCGTAGACCAGCTCGATGGTGGGAAGCAGCCTGGGGAGGCCCCCGGGGCCCTCCTCGGCCCCGTGATCCGCGAGCATCTCGATCGCACCCGTGGATTCCTCCCAGCTGGACTGGGTGTTGTTCTGCAGGGCGACCTCGTCATCGAAGGTAACCACCCTGAAGTTCGGGAAGTTACCGTCGGAGCAGTGTTTTAACAGAAGCTTGACTATCCTCTTGGAGCTGTCGGGGTTCCTGGCTACCACCCCCGGGTTGATGTTGGCAATATGGACGCTCCTCAGCTCGGGGCCGACTGACCGGGTGCCCTCAAGGAGCTTCTCGATGGCCGAAGGGTCAAGGGAGAGGCCCTCCTCCTCTTCGGGACTCGAGAAGTAGGAGAAGAAGCAGGGGCAATCGAATACCAGGTTCTCGCACCCCAGCTCCGCAAGCTTGGCGACCTCCGCAACGACGTCCTCCACCGGCCTGTACTCCACCGTCGTGTACCTGGTCTCGTGGCAGAAGGAACACCCGCCCATCGAGGCGCTCGGGCAGCCCCTGTAGAGCTCGACGGCGCATGAGATGAAGGAGGGGTAACCGTTGTTCTGTACGGCCAGGCCGGCGCCAAGAATGGAGAAGGCGTTGGTGTCCTCGTTGGTCCTCAAAAGAGATGGATCGACGGAGTCGACCTTCCCGCCCTCGGAGAGCAGCCCGTGGGCGTACTTGGAAAGGTCGCCAGTGACAGTAACGTCGAAGTTGAACTTGTCATCCACCTTGCCATCGTTGGCCATGACGTAGGGTCCGCCTAGGACCTTGGGGCAGTCAAGGTATGCTATGTAGTCGACCAGGTCCTGCAGTGTGGAGATCTCGGGACCGTTGACTCCCTCAGATGGCCTTACGGAGGGGGCGGCCTCCCGGTGGCCCGCGTAGACCATAACGACCTCCGCGTCGCTCAGGAGCGAGGACTTCCTCCCCGCCCTGAGGTCCTCGTGTGTGACGTATATTACCCTGGCCTTGTCGTCCCTGTCCCAGCATGCCCCGGCGGTGTAACGAACCTCAGGACCGAGAAATGGAGGGGTTCCCAGGCCGAATGGAAGATCCGTGTACCCGTCCACGAGAACGACTTTTCCTACCTTCAAGGGGATTCAGCCTCTTGGACGTACATAATCGTGCTGAGGTCAAGGAAGTAGACGCCCATGGGGTCCCTTAGTATTATAGGGTCCCCCCTGAGGACGGACTCGAGATCGATGTCGTAGACCCCGTTCTTGCCAAGGCGAAGATTCTCTATCGAGATCGATATGGGCTGATCCGGGTTGGTCCTCTCACCCAGGATCCTCCTGATATCCTCCTCCAGCCCGTCCAGGTTCTTGGGCAGCTGGCTTCGCTTCACCTGGAGCTTCGGGGTTCTGAGGTAGAGGAAGAGTTTGCTCCCGCAGGCACAGCCCTTCATTATCTGCTTCGACTCGCTGGGGTAAATGCGGCCACATCTGACGCATTGGTGCCTCATTTACTCAGTCTCCACGTGCATGGAAAGGATCCCGGGGCTCCTCTTGACCTCCTTTATCACCGCGGCGGGACCGATGACGACGATTCCCTTCCGGTGGCCCAGGGACTTCAGTATGCGGTCCTTTATATCGTCCAGCATTCCAAGCTTCCTGTACTCGTCGCCGCTCAGGGTGCAAAGCTCGATTCCAGGGAAGTCCTCGCTGACCGCCTTCATTGTGGATTCGATCAGCATGGCCTCCTCCTCCGGGTCCAGTGTTCCCTCTATGACTATTACCTTCCCCGCCTTCACCCTTTCCATCAAAAACTCGACCTTTTCACCGGGGGGCTTGCGTTTTATGCTTGAGAACGGTATGAAGTCAACTTCCAGCTTCACGAGATCACCATGTCGAATATTTTCTCGTAGAGGGTATCGATGTTCTGCCCGTCCTTGGCCGATATGGAAACGAAGGGCTTGTCCGGGAAGGCCTGCCTGATGCGATCGGGGTCCGAGTTGGGCAGGTCGATCTTGTTGGCAACGACCAGGAAGGGTATGCTCCGGGCCTCCAGGTTTCCCAGTATCGTGATGTTGACCTGGGTGTATGGATCGATGGTCGAGTCCATCACGACCAGAACGGCGTCGAGGTTGGTCAGCCACTTGATGGAGTCCAGGACTCCCTGCGTGGCCTGCTTCGCCCTCCTCTTCGCCTCGGTCTCGCTCAGGCCGTACTTCATGAACTCCCGGAAGTCCACCTTGGTCTCTATTCCCGGCGTGTCGATAAGGTCAACGCTGAACTTCTTCCAACCGTTGGCTATCTCCATGCGCTCCATTTTCAGTATCTCCCTGGTCTCGTGTGGGATCTCGGAGATGGAGCCCATATCCTCCCCGACCCAGTCCCGGGTCAGGCGGTTTGCGAGTGTGGTCTTGCCAACGTTAGTCGGCCCGTAAATTCCGAGCCTGACATCGATCCTTTTCTTCAAAATCCTGTAAAATATGAGCCTGAAGCTTTTGGATAATCCCATCGATCAACCCCTCGCCGGGTCAAATGTCCCGCCTGGAATATTCCACGGAATAACTGAAATGAACAATCGCAGACGGCCTCCATACGTGCCTGAGGACTTCCTTATTTAAATTTAAAGGGTGGTTGTTAGGCTTCTGGAATAACCTTATTGGTATTGGGCTTTAAGTTAAGCACTGGGAGGATTACTTCCTCTCCTCGTCGGCAACGACCTTTCCGTCCCTGAGGTATATCGTTCTTGCCGACTTGTCCTGGACCTTGGGATCGTGTGTGGCAAATATCACGGTGACGTTCTGCTCCTCGTTTAGCGAGAAGAGGAGGTCGATGATCTCGAGCCCCGTCTTGGTGTCCAGGTTTCCCGTGACCTCATCGGCAAATATGATCTGTGGGGATACCACCAGGGCACGCGCAATGGCGACCCGCTGCTGTTCCCCTCCCGAGAGCTCTGTTGGCCTGTGGTACATCCTCTTCTCCAGGCCCACTCGCTTCAGAACCTCCTCGGCCTTCCCCTTCCTTTCCTCCTCGGGCACCTTCTGGAAGACAAGGGGGAGCTCGACGTTCTCTATCGCGCTCATGACAGGTATGAGGTTGTAGACCTGGAAGATGAATCCGCAGTACTGCTGACGGATCTTGGACTTCTCGGCCTGACTGAGGTCCGTCGTCTCGTTTCCGACCAGCCAGATCCTGCCCTCGGTGGGCCTGTCCAGTCCGCTCATTATGTTCAGGAGGGTGGTCTTCCCACTGCCGGATGGGCCCATTACGCTGGTGAACTCCCCCCTGTTTATCTTCAGTGAGATGTTCTCCAGGGCCTTGATTACGATCTGATCCTTTTCCCCCATGAAGTAGGCCTTTGAAAGACTGTTCGTCTCCACCAAGGCTGAGCTCTCGCTCATGGTCCGAGGTGGACTGAGACCTTAATATAACTCTTTTCCCTTTAAAGATGGGGGTTTCAACGATCCCACCTTCCCCTCCTGTAGGGGGAAATCCCGAAGGATACGTAGCCTAGTTCGGACATGCGGGGGGATATTTTTCCCCTCAGCTCTTCCATGTCGGCTCCCTCGATCTCTTCCTCCCCGATCTCCACCTCGGCCCTCTCCCCGCCATCCCTCACCCTGACAACGCGAAACCCCAGGCTTCTTATGGATTCCTCGGCCCTGTCGATGCGGGATAGACGCGACCTCTCCAGGGCCTCCCCGTATGGAATCCTCGTGGCAAGGCATGGCATGGGCTCCTTGTTCCATGTGGGAAGTCCAAGTGACCTGGAGAGCTCCCTTATATCGTCCTTGGTAAGGCCCGTCTCTGCCAGCGGACTGGTGACTCCGAGCTCCTCCAGGGCCCTGCGGCCAGGCCTGTATGCGCCCAGGTCGTCTTTATTTGTGCCATCGCATACCGGGTGATATCCCTCACTGCCGGCGATCTCCACCAGCTCGGTCAGCATGAGCTTCTTGCAGTGGTAGCAGCGGTCGGCCGGGTTCCGGTACACCTCCGGATTGGAGAGCGGGTCGATCTCGATCAGCCGGTGTGAAAAGCCGACCTCCCTTGCGATCCTCGTGGATTCACTGGCTTCCCAGCTCGGGCAGAGTGGGGAGATGACCGTTATGGCGAGGTAACTGGGGGAGTGAAGGTGGGCCATGTAGGCAAGAAGCGTGCTGTCAACGCCGCCGGAGTAGGCCACGAGGGGCTGGCGTGATGCAAGCCAGCTCTCAAGCCTGGCGACCCTTACCGACTCCCTGATTTCGCCCGTTTCTGACATCCGGCTGCGTGGACCCCCGGGGTGAAATAAATCTTTCAATTTCCCGCCCGTGTTGACCCATTCACACTTTTTAACCCGGAGAAAAAAGGAATCGACAGGTATAACTTTGAAAATCGGGGCAGTTTTTCTCGACTACGGTGGAACGCTGGCATACGGGGAGCCCGATATATGGAAGGTGTTCCAGGAGGTCAGTAAGGACCACGGGGTCGTGGTAAACAGGGCGGACATCGACCGTGGCAGGGCCATGGCGGATCAAACTCACCGGAGCGTCATGTTCCAGACCGAGGAGGAGATGGAGAACTTCTGGATCGGCTGGTTGACCCTGATACTGGAGAGGCTGGGCTTTGATGATGCCGGTACAATAGCCAGGGAGACCAGATCGAGAATTAAGAGGGAGCACAGGGTTTACCTCTACGACGAGGTCCGGGAGGTACTGGAGCGGCTGGATTCGGAGGGTTACTTTCTGGGTGTGGTGTCAAATTACAACTGCCTGCTGGAGCCCACCCTCAGGGAGCTTCGCATCACTGACTATTTCGAGTTCATTCTGGCGTCGGACCTCATTCGCTCCGGAAAACCGGAACCCCTGATATTCGAGCTGGCGGTAGAGTACTCCGGAAGTCCAGCTCGGGAATGCGTGCACGTGGGGGATTCCTATGGTGCTGACTACATGGGGGCCTTGGGCGCAGGTCTAAACGCAATTCTACTGGACAGGTCCGGCTCAGATACCCACGATTGCCTGAAGGTAACTGATCTGGGGGGGATATTTGATCATTTTGAGCCGTCCGGATCGGGCTGAAGAATCGTAATAGTTTTTACACTGGGGGGCGCTAACTGGAGGGAGGGATTATAATGGCGAAGAAGGTCGATTACCTTAACCGGGGAATTTTCCTGATTATCGTCGCTCTGGCCTGGGTACTCTACGAGCAGGGGACGATCACGAGCCTGCTTCAACTGGCGGGGAGCGTACTTGTGCTTTTCGGCATATCGGTTATACTCGTCTCCCTTGCGACGATGGACAGGGACAGGGAGGTAGCTGCGTGAATCCAAATACCGGTGCGGTCCTGATAGCCATCGGGGTTTTCTTCCTACTGATACTGAACGTCCAGTGGGGCGAGATAGACCCGATGGTCCGGGCCTACTCGGTGCTGGGCGCGGGGCTGGTCTGCCTGGCGGCCTTCGCGACCGTCCAGGGGGCAACCGGAGATGGCGCACTGGTCACCGCCGAGCTTTCCCACCAGGTGTCCGGGGCGGCGGCAGCCGCCATTATCCTGGGATCGCTGTTCGCCTCCCTGGGCGGATTCCCATTCTGGAACCTCATGGACGGGGGTATGGGCGAGGAGGCCCGGAGGGATCTCGATATCCAGGAGGAGCTTGTGCCCGGCGAGAGGGCGAAGTTATCCCTCTCGGCCGTCAGCGTGGAGCTGGAGATGGTCACGTGGGGCAGGCCAGAGGTAGGAGTTAACGGCACCATATCGGTCTACGGCAGCAGCGTGGAAAAGGCGGAGGAATACCTGAACCAGACGGTTGTCAGGATGGTGAGGGATTCGAATGGCGATATTCCCGAGTTCCAGATCGAGGTGGATGCCCCCGGTGCTGGGAGTCCCCTCGGCTTCAGGGGCTATAGGCTCTTCATAACCATCAAGGTCCCGACTGGCTTGGCGTTGGACCTGGACCTGGACTGTGTAAGCGGGGACTACACCATTTCGGACCTGCTGATCGGGGATGCCCTGGTAAAGACCGTCAGCGGGGACGTGGTTATCGATGATATCGCAGGTGATATACTGAGGGTTTCGACCGTCAGCGGGGAGATAGATGGAGCCATAACGTTTACGGGAGCTAACCTTAACACGATAAGCGGGAATATCGATATCGCGGTCGGGGAGAAATCCGGGACCTACGAATTCAAGTCCACCAGCGGCAATGTGGATTTCACAGTTCCCGGTGGGGATATCGGGCTATCCCTCGAGGCATCAACGGTAAGCGGCAGGGTTGTTTTCGACGCGGAGGGTCTCGAATACACCGAGGATAAGAGGAGCGACAAGGTCGCGGAGACCGCAGGGTACTCCGGCAAGGCGGTAAAGATAGAAATTGAGGGCTCCACCATCAGCGGCAATATCAGGGTGGATTCATAGGTATTTCAGGACCTCGCCGAGGTCGGATATGGCGTTTCTCACCAGGGGTGGACGACCCTTGCGGGCTATCAGGACGGGGGTCATGCCGACTGATTCAGACGCGTTGTAGTCGAGCCTCTCCTCGTCACCAACGAAAAGGATATCGGACGGGGGCAGTCCCATCTCGTTTGCGGCGTGGAGGAAGATCCTCGGGCTGGGCTTGCGCCTTCCCGCCATGTCTGCCGATACCCTCACGGTGAGGAACTCATCGAGGCCAACCCGGTCGATCAGGTAGGGCAGGTCGGAGGACACCGCGTTCGTCACTCCCCCCATCTGTACATCCCTCTTCTTCAACTCCCCCAGCAGAGGTAAAACATCCGGGTAAAGTGCCACTTTTGCCCTGGACCACCAGCTAGAGTCGATGTGGGATGCGATATCGGTCCTGCTGGTCGAGATACCGAGGTTTGCGAGAACCCTCCTGTTCCACTCCACCCAGTGCTCCTTGCCAACGTACTCGTTTCCGGAAAAGGATGACTCGGCTGTCGAGACCGCCGAAGAGATCTCCTGGAGCTCCTTGAGTATGCCCTTTTCCTCCAGAAGTGGTGCTATTATCTCTGCAGGTTCAGGCACATCCAGTAGCGTGCCGCCCAGGTCGAACAGGACTCCCCTAATCATGCAGCTATTTCATCGCCGGGGTTTTTAATTCCTTTTACCGGCGGGATCATCTCTGGTGTGAGGTTGGCAGTTACCTCATATCCTCTCGAGGATCTTCCAGATGTTCTCGAGGCAAACCCTCGTGGCGTACTCCCCCGAGGACGAGAACTCCTTGCCCCCGGGTCTCTGCAGGAGCTCCTCGTCAAGGGCCTCGGGTCTCCAGTGGGTCTCCAGGGAGACGCAGCCCCTGTAACCGTCGTCCTTCAGTGCCTTTAGCTGGCCCTCCATGTCCACCTCGCCCGTCCCGATGGGGACACACTCGGGCTTGCCCGTCTCCTTGTTCCAGACGACGTCCTTGAGGTGAACGTGGACTATCCAGTCCCTGATAGCCTCGTAGCCAACGGGGTAGGCCTCCTCCTTCGCGTCGTCGTAGTATGCGTTCCCGGGGTCCCAGATGGCCTTGACGTTCTTGGAGTCTATCTCCCCGAGGAACCTGGCCAGGTCGACCCCGGTTCCCACGAAACAGCTCTGCTCGTTCTCGATCTCCAGGATTATGTCCTCTTCCTCTGCGATCTCCGTTGGTTCGGCGAATTTCTCGACGATCTGGTCCCAGTATCTGGGCAGGCCCTCGAGTCCGTCCCGGCGCCAGAAGGTGAAACCCCGTATCAGGTTGGTGTCAAGTGCCCTCGCAACTTCGATGGACCGCCGGAGGATGTCGATGTGCTCCGCGTACTCCTCCTCGCTGTCGATCTCGCACTTGAGAAAGGGCGAGGCGATGCTGATGACCCGGAGGCCCGCGGCGGCCAGCTCCTCGTTTATCCTGTCAAGGTGTTTCCTCTCCAGGTCCTGGACCTTGACGTCCCATATCGATCTTAGCTCGATTGCGTCGAGCCGGTAGTCATGGGCCGCGTTCACGATTACGTCCATGTCTTGGGAGATCTCATCGCTGATGACTCCAAGGGAGAAGGGAAATTCTGCCAAAGCTCATTCCTCCGGTTCCTCGACCCTGATCACATAATATATCTGTTTTCCCGGTCCGGGGTGGCCAAAAACCCCTCCAAGGGGCCTTACGAACTTCGCCGTTTTCGAGGGATGGTCCCGGGTCATACTTATCAAGTTCATTCCACCTCTTTTTCCAGGGAGGATTACTTGCGGAAGAGGCTCGAGTTTCCCGAAGGGGAGAAGCTTACCCAGGCCGCCCTGCTAGCCAAGAGCATAGAGGCCGACATATTCAACATGGGGGGCTCGGAGACCAAGTGCATCTCCCTGGAGGATGTCGTCCTCATCCACAGCAATGGTCACAGGGAGGAATTCTCCAAGATCTACATCCGTCCCAGGACCGGTGGGCTTGGCGAGCCCCATTTCTGGGAGGTACTCAACGACTTCGCCGGGTGGTTGAGCCGAGACGCAGTCGATAGCGGGGTCCCGTTGGATTCCGCCGAGGGGGGCGTGGCCGGAGAGGCCTGATATTCGGAGCGATATGTATACATTTTCATAACGGCCCGTGCCTTAATTCACCGTGAGACAGGGGTCCAGGGCCTCCATCGCGGTACTGGTTATCGCATCCCTAGCCTTGCTTGCCTGGTTCTTCAGGCCGGGGGTTGATTTCACCTTCGCCGTAGTCGGAGACACCCAGGGCAGCCCCCTGTTTCGGACCATCATCGAGGAAGTCAACGGTGTCGAGCCGGAATTCCTCATCCATCTGGGTGATTGCGTCCCAATATCCACCGTGGAGACTATCGGGAGCTTCTCGGCAGAGCTAGAGGACCTCCATGTCCCCTTCCACATAACTCCCGGCAACCACGACGTGAAGGGTAATTCCAGCCTCTTCTACCGGGAATTCGGTGGCGGGGACTACCACTTCGAGCACTCCGGCGTACTGTTCATATCCCTTGATTCGTCAAACCAGAGCATCTCGGAATCACAGTTCTCTTGGCTAGAATCCATTCTGGCGGGATCCGGCAACCGGAGGAAGGTGGTCTTCACGCACGTGCCATCATTCAATCCCCTGCCCGGGGAGAGCCACGGTTTCATCGATACCGGGGTGGCCGCCCGATTAAGGGAGATGATGGAGATCTACCGGGTTGACATCGTCATCGCCGGGCACATTCACCTCTTCAACCACACCAGGTATGAAACGACGGAGTACATCGTATCTGGTGGGGGAGGGGCCAGGCTTTACGCAGGACCCGAGGATGGTGGGTACCACCACTATCTGCTCTTCCACGTTGATGGCGACTCGATCGATTTCGAGGTCCGGAGGCTGGAACCCCCCGAGGAGCCCGAGATTGTACTCATGGTGGAGGGCAGGACCGGGGAGGTGTGCTTGACACTCCCCCAGGTGAAGTTAATGAGGGCCCTCTCGGGGACCTGCAGGTACCAGAACAGTCTGGGTAACTGGAGGGGAGGCGGAACCTACAGGGGCGTCCCGGTGGCTGACCTGGTCAACCTGGTGGGCGACATGACCCCCGGAGACACGCTGCGGGCGGAGAGCCGGGATGGCTATTACCAGGAATTCTGCTACTGGAACGTCTTCCCCAACGCCAGCTGGGCAGAGCTGCAGGGAGAGATGGTAGTTGCATACGGGCTGAACGGCACCGGTTTAAACGGGGGGGACGGGTTCACGGTGGCATTCCTGCCAGCAGACGGGGAGTACAGCAACCAGGACTGCCTCCTCACCTCCTGCGAGGGACAGGGGTGCAGCACCTACCTGTCCGGCGGCGCCCGGTGGGCGAAGGACGTCGTGAGGCTCAGGGTAATCGCGGGCTAGTTTAACTCATACCTCCCAGCCGCAGTACTTCTTTAGCAGGGAGATGAATTGGCAGTAGTTGTGGTAGGTTATGTTCGGTGGCAGGTAGTGGTCGCAGCATGGGATGTAGCCCCCGTCCTCGATGAGCCGGGGTACCTTTGACTCGAACTCCCTCTCAAGCGCCCTTCCCCCGGCGGCGATCTTCAGCTTGTCTATCCCGCCCATGAAGGCCATCTCGTGGCCCAGCTCCTCCCTGAGGCGGAGTATGTCGTTGCCGGCGTTGACCTCCATGGGAACCAGGACGTTGATCCCGGCCTCGACCCAGACGGGGGCGATCTCGTGTATGTAGCCGTCGGAATCCATGAGGATGATGTCCACCCCGTGGCTCTTGAAGTGCCTCACCCACTTCTTGTAGTTATCGAGCATGAACTCCCTCATCATCTCCGGCGAGATCATTGACCTTCCCTTATAGGCCATGTCATCGCTCATCAGCACGTAGTCAACGTCGACGGTACTGAGGAGCCTCTCCGAGGCCCTGATGATGAAATCAGTCCAGAAGTCCATCATCTCGTGCACCAGGTCAGGTTTGCGGTAGAACATCGCGGAGAGCCCCTTCAACCCGGTCCAGTCCCTCACCCTCCAGAACGTGGACACGAAGGTGAAGCTCACGGGGTACTCCCGGTCCCTGTATCCCCGGGCCATGTCATCCCAGAAGGGATGGTACCGGCCGGGGCTCTCGGGGTTGTACCTCCACTTCATCTCCTCGAAATCATCCCGGGTCTTAACGGGGAAGTCGTGCCACGCCCGGGTCTGGTAGTCCTGTAGCTGGGGGTTCTTCTCGTGCTCAACGATCTGGCCAAGCCAGTTCCGGATCAGCTTGTGGCCACCGAGCTCCCCCATGACCTCCTCCCTGTAGCGGGGGAGGGGGCCAGTGTTGATCGGGAGCCTCTCGCAGTGCTCGATTCCGTGTATCCGGACGTAGGAATCGTCGGGGGGCAATCCCTGCTTCCGCCACTTCTCCACGAGGGATTCCTTTGGTCCGAAGTGGGAGGTCAGTGTCACCTTGTCGGGGTTCCCGAACAGGAGGGATTCCCGGAACCTCTCGCGGCTGTTCATGTTCCTATCGCTGGGACAGGGGTTTATTAGTATCACCCGTCGCGAATCCTCCACCGGGGAGGGGGGTTTCGCAAGCCGGGCGTCATTTCTGTGGATAGGTCTATATCCGGCCCTACCAGAGCGGTCGACGGGAGGGAGTGGTGCCATTTAAGAAAGGGGATCGGCCCCGAAGGTACACCTCGCTTGGGAGGTTCCCCTATTGAAGAAGCGCCCTAATTCAGGCAGTAATCTCGAGCTCAAGGTAGATCAGGATAGAATATTCGAGGAGCTTAGCGAAAGGCTCTACACCTCATACCTGGAGGCCTTCCGCGAACTCATCATCCAGAACCCGTTCGATGCGGATGCAAGGAAGGTTGAGGTTGGAATCCGGCCCGATGCCATAGAGATACAGGATGACGGGACGGGAATGGACATCAAGCTGATCGAGGAGTTCCTGGTAATCGGTTCGGACGTCAAGCAGGAGTCAAAGCAGAGCAGGAGCGGTCGACCCTTCATCGGCGGTAAGGGCATAGGCAGGCTTTCCTGGGCCCAGCTGGGTAACAAGTGCGTGATCTACACCCAGGCGAACGGCGAGGCACACTTCATAGAGATGGTGAGAGGATCCAGGTCTGTCAGCGTCCACGAGGTGTCGCCCCTCTGGGACCACACGGGCACGAAGTGGACCATAACCGAGCTGCACAGGCCCATCAGGGAGAAGGAGGTCTATAACTACCTCTGCGACACCGGAGGGCTTCTAACCATCTTCTTCGATGACTTCGATGTAGAGGTAAACGGCCAGTCACTGAGGGAACAGCTGCCGGAGGGTAAGAGCTTCGATATCGAAGTCAAGCTCAAGGAAGGCAGGGAGATACAGGGGGTGGCCGTGATCACGGGGAAGGTCGAGCGACTCAGCATCTGCGTCAACTACGTGAAGGTCATCGACAGGGTCTTCGGCGGGATCGGCGGCTTCGTAAACGCCAACTTCCTCAGGGAGACCAGCGACAGGAACAGCATCATCGAGAACGAGGACTACGGTATATTCGTCAAGAACCTGCGGTCCTTTCTCAGGAAGAAGATGGTGGAACAGGCGGAGGACGATGAGACCCTGAGGTCATTCCCCGAGACCTTCAAGCACTTCGCCCGGACCCACAGGGTCGCGGCGATCGCGGAGAAGATGCCCGTTGAGATTATCGGGATCGGGGAGAAGCGTATCGAGGACCTCAGGGGGGACATAGTCTCCACCAACACCCACGACGACAGGGCCGAGATGGCTGCGCTAAACGGCTACACCGTAATACTCGCGACGGACGATTACATACCCCACCTGATACGGCTGGTCCACCCCGACGCGAAGCCCATAGAGGAGGTCGATGTCGGTGGGAGGGCGGAGGTCTCAGCGACCTCGGAGAAGACCAGGATACTCCTCAGCTCCGCCGGGAGACTGGTCAGGCAGGCCTTCAAGATAATAGATCCGAAGAAGGTCTACGACGAGACGGGAATTTCCGTCAATGTGCCGGAGACCGCGATGGTCACCATTCCCAGGCCGAAGGCCGGGGAGGGCCCGGGAAAGGAGGATGTGAAAACTGGGGAGAAGGTCAGAAAAACCCCCACGGGCTCCCGGGGCGCGCGACTGGCGACGAATACCATTACCGCCAGGGGAATAAGGATATCCTTCGTCGAGTACAGCAACCAGGCAGAGCCCTCCTTCTCTTCCGAGGGGGAGATCTACCTGAACACCAGCAACGAGTTCGTCGACAAGGTATTCGATGCACCCAGCAAGCTGATGCCCCTCTTCCTGGTGGATCCCGTGGCCCACGAGCTATCCCACATAATGCTCGGAACCAGGGTCCACGACGATGACTTCGTAAAGCTGAACGACTACCTCAGGTACAACCTCTTCCTCGGCCACCTGTCGGAGCTGACCCACGGGGAGATACCCAGCTAGGTGCTGCGAAGCATTATATGTGGCGCCGACCGTAACCAGGCGGTTTCTATGATAGGGCTGCTGGGAACGAATCCGGAGGGGTGGAGGCTAGATGTACTCTCGGCATCCCTGCGGGGAAGGGCGCCCTGCAGGGCGCTATTTCCATGGCTTTTCGCGACCGAGATAGTTGACGGGAACCAGAGTATCAGCTACGACTCCATCGATCTGGAGCACGGGGAGGACGGGGGCCCCTACGACCTAATCTACGTAATATCCCTCGGCTTCGAGAACCTGCCGGAGACGCTCTACAAGCTGAAGCTCCTCAGGGAGCTGGGGAAGAGGGGGACGAGGTTCGTCAACCCAGTCGAGACCATAGAGACCTGCCGCAACAAGGTCAGCATGACCCTCGGAATGATCTCCAGGGGTGTCAGAATGCCAAGGACCATCATCACCGAGAGCGTTCACATCGCCCTGGAATTCATCAGGGAGAACAGGCCCTGCGTGCTGAAGCCCATAACCGGCCTGCAGGGCCGGGGCCTGATCAAGATACCTGATGATATGAGGGAGGGGGACGTGATCGACTACGTGTCCTACTTCCAGGCCCGGTTCGGGAAGGACGTGATATACGCCCAGGAGTTCATCGACCACCCCGGATACGACATCAGGGCCCTGGTCGTGGGGGATACAGTGGTTTCCAAGATGCGTCGATTCAACCCCGAGGGCTGGCGGACAAATATCTCGGCCGGGGCCCAGCCCCTTCCCTCCCAGGATGACGTCGACGGGATCGCAATCGAGGCGGCGAGGTCCGTGAAGGGGGAGGTGGTGGGCGTCGACATTCTGCCATCGAGGGACGGCGAGTTCTACGTTCTGGAGGTTAACGCCTTCCCGGGCTGGAAGGGGCTGCAGCAGGTAACTGACCTGCGAATCTCGGATGCAGTGGCCGACTACCTCCTCTCCCTGATCTAGCCAAGGTCCTCCGGTCCCCTGGGAACTATCTCGAGCTCGTCCCTGTAGGATTTGACCATTCCTATGATCTCGATCTCCGTTCCCACGGTGACATTTCCCCTGGGCTGGAAGGTCAGGTATGCCCGGATCCTCCTGGACTCCCCTGACAGGGTCAGGGAGGCCGAACTGGCGTAGCGCTTTATCGAGGTCACCCTCCCCCTAGTCCTCACCAGGGAGAATAGGTCCTCGTTGGAGAGCTCGTCTATCTCCCTGTCGACCACCCTGCCCGGCTCAACGGAGGTTCCCGAGGGGTCCTTGGGCACCACCTGGAGCTTGTCCCTGTACACACCGACCCTCCCCGAGACGGTTAGCAGGTCCCCGAGCTGTACGTTGAAGTCCTCCCCCGTCCCGAAAAGCGGGACCTCAACGTCCGTGCCGTTGTGCAGCGTCAGGAAGGTGTTCTTCCCGGACACGAACTTCGATATCACCATGCCCTGTATCCTGACGGTCTTTCCTACCAGACCCTCCTCCAGCCTATCCAGGGGGAGTATTCCGGCCTTGTCCATCTCAACCTCTAACACTTTCAATTCATCACCTCTGACGTGGATAACCGCCCCGACGAGGTCGCCCTCGATGATTTCCGCCCCGAGGACTTCCCCCTCCAGGGGGAGCCTTCCAGTCCGGTCGACTATCTCGGGCCCGGTGTTGCCGGAGAGCAGTTCTCCCCGGACCATGAAGTAGCCGTTCTCTTCACCGAGATCGGATATGCCTACCAGCGCGGTACCGTTCCTGGATAGGTCCAGGAGCTCCCTGAACTGGACGTAGTTGCCATCACTCCCGGACTTGACGGTGCCCGAGAGGGTCACGTTGTAGCCGGTCTCCACCATGTCATGGCGGCCGGTACGGACCTCGACGCTAGAATTGAGGTCCCCGATCCGGAAGCTCTGGCCGTCGCCGTCTTCCCTGACGCCGTACACGATGCCCCGGATCTTGAGGGTCTCGCCGACCATCGATCTGGCCCTCGAGATGGGAACCGGCGGAAGCTCGACGATGGAGATGTCCCGCTCGCTCCTCGGAACAACCTGGTACTCGTCCCTATACTCCTCGACGACCCCTATAACCTGGAGTGCGTCGCCGATCACGACATTGGGAATTCTCACTGCGACGTCCCTGAAGAGGGGAACCTCGCATATCCCTGACTCGTCCCTGACCTTCAGGAAGAGGTGGCCCGCATCGTGCCTGCGGATGTCGACTATCCCGCCGGTGATCCTGACTATGCTGCCCGGGTACCTTTCGAGGAGGTTGATGCTGATTCCCTTCGGCTCCATGACCTGGGCTAGGCCGTAGATCACGGATATCCCGGCGATGCTGCAGGCGAGGCTTATCCTCACCAGGTTTCGATTATCCACTGGAAATACCGGGGCGTGAAAAGACCCTTGTATTTGACCCGGTACATGCCGAAACGACCTAAGAAGCGTTGGCGTTCTAGAGAAACCGTGAGAACTCCGCCATGCCGTACCTATCGAGGGTTCCGGCACCGACCTTTCCGCCGTCATCGAGCCCCAGTTTCTCGTAGACGAGTTTCCGGGTCTCGTCCAGGAGCTCGGGCGTGGTTGATCTCCTGAAGGACCTGGCGGGCATCACGTCGTCGGTGGAGTCGAAGCCATTCCTGTTGTCGATCATCCTGGCGATGATGAAGGTCTGCATCGAGCTCTCCTGTATGTCCTCCTTGGTTGCACTGGTTCCCAGAAGGTTTTTCACGAGTTTGGGAAGCTCGGGAACGATGACCTTCCTGGTGAAGTAGCAGGAGCCGTTCATCTGGCATATCATGCTCGATGGCACGGCCTTCGCGATCTCATCTGCCCACCACTGTGCGCTGGCAACACCGTCGGGATTTGCCAGGCCTATCGTGTAGGTGCCCAGGGATGTATGGCAGGCCCCCCTCAGGGCGAAGGCGTAGCCGAGGTTGCTCCAGAAGGGATAACCGGCGCCCTCCAGACCCTTTACCTGCATGGCTATATCCTCATCCCCGAGTTCCTCGCTGGCCTTCTTCACGCCCTCGCTGAGAAGCTCGCCGATTCCCTCCCTGTTCGCGATCTGCTCTACCAGTTCCAGGAGTGCCTTCCCATCCCCGAAGGTCGGACCCTTTCCGGCACGCTTGTTGTGCTCGAAGTACCACCCGATGACGCCACCGGTGGACATCGCGTCGATTCCCTGTGCGTCACACATCTCTATGGCGCTGGAGAGGGTGTAAATGTCGTACACGCCGCAGTTGGGACCCAGAAGGTCCACGTTCTCGTAGTCCATCTTCCAGAGCGTTTTGCCCTGGGGGTCCTTGGGGATCTTCCAGCACATTATCGGGCAGGCGCAGCCCTTCTGGGATATGGTGAATCCCTTCTCCCGCAGGTGCTCCGGGTCGAGCTTGTACGCATCCTCGGGATCAAGGTCGCTGAAGTTGTTCGCGGGCAGTGCCTTGAGGGGCACCAGGTATGCCCAGTTCCCACCCCAGGTTCCGTGGCGCTTGTACTTCTCGGTCCCGGAACCCGAGGCCAGCTCCTTGTTCAGGCCCTTCATCCACTCCTTGAAGTCCGGGTCGGGGTCCCTGGGCTGGGGGGTGAGGTTCTTCCCACCCTTGAACCCGACTGCCTTGACGTTCATCCCGCCGAGTGCCAGCCCGGGGCCACCCCTGGCGGCCGCCCTCACGTGGTCATTTGGCATGTAGCTTACCATCACGCTGGAGAACCTGACGCCCCTGAATCCGGCTGGGCCCACGACCACGCTACCCTTGTATCCTGCATCGAAGCAGGAGTTGACGGTCTCCATGGTGGTCATCCCGGGGTCCATCTCCAAAAGACCGGCCTCCTTCTCTTCGCCGGAGGCATCTATCATGATGCCGACGGGATCCTTGGACTTGCCCTCAAGGACAACGCCATCTATGCCGCAGGACTTTATGTGGGGTCCGGCAAGGCCCCCTGCAGCTGCGTAGCTGATGCCATATTGCCCGTTCTTCTCCTTGGTGGAGGAGTAGAAGGATACGTATGTCCTGGTACATCCGCTGGGCACCCCGTTCCTCGGCAGGCCTGTGAGAAAACCGGTGTTTATCACGAACCTGGTGGATGGATCCGTGCAGGGGCCGTCCTGGATGAACTCCTCGAAGGCGAATCCTATTCCGCCCATGAGCCTTCTGAGGCTGACAGAACCATTCTTCTGCCTGTCCTCTTCCAACCAGTCGACGAACTCGTAGCTTTCCCTGCCAAGGTCATATCTTAGGATCTCGCCTGAAATCGTCATGTAGATCAACCTCCGCCAATTGGCGAGAGCAGTTCGACGATGTCTGACTCGCCTAGGCGGGTTTCTTTCTTCCTAGATCGGGGAACGACCCTCCCGTTAAGAACCACGGTTAGAGATTCCACGTTGTCCTCCTCGTACAGGTATTTTCCCATCCTCTCGCCGAAGTCCGCCGCCAGCTCTTCAAGGAGGGCTGGAAGGGAGACGGCACCGGAGGAGAACTCCTTGACCCCCGCGATGGATCTGAGGATCCCGTAGAGGACGATCTTCACCTGGCGTTCCACCTTTCCGTTTTTGAATGGCATCACTCGTAAATGTGTTCTATCTCGAGTCCAGGGTGACAACTGGTGCCAGTTTGTCTCGCGGAAACACATATAGATCACGGTGGAGGACCGTGTCCATGCAAACCTGCAGTAAGCTGGTTCTGATATCCTGCCTGATGGTCACCTCGCTTGCCCTTGGCTGCATATCCGGGGAGAAAAGCATGAACGTCTCCATCGATATTCTTGAGAAGACGGTGGAGACCGAGGCCGTTGAGGGAGGCCTCAATGTAATGGTGAGGGTTGTAACCAGGGCCACCAACGTGGGCGACCCGGGCAATATCGACATCTTCGTCCAGGTCTTCGATGAGATCGATGACAAGTTCATGGAGGATCATGAGAGGATACACCTGGACGAGGGGGAGAGCAAGGACGTAACGATCGAGCTCGAGAAGGTAGCCCCCGAGGACGCGGACGTGGAATCCTTCCACGTCTCCTCATTCTCCGCCAACCCAACCCCGGACTGAGTATCCTACAGACCCCCGCCGGATCTGGAGACCCATGGAAGGCCCTCCGACGCCAGGCGCCTGATTCCTAGGGGTAAAGCACAGAGCCCGATGATGAGGAGGGGGAGGATGCTGTCAGACCAGATCAGCCCGAGGGAGTACTGCTGGAAGCTGAGGGGAAAGTAGAGAAGGGTGCCCCCGCCATATGGGTGAAGGGTAAGGTCCCAGACCAGGTGAACTGCCGTTCCGGCGACCATGAAGGGAAGAACACCCCTGGTCTCGCCCCTCTGGAAGAAGAGCGAAAACAGTCCGACCACCAGCATGGCACCCACCGGCGTTGCGAAGGGAACCGAGAAGGCGATCAGGTCGACGTCGGTCAGGGTCTTCATGAGGAAGAATAGCTTGACAAGATCGGGCAGGACGACGCCCAGGGCCGCGGCCCCGATGTACCTCCTCGCGTCCCTGAAACCGGCCAGGTACGCGACCTCGCAGAGCACCCATGCGGAGATGACGTAGGTGAGCCAGTCAGGCATCTCTCCGCCTCCACTCGAGCTCCCTCAAGGAGAGCCTCCAGTCCCTGAAGAATACCGCAAGGAACAGCACAAGACCGACCACGGAGAGGGCGTAGAGACGCCGGATGTCCCTATATATGTGCAGCCTCTCAACGAGGAGGTAGCCCTGCTTCATGAAGAGGGTGCCGAATACGATTACGTAGTCCCCCTCCTCTATCTCCACGGGCCCGCCGTAAACAGCCCCTATGTCATCCCCCATCACGGTGAAGGTGAAGTTGGCCAGCCCGCCCCCGGCGACGAGGTCCCTGACCGTCCCCTCGGACCTGAAGCTCACGTTCTCGAACCTCTCCGGGTCCTCCTTCACGTCATCAATGGATGAGTGGCGCCTGCTGTACTCGTACTGGGAGTAGAGGCAGAGGGACAGGATGGCTGCCGCAAGGATGGCCTTCATCAAGAGTCGGTTCATTTCCCCCCTGCACGGGCCCGTGATGGCTGAAAAGTGCATTCGTGGGAGTGTCTATGCCCGGGCCGTGACGTCCTGGGCCCCTATAGGGTCGACCCCGTCCCTGCTGGTACCCGAGACGTAATCATCCAGGGTGGCATCCATGGAGGCGAGGACATCTCCCTCCAGGTCCGCCAGATTCTCGACCTCCCCCGGGTCCCTCTCCAGGTTGTAGAGCCCCCTGGGGGCCATGGACAGGTACACGGCCTCCATCCTCGTGTACTTCCAGGGCCAACTCAGCATGGCCCGCTGCTTCTGGTAGGTGTTCTCGCTGAAGAAGAGCTCGGTCCTCCCAACGTCTTGATTCCCCCGGAGGGCCCCCGCGAAGCTGGTCCCATCGAGTCCATGTGGTATCCCAGCTCCCGCTGCCTCCAGGAGCGAGGGAAGGAGGTCGATAAGCTGGTACCTGGATCCAATCCTCTCACCGGCCTCGATTCCCGGACCCCTGAGTATCAGGGGCAGGCGCAGGCAGTCCTCGTTCAGCCCGATGTGGCAGAACTCCCAGGGTCGACCGAGGGCCATCCTCGGGTTCGGCATTATGTCGCCGTGGTCGGAGGTGACCGCCACGATTGTCTTGTCCCCGAGGCCCGATGACTCTAGCTGCCCCAGGACCTCCCCGATGCAGCTATCCACGTAGGCCGTCTCGGCGTGGTAGGCGGCAACGACGTATTCCGGGTCCGTCAGCGGCAGGCCGAAGATCTTCCTCTGGGACTCCCTGACCCGCGGGGGCATCCGGTCCAGCTGCGGGTCACAGGGATCGGGCCCGTCGTAGAAGCGGTAGAACTCTGCAGGGGCCTTGTTGTACGGGGCGTGGGGGTCCCAGTAATGCATGAAGAGGAAGAAGGGGTCCCCTGCCTTCTCCTTTAACCACCGGCACCCCATCCGGGAGACCTCCGCTGCCGGCTGGTAAAAGCCCTTCTCGGCGGGGTATTCGTAGTGTGAATAACCCCTTTTGAACCAGGGGTAGAACGGATATCTCGGCCTCCAGCCATCGTGGAGGTTGTCGATGGCCGCGGTATCGTATCCCGCCTCCCGGAAGATCTCGGCCATCATGGATAGGTCCCCTGGCGGCTCCACCATGGTCCAGTGGCTTACCACCCCCGTTGACTCTGGGTACATCCCCGAAAGCATGGCCGTGAACCCGGGGTGGGTGCAGTTTCCTACGGAGTAGAAGTTCTCGAAGAGGGTCCCGCCCACGGCAAGGCGGTCCAGGTTTGGAGACGTGGGCCTTGGGTTGCCGTAGCAGGACAGGGCATCGGACCTCAGGGTGTCGATCGCGATTAGCAGGACGTTCATGGCCCGGGTCCGGGGCTCCTACCATTTATGTTTCACTGATCGGGGACCGGGGGATGAAGAGATATGCTACGGAGAGGACGGCCGCGATGAGGAGGCTAGGCTCCCCCACCTCGTCCCTGAGGCGAAGCGGGTACTCCGTGAACATCATGGCGGACCCGTAGTTCCCCTCATCGAACTCCTCGTGGGCCCTATTGAGGAATATCTCGTGCCGGCTGGTATCGATTCCAAGCTCCCTGGCGGCTGCGATCACCTCGTCGGCCAGGGCGATAAGGGCCTCGGCGAGGGCACGGGAGAGCTCGAGCCTCAGCTCCCCGATCCTGGAGCTGATCTGGGCGAAGTCGCTGGTCTCGCCCATCATGTCCCACAGAAGGGATATGTTTCCCTCGATTTGAGCGACATCGGCGCCGATTGAAACCGCCTCGGCGGTCTCCTCCTCAAGGCCCCTGAGCTCCTCCCCCGTCTGAATCGCGCCGGTCATACCATCCCATGCGACCCAGATCATGGCTATCGGGACGGAGGCCTTTTCCAGGTCGCCCTCGGCGATCAGTGCAGCCGCCTCGTCGAGAGTATCTTTGATGGCACCGACATCCGCCCCCAGGGAGGCCGTGTGGTTGAGCCTCTGGCAGGCGTACCCCAGCATTTCCTCGAGGAGTTCAAGGTCAACGACCTCGAGGGTCCCGGGGTCAATTCCCTGGGACCTCAGCAGCCCGTCCCAGTACAGCAGCTGGGCAATGGCCTCCGCCTCGTAGCCGGCCGGGTTGAAGCCGTGCCTCTCCTGGTGGATTCCCAGGGCTACCCTCTGCTGCTCGTATATCTCGGGGACGTAGGCCGCGAGATTTACCCAGCCCCGGGAGAGGCGGGTGTAGTCCTCGTCCCCGGACCCATCAACCCTCATCCACAGGGGAAAGCCCTCCCGGGGGAGGTTTGGAACGTTCCATATCAGCTCCTGGTAAGCGTTGCATATGCGGCGGATGTGAAGGTCCTCGACCAGGCCCATCCGGTTGGCAGATATGAGGAACTCGAGGTCGATGGCCCCGTGGCTCAGGTCCTCGGTGGGCTGCTCCCCGACGTGGTAATCCCAGGTATAGGTATCCCCCTCCGCGTCGTGGTGCATGTTCGCGATGAGGTAGTTTGCCATCTGGCCCGGGCGCTCCAGGTAGGTTTCGTTCCCGGTGAGGTTGTAGAGGAGTAGCTCCACGGTTCCCAGGGACGCGAAACCGTTCACGTAGGGCCCGACGTCCTCGGTGGGGTCATCCCAGTAGTACCCCTGGTCGGGGGTGACCTGGGTCCAGGCGGGGTAGTGGCGGACCACCACGCCCCTGACCAGTTCCAGGTAGGAGTCCGCCCTGGATGAGAGCCCGGGGTCGGCCAGGAGCTCGGGGTCTGACCTGACCAGTGACGCGAACTCGATCATCGGGAGGCAGTTCACCGCGTCCCAGACAGTGTACTCCTTGAACTCCCACTTCGGGATGCCCCAGGTGTCGTTGTAGCTGCCCCAGGACGGCACCCCGTCGCCGTTGACGTCCGAGTAGAGGTAGAGGTAGTCGGTGAGGTTCAGGGCCCGGTCGAGCCAGGTCCTGTTTGATGTGACCCGGTACATGATCAGGCAGGTCCTGGCCAGGTAGTGCATGCCCCAGGCGAAAAGGGAGGGGTGGTAAGGCTTGTCCTCCAGGATGTCCCGGTAGAGCTCCTCGGTGCGGCCGACGATGTCCTCGACCAGCTCGTGGGCCGTCTCCCTGCCGACGTAGACCTCCGCCCTGCAGTTGCAAAGGTAAAGTAGGATGAGAAAGAGTACGGGGATCGCCTTCGATTTCAACGGCCCGTGATGTTGGCTCTATCCTGTTAAATCGAACCCGGCTCAGCATATCCTGGGGGCGGGGTCACCCACGGGGGCCTCCATGAGCCTCCTCCCGCCGACGACGGTCTTCATCACGACCTCGCCGGGGTGCGAGGCCACGACCGTGCCGATTATCGCTGCCTCGCGGCCCCTGGCTGTTCCCCGGACGGCCTCCAGAACCCGGTCGGCAAGGCCATCGTCAACGGCGATCACGACCTTTCCCTCGTTGGTGATTGAGTAGGGGTCCACCCCCAGGATCTCGGAGGCGCTCCGCACGTCTTCCCTGACGGGAATGGCCTCCTCGTCGATCTCGATTCCCAGCCCTGACTTCTCCGCCATCTCGTTTAACGCGTTGGCCAGGCCGCCGCGGGTCGGGTCCTTCATCGCCGTTACGCCCCCGACATCGAGGGCGGAGCTGACTATTCCCCACACGGGGCCGACGTCGGATCCCGTTTTCAGCTGGAGGTCGAATCCCTCCCTCACCGACAGAATCGTTATCCCGTGGTCCCCGACGGTTCCCGATATGATAATCCTGTCTCCGTCCCCGAGACCGCTGTCCCTGATCGTGCTTCCGGCCCTGCACACCCCGATCCCGGCGGTCGTGATGATAAGCCCGTCGACGTCGCCCCTCTCCAGGACCTTCGTGTCGCCGGTTATAAGGTCCGCCCCAACCTCGTCGAGGACCCCATTCATTGAGCCGAGTATCCTTGAGAGGTCGGAGCCTGGAAACCCCTCCTCAATAACCAGCGACGAGCTCAGGGCGAGTGGCCTCACGCCCATGACGGATATGTCGTTAAGTGTTCCGGAGGCGGCCAGGGCCCCTATGTCCCCACCGGGAAAGAACAGGGGCTTAACCGTGTGGGCGTCCGTTGTCAGGACTACTTCCATGTCACCTACCACCACGGAGCCCGAGTCGTCCAGGTCGGCGAGGGTCACTCCACCCGTTCCCCGCCGGGTTATCTTCTTGAGCACGAGCTCGGATATCAGCGCCATCATCGCGGAGCCCCCGGAGCCCTGCTCGATCGTGATAGAATCCTTCATCTCGGTCACCTAGTAATCCCTCCGCCCGCCGTACTGGAACCATATCCTGCAGGTGCCCTCCGAGGAGACCATGCAGGGCCCGATCGGCCTGTCCGGGGTACACCCGGAGCCGAAGTGGGGGCAGTCCGTTGGCTGGGAAGAGCCCAGGAGCACCTCCGAGCACCTGCACCCGGCGGGCATTCCCTTGGACGCCCTCTCGCCGATGCCGTACCTCTCGACGGCGTCGAGATCCGAGAACTCCTCCCTGAGCCTGAGCCCGCTGGAGGGAAGTGTGCCTATTCCCCTCCACTCCTCGTCGCAGACCTCGAAGACCCTTTCCACCATGTCCATGGCGACCCTGTTCCCCTCGGGCCGGACCGCCCTGGTGTACTCGTTGTAGACGCGCGGATCCCGGTCGACGTGCTGCTTCACCAGGTCTATGAGGCTGACGATGACGTCCAGGGGCTCGAACCCGGAGACGGCAACGGGTATCCCGAAGTCCTCCACCAGGAAGCGGTAGGGCTCGGTCCCGATGATTGTGGAGACGTGGCCGGGGCATATCAGGCCGTCGATCTCGATCCGCCCGGATCTTAGAAGCGCGAGGAGGGCAGGGGGTATCAGCCGGTGTGAGGTGATGAACGACATGTTATCAGGGACGCCGGAGAGCACCACCGATGCCGTGGCCGGGACCGTGGTCTCGAACCCTATGGAGAAGAAGGTCGATTCCTCCACCGAGGCCTCTGCCAGCCTCACGGCATCGCTTGCGCTGTATACCACCTTGACCCTGGCCCCCCCGGCCCTGGCGTCCTTCAGTGACCCGCTGCCGCCGGGCACCGTGAACATGTCTCCGTACGTGTACATCCTCGCGTGATTCTGGGCGATCTCGATGGCCTGGTCGATGGCGGAGGTGCTCGTCACGCAAACCGGGCAGCCCGGCCCGGCCACGACCCCGATGTTCCGGGGCACGATGGAGCGCAAACCGTAGCGGGTTATGGTGTTCTCGTGCGTGCCGCAGACGTGGAGGAACCTCAGCTCCTCGCCGGGGTCTACCTTCCGGAGGAGATCGACCGCCCTCCCGACGGCCTCCCTGCTCTGCAGCTTGGACAGGTCCATCGGCACACCTATTCAAGGGCCGCCTCGATCTGCTTGAAGATGTCCAGGGTCACGAGGGCATCCTTCTCCTCGAGGACCTCGATGGCGAAGCCAGCATGTACGATGATGTAGTTGCCCACCTCGCAGTCGGGAAGGAGGGATACGTCGACCCTCCTCTTCGCTCCACCGAAGTCCACGAGGCCGTATCTGCCCTCCTTCTTCTCTAGCTTCCCTGGGACGGCGAGGCACAAGTTCTTTACCCGCTTCCCCGGTAGATCCGTCAATGAAAAATATTCCCAAGGAGGGACTGGAAGTGTCTGGGTCGGGCAGCCAGGAACCGACCGGGATATATTTTTGATACCCCCCGCATAGTGTAGACAAATGCAGCTCAGGCTCTCCCTGCAGGGAAGGGTGCAGGGAGTTGGATTCAGGCCGGCGGTATACAGGTACGCCGTCTCCCTCGGACTCTCCGGATATGTGAGGAACACCGGGGACGGAAATGTCGAGGTACTGGTGGAGGGGAGAAAGGGGGTTGTCGAGGAGTTCAGGGAGGGCCTTCCCGGAGCTCTGCCCCCCCTTGCCGAGGTGCTCTCCACGGATGCCGAGGTCGTAAAGGCGGGAAGGCAGAGGGGTTTCAAGATACTGCCCAGCCTGAGCCGGGGCGGAACCCCCTCGGACTCCTTCATACCCCAGGACGTCGCCACCTGTGATGCCTGCTACGGAGAGCTCTTCGACCCCGACGACCGGCGCCACGGCTACCCCTTCATCACGTGCACCGACTGCGGGCCCAGGTACACGATATCCCGGGGGCCGCCCTTCGATCGGGAGAACACCTCGATGGAGCCCTTCGGCATGTGCGAGGATTGCGCCTCCGAGTACTCCGACCCGTCCAACAGGCGCTACCACGCCCAGACCATAGCCTGCCCGGCCTGCGGCCCCAGGGTCTGGCTCACAGGCCCCGACGGGAAGACTGTGAGGTCAAAGAACCCGATCGCCAGAGCGGCGAGGCTCATAGATAGCGGCGATATCGTGGCCATAAAGGGAGTCGGCGGAACTCACATCGCCTGCCGGGTGACGGATGACGGGCCGATAAGGGACCTGAGGAGGGTACTGAGGAGGCCTTACCAGCCGTTTGCGCTGATGGCGAGGGATCTCAGGGAGGCGAGGAGCTTCGCCTCGGTGGGCGAGGAGGAGGCGGAGGCACTGACTTCCTGGAAGAGGCCTATCGTGGTCCTCGACAAGCTTGAGCCCTTTCCCCTCTCGGAGCTGCTTGCCCCCGACCTTGGAAACATCGGGGTCATGCTACCGTACACCCCCATGCATCACCTCCTGCTGTCCGAGACCGAGGAACCGGCCCTGGTCATGACCTCGGCGAACGTCCACGACGAGCCCATGATAATAGAGCCGGGGAGGCTCAGGGAGAGGCTGAAGAAGATACCGTACCTCCTCTGGCACGACAGGGAGATAACCAACAGGTGCGACGACAGCGTGGTGCGCTTCCACGGCGAGAACCCGGTCCTGATACGAAGGAGCAGGGGGTACGTGCCGCACCCCTTCGAGATTCCATGGGAGGGCGAGGGGGTCGTTCTGGGCGTGGGGCCGGAGCTTTCATCCACGGCCTGCATCGCCAAGGACGGCCTCGCCTACCTGACCCAGCACATCGGCAACACATCCAACTTCGACACCTTCAACTACCTGAAGGACGCGATCAGCTCTCTGATGAAGAACACCAGCACGATTCACTTGGATGCCGTCGCCCACGACCTCCACCCGGACTTCCTCTCCACGCGGCTGGCCGGCTCTCTGTCGGAGAGCTGGGACTGCCCGGCCTTCCCCGTGCAGCACCACTTCGCCCACATACACAGCCTCGCCGCGGAGCACGGGATCGACCCCGAGAGCCGGGTGATGGGGATAGCAGCGGACGGGGTCGGCTACGGCAACGAGAAGGAGACTTGGGGCGGGGAGGTGCTCGGCCTCGACGGCGGTATTCGCCTCGGTTCGCTGGAGCCACAGCCCCTGATAGGTGGAGACCTCGCGGCAGTCCACCCCGTCAGGATGGTGATCGGCATTCTGGGCAGGACTTACCACGAGGAGAGGATGCGGAGGCTGGTGAGGAGGTTCTGCTACGACGGGCTCGGGAAGGGGGAGAAGGAGCTGGACCTGATAATCCAGCAGTACGAGAAGGGGTTCAGGATATCCCTGTCGACGAGCACAGGGAGGATACTGGACGCCGTCTCCGCCCTCCTGGGAATCAGCTACGAGAGGACCTACGAGGGAGAGGGAGCCATGCGCCTGGAGGGAGTCGCGGCCAGGGGAGATCCCGGAGCTGTGGATCTACCGGTGGAGATAGACCAGAGGGAGGGGAGGTACGTCTTCGACACCACGAGGCTTATGGAGGGTGTCGTGGAGGCGCTGGAGAACAGGAGCTCCAGGGAGGACATAGCGGCCTCGGTCCAGGAGGCCGTGGGCAGGGGCCTGGCCCAGATGGCGAATCTCTGCGCGGGGGACTACGACCCGGACGTCGTGGGCTGCTCGGGGGGAGTCATGTACAACCGCCAGATAGTGGCAGCCATCGAGGAGAACCTCGAGCACGACCTCCTCAGGCACGTCCAGCTACCGCCGGGGGACGGGTGCATCAGCGTGGGACAGGTGGCCGTGGTACAGATGATGATGGCCTCCGGGAAATAACCGGCATCCGGTTCTCGTTGAAAAGAGATATATCGCGCGATTTCCTCAGCAACCTGGGGGAAACGCATGTCATTATGGATAGGGTGGACCGCCACCACGCCCCCGGAGCTCGCAATCGGAATCCTAATATTCATAATCCTCGGCCTGGTACTGGGTTACGCGATTCTCCGGGCTGAGAAGAAACCACCCGATTGATGGGCAAGGGAACCGCAATCAAAATTAACCCCTTCCTGCCTGGAGATTACACCTGCTGAGGAGAAGAAATGCATGTCAACTTACACCGAACCCGCCAGGGATATCCCGATCCTCGGGGAATACGACGTCATCGTCGTTGGAGGGGGTTCCGCCGGCTGCGCGGCTGCCCTGTCGGCATCGCGCCACGGTGCCAGGACCCTCCTCTTGGAGAGGTATGGTTACCTAGGTGGGGCAATGGTTTCACAGCTGGTGGCCACCATACTGAGCACCAACGGGGTGGACTTCCAGGGCGTCTGGCACGAGTTCATGAGGGAGATGAGAAGAAGGGGCGGAACCGGTGATCTTGTTCGACTCCATAGCGGCGATATCGGGGGAGCCGTCGACCCGGAGATCGCCAAGCACGTCTGGGATGCGATGCTGAGCCACGCGGGCGTCGATGTCCTCCACCATGCACAGGTCAGCGATGCGATTATCGAGAACGGGTGTGTAAAGGGTGTGATCGTCGAAACCATTGCCGGCAGATCCGCGATATTCGGAAGCCGTATCGTCGACTGCACGGGAGATGGCGCGGTTTGCGCGAGGGCGGGCGTGCCGTGGGAGCAGGGAGATGGCGGCCACAAATGGGCCATGGCCTCCACGACTATCTTCCGGATGGGGAATGCAAGGAAACCAGAGGGCTTCCCCAGTCCGGATCACCTCAAGCTACTGGAGGAGAATACGAAGAGTGCAATCGAGGGGAAGGAGTACTCGACCCCCATAATAACCTCCGGCCGGGCAAAGGGGTATGCAAGGAGGTGGAGGGGCTGGACTGCTCCACCTCACAGGGTGGAAACCACCCACGTGACCGGCAGGGTGCTCGAGGTCGACCCCCTGGACCCGTGGGACCTGACCCGGGCCGAGCGTGAGGGCAGGGAGCAGGCTTGGCAGGTCCAGGATTACTACCGCAGGTATGCCCCCGGGTATGATAGGGCCTACCTGTTGGACACCTCTGCCCACACCGGGATCCGTTCCTCGCGCCGTATTAAGGGGCTGGCCCGGGTCTGCCGCGAGGACGTGCTTGCCCTCCGGAAGTACCCCGATGGGATAGCTAGGTCCTCGTGGAGGGTAGACATCTGGCCGGCGGATATTTACACGGCTCTGCCAGATGCATACACGGACGACGAGTGGAAATCCAGGATAAAGGGGGGCGATTACTTCGACATCAGGTATGGATGCCTGGTAGCAGAAGGGATGGATAACCTGCTGGTTGCTGGGAGGTGTATATCGGCCGACCACTGGGCACAGTCGTCACTCCGGATCCAGCAGACCTGCCAGTCCACCGGCCAGGCGGCGGGAACGGCCGCAGCCCTGAGCCTCGAGGATGGTGTTACCCCCCGGGAGCTGGATGCCCAGAAGCTCGTGACCATGCTAGAAGAGGATAGAGCAGGCTTAGAACCTGCCTTCGAGATCCTGAGAGATCTGCCGATTGCACCACGTTGATGGGTTTATCAAACAATTAATCCGGGCCAAGGTCGTTCACACAGACGACCTCTGGGCACGATTTATACCCATGCAGAATAAGGAATAGAAGTGATGAGTTGGGAAGGGAGCGCGATATCGCAGCCGTAACCATCCTAAATGTGATATTTACGATCATCGAGATAGTTGGCGGGCTGTTGACCAACAGCTTGGCGATACTCGCCGATGCACTCCACGACTCGGGGGATAGCATTGCCCTCCTTTCTTCCTGGTATCTGGAACGCAGGGCGAAACGACCGCCTGATGCCGTTCGTACCTTTGGATACAAACGCCTCTCCCTTTTCGCTGCCCTTTTCTCTGCCCTCGTCCTGGTTGGGGGATCCATTTTCATCCTCATCGAGGCCGTGGGAAGGTTGCGGAATCCAGAGGGGGTTAACGCGGAGGGAATGATGGTCTTTGCGATTCTGGGAATCGTCTTCAACACCGTTGGATTCCTGCGATTGCACAGGGGCCATGCAATCAACGACAGGGTTCTTTCCTGGCATCTGCTCGAGGATGTCCTCGGATGGTTTGCGATCCTCGCCGGGGGAACCATCATCAGGCTGACGGGCAGTTCTACAATCGATCCAATTCTCACAATTGGCTTTACCTTCTTCGTCCTCTGGGGAGTAGGCAGGAACCTGCGAGAGGTGTTTAACGTGCTCCTCGAGGGTGTTCCCTCGCACATCAACGTTGGGAAGGTGAAGGAATCCCTGCTCGCAATCGACGGCGTTCTCGGCGTCCATGATGTACATATCTGGTCCATGGAGGGGGAGACGGACTTTTTCACGGGTCACATAATCGTGGAAGACGAGCTCCTTTTGAAGCCCGACCGGACTAGGAGAACCATCAAGGAGGTCCTCAGGAACCACCACATTGAGCACTCGACCACCGAGCTCGAGAGCAAGGAATTCTGTTCAGGCATTGAATGCGGCCTGAATATCACGGAAAAACGATAATCCCTTCTCGTTTCCCCGTTTCACGATAGCCGGGATAAGCATAGGCGATCGATATATTAACCCCTATTCAAATCATATTGCGGAGGCTTTGGTTGTGACTGACACCAGGAGGAGTTACGAAATGCGCCACCGAGGCGCCCTATTCTAGGATCCTGGTTACCGCAGCCCTTCCCTACGTGTACGCCCCCCGTCACATCGGACACCTCTCGGGAGTGTACCTGCCCGCTGATATCTATACGAGATACTGCAGGCTCAGGGGAAGGGACGTTCTCTTCGTGTGCGGAACCGACGAGAACGCGGCGACCACGATCATCGAGGCCAGGCGGAGGTCGGTGACCCCGCAGGACCTGAGCGACGGGGGATACGCCTTCCAGCGGGAGGTCTTCGAAAGGCTCGGAGTATCCTTCGACATTTACTCCAGGACCTCGAGGGAGGTCCACCACAGGACCGTGTGGGAGTTCTACGGGAAGCTCGAGAGGGAGGGCCTGATCTACAGGTCGGAGGTTGTGCAACCATACTGCGAAAAGTGCCGGCAGCCGCTTCCCGACCGCTTCGTGAAGGGGAGGTGTCCGCGGTGCGGCGCCGAGGACCAGTACGGCGAGAGCTGCGAGGCATGCGCCCACTGGTTCGATGCATCAGAGCTGATCGACCCGAGGTGCACGCTGTGCGGGGAGACCCCGACCATGAGGAAGGTGGAACATGCGTTCCTCCGGCTCTCCAGCCTGGAGGAGAAAATCCTCGAGTACGTCCAGGGCCCCGGTCGATGCTGGAGGAGGAGAACCCTCAACAGAACCCTGTCGTGGTTGAGGGAGGTCGGGCTCATCGACAAGGACATCACCAGGGACTACGACTGGGGCCCGGGAGCGCCCTTCCTTGACGAGGGACAGGTCATCTACAACTGGTCGGAGAACCTGATCGGGTACATATCCGCCACGAGGGACTGGGCGGGGGACGATGAAGAGAGGTGGAGGCCCTACTGGCAGGGGGACAGCATGATAGTGAACTTCCTCGGCAAGGATAACCTGTTCTTCCACACGGTGCTGTTTCCCGCGCTCCTGATCGGAAACGGGGACTACGCCCTTCCCTCACAGGTGGTCGTGAACGAGTTCGTCAACATGCCGGAGGGGAAGATGTCGACCAGCAGGGAAAACGCTATCTGGCTCCACGACCTGCTGGAGAGGCTCGAGCCCGAGATCATCAGGTACTACGCTGCGGCGATCGCGCCGGAGAACAGGGACACCGTGTTCTCCTGGGAGGACCTGGTCAACCGCGTCAACACCGACCTCGCCGACACCCTCGGAAACCTCGTCAACCGGGTCCTGGTCCTCGCAGGGAAGATCCCATGTGACATAGGGGGAGAGATACAACTCGACGGGGAACACTCTTCCCTTCTGGAAGGGGCACAGGACACCATCGATTCGGTGGTCGGGTCGATCGACGGGCTCGAGGTGAAGAGGGGGCTAGAGGCCATACTTGAGCAGGCCCGGGAGGGTAACCGGTTCCTCAACGAGAAAAGACCCTGGGAGAGAGGTCCAGGTGGGCGCGAGACGGTCTGGGTCCTGCTCAAGCTGCTGGGAATCCTATCGGTCCTGCTATCCCCCTACCTCCCGGAAACGGCGGAGGTCATCTGGTCCAGCCTGGGGCACGAGGGCAAGATATCGCAGAGGGGATGGGATGAGTGTCTGGGCGAGGATCCACGAGAGCCCCGCGTGGGGCGACTGATCCTCTTCGAGAAACTCGCCCTCGAGGATGTTGCACCCGGGGAACGGTGACAGATTTAAGGTGTTTCAGGTCCAACCGGAACCGTGCCGATCGTTAGCTTCAGCATCAGCGATTCCCTCCTCAAGGAGATGGAGCTCATGGCCGACGTCATGGGCTATACATCCAGGAGCGAGGTCATACGGGACGCCCTCAGGAGCCACATCTCGGAGCAGAGGATGTACCGCAGGGCCAAGGATGAGGTATTCAACGCGGTGATGTTCACGTACAAGGACGAGGAATCCGAGAGGAACAAGGTGGCCAGGGTACGGTCACAGTTCTCCAAGCTCATCGAGGGGGAGATATCCTTCAGCATCAGCAAGGACAGGAGGCTCACCGTCTTCCTGGCGATGGGGAAGAGCGACGAGCTCAGGATGCTCACATCGAGGATCAGGGGAATAAGGGGCATCGAGCAGACCAGGTACATAATGACGGAGAAGTAGGAGACCCGCCTTGGACGAGGACCTAGACCGCAGGACGATCGTTAGGAGGAGCTTCAGGCATCTTGGGGTCAGGTACCTCTTCCAGTGGAACCTGCAGCACCACAGGGAGTTCGAGGAGCCCCACAGCAGGGACCTCTGGCACGCCCTCAGCGAGGTCGCGAGGGGCAGGATTCCCCTCAACGTGTTCGAGAACGAGAACTACGACAGGGCGTCCAAGCTCAGGGCGCCGAGTAGGTCCTCAGATGACTGGTTCGTCTCCGACCTGGTCGACAGGGACCTTCTGGACACCGGGGCATCTGAGAACTCCTTTTCATCGATCTGCGAGTCGATCGCATCCATGAGGAAGGTCAGGGACAGACACCTCCAGGTCCAGGAGTACCTCCTGATGAACGACCCGGGAATGGTCGCCATGGAGGTCCCGGTATGGTCCGGCTTCCTGAGGCTGACGGGGCACATCGACCTGGTGCGCATAAACCGGGGCTGCATCGAGGTGATCGACTACAAGCCCGAGGGGAGGTTCCTCAGGTCCATGCCCCAGGTGGCGGTCTACACCTACCTCCTGGACTCCTGCTACAGCAGCCTCAAGCTCGAGGACATGAAGTGCGTCTCCTTCAACGAGAAGGAGGCCTGGGTATACTCACCCGTCGTCCTCAGGGACCTGGCCGAGAGGCTGGACGACGGGATGGTGGTCGGGCAGATACTGAAGCGCTTCGACATGATAAGAGGGCGATGACACGAGGGGCACTGCGAAGGCAAAGGTCTGGCTGGAAAAGGACGGGGAGCCAATTATAGGCAGGGGCCGGGCGCGCCTCCTGCAGGAGATCGATGAGACGGGATCGATCCGGGGGGCTGCGGAGAGGATGGGCCTATCCTACAGGCACGCGTGGGGGATGATAGGTAAGATGGGAAGGGCCTCGGGGAAGCCAGTGGTGATCTCCAGGAGGGGGGGCAAAGACGGCGGCCTGACCAGGCTGAGCCAGCACGGACGGGAGCTCCTGGAGGCCTACTTTTCCGCGGAGTCTGGGAAGGTGGCGGAGGGGTTCTCCCGACCGGGGAGGGAGATCCGGTGCAGGGTGGTCTCGGTGGACCCGTCGAGCGACACGGTGGTGCTGATTTCCGGCAAAGGTGAGGGGGAGGTCACGGTCACCATACAGGGGAGCGACCTCGCCAGGAGGGCCTCGGTGGGTGACGAGATGCTGCTGCTGGGGCGATTGTAGCGATGGAAAGACGTTATAGTTCGCAGGGAAAGCTGTAAACATGGGTGGTGCCGTGGGGGTGGCACGGATCGGGACTTTCTCGGTCGGGGAATCTGGGTAAAAGGTGTTAAGTCTCAGTGATCTGGGGGTGAAATTAGGTTTTTAAGCTAATTACGTTCCTAGTGTATTAGAGCGCGTTTCCCGGATCATTGGTTCTTGAGCCCGGATTGGGGGGTCGGGGATTGTTTGGTGTGGTGATGTGTTCTTGGTGTTTGGAGGATTGAGTGTTTGGGTTGGCTTGGTACATGGGCAAACAGGGTCAAGATTTTGGTTAATCATAATGACATTGATGCGAACTTGTCTTATTTTCCTGTTTTGATCAATATTAGTGGATCTTCAGGGATCAATGACGATGATTTGACTGCTATCTTCGATGAGCTTGGTGCTAATAGGAAGAAGATTGCGATAACTACCAGTGACGGTACGACCCAGTGTTATGTTGAGATAGAGAAATGGGATAACTTAAATGAAGAGGCGTGGCTGTGGGTTAATGTTCCGAGTATCTCCAGTGATTCAGATTCTGTCCTTTATCTTTATTATGATTCTAATCAAAGTGATAACACATCATATGTTGGTGACACGGGCTCTGCTCAGGCCCAGGGTGTATGGGACAGTAATTTTAAGCTTGTCTGTCATATGAGGGATGCCACCACCTCGACTGTGAAGGATAGCACTTCGAATAATGCTGATGGTGATAAGAAAGGTTCCGGTGAACCTTCGGTAACCTCTGATGGGATGATTGCGGATGCCCAGTCCTTTGATGGGTCTGATGATGACATTGAGATCGCTTCAGGTAAAGTGTCAACAACGGGCAAGCTCTGACGGTGGAGTGCTGGGCCTATCCTTCTGGTGATCCTATCGATTTTCCCCATGCAATTGGTGGAAGTGGCTCTGGCAATAGAAAGTGGCAGATCTGGTTTAGGAAATATAATGATGATGATTGTTATCAGGGTAGACTGGTAGTAAATGGCACGGAGGAGGATGTGGGCGCCGTTGATGAGCTTCCTGGCGCTGGGTCTGGTGACTGGACATACATAGTGTTGAGGTACGATGGTTCAGAGGTTATACTTTTCGCGAATATGACTGGTGGAACTGCTAATTCTGCCTCGGGAAACATCGATGCTATAGATTCGTTTCTTATCGGAAATATCTCGGTGTTGACACCGAGAGAGTGGAAAGGTAAAATCGACGAGGTTCGAGTTTCCCATACTGCAAGGAGTGATGCATGGCTTAAGGCAACCTACGAAACTGGAAGAGATAACTTACTGAAATTCGGAGGGGCTCAAGTTGGTCATACACGAACGAAAATCGCAGACCCGAGTGGAAACAGTGGTACCTACACCACTATCCAGAGCGCAGTAGATGCACTACCTAATGATGGCGGGGTGGTTTACGTTGAACGAGGAGAATACACCATCACTAGCCCCATCAGCATACCTGATAATGTATCCATTATCGGCAGAGGAAACGCAAAAGTCAAGATCGACGATAACTCAAATATATGTGCAATCAAGAACAGCGACTACACCAATGGGAATAAAGGGATTACGATTCTCGGACTCCACATTACAGCCAGAGAGGGAGGTCAACAAAACTACCATGTAATAGACCTTCGAAGGGTTGATAATGTTGTTCTCCGCGATTTATCAATAAACGGAGACCCCGGGGAAACCCCTACGATAGCAACTGGAAAAGCCGGGATAGGACTAGGGATAGACTCGGAAGGGAACACGATCTCTAATTGCACCATAGAGAATTGTGGATTCGGCATCTTCCTCTACATAACTGGGACAGGTCCCAGCAAGAACACTGTCGAAGGTTGCTTTATTCACAACATCCATACAGGAATATACCTAAGTCACAGCAACTACAATGTTGTTAGAGGAAACCGCTGCCACGATATGCAGGGTACAGTAAACGGACATGACGGAATTCTTTGCGAGGACTCGGCCTTGAATATTTTTCAGGGAAATGAGTGCAACGATGGGGAAGAACATGGGATCTACATCTCCACAAGTACAGGCCAATCTTGGGGGAACACCGTTATCGGCAACGTTTGTCGGTCGAACAACAATATCGGGATTCATCTCAATGGGGCAGTGAATGTAAATGTCCACAAGAACACACTGGTGGGCAATACATGCACAGATAACCAAGACGGGATAGTGCTCGATGAATACGCAAGATATAACACTGTCACAGGCAATATATGCTCGGACAATGGTCGGGATGGTGTGTGGGATAAGGGGGCAGAGGCTGAGGGGAATATTATTCTGGGGAATATCTGTCTTAATAACTCTAGGTACCAAATACACAAAAGATATGGATCGGATGCGATTATCGAACACAATCGGGGAGACATCGAAGAGGATGAACCTGAACCATAGGTGAATTCATGCTAGGAAACGCCAAGACTGGTCTACACGTCGGTAAGAAGGAAGTGGAGAAGCGACAACTTGAAGAATCGTAAGACTACCGCAACAGCGGGTATAATTTTTGGAGCCATCATACTGAGCATCCTCCTCATCGGGTTTAAACCGAACGCTTGGAAACCAGGTTCCAACGACATACGTATCATAAACACGACTGGATATCCGTATACTGTAACTGTGCAACTCTTCGGGTATTTCGAGGACGAAACACCTCCTTGGTCGTGGCTCTGGTTACATGAATTTTGGCTTGAGAACAGATATATCGATGCCCTAGACATCCATCTTGACCTTCAGGTTTCTGATCTAAATGGGGGGTTTAGTACCTTGACAGCTATCGATGTTACAGTTCCCAGTAAGGATAAGAAGAAGGTTGTCATTCGCGGTGGATTCAATACAGCTTCAAAGGATATATTGCTCCAGAGAGCCTATCGAATTATGGCTAGAACTCAAATCGAACACGCACAGGGCAACGAGATTAAGACCCACATCTTCGAATGGGAACTTGCCACAGGCTTAATCAACCAAACCACCAAGACAATAATCCCGGACAAAGTACCCAACGAACCCTAGACCCGACATATGAAGCAGACCAATTGCTTTCTATCACCCAGAGAGCTTCCGGACAGGTCGATATTAAGTCGAGTTTCACTTCGCACATATTATATTACCCGGTTGACGAAACGAATAATGCTATCGGTGAGGTACGCATCAGAATACCTAAAGACTACAATGCTTTCTCAGTAGGCCGCCTGATGAGCACCGAGCAAGAAAAGGAAGAAGTTGTCTTCACATGGGCAAACAACATATCCATGCCGAGAGATCTACCTTTCGGCTTCGCTATCGCTAAGTATAAGGTTATCTCTGAGACATCAGAGCTTGGAACGCCTGTCCATATTTATTACTTCAATGATGAGGAAGAACAAACCGGGGATAGGCTTGAGGTGGCTAGAGATGCTGTTGATTTCTGCGAAGAGCTATTTGGTGTGTGTCCTTTTGAGAAGGTCGCTATTGCCCACATCTCCCCCAATACCACCATGCCTGCATTCTGGGGTGTCAGTCTGCCAACCCTTATCCTTCTTTCAGACGTGTTTTTGAAACTGAGATTTCTCTTGATTTCGATAATGACCCAGTGGGAAGCTCGATGGGAGGACCTCTGGTCATAGTTGATGAGATCTTACTCTACCAAACCCACCAGAAAAACTGAGACGAACCAAAATGATAAAAACAAGAACCCCAAAAACCACCCCCGAAATAATTATGGGATAACACAGTGTTGTGGATACTTAGATGAGATATAATAGGCTTTTAGGCATAGCTTTATTGCTAGTTTTCATCTTGATGTCAGTCTGGTACCTAGCCATGTCTTGGAAACCAGGTCCCAACGATCTTGTTCTCCTAAATAGTTCTGGGTTCTCTTTCGTAATTAACCTGAGGCTCATCGCGTATGATCAGCGTTACCCTAGTAACCCAACACCCTATGAATGGATTTGGGAGACTGAGTTCTGGTTGGAAAACAGATATGAAAAGGAATTGGAACTGCACGTAGTACTTGAGATTGATGGTAATAGCACAGCTTCGGACATGGAGAAGGAAATCGCTATACCAAGCGGAGAGAGAGAAAAGGTCGAACTCCGCAGTCATTTTGTTACCGGATCACGGTCATCGATTCCCCAAGGAGTGTATCGCATCTTTGCGAGTGCAGAGATAGACCGAAAGCAGGGCGTTAGAGTTGAGAGCTATAAGTTCGAGTGGGACCTCGCAACTGGCTCTGTAAACCACACTACTAGAACCATTATCCCAGACAATGTACCAGGAGAGAGTCAAAAAATCTAAAATCTGGAGAGACCACAACGCGTTTGGGTTTGATAACCATTGTTGATTCTTTCAGTACTTACCTCTATAAACCAGATGCTATTAAATTGTCGAGATTTTAGGGAAGACAGAAAGTGAGGCCAGGACCTTGGCTGATTTGCTGCGCAGCACCACAGACGCAAGGATCGCTTTCAATAAGGCATCCAAGGTTGCCCGTGTCATGAGCTTGTCATCAGCTCGGTTGTGCAAAGTAATACTTACTCGGATAAATCAGTCGATATTGTCTGGGAAACCAAATACATGAGATCTGTTCGGCCCAAGGTCATATTGCCTTGCAGGGATGGTGACTATATCTTGATGGGGGGTCGTTGGTATTTTTCAGGGTCATCAACCATCTATGATTATCTGTACGTGTTGAAAGTGGTGGAGGATGGATCTAAAAAGATTGAGAAGACGTACGGTTCCTCTGGTAATGACCGGGTAATAGCGGTGGGTATAGTTGAGACTGATGATGGTAACTTCTTGATAGCGGGAAATGTTCGTTCGCTCTACACAGGGCAGTGGAGCCTGTATCTTGCCGAAATCGATCTGGATGGAGACATACTGTGGGAAGCAAAACATGGTTTCGATGGTCAGATGGTCAGGATATTGCTAAATGCGCCCCAAGCCAAGTACCGAATAGCTGGAACCAGCAGACTCGAATATAAAAACCAATATTACACGATAACTTGGAGCCTTGGCGATGGTAACCTTAACAGCATCACTTCCCGAATAAATTAAAGCCTTAAACCCTCAGACTCAATTACTAATCTTGGAGAAATCCGATTTTTAGGTAATCTCAATACAAAGTATCCGTCAAAGAGGATACCCACCCACTTCCATGCTAGGCAATGGGAAACCATCGAGAAGTGAGGGAGTATCTAGACCATGCAGTCTTGGATAAGACAGTCGCTGTCAAGAAGGAGGGGGGAGCAGACGGCTTCGGGGACCAAATGATATTTGAATGCACGTGGCATTACCCAGAAGGGGAAAAATGAGTTCACATAATAAAGCCCTGTTCATATGCATGCTGATATTCGCGGGACTGGCAGTCCCGGCCCTCTCCGACAGGGGCATGGTGCCCCTCGCCGACGTCTCGGTCTACGGCCCGGGTCAGAAGGCAATCATCGCCTGGAACGGCGAGGAGGAGGTCCTGATACTCTCAACGGACGTCCGCGCGGACGAGAGAACCTCGATACTGGAGGTCCTCCCGCTTCCATCCAACCCGGACCTCATCGAGAAGACCAACCTCTCCCCCTTCACCGCGGTCCAGGACCTGATCGGCGAGAGGAGCTCCTCATCGAGGTCCCTGGACGGGGGGAAGGGATCCGGCATCGAGGTGATCTTCCACGACAGGATCGGGGCCCACGACATAACGGTGATCAAGGTGGATGACTCAGATGCCTTCGAGGAGTGGGCCAACCTCTTCCTGGAGGAGAGGAGGGTCGACGGGGAGCTCGATTCCAGCAAGCTGGCCTTCTTCATCGATGCCTACATCGACAGGGGGATGCCCTACTTCGTCCTGGACGTCATCGAGGTTCCGACGGAGACGAGGAGCGTCGACCCGATAATATACAGGTTCAAAACCGACAGGCTCTACTTCCCGCTGTCCATATCCACGCTGGCCTCGGGGGACTCCGAGCTGGCGATCTTCACGATCAGCCGGGGACCGGTCCTGGAGGAGGACGTTCCACATCCCCTGGAGGTCGGCAGGTACGAGGGCACCCTCAGCCGGCCCGTCAGGTTCCGGGTTCTGGAGGAGGACCTGGAGGAGATCGATTCCCGGATCTGGGAGCTTTTCAAATCCGACGCCTGGCTCACGGCCATAAGGTACTCGGGGCCGCTGAAGGAGCTCTCCGGGGACCTGTCGATAGGGGAGATAAGGATACCGCTGGGAGACCAGCTCGTGTCAAGTACCATCTTCTGGCTGGGGGTGGGCGTCGCCCTGGGAATAGTCTTCGGAGTGTTGCTGGGCCACACAAGCATGGGGGCCCTGAGGATGGATTTCTGGCGGCTGGTTGCCATAATCGACTTCATAGGGGTCCTGCTGCTGATGACCCTCGCCTCGGTCATGGCCTACACGTGGGCCACATACGTCTTCTGGCTCCTGTTGCCCGTCGCCATAGCCTGCCTGTACTTCTCGATAAGGACGGGCGGGAGGAGCATACTCCTGATATACCTGGCGATTCCCTTCCTGATCGTCGCCCTGGTGCTGTCCATAATAATCTCCCGGACCATGGAGTCGGCCCTGGCGCTAATAGCCCTCACCGGTTTCATTCTGGCGGCGGCCTTCCCGCCAGCGGGCAGGAGGGAGCTTACCAACGCCCTGAGGAGAAGCTCGAGGTGGGTCGTCGCCTCGACCAGGAAAAGACGGCTGTGAGCAATCGGTCCTAGAGCAGGGCCCCGGCGTTTTCCCTGAGTATCCTATCCCGGGATCTGCTGGAGATGCTCGCCCCGTTAATCTGGAGCAGGGAGCTCTGGTAGTAGTGGAGGGGAACATTGCTGCCGAAGACCATCCGGTGATCGCCGTGGTCATCGACCATCCTCTCGATGAAGCCCACGGGCATGGACCAGGTGCAGCCAACCAGGACGTTATCCCCGCAGTTCTGGAGTATTCTCTCCATCTCGGCAGATTTCGCATTATTAACCACCACGGGGAGGTCTGGGAAGGGCTCGAGGGCCGAGATGAGCTCGTCCGGGCGGATGGGCCGGGTTCTCAGGATCGGGTGCCTGAGCCGCTCGTCCCTCATCCTCATGGATATGAACAGTACCTTGCCCCCCGATTCAAGCATTGCCATTAACCGGTTCAGCGCACGGTTCCTGACGGAGTAGAGGTGGTGGGCAGGGGTCACCCTGACCATTTTCACGTTTCCTGATTCCTCCACTGGGGCCAGGGGGTTGACGACCGGTATGGGAATCAGGCTGCTGCGGAAATTGGCTATTTCACGCTTGAGTTTTGAGTTGGCCGTGATCCTGTCCTTGTGGAAGATCGCTTCCAGGGGGGAGACCAGGCAGGTTACCACACCGTTATCTAAGGCGAGTTGTCCAAGTTCCCGGGGAGAACCTATGGCCAGCCTCCTGGTTGGCCAGCTTCCAAGGTAGCAGTTCGTATCGATGATTCCCGGGGCTGGCGGGGCCAAGCTAGCCACTCCCCCCTATCATATCGAGTAACCACAGAACCACGGGGGACATTTCCATGAAATGCTTGCAGGAGATGTTAACGGCGTCGGGCCCGAGCAGCATTCCCGAGTCCACCCCCTCCAACTTGGCATAGAGCCCCGAGTGGCGGAGGAGCCTGGCCCTGGGGTGATCCGGGTCGAAACCTCTGGGAACGCGCTTGTAGGTCTCACCGCCGACCTGGTATCCCTTCTCCTCGACCTGGTCGATAATGGACTCGAGATTTTTCCCCCGCGAATCCCGGTCGATATCCTTCCTGTAGGCGCTGAGGGTCGACCGGTCGAACCCGTACTGCCCGGCGTAGAAGCCCCCGGTTCTCGGGCCGAATCCCATGTAGAATCCCGCTCCGTTTGTCCTGTGCCCATCCTCGTGCCAGAAGACCATCCTCATGCTCGTGTGGTAAGGCGTCTTGTCCCTGCTGAAGCGGACGTCCCTGTAAATCCTCATGAGGGATCCCCGTCCGCCGGGACTGGTGTCGTACACGATGCCATCAATTTCGGAGGCCAGCAACTCTCCGAGGGAGGCTATGAATTCCTGGGCAGGCGAGACTACGAACTGGTCGTATTCCTCCCTGTGGTCCTTGAACCATTTGCGGTTGTTGTTCAACTCGAGGTTGGCGAGGAACTCCAGGCACTCCTCGGGAAACCCGCTGAACTGTTCCTCCTGGCCCATGGGGCGGATCTGAACCGGATGGGTATTAAATTTCCTCTTCGGTATAGACATTGGTAATTCATGTCAGACTGGGCACCGTCTGGCATCACGTTTCCGGCCTCTGTCCGATCGGAATCCCTGAAAAAAACTTTCAAGAGCCCCCCGAAACCAGGTTCGAAGACCAGGAACAGCAGGATGGTTGAGGCGAGATACCGTGAATAAACAGCGAAACCCGGAGAGCAAGGCAGATGTCCAACTTGATATATCAGGCACCCGCAAGGGAAAAGACATTCGCGTCAAGGCCAGTATACGCAACCAGTTCGCGATACAGGGCATTTGGCTTCGGGGCACCCTGCATTGCCACCTCGGGGAACGCCGTCGACCGGAGTGGACTGCCGGTGCACCGGAGCACTACCGCAGGCTCGGCTACGACTTCCTCGCGGGCATGGACCATGATGAAATAGTCAACCTGGACCCGCCACCCGGGATGGTGATCGTACCAGGAGCTGAAATATCAGGCCCCGGCCACGTCCTTGCATATGGCCTGGATGAGCCCCTGAAGCCAGATCCCGAGGGTGACCGTACCGAAAGGACGGCCTCCACGATCCGGAGGATAAAGGAAGGAGGGGGAATAGCCGTGCTCGCACACCCCATGAAGTCGGGATACACGTGGGAGCAGTTGAATAAGCTCTGCGATGCCGGGCTTGATGGCCTGGAGATCCTGAACTCCAACGTCAGGGGGAAGGGGGCGGACGTGGGAAGGTCCGACCAGATCTGGCACATGCTGCTTCGCGCGGGGAGATCCCTGGTCGCCCTGGGAAACGATGATGCCCACGGGCCCCACGAGGAGCTACCCGAGGATGGGTCAGGCGGTTTGTCCCGTGCGGGATGGACGGGCATTCTCGCACGGGAGTTCTCGGTGCCGGGAATTCTGGAGGCGATAAGGGAGGGCCGCATTTACGCATCGGAGGGCCCCCGGGTTGGGGGCATCGAGTTCAGGGATGATGGCAGGCTCATCGTGTCCTCCTCCCCCTGCGTCGCCTGCCATTTCAGGTCCGCGGGCGGTGGAAGGGGGGGAAGCAGCGTATACCCCGGAAGGGATCAGGGGACGAGTGAGAAGTTCGTCTTCGACTTCGGTGTGACGGGCTACAGGGTTCAGGACCGCCTGGTGATAATCCTGGAGGATGCCTCCGGGAGAAGGGCGTGGGTGAGCCCGATCAGCCTGAAGCTGGAGATTAATGGCTTGTGATTGGGGAACCGGGTTTTGAGCTGGTGGGATCATTTCCGGTAGCAGATGTATATGTCCGCCTCGATCATCACTCCATCCTCGTAGTAGTGGTGGACGAAGTACAGGTTGCCCTCGTCGTCGAGGGTTGGCTCACCGGCGAAGGTCGAGAGAATCAGCTCCGGCTCTCCCCAGCCGTCGCCCTCTCGCCTGCAGCGGAATATCCCGGGCGTCCCCTGGTACCACCTGTTGAACCAGAGCTCCTCGCCATCGCATGATATGAAGGGCATTCCCTCCCAGACCTCGGTGTTGACGGCATCCACGTTCTCCGGCTCCTGCCACTCGCCGTCCACCTTCCTGGTGACCCAGATGTCTGTCCCACCTCTCCCGCCCGGCCGCTCCGAGTGGTAGTAGAGCTCCTCGCCGTCGCAGGTTATGTGAAGCTCCCCCACCATGTAGTCGATGTTGAGCTTCTTCCCGGCGCTCTTCACGCTGGTCCACCTGCCGTTCTTGAACTCGGCGGTGTAGATGTCGATCTCCCTCATGTTGCCCTCCCTGACGGAGCAGAACCACATCTCGTTCCCCTGGACGAAGTGGCAGCCGTCCAGGGAGAGGTCGTCGCACAGCACGACCCTCTCGGGCTCAGTCCAGCCGGTGCCGTTCCTGTGGCAGTGGTATATCCCGGTCACGCCGTCCAGGATCTGCCCCTCCGGGGGGACGCTGACGTCGGGGACGAAGACGAAGTAGAAGTCCTGGCCGTCGGGTGTTATGAAGGGCGAATCCTCGGCACCGGCCGTGTTTACGGGGCCGGGCATGGGGACGGGTTCCTCCCACTCGTCGAAGTGCAGCTCCGGTGGATGATCATCCATCCCGGGGGTCATCTTGGTGGCGTTCGACGGGATCCTGCTCTGCCTTGTCGGAAGTTCACCGGGGCCATCCCCCTCATCAATGCAGCCGCTGGAGAGGACCAGGACTGCGAGAAGGGCCATGCATGCCACGTGCTTCATCTCTGCTGTTTGTGCAGTAATCAGCTTCATGTCATGACCATGTCAGGGGCAGTCGGCCGTTCTCGTATATCGTCGAGGTAAGGGTCTCCATCCCCTTGGTGAAGTGGTCAGGGTGGATGTCCTCGGTCATTCCCACGATGTACCCCGAGCCGTCGCCCATTTCCTTCATCAGCTCGACCGTGAAGCCTCTTATCTTCTCCCTCTCATCGAGGAAGATGACCTGCGGAAAATTCAACCAGAGGACCTTCCCCGGCCAGGCCGCCTTGGCCTCGGAGATTGGGAGGTTCCCGGTGGGCGGAGGGGTGAAGGCCTCGATGGCGTCGAGCCTGCTGCTTCCGATGAGGTCCTTGAGGGTCCTGAGCCTGCCGTCCATGTGGGAGGACACCCTCTTGCCCCCCCGCTGTAGCATGCCGGCGTACCTGTCGAGGTAGGGCAGGCAGTATTTCTCGAAGATGTGGACCGGCATGAGGACCTCGTCCACGTTCTCCCCGATCCTGACTATCCTTGCCGGTGACTCGGCGACGATTTCGTACAGCTCGGTGAAGCTCCTGTCGACCGTGGCGATGGCCTCCTCGAGCTCCTCCAGGTGCCTCTTCAGCATTACCGAGAAGGTCCTGTAGCCGAGGTAGTTCACTATCAGGTGCATCAGGGGGGTGTAGCTTACCCCCACGGTTACCACCCCATCCCCCCCGAGCTCGGAGCACAGCCTGTGGTAGGTGTCGTATTCGGGCTGGTAGGAGGCGTCCTCCACGATGTACTCCAGAACCTCGAGGTCCTCGACGCCCTTGACGGGGTGCTCGATCATCCAGCTGCCGCCGGGGTTCTGGAAGGTTAGGTTAATCCTCCTCCTCTGCCTGAGGGTGCCGGCCGGGGTGACGATATCTGTTACCTCCTGGTCACCCTCGGTGCGGGATTCCCGCCGCACGTTGGGTGATTCCGAGCGGTGGAGGGAGCAGCGGACGTCGAGGCCGAGCTCCATATTCCTGAGCATTCTCTCGAAGCTGCCCCGGGGTAGGAAGTTCGAGTAGGTCAGCTGGGGTAACCTGTCTGGCATGTTGCCCTCAAAGACCGCCTCGACCCTCTCGCCCACGTCCATCTAGAAGCCCCGCGAGTGTCTCTTCAGGAGTCCTGCCATGTTTCCACCGAGTATCAGGCGCTTTTCCCCCTCCCCTATACGGGCGGATATCACCTTGCCGATGTTGGGGAGGTAGCCCGCCCCGGGCGCGTCGGAGCCGTAGACGACCCTCCGTGCACCCAGGACCTCGGCGCCCATCTCCACCATCCCGGACTCGTTAATGGAGCCGCAGGTGTCGACCAGTACGTTCGGCACGCCGGCGACCTCCCGTATGCCGCTCTCCCAGTCCCCGCCCATGTGGGCCATGATGAAGTCGACCTCCGGGAATGACGATGCCAGCTGGCCCACCTGGTAGGGCAGCGTCTGGTACCCCTTGGCAAGCCTGTGGCCCCGCCTCCAGGAGTGGACGAGCATGATGAAGCCATCCCGGGCCGCCCTCTCGGCGATGGGGTGGACACTGGCGTCGTTTGCCCGGCACGCGATCCAGAGCTTTACACCGATCATGGAAGGGTGGTCAAGGTAGCGGTCCAGCTGGGCCTGGGCCAGCTCGGGTAGCCTCGGGTCCAGGTAGACGTAGCCGAGTACCTCGGGGTTCTGGGTGGCGGCGTCAAACACGATGGAGTTCCCGTCGCCCGGGCAGGCAGCCTCCTCCCAGTCCCAGTTCATTAGCGACGAGACGCAGACCCCGCGGAGACCGAGCCTTCGGGCCTCGTCAACGACCACGGGAACGTCCCTCCCTGACCAGAAGTGGGCGTGGCAGTCGATGATCCCGTGGCTGCTCTCGACATATGGAGCCAGGGCGTCAAGCATGTCATTTCCCCTGCTCTATGATGCCGGTGAGAGCGGATAGGGCCCTACCCAGGTTTCCCCGGGGGTCACCCCTCCCCGCGATCTCCAGTGTCATGGGCCCCGGGAAGGAGATCCGCTTCAGGCTGGTAATGACCCCATCCCAGCCGATAATGCCGTCCCCCGGGGGCAGGTGGTCGTCGTGCTCCCCGAAGTTGTCAGAGATGTGGGTTCGGTGGATGGTTCCGCCGCAAATCTCGATCTCGTCGGGCAGTCCGCCCATTATGTTGGCGTGGCTGGTATCGAGACAGATTCCCGGCGACGCGCCCTCGATCGACCGGATGAGGTGTAGGACCTTGGGGAGGGAGCAGCAGAAGACAAGGTGCTCCTCGTCGGTAAACAGATTCTCGACGCATACCGAGACCCCCAGGTCCTCGCCCTCCCGGCAAAGGGCCTCCAGGCTCTCCACCGCGCCCCTGTACCTCGCCGGCTCCTCCCCTGGACCCATGAGGTAGCCCGGGTGGACTATCATGGCCGCCGCCGATAGCTCGGAGGCAGAGCGGAGGCAGCTGGTCATGGTCTTAAGGGCCCTCTCCCGCTGGGAGTCGTCGGGGATGGATATGTCGAGGTCACCGCCACCGAACGGGGCGTGCAGGGAATCAGCCCTCATTCCATTTTCTGACAGGGCCCCGGCCAGCTCGCGGACCGACTCGGGGTCCAGCGGGTCGAAGTGGGACCTGGTATCGCCCCAGACCTCCACCGAATCGAAGCCCAGCTCCCTCATTGCCGGCAGGGCTTCAACCGCGGTCACCTGCTCGAAGGCCCAGGTCGAGGCGTTGATCTCATTGAACATCCGTCAGGCCTAGGGTCTTCCATTGATACCTCTTTCGGCTGAGAAATGCTGGAGCAGGGGGTTCCAAACCAATTTTTATACCACGGCGTCCAGAACCCCGTGGAGGGCTTGAAATGGCCGTGATATACTACGAGAAGGACGCCGATATTTCCCACCTTGAGGGAAAGACAGTTGGCATAGTCGGGGGCGCCGGGATACAGGGAAGCGCCCACTCCGCCTGCCTGAAGGACAGCGGGGTCAAAGTAATCATCAGCGAGCTTCCCGGGAGCGAGGCCTGGAAGCGGGCCGAGGAGCTAGGCTGGGAGGTCGTAACGACCGAGGAGCTGGCGAAGAGGGCTGACGTGATAGCGCTCCTGACCCAGGACGACGTCCAGCCCAGGGTCTACAAGTCGGACATAGAGAAGAACCTGAAGGCGGGAAAGGCCCTGGTCTTCGCCCACGGGTTCAACATACACTACCACCAGATAATCCCGCCGGAGGATGTTGACGTCTTCATGATAGCGCCAAAGGGCCCCGGGAGCCTGGTCAGGAAGATGTACGAGCAGGATAGGGGGGTTCCCGCCCTTGTGGCGGTCTACCAGAACCCGAGCGGAAATGCCCTTGACCTGGCCCTGGCCTACGCGATGGGCCTCGGGTGCACCAGGGCCGGTGTCCTGGAGACCACCTTCGAGGAGGAGACCGAGACGGACCTCTTCGGGGAGCAGACGGTCCTATGCGGGGGCGTGTCCGAGCTGATCAAGGCCGGGTTCGAGGTCCTGGTGGAGGCAGGGTACCAGCCCGAGTCGGCCTACCTCGAGGTCTGCCACGAGCTCAAGCTGATCGTGGACATGATACATGCCGATGGCATCTCGGGAATGCGGAAGCGAGTCAGCGACACCGCGGAGTACGGCGACATGACCAGGGGGAAGAGGGTCATCAGCCCCGAGGTAAAGGATGAGATGTGGGCAATTCTCGAGGAGATCCAGACGGGGGAGTTCGCCACCGAGTGGATACTCGAGAACCAGGCCGGCCGCCCCACCTTCCGCGCGCTGGAGAGGCTTGAGGCAAGGCACCCCATGGAGGAGGTCGGCGCCGATATCAGGGCAATGATGCCCTGGCTCAAGGAGTAGCTGCCCGACAGCTCTTCGTCCCTGGTGTCTGGCACTAAGCCTGGTGGGCCCGGCAGGACGCCGCACAAGCCGCTCCTCCTTCTGCCCGGCGATAGTACTATGGATATGGTCAGCTTCAGGACCGATACGAATATTATCGATGAGCCCAGGGGCATGTCGAACTGAGCAAGAGGGCGAAGCCCGCAAGGCTTATTCAGGTTGAAGAAAAAGTGCGGCCGCCTGCCCCTGCCCCGGGGTAGACCGGGTATGCCCGGGGGGACGGCCCCTGGGTGAGTAACTGGAGAACTGGCTTGGTATACCGGATCTGGCTACCCTGGTCCCTGTATTTCACCTGGTTTCTGTCCCCTGGCCATGGCAACCGTGCCGGTCCTGGCGATCTCCCTGATTCCGTGAGGTCTGAGGAGGTCCACGAACGCGTCGACCTTCTGAACGTCCCCGGTGATCTCGAGGGTCAGCGTGGAGGTATTCACGTCGACGACCTTGGCCCGGAATATCTCCGCGTAGTTCATCAGAAGCATCTTCTTCTGCTCAGTCTTAGCGTTGACCTTGACGAGGCAGAGCTCCCTCACGACGCTGGTCTCCTTGTCCAGGTCGGTTACCTTGAACACGTCAAACTGCTTCAGAAGCTGCTTCTCCACCTGCTCGAGGACCTTGTCATCTCCCCTGACGATGATCGTCATCCGGGAGATGTCGTCATTCTCGGTGGTCCCGACGGCGATGGACTCTATGTTGAATCCCCTCCTCGCGAATAGGCCGGATATCCTGAGCATGACCCCAGGCTTGTTCTCAACCAGGCAGGCTATGATGTGCTGTTTTTCGGTCATTCTTTCAGCTCCTCGCGGTGTAGGGCTCGAACCGGCACCTCTCCGATAGCAGCATGTTCTTGATGTTGCCACCTGCCGGCACCATCGGCAGGATGTTCTCGCTCTTGTCGATCTTGAAGTCGATTACGGTTACGACCTCGTTGGCAACCGCCTCGTCTATTGCCGGTCCGACGTCCCCGGGGGAGTCTATCTTTATTCCCCTGCCACCGTATGCCTCGGCGACCTTCACGAAGTCGGGAACCTCCGGGATGGCCGAGCCCTTTCCAACGCCGGCGTGGTCCAGGAGGGTGGCTGACGACCTCTTGTCGTAGAAGAGGTCCTGCCACTGGTAGACCATTCCCAGGGTCCGGTTGTCCATGACGCAGACCACGATGGGAAGGTCCTCGATTATGCAGGTCGCCAGGTCCTGGAGGACCATCTGGAAAGATCCGTCACCCGCAACGTCTATTACGGTGCTGTCCGGGCAGGCGGTCTTGGCCCCAATCGATGCCGGGAAGCCAAAGCCCATCGTCCCCAGGCCTCCAGAGGATATCCACTTCCTGGGCCTGTCGATGTTTAGGAAGTGGGCGCCCCACATCTGGCACTGGCCGACCTCGGTCACAACGATGGTATCGGGGTCGATTACGCGGTTGAGTTCCCTCATCACCAGCTGGGGCTTGATGGGTTTCTCGTCGTAGTCCATCTCCAGGCATGACTGGCACTCCCTGATGAACTCCTTGACCTTCTCTGCGTAGGTGGTGTTCTTCTTGGTCTTGAGCTTGCCGACCTCGGCGTTCAGCCTCGAGAGGATCTGCCTGGCGTCGCCCACTATCGGGATTATGGGGGCAACGTTCTTGCCGATCTCTGCTGCGTCGATGTCGATGTGTATCAGCCTTGCCTCCGGGCAGAAAGTGGAGATCTTGCCAGTCACCCTGTCCGAGAACCGCATCCCTATGGACAGCACCACATCGGCATCGGCGAGGATGTCGTTTGCGACCTTCCGGCCGTGCATGCCGAACATCCCCAGGCAGAGGGGGTGGCTCTCAGGGAAGGACCCCTTCCCCATCAGGGTTACGCCGACGGGGATCATGAGCCCCTCCGCGAGCTTGACCAGCTCGGTCGTTGCCTCGGCCGCTATTACACCTCCCCCGGAGATTATGACGGGTCTCTCGGCGTTGACCAGCTCCCTCGCCGCCTTCTTGATCTGCCTCGGGTGACCCTTCGGGATCGGCTTTATCCCCGGGAGCTTGAGGCTCTTGGGGTAGACGAAGTCGATCTCCTCCTTCTGGGTATCCTTGGGCAGGTCTATGTGGACGGGTCCCTTCCTGTTGCTCGTCGCTATTGCGAAGGATTTCTTCACGATCTCCGGTATCTCTGCCCCGGTCCTGACCTGGAAGTTGTACTTGGTTATGGGCATGAATATCCCGACGGTGTCGGCCTCCTGGAAGGAGTCGTTACCGATCAGGCTGGTGGGTACCTGTCCCGTCACCGCTATGACCGGTATGGAGTCGTAGAAGGCGTTTGCTATGCCGGTTGTCAGGTTCGTGGCACCGGGCCCGGAGGTTGCGAAGCAGATTCCGACCTTGCCGCTGGCACGGGCGTACCCGTCGGCGGCGTGGGCGGCGACCTGCTCGTGCCGTACCAGTACGTGCCTGATGTCGGAGTCGTATAGCTTGTCGTACACATCGATTATGGCACCGCCCGGGATGCCGAATATGTGCTCGACCTTCTCTGCTTCCAGGGCCCTGATGAGGGCCGATGCTCCTGGCATTTTTTCAGGCATTCGCTTTTCCTCCTCTGGATCTCTTCTTCGTGAAGGCCCTGTTTGCTGCCTCGATCATGGCCTCCACGCTGGCCATCACTATGTCGGTGCTGACGCCCCTGGCGGTAGTCAGGTTTCCCTCCTCGTCCTCTATCTTGACGGTTACCTCCGCCACGGCGTCGCTTCCACCGGTAATTGCCTCTAGTCGGTACTCCTTCAGCTCGATTCGTCCGAAGTCCTTCACGACCTCCTTGATGGTCCTTATTGCGGCGTCGACCGGCCCGTCGCCTATGCTCGAGCCCGCGATCTCCTTTCCATCAACCACAAGTACCAGGGAGGCAGTCGGCATGGTCCTGTCACCGGTTACGACCGTCAGGTTATCTAGTTCCAGGGTCCGCTTCTCGCCAGACACCTTGCCGATCACTGCCTCCGCTATCGCCGTCAGGTCCGCGTCTGTGATCTTCTTCCCCATGTCGCCTATCTTCTTCACCCGCTGGGATATCTCGGAGACCTGGGCCTCGTTGGCCTCGATCCCTATCTCCCCCAGCTTTGCGGAGATTGCATGGGCCCCCGTGTGCTTGCCAAGGACGATGCGCCTGGTGTTCCCGACGATCTCGGGGGTTAGGGCCTCGTAGGTGGCTGCCGAGCCCAGGACGCCGTGGACGTGTATTCCCGACTCGTGGGCAAAGGCGTTCTCACCGACGATCGCCCTGTTTGGCTGGACTGGTATCCCGGACAGCCTCGAGACCAGCTCCGAGGTCGGGCAGATCCTGATAGTGTTTATCGTCGTCTTGACCCCGTAGAAGGAGTGGAGGGACATGACCACCTCCTCGATGGAGGCGTTGCCCGCTCTCTCCCCCAGCCCGTTAACGGTTACGTGGATCTGGCTGGCGCCGTTCTCGATGGAGGCCAGGGAGTTCGCCGTGGCAAGGCCGAAGTCGTTGTGGCAGTGGACCGATATGGGTATATGTATGACCTCGGCAATCCTGCCAACCACGTACCCCATGGCCCTTGGGATCATGACCCCCACGGTGTCGGGAACGTTTATCCTGTCCGCCCCCGCCTCCTGGACGGCCTGAAAGACCCTGAGCAGGAAGCACTCCTCGGTCCTGCAGGCATCCTCGGCAGAGAACTCGACGACGACCCCGTGGTCCTTGGCGTAGGTAACGGAGTCAACTGCCTTATCGATGACCTGCTCCTGGTTCATCTTCAGCTTGTGCTTTAGATGGATGTCCGAGGTGGCGATGAAGGTGTGGATACAGTCCACGTCTGCGCTCAGCCCGAGGTCGATGTCCTTCCTTGACGTCCTGGCCAGTGCACAGACCTCGCTCCCGAGTCCCAGGTGGGCTATGTTCCTCACCGCCTCTGTCTCGCCGGCGGAGGTGGCCGGGAAGCCAGCCTCAATGGTGTTAACGCCTAGCTCGTCCAGGGCGGAGGCGATTCGCGCCTTTTCCTCCACCGTCAGGGAAACTCCGGGGGTCTGCTCCCCGTCCCTCAGGGTGGTGTCGAAAATTCGTACCGACTCCGGAATAGACACGCCATCCAGAGTCGCCTTGTCGTAGTTAGAGACGTAGAACCCCGTCCCTCCGCATTTTTCATCCATCCTTTGGGCAGCCTGCTTCAGCCCCGCCGGACATCCCCGGGTGGGCCCGTCGTGAAACGCGGGCTGACCGGGCCTTACCTCGTCCCCGTGGCCCCTCAAGCGCCCAGCGTCTTTCCTACCACTGCTCCGTTCCCGGCCTGGTGGGTTTCGGAAAGTCAATGCGGTTACCGCCTCCTTCCGAAGACGACTCCGCCTCCGCCGACCCTGAGGGACGGAGAGTCAACGTTCAGAACCCGGACCCAACGTCCCACAGCCGAACCGCCCCGCGGCGTTCAGCCCCGCATGTAGACGATTTCGGGGAAAGGAGACGCCTGGCCTCCCGCCTAGTCCGCCGGGTTAGCCGCGAGCTGCCTTCCTGTGATCGGCCCGGAAGACGGAGAACCCGGCTCCCATGCCGATTGTCTGTACTTAAAGCGTGAGCTATTAAGTCTTACCAGAGACCCCATCTCCCTCGCTGGCCCCGGCTCAGGCTAGAACGGTCAGGTTGGCATCGTCCATGAGTTCCAGGTGGCGGGCGACGATGAAGACCTCCGTGGTCTCGTCGACATCCACGACAGCGAACTCAAGCAGCAGGTTAATGACATCATCGGGAACGTGGAGTCGCGATGACTCAGCCTCCTGGGACTCCTCCATCCGGACGCCATCGACCTCAAATGGGAAGTCCTCCCTCCCCACGAGCCTTACGACCAGCTCGGGACCATCCGGGGAGCCCCTGTGAAAGGTGATGTTCGAGTCAAAGGCGGCACGGAGGACGAGGAAGGCGGTTTGGCCCTGCTCCACCGTCGTGTTGAGGGAATCAAGTGAGAAGTATGCCCTCTGGAGGGCATCCCTTCCCATGGCCGGGGTGACGTAGGTCTCGATGGCTGCGGCGGAGACGATCATAAGCACCACGACCGCGAAAGCCCCCCATGTCCTGACAGAGCCGAGGAGCTCCTTCGCTCTTCCGACGTATGCCGAGATGTCGCCGGTACTCAGGGTGACGTTCAGGTTTCTTGCACTGGAGTAACCTATAGTCGATGCCAGTATGATGGCCGGTAGCTCTATGATGCCGTGGGGCAGTATGTAGGCGATGAAGACCACGAACTCCTTCCAGGTGATCGTCTGGCCGATGGAGAACAGGCCGAGGACGGCCCCGTTGACGAAGACGACCGCCAGGGGCAGTAGGAAAATTAGGACAGAGTACTCCATGTATTTCTCGCTGCCCTCCCCTATAAGCCTGTGGAGGATTTTGGTGAAACGGCTGGGGTTCGTGTTAGGCTCGTCCTCTGGTTTGATCGTGTACCGGACGAGGATAATGCCTCCGAAGGCCGCGATGAAGGCGACCAGGAGGTTGTTTGCCAGGAGGTAGACGGCGGTTACGGCCTCCTCGGTGCCGAGGACGCCCGATAGGGGTCCCTGGATCAGCTCCAGCGGCTTGGATATCCTGTAAAAAAGTGCCTGCTGGATCGCATCCAGAAGCGGGCTGAATACCAGCTTCATGGAGAGGCCGACTGCCAGGCCCAGGACCACAGCGATGAGGAATATCCTCAGTGGTCTAAGGTGTATCCTTATCACTGCGAGGTCCAAGTCGATCATCTTCCCGGGAGGGAAGGGCTACTTCCCGAGTGCCTTGGCCTGTTCTTCCAGACCTTTCTGTATAAGCTCCTCTGAGATGGTGTTCCTGAGGGCCCCGGAGGCTTTTTCGTAGCCGGGCGGTACGGTGATCTCCTTGAGCTTGGCATCCACCCTGGGGTTCTTTGTTAATACCTTGCCCAGGTTCAGCACCTCGGCGGCAACGAAGGCTCTTTCCTTCGCGAGGTCATCCTCGACCTCCTTCATCAGGAGCTCCAGAACTCTTTCAGAGTTCCCCAGCTTGCCGAAGCACTCTGCGGCATTTCTGAGACCGAACCCGGGCTCGTTTGAGAACTCCGAGTCCTTGAGGTAGGCCTCGGCGGCCTGATCAAGATTTCCGCCCTTGACGAATGCGTCGCCAGCCCTGGAGAATCCGTCGGAGTAGGTCACGTGGGCCCTGCCGGTCTCGGCCTCGGCGTGCTTGAGGAAGAACTCGGCAGACTTCTCGAAGTTATTCAACCTCAGGTAGTTCTCGGCGATCTTGCCCTGGTCCTTGGCGACCCTTATGAGGTGTTTCTTCTTCTCGGCTATATCTGTGGACCTCTGGTAGTCCTCTATGGCGTTCTCGTACTCCCCGGCCCTCTCGTATGAGTCCGCGGCGGAGGCGAATCGGTCGCTCGCCCGTGTGGTCCGTCGGTCGGCCACGGCTTCCTGTCCTGCCTTGCGGTAGTTCTCGCCGGCCTTGGAGTAGTACTCCCTGGCGTCCTCCTTGGTATTGTCAGCGGCTACCCTGAAACCGTCCCCGGCTATGGAGTAGTTCGGAACCCTCTCGGCAGCCTTGGCGTAGTTTAGGGACTGGGCTATGTACTGATCCACGTCGCCGGCCTGCCTGAACAGGGCGGCAGCCTTCCGGTAACCATACATTGCGTTGTCAGGCCTGAGCTCCTCGTGCTCCTTGGCGAACTCCACCCACTTGGGGCCAGCCTCCTGGGGTGGTAGGCCGATCGTCTTCTTCTCGAACTGCTCCATCGTGGGCTTACCCGATAGCCTGGATTTCAATCCCGCAAACATTCCCATGATCATACCTCCTCCCAGATCTCCTCCTTCAAAAAGGCCGGAAGTCCATCCGAGATCTTGGCGTCATGGACCAGTTTCTCCCTCTGGGCCGCGGCCTCGAAGTACAGGGAGCGGACCCTCTTTATGACCTCGTCCCTGCCGAAAACATAGGAGAGGCTGTCCGAGATCCCCTTGGTCATCGTGTTGAACCCGTTTTTCATGACCTCGATGTCCGTTCCCAGGTCGAGATCCGCCATTTCCAGGCTTCCCCCGCCCGCCTTCACGGGCTCAAGGAACTTGTGCTCCTCGGCGGCCTTGGCGAGGGCCGGTTTCATGAGGAGCTCAATAGCCTGCGCCCCGGCAATATCCGAATAATGCTTTAGCGCTCCATTAAGAACTGTCGAATAAAGGTCCACGATCTCGTCGGCAACTGCCAAACCGCAATCCTCCTTGCCGGTCCGGCCCCAGTCGAGCCCAGCATAGCGATAGAATCGGTCCTGGGATGCGGGATTGGGGTCCTGAACCGTTACACGAGCTGAGGTTTGACTCGACTTGTTCCTCATAAATGTATTTTTTCAGCATGACCACGAACAGGGGGAGGAACGTTCCTCGATAGAGTTTTTAAGAAGAACTGGCCTGCATTTGACCTGTAACGGATGGTTTAAGTGGCCTGGGATGAATTATACCGAAATTCAGTTGATAGATTTCGCCTGAAGCTGGGGGCATCGGGGGGCGTGGCCGTAGGCTTCAACACCAACATCGATGGCATAATAGAGCTCGATGGCGATAGGATCCAGAGATTTCTGGAGTCGCAGACCCCGGTGGCGGACGAGGCCTTCAAGAGGAAGGACAGCCCCCCGGGACGTGTAGAGGGCCCGGTGGACTTCGTAGCAGGCCTCATGCACTTCGTCGAGAGGGGCACAGGCGGCGAGTACATGGTGCATGACGAGGATACCTACGAGTGGATCGTGTCCAATCTACCGATCGACGCCAGGAGGATGGGGGGCAACGCCGGCATAATGGCGAACGCCCTGAGCATGCTGGGGGCCAGGTTCGTGATTCCACACGCCGTCCAGCTTCCTGAGGCCCAGGCGAAGCTCTTCCTCGACCGGGAAAACGTGCTGCTGCCGGTGGTGGAGGGCGACGGTGTTTCCTTCAAGCCCCCCTCCACGGCTTCAAGGCCGGACAGGGAGCTGGTCCACCTGATACTGGAGTACAAGGAGGGTACTTCCTTCACCTGGGGAGGCAGAACGATGAAATCCCCAAGGAACAACAGGTATATAGTAAACGCCGATGACTACAATGGTAAGATCGCCATTGACCCATCCTTCGTCGGGGGTGTGGACAGTAGGCTGGGGAAAATCGACAAGTTCATCCTGACCGGGCTGCACATGCTGAAGAGGGAGTACCCGGGCGGGGAGACCTACCTGGACAGGCTTGAGGAGGCCCTGGGGCTTGTCAGGGAGTGGAGGCGCCGGAACCCGGAAATGAGGGTTCACTTCGAGCTCGCCGATATACAGGACGAGGTCATCCGGCGGGACGTCGTTGAGATGGCCTCCGGAGTATCTGACAGCGTGGGCATGAACGAGGACGAGCTTGGGACGGCGCTGGGGGCGGGGGAGATCCTGTCATCCGGCCCGGAGGAACTGGTGGGTGGAATGGACGATTTCTCATCCAGGATGGGGATCGGAAAGCTCGTTCTCCACGGCAGGGACTTCGTGGTTTCGATGGTCTCGGAAGATTACGGATACGACCCCGGCATCATCAGGGACTCCCACATGATCGGGACGCTCTGCTCCCAGTACAGGGCATTCCGTGGTGATTTCGGTGATCCGGGGGAGCTACGTGGGCTCGTTGATTCCGGGGCACTGGAATCGTCGGTGGAGGGTCTCCGCCTGGTGGGGGATTTTGAGCAGGCCCTAGGCGCTCCCCGGGAGCCAGGGATATGGGAGGGCCGGGATGGCGGGTGGATCGTCCTAACCCCCACTCTGCTGTCTAGGAAGACGCTGAACACGGTTGGGCTGGGCGACTGCCTGACCGCCGGGATGGTGCTTTCCGAGATCAACTGAATGGAGGACTGTGTATCTACATCTCCATCGGGGGCATCGACGGGACCGGGAAGAGCTCTATACAGAGGATGCTGGTTGATAACCTCGGCAGCAGGGGGAAGGTGCTCGGCTTCGCGGAGCCCTACCACGCCTTCGTGAAGGACCTGCTGGAGAAGACCAGTGATCCATGGACCGACGTCCTGCTCTTCGCCCTGGACAGGTGGCTACTGAGGCCGAAGATAGAGGAATGGCTGTCGGGCGGGGTGACACTGGTTGCGAGCAGGTCGATCTATTGCTCCGTTGCTTACCAGGGCGCCCAAGGGGTAAGCTGGGAGGACGTCCTTGGGGCAAATAACTGGGAGTCCCTAATCCTCCCCGATATCTACATCATGCTCGACGCCGATCCTGACCTTGCCTACGGGAGGAGCTCCGGGGCAGAGAAGTTCGAGGATCTCGAATTCCTGAAGAAGGTGAGGAAACAGTACCTGGATATTTACAGGGAGCGCGACAGGTTCCCAACCCGGATGGTACTGGTGGACGCAACGCCCTCCCTCCAGGAGGTCTTCGACGAGGTTATGGGCATCGTCGAGAGGGCCGAGGAGGCCTGATCGGCTCCTTATTTATATCCATTACAACTGTTTGCCAAACATGTCTTCTACTACAAAACCACTATCAATTCGTAACAAAATAAGCACCTCCATGGGCAAGAAGGGCTCTGGGAGATCAAGGAAGACCGGGGGCAGGATAACGATATCCGAGATCAGGGACCGGGAGAACGAGGCGGTTCCAAAATCTGCGCTCGTGGCAATATCCCAGAGAATTTCGGAATCCCTGGGGGAGCTCGGGCTGAGGGCGATAATAGAATCCTCCGAGCAGGGGCTAGAGTGACCCCGATTCGGCTTCTATCAAGTCAATATACTCCCTGGAGATCTCCCCGGCTTTTGACAGATGCCTTAGCCTCTCCACCCTCCTGGCCCTGACGCCGTCCGATAACCCTGACCACCCGGGCTCGAAGTACCACCTGACATCGTACGATGAGGACTCGTGTGCGGACTTCTCCCCCAGTGCCCAGAAGAAGGCGGAGGCCATCAGGGCGAAGGCCAGGACCGCCGGGGCCGCGCCGACGTAGTCATCGAGCTGCCCCACGACCATGCCAAGAACGATGGCCACTGCCACAAAGACGGCTGATCCAGAGGCCGAGGATGCGAGCCGGAGCTTCAGCAGGCGGCCCCTCACCACCTCAAGCCACTCGACGTCCTCGCCCTGCCAGTCGGGGGGCAGAACCACAGCGACGACGGGCTTTATTGCCCTTATTCCCATGCTCTCCGTGGAGGGACCGACGATGGATACCCTCGCACCCTCCCTCACCCTCTCGGTGATTCCTCTTATCTCGACAAGTCCCGGTATGAATACCCTGCGAAGGGAGGAATCAATCATCCACGCGTTGAAGAGGGTTCTCCTCAAACGCCTCCGGCGGGTCCTGGTTTCGAACAGGAACCCCCTTGCCCTGATCAGGGGTCTTGTGCAAATCTCTGAGAGGTTCCCCACGGCCCCGGTGTCCCGAAGCAAGTCCCTCCTCCTGCGGTATGCCAGATGGTCGAGAATCAGCTCGGGGAGGATACGGATTGCGGCGAGGACGATGAGAAGGCCCCACCTGTCCTCGACGGCTGCATGGATGCCGGCGTAAAGGAGCAGAAAGGTGGCAGGGGTGGATAGGGCGTTCTCCAGCCTTAAAAATGAGAAATATGGGTGGGAACGTGGGAATACCAGGGTCGTCTTTGAGCCTGCCTCTGGCAGGAGGTATATCGCCGTCGAGGTTGCCAGAAGGGCCATTGCCACGTACGCGATTGTAGGCTCGGGGAAGATGAACAGGGAGACAAGGGCAGCCGCAAGGAGTGCGGTCGACAGGTAAAGCGCCTTTCTCCTCAATGTACTTCCCACTCCCCCGGCCACTGGCATGGGGTACGGGTCTTACATCCCGTAATATCTCTTGCCCCTTGGAAAGACTTAACCGGCTTGGCTGCAGGGTGGTTACATGCGGGGTCCGGATCCCTTCGGCTCAGCGGTGAGGGATCACCACCTCGGCCTTGGGGGACCCGACTGCCTGATAGAGAGGGAGGATGGCTTCAAGAGCATTGAGCCCCTTGAACCCTATTTCGAGGGCGAGGAGGACTGGGCGAGGGAGGAGGTCGAGGTCCTTTCAAGGGCCGGGAGAAGGATCCTTGATATCGGTTGCGGACCGGGGCGCCACCTTCTGGGTCTCCAGGAGAGGGCCTCCCTGGCCGTCGGTCTCGACATATCCAGTCTGGTTCTTGAGGTGTGCCGTGGGAGGGGAGGAAGGTGTCTCGTCCTGGGGAGCTCCAGGAGGCTTCCATTTCGCCCGGGTGCATTTGACACCGTCATCCTAATGAGCAATGGCCTGGGGCTTTCGGGTGGAAGCTCCGAGACTCTGGAGATGCTCGGAGAGGTGAAGAGGACGGTGGGCAGGGGAGGTCTCCTGATCGCCCACACAACGGACCCTACAGACCCGGAGTCGGGCGTGGATGAGCATTACAGGCTGGAAAACATCACGAGAAAAAGGCCACTGGGGCTGCTCAGGATAAGGTTGAGATACGGGGGTCTGGTGGGTCCCTGGTTCAAGCTCATGCTAATGACGCCCCGGGAGGTACGTTCCCACCTTTTTACGGCTGGTTTCCGCCTGAGGAGGTCCATCGCGTGGGGGGCCTCACGGCTGTACCTGTCCAGCTCCTGATATGGGCCGTCCCATTTTCTCTCGTTCCCCTGAACAGCGAAATCGGTGTGAGACGGTGCTTGACAGGAGGTTGATAGGGGTCTGGCAATCGCAGCCATTAGGGAAAGGGCCATGGCTATCGCCGAGGTCCGGAGGATCGAGAGGAGGGTGAGAGATCTCTCCAGGCTGTAAGAAATGGGTATCCGGGAGTTGGAGACTGCCCTGGGGCGGAGCGTAAACAGTTTCGACGTTACTCGAACCAGGTGGGGATCGCCGGCATGCAGGCAATTTTGCAGGTGGTACAGGTCAGGCTGATTGGAGAGTTAAAGAAACCGATATTCAACCTGCTGATAAGGTAGTGAAAACACCAGGCAGAGAGGATAAATTAAAAACTCGTAATTCGAATAAACACGGATCCATACTTGGGCGGGTTCCGCTTGAAAAGGACATCCCCATTCAAAAGACTCCATAGACCCAGGAGACCAACGAGTACGATCGTCCGGAGGAGGAGGGTTGATGCCCTGGAGGGCCAGCTATCCGATCTGAGGGCGGAGCTCGAGGAGAAGAAGAAGGTCTCGGAAGGCTACCTCGATCGACTGATGCGGATGCAGGCGGAGTTCGAGAACTACAGGAAACGAATCGAGAAGGAGAGGGAGGATATGAGGAGGATGGCCTCGGAGCGGATCGTGAGGGAGCTGGTTGACGTTGCCGAGAACCTCGAGCGGGCCCTTGTTGCACTCGCGGACAGTGAGGGTAACGCCCCGGATTCCCTCAGCAAGGGGGTCAGGATGACCCTGAAACGGCTCAAGGACGTACTCCACAGGGAGGGCCTGTCGGAGATAGAGTCCATCGGAAAGCCCTTCGATCCCAACTACCACGAGGTCGTTTCCACTGTTTCGAGCGAGGAGCACCCCGAGAACACGGTTGTCAAGGAATACATGAAGGGGTACCTGCTGAATACGAGGGTTCTCAGGCCCGCCAAGGTAGAAGTCTCATCCGGGAAACCGGAACGGTAAACAAGGTGTGTGAAATGGCGAAGATTGTTGGAATAGACCTAGGAACGACGAATTCCCAGTGCGCGGTCGTCGAGGGGGGCCGCCCCTCGATAGTGCCTAGCGCAGAGGGGCCGACATACGCGGGGAAGATGTTCCCCTCGGTGGTAACCTTCATGGAGGACGGGCAGGTCCTGGTAGGGGAACCGGCCAGGAGGCAGGCGGCCCTGAAGCCGGACAGGACCGTGATGGGTATTAAGCGGAAGATGGGCACGGACTACAAGGTCAAGATCGATGACAAGTCGTTCACCCCCCAGGAGATATCGGCGAGGGTACTGCGGAAGATAAAGGACGACGCCTCAGCATTCCTGGGAGAGGAGGTCAAGCAGGCAGTAATTACGGTACCTGCCTACTTCAACGACAACCAGAGGCAGGCAACGAAGGACGCCGGAGAGATAGCCGGTCTGGAGGTCCTCCGGATAATAAACGAGCCCACGGCGGCCGCCCTGGCATACGGTCTGGACAAGGAGGGCAGCATGAAGGTGGCTATCCTCGACCTGGGCGGGGGAACCTTCGACGTGACCATAATGGAGATCGGAGAGGGGGTATTCGAGGTCCTCTCCACCAGCGGTGACACACAGCTGGGGGGCACAGACATGGACCAGCGAGTTGTCGATTGGATAGTAGCGGAGTTCAAAAAGGAGACGGGCATCGACCTCTCTTCGGATCACACGGCCATGCAGAGGGTCAGGGAGGCCGGCGAGAGGGCGAAGATAGAGCTCTCAAGCACCGTCAACACCCAGATCAGCCTTCCCTTCATCGCCCAGGACAACTCCGGTCCCAAGAACCTGGACATGACCCTGACGAGGGCAAAGCTGGAGGAGCTCATCGACCCGGTGCTGGACCAGCTTGCACCACCGATCAAGACAGCCCTCTCCGATGCCAAGCTAAAGCCCTCGGAGGTGGGCAAGATAATCCTCGTCGGGGGCCCAACCAGGATGCCCTCGGTGAGGGAGAGGTTCAAGTCCGTCCTGGGAACCGAGCCCGAGAGGGGCCTCGACCCCATGGAGTGCGTCGCAATGGGGGCCGCGATACAGGGAGCGGTACTGGCAGGGGAGATCAAGGACGTCCTGCTCCTGGACGTGACCCCTCTGACCCTGGGGATAGAGACACTGGGCGGGGTTTTCACAAAGCTGATAGAGCGCAACACAACCATACCGACGCGGAAGAGCCAGATATTCAGCACAGCGGCCGACTCCCAGACCAGCGTCGAGATACACGTGCTACAGGGCGAGAGATCCATGGCAGCGGACAACATATCCCTGGGCAAGTTCACCCTCGTGGGCATCCCTCCAGCACCCCGGGGCGTACCCCAGATAGAGGTCACCTTCGACATCGATGCGAACGGGATACTGAACGTCTCGGCCAAGGATCTGGCGACAGGAAAGGAGCAGAAGATGACCATAACCGCCTCGAGCAAGCTCGGCCAGGAGGACATAGACAGGATGATGGGGGAGGCCGAGAAAAACGCCGAGGAGGACAAGAAGAGGAGGGACATGGCCGAGGCCAGGAACAAGGCGGACACGGTGGCCTACACGGCGGAGAAGACCCTCAGGGAGATGGGCGAAAAGATCCCCGAGGAGCAGAAGACAAGCATAGAGGCCGAGGTGAAGGCCGTGAGGGAGTCCCTCGAAACCGATGATGCAGCGAAGATAAACGAGGCAGTGGAGAAGCTGACCAAGGTCCTGTATGATGCCACCTCCAAGATATACCAGGAGGCCGGTCCGGCTGCGGGCGAGGGCGGGCAGGAGCCACCGCAGGAGGAACAGGGAGCAGGAGAGGGATCCGAGGGGGGAAAGGAGAAGGTCGTCGACGCTGACTACGAGGTCGTGGACGAGGACAAGAAGGAGTGAAGGAGACCCGGTGGTAACTATTGGCCCAGAAGCGCGATTACTACGAGGTCCTGGGCATATCCCGGGATGCAAAGGCCGAGGAGGTCAAGAGCGCCTACAGGAAGCTGGCCAAGAAGTACCACCCGGATCTGAACAAGGATAACCCGAAGGAGGCCGAGGAGAAGTTCAAGGAGGTCTCCGAGGCCTACGAGGTCCTCATCGACGAGCAGAAGAGGGCGAAGTACGACAGGTACGGTTTCGCCGGGGTCCAGGACAACTTCAGCCCCGGTGGCTTCTCCTGGGGAGACTTCACCCACTTCGGTGATGTCAGCGACATCTTCGGCGGCGGGGTATTCAACGATTTCTTCGGCGGAGGAGGCGATTCCCTGTTCGACTTCTTCTTCGACAGGAGGGGAGGCGGTCGTGGCGGGCCGCGGAGAGGGGGGGATCTAAGGTACGACATGGACGTCAGCTTCGAGGAGGCCGCCTTCGGGACCGAGAAGGAGATCGAGATATACAGGGAGGAGGCATGCCCCGGCTGCGGCGGAACCGGTGCCGAGGGCGGGACTGCCCTCAGTACCTGCCCGGATTGCGGGGGGAGGGGGCAGGTCAGAAACGTCCAGAGCCACGGCTTCGGTCAGTTCGTCAGGATACATCCCTGCCAGAAATGCAGGGGCTCTGGCAGGCTGATCGAGAAGCAGTGCCCCGAGTGCGGCGGGGAGGGAATCGTACACAGGGAGAGGAAGATATCGGTAAGGGTACCAGCTGGCGTGGATAACGGTTCCCGGCTCAGGCTGAGCGGCGAGGGAGAGAGGGGAACCGAGGGAGGCCCCCCCGGTGACCTCTACGTGGTTCTTCACGTATCCCCTCACAAGCTCTTTCAGAGGGATGGGCCCGAGATCTACCTCGACGTGCCCGTCAGCTACACCACACTGGTGCTCGGGGGCGAGGTCGAGGTCCCGACGCTGACCGGGAAGGCCAATATCAAGATTCCCGCCGGGACGGACAGCGGCACGATATTCAGGCTACGAGGAAAGGGCCTGCCAGACCTGCAGAGGGGGGGAAAGGGAAACCAGCACGTCAGGATCGGGGTCGAAGTTCCTGAAAAGGTGTCGGGCAGGGAGAAGGAACTGCTGGAGGAGCTTCGCGTCCTCAGGGAGGGTGAGAAACCGCCGGAGGAGAAAAGGGGCTTTTTCGGGTTTGGCAAGGGCAAGAAGTCCTAGGCCTCCACCGACAGCCTGGTTGTTGATACCTCCCTGTACATACTCCGCCTGACCATTAGAGTATAGAGGATGGAACCGCAGAGAAGCGAGACCCCGCTCACCGCGAGCCACTCTATGGCGTAGACCCAGAGCAGGGCCCTGTCCTTAAGGACAATCGAGTTGGACTCGATCTCCCCCATCAGCGCGAGAACCCTTTCTATCGCATCTGAGGCACCCTCGTAATCCTGGTCGAGGTAGAGGTCGCCGGTGTAGGCTCTGAGCTCGTCTACCTCATTCAGGTCACCCTCCAGCTCCCTTCCTGAGGCGCCGAAGGTCTCGATGAACTCGACGACGGACAGCACTAGCTGTGTCCTTATCCGGAGGTCCTTCAGGCCCCTCCTTATCTCGTTGACCAGAAGGATGTCATCGGGGATATCCTCCCCCGCGAGCCAGTAGAACTGGTTGAGGAAGAAATCGGGGTAGAAGTCCCATGACCTGACGGCAAAGTAGTCCATCCAGTCCAGGCCGGCTACGGTACTCGCCGTCCTGCCACTGCCGTATTCCCGGGTGATTATGGCGGCGTACTCGGTGTGCCGGAACCACCCAATGGTCTGGGAGCCCTCCCTGGGCACCTCAATCCCGAACATCCCCGAGCCGAAGAGGTCGTAACGGTTTACCCCGGGGAGGTCCCCCAGGGGGTTTCCCTCCATGACCCTGACGCCATCGGGCGGCCGCCCCCAGCCCCCGGGTCCAAGGGTCGGCATGTGCCGGTCCTCGAGGTCCGCCGGGAAGGCCGGGTAGATCGCGCTGGACCTCCAGGGATCCATGGGGTACGAAGCGCCCCCGGAGCCGTAGTTCAGCTCGTACTTCGCAAGCCCTGCACCCCGTTCCCTCACGGCCATCTCGAACCACCTGTAGTGGGATGGCTCGAGGAATATCTCGGGGTAGTCGGAGAGGATGACGAGGTCGTATCTCTCTAGGAAGCCTTCGTATCCGCGGGGGATGTAGATTCGGACGAACCTTTTCAGGGCCGCTGGGCCTCCCCAGGTGAAGGTCCCCTCCCCCATGTTGGCCGGAAGGGGGTTGTAGTCGACCTTTGGATCGCTCTGGACGAGGAGCGGGAGGGGCGTCTCCGGGTAGTAGGACTCCCCTATGCAGATTATGCGGATGACTCCCCTGGGACCAGTCTTCCCCAAGGCGGGACTGATGGGGCAGAGCAGGAGTGGGAGGGCGAAGAGGATGGCGACATGAACTCGGGAAATCATGCTACTCACCCTGGCCTAGTCCCTCCCCGGCGACCTGGTCAGGCCGACCTCCCTGTATAGCCTCCTGCGCACCATCAGGGTCCACGCTATGGTGCCAGAGAGCAGGGCCGCCCCAGTCACGGACAGCCACTCCACCACGTACACCCAGAGAAGTGCCTGGTTCTTGACCCGGACGGATAGATCCTCGATCTCCCTAAGCATCCCCAGCGTTTCCCTGGCCCCTGCGAGGGCCGCCTCGAAGTCATGGTCCAGGTAGCGGTTCTGGGTCTCTGAGAGCATGGTATTGAGGACGGAAATCTCCTCGTCTATCCTCCTCGTGTTCCCGCCGAACCTGTCTATGAAGTCAAGCAGGGAGAGCAGCAGGCTCCTCCCGATGGCCAGGCCGTGGACCTCCTCCCGGTACTGGTGGACGACCGCGTGGTCGGGGTAAAGGCCCCTCCTGGCGAGGTAGAGGACGAGGTTTATGGCGTAATCCCGGTAATACTCCCACCTGTGGAAGTAGGCCCCCCCGCCCTCTCCCCCGGAACCGGTCCAGTCGTGGAGCATGGCGAAGGTCCTGCCCTCCCCCACGTCCCATGTCACGTAAAGGGGCGGATTCCCGAACCTTGGGCTGATCCATCGTGCGAGCTGGTCTGCACCGGGCTTCAACCAGACGAGCTGGCCGTCAACGGGAAGCTTCATGTACCCGGGCCTCGGCTCGTAGGGCAGGCTGGCCATGAATTCGTGATCGGGCATCAAAACCTCCATGGTGTTCTGGCGGAGCCAGTTATGCTTGATCTCGGGCGTACCGGTTGGAATCTCGACGGGCAGCACCTCCTCCGTGAAGGATCCTTGCCAGTTCGCCTCGGGGCGACTGCTGGATGCCCAGAAGCTATCCAGCCCCGCCACCATCGCCAGTCCGAATCCCCCCTCCAGGACGCAGTCCCTGAACCACCTGTGCTGACCGTCGGTGAAGGCCTGCCGGTAGGCATCGCTCAGGATGAGGACGTCATGATTCCGGGTGAATTCATCGTAGCTACGGGGCATGTAGAGGCGCATGAACTTGAATACGTCCTTCAGGGGCATAGCCCCGCCCCCGTGGTAGTAGGCCCGGATCGGTGAGACCTGAATAAAGGCATCCTCGACCATTGCGAGGTAGGGGGATATCCCGGGGTAGGGATCCCCGATGTAGAGCACCGAGACCCTCCTTGGGTCAAGCCCCGCTGCACCGAGGACGGATCCAGGGCCGAGGAGCAGAATCAGGACCATACATGCAGATGCCCTTATTCCCACGGTTGTGAAAATTCACAGGCGACTTTAAGGTTTTTTTGGCGGTTGACGAAACGAAAGAATTATGGGTGCCGGTCAGGTAAATGGGTAATGGTAACCATGGATACCGCAGATATACCCAGGCCAACTCCCCAGCAGGCGAGATGGCAGGATTTGGAGATGCTGGCATTCGCCCACTTCGGCCCCAATGCCTTCACAGACAGGGAATGGGGGGAGGGCACGGAGGACCCGGGGGTATTCGACCCCTCGGAGCTAGATGCCGGCCAGTGGGCCAGGGCCTGCAGGGCCGCGGGGATGAAGATGCTGATAGTTACTGCCAAGCACCACGATGGGTTCTGTCTCTGGCCAAGCGGGCTGACCGAACACTCGGTGAGGAAAAGCCCCTGGAGGGACGGGAAGGGTGACCTGGTCGGGGAGGTCTCGGAGGCCTGCCGGGAATACGGGCTCGATTTTGGGGTATACCTATCGCCCTGGGATCGGCACGAGGAGACCTACGGGACGTCGGCATACAACAGGCACTTCATCGGCCAGCTCGAGGAGCTACTCACACGGTACGGCCCGGTGGCGGAGGTCTGGTTCGACGGGGCCTGTGGAGAGGGACCCAGCGGGAAGAAGCAGGAATACGACTGGGGAGCCTACTACGGGGTGGTCAGGAGGCTCCAGCCCGACGCCCTGATCGCCATCTGCGGCCCCGATATAAGGTGGGTAGGAAACGAGAGCGGGATTGCCAGGGAGGACGAGGCCAGCTCCCAGGAGGTTCCAGCTGGAGATGAAGCGCCCCTGAGGAAGTTCCAGACCCCATACCAGGACGGCGGGGCGGTGTGGTGGCCGGCCGAGTGCGACGTCTCGATCAGGCCCGGGTGGTTCTACCACGCGAGCCAGGATGGCGAGGTGAAGGACCTAGACAAGCTAATGGAGATATACCTCTCCTCCGTTGGACGGAACTCCAACCTCCTCCTGAACATACCGCCGGACAAAAGGGGCCTTTTCCACGATGTGGACGTCGCACGTCTGGAGGAGTTCGGGAGGGAGGTCGAAAGACGGTTCGGGGAGAGCCTGGCCGAGACATCCGGGACCGGAGGAACTGTGGAGCTGAACCTGAGACGTCCCGAGGCCGTCGATAGCGTCGTGGTCCAGGAGGATATTTCGGATGGAGAGCGGATATCGGATTTCGTCGTCCAGGGACACTCGGGGAGCTGGAGGGATCTCGCCGCTGGAAAGGTTATCGGGCACAAGAGGATATTCGAGGTTGGGGGAAAGGAGCTAGACGCCGTTCGACTCGTCGTGAGGGAGTCGAGAGGGGTTCCCAGAGTGGGGAGGCTGGCAGTTTTCACCTCCGAACCGGGATAGCAGTTTATCGCGCTACTACATATAAGGAAGTGGGCCACGGTGGCTTAGGCATGAGGATCACCTATACCGTTGCCATCTTCCTCTCCCTCGTTCTTTCCGCTCAGATGGTGATGGGAACAGGGGGAGGTAGGGCCAAGGTCCTGATAATGGGGTTCCCCCAGCACATCCAGCTCGTATCCATCTGGTTCGAGGCCGACCCAATGGTTGATCCCAGACAGGTTCCGGCCAGGGCACATCAGACGACCCTGGATGAATCCGATATACAGAGGTTCATCAGGATCTATTTCCCGCGGACCTACGAGGATCTTCTCGAGTACGAGTATTTCATGTTGTTGGTGCTGGAGATTTTCCAGTTTACTCAGGAACAGCAGAAGATGCTGTATGATGCAATTGCCGTGGATGGCAGGGGTGCGGTTCAGGACAGGAGCGTCATGAGCACGGGGGAGTGGATTTCCATTCCCTGGGCAGAGTCCATGCTTTCGGACGCCTTCCCGAACGACGCCGATAGGGTGGTTGGTCAGAGCTACTCCTTCTCCCAGCTTACCCTCCGTTACGTGATTAATTCCAACCCGAACGTGCCCGAGATCTTCTCTCCCTATAGCGATTTCGATGGCGTTGAGGCGGTGATAACACACCCGTACTGGACCTGCATCGCAATCCCGAAGGAGGGGGCCGTGGTCACATCCTATATCATCGGGGCCTTTGCGGAGGGATTCGGCGGGGTTCACGCGGACGAGAGGTTCAAGAGCCCGGGATGGATGCCCCACACGATGTACTGGGAATATGGAAATGCCACGACCTGGACCCACCACGATTCGGTTGGACAGGATCTCTACTGGGACCCGGCCCGGAATGCCTATTCCGTCGATATGCTGCTGGCCGAGTTCCTCTTTTCCACGGGCAGACAGCTCCCCAGTGACGTGCTCTTGGTACATAACCTCCGACTCAAATTCGCCACCTTCGCCGCTTCGAAGGGATTCATATACTCGATCCTCGATTTCGTGGAGAAGTTCGGCGCGAGCAGCGAGCCGATCATCGGCAAGATCTGGGAAATCGATGAAGCTGCGAGCAGGGGCAGGGAGGAGTATCTTGGTCAGGCGTATGTGGTCTCCTACGATACCATGGAGGGGGCAATAGATGAAATTGAGGCTCTTAGATCAGAGGCGTTGAAGCTGAAGGACAGGGCTCTGTTCTGGGTTTACCTCACCGAATGGCTGGCCGTATCCGGCGTTTCACTTCTGAGCAGCTTCCTGCTTTGGAACCTCATGGTCCACAGGCGGTTGTACAGGGATGTTAAGGTCACAAGGGGTCCGCCCCGATGAACGATGCTCAGGGCAGGCGATGTCAGTAGAACATGTTCGATTCGACCCCTCGGTGGAGCCTCCGTCTTACCATCAGGGTCCAGAGGTCCACTCGAACTGGGCAGGGCTGAAGAATGAGGTATCTATTCCCCTGAGGAGGATAAAGCCGTATTTCCCGAGCATCTCCCCGTAGGTCCGGGGGAAGTATAGCCTGACGAACTTCTGGACGATCTCCGTCGTAACGTCAAGGGTGGATATGCGCGTGGGGAACACGACGGCATCCGTCATCGGTTCCCGCCCTAATATCGCCTACACGCAGGGAATTGATGGTGAGTTACCGGTGCAGAACAGGCTAATCGGTTCATTAGCACCCTGATCACCCCAGGCCGCGAGGACCAGCAGATTTATGCCAGCCCGGCGACAGTCCGGGAAAGAGCACTCCAGGGCACATGTCGCACAGCTCCGGCCGGGCTGATAAGTCTCCCGTCGAGGGATGTCATTACTGGGCTGCCCTGGTAGTGGAGACCTCCCTGTACATACTGCGGCGTATCATCAACGTCCACAGGGCCACAGCACAGATTATCCCAGTCCCCAGGACCCCCAGCCACTCGGCGAGGTAGATCCAGAAGAACGCCCGGTCCTTTGCCTCAAGGAGGTCCATCTCCAGGTCGGTGAACTGGTCCAGGAGCTCGAAGAGCATGTCCCCCGCCTCCTGGTACTCCCCCTCGAGGTAGAGCCGGGAGGCCCGGTCGTAGTCCCGGTCCATGGAGTCCAGGAGTTCTGCAGCTGCCGTGGGATCGGCACCGAACCTCTCCACGAACTCGATCACGGCCAGGGTGGCCCTCTTGCGGTCCGAGTATGAGATGAGTGATGCCCGCGTAACGTGGACCAGGTTAAGGTCCTCCGGCAATGGCAGGCCGCCGATTGAGAATATCTGGTTGAAAATGTAGTCCGGGAGGTACTCGTAGCTTAGGCGGATCTCGCCGGGTATGTTATCCCACCCGTGGTCGAGCTGGAGGGTGTGGCCCTCCCCGAAGGTCGAGGTGACCATTGCGGGCGTGCCCCGGACCCTCCAAGTTGCCTCCACGACGGATCCTGCCCGGGGAAGGAGGTCCCCGTGGTATCCACGGTTCATCGGGACCGACTCGATTCCCGGCAGGTCGAGGGGGCCGCCCTCGTTCTCCACGCGGTAGAACGTCCTCCCGGCTACGGCGGGCACTATGTTTAGAACGGTCCCGGCGGGGAAGACCTCGTAGAATTCCATGTCCATCCACAGTGGGATCTCGTTGCTCCCGCCCCAGTAGGCGAACTCGATCAGCCCCAGGCCCATGCCCTCCTCGATCGCACCCTGCCCCCACTCGTAGAACTCCAGAGGGAGAACGTCCGGGGAGAAGTCCTCGAAGACCATGACATCCTGTTCCTCCCGGAGCTTATCCTCGGTCCTGGGAAGGTAGATCCTGGCGAATCGCCTCGCCTCCTTCAGGGATACCCACTCCAGGTCGCAGGGGACGGTGGTGAGCATGAACTTGGGCTCGGCCCCGATCCAGTCCAGGAACAGCTGGTTGCTGGCGGCGACCTCACCGATGAAGATGACCCTCAGCTTTCCCGGGCCCGGCTGGGCATGGCCGGTGGCAATGGATACGAGGAGGATATATGCGGTGATTCGGAGAATCCTTCGCATTGAGATTGGGGTTAACTGTACATCTAGAAAATACTTATTGCATCTCCTCGGCGGCTTCAAGGGAGGCCAGTACCACCCGGTAACCAAGGCCGACCATCTCTCTGAGCGCCGGATAACTGGTCATGCCTGAGTCGAAGAGCTCCCACCCCGAGCGGTAGTAGGACATGTAGGGATTCGCGATCTCGCCGAACGCCCTCCTCAGGAGTTCTGAGTACACCTTGGATCGGTTCCAGCTCCAGACCTCTAGGGGGTCTGGGAAGATCTGCGAGAGCATCCGGTATGGTGAGGGCGACACACGCCAGCAAAGGTGTTGCCTTATCGTAACCCAGAGATCAAGCCCGGTCCTGTCCAGAACGCTCCTGTGGAGGTCTCCGAGCATCTTCCCGTCTTCCCTCAGCCTTTCCAGGTCGATCCGGCGTATTACCTCGGGTGGCTGGGGTTGCCTCACCGAGGGCTCCCCGAACATGGTTCGAACCTCCCGCGGCATCGGTGGAACGTAGTCATCCTGCTTCTGTATCTCGTTCAGGATCACCAGCTGCGTCCGGGGAACGTGGAGGTTGTCAGGGTTGGCCTCCCTGAATCCATCCTCGTAGCGCGAGGATAGCCCCATTGCCCATTCAAACGCCCCCTCTCCCGGGAAGAATTCGGCATCGTCCGCGATTTTGAGGTGGATGTCCACGTCGCTGACTAGGGGGACGTAGTCCATGAAGGTGTCCCAGTTCTTGACTGCCGAGCCCTTTGCGAAGGCGTAAATGGCCCTGGAGCCCAGGGATTCCCGGATTACCCCGGACCAGGTCTCTAGGCAGACGTCGACGTCGCGCTTGAGTTCCTGGAACCGGCTTGAAATCCCACCCATGCAATGGGTATAAACGGGGATTTCTTAACGGTTACTTTCCCACCCTAGTCGATTCGTGCCGACCTCTCACGACCCGCGATAAAGAGGTTTTTCAGTGATGGAGGTAATCATTTTCCGTGCCAGCCACGGGGCAGGGGGGTGACATGGCGGTATGTGGCCTGGCGACCCTCTGTATTATGCTAATACTGACAGCGGGTTCCGTTTTGGGCATGGAGCCGAGGAGGTCCCCGGATACCAGGAGGGTAAGGCTGCTCTACATTGGGATACCCGAGCCCGATTGGCTCCCCTATCTCTATCTTACCACGGATCCCTTCTTCGAGGTGCACTCCGTCCCCGCCCATGTGAACCTCTACAGGTGGGATGACCTGAGGAGGTGGACGAGGCTGTACATGCCGAAGACCTACGACCGCCTCACCGAGGACCACGATGTCGTGGCCCTGTGGGGGGCGAATCCCATGATATTTCCGGACAGAACCCACAGGTGGATCCATGACGCCGTGGTCAAGGACGGGCTGGGGATCAAGATCTTCGGCCTCGGGACCTACCATTTTGCAGACTGGATGGACTTCACCTGCCTGGGTGAGGTATTCCCCGTGGAGGTAATCAACACGGATGCCACGCGGGTATGGTCGGAGATGAGGATTCTGAGGCCGGAAAACCCCCTGATAAGGAGCCTCCCCTTTGAAGACATCGGCAGTCACGGGTTTTTCCCTGGTTTCATGAGGATGAGGGCCAGCGAGGGATCCGAGGTCATCGCGGATCTGGTGCCCGAGTACGGCAGTCCCAACCCGTTTATGACATGGTGGGATCTCGGCGAGGGCAGGTCCTTCGTGTCCTCGGTGGTTCCCGGATCGCGCAAGCTCGGCTGCCCTATCTGCGAGTGGCAGTTCCTCCCGGACATGATCAGCAACACCCACCTCTTCGTGGCGGCGGTGGATATCCCCACAGATCCGGTGCTCCTTCACGAGGTTCGAAGGGCCCTTTACCAGTACCGGATGGCCAGGAAGGGCCTCATCTCCACAGTCGAGTTCATCGCCATCTTCGGCGCCAACACGATTCCCGTCGAACAGATGATGAACCTTGCCGATGGGAAAATCGTGGAGCTGGGAGACATGTACCTGGACCTGAAGTTACAGGAATGCCTCTACCTCGCCGAGGAGCAGATAGCCAGCCTCCATGCCGCTGGTGAGCTGGCGGTGGACCTGAAAAACAGGGCCTTGCTGTGGATATACGTCGCGGAGTGGCTGGCGATGACGGGAACCCTGATGGTATCGGGCTTCGTGGTATGGACCCTTATGGTCCGCCGCAGGCTATACAGGGAGATTGGGCACACGCGATTAATGAAGTCAGGGGTCTTGACGTAGTGGGCAACACCCCCTTCACCCTAAATATGGGATAACGGTGGTAATGAGCGATATTTAAACCGCGGATCTTAGCGCCCGGCACCCTATCAGGGGTGATAGGACGGGTTCAGAGGGCAAAGGCGTACCCAGCAGGGGACGCTCAAAGGGGAAGGCGACAGCCATAATAATTCTGGTAGCCCTGTTGGCATTCCTCACGTACGCCACCTACTGGGGGCTGGAGTGGTACAGGATGCAGCCCAAGGAGGTCGACGTCGACCCGGGCGACCTGGATGTGGAGGAGTACGAGCTCTCCGAGAACCAGAGCGATATAGTATCCCGGGTGGGTTACCCAGATTACTTTTACATAATGTTCTTCGAGGACGAGGCAAACGATAACGCGACCGGGGTGGATTCCCTCGAGAACTACAGGTTCGAGACCTGGACGTACTACTCGACGTCCAGGGAGTACAACTTCCTTAACGGCCAGCTGGTATCAGAGAACTCGACCGATATCAGCCCGGGAAACCTGGTGGAAAACCCCTACCGGCCCGAGCAGTTCACCGAGTACATGACGCTAGAGGAGGTAGTATCCTCGGCTGAGATAGAGAGATACGTGGTGGCACCGATGGAGGAGGCCCTGGTCGAGGACGGCGAGGTATTCTACGCAGACAGGCTGGCCTTCGGACTGGTAAAGGGTGAGCTCCTATACGTGGAGAGCATTGCGCTGGAGGTTGGGGAGTGAGAAGAACCCTCCCGGTCCTGCTGGTGGTGGTGCTTCTCCTGACATCATCGCTGGAGATGGCGATGCTCGGGCATCGCGGGGTATACGCGTTTCCGGGCAAGCACAGGAGCAAGGCCAATGCAGTGGCGCAGCAGGCACAGATCCGGGCCCACCTGGCAAACGAGGACGTCATCGCACACATACAGACGATGGCAGATCTTCAGGTGAATTACTGCGAGAAGATATTGCAGAAAGTCAACCAGGGGGAAATGGATGCAGCCCAGGGCCACAGGCTGGTGGACAGGTTGACCGAGACAATCAAGGACCTGGAGCAGAGGGCACAGAACCTCAAGGAGATCAAGGATGCCCGGGAGAGGCGCCGAAGGCGCCGGGGATTCTTCAACGCACTCGGGAGGTTCTTCAGGAGAGTGGGAAGGTTCATAGGGAAGACCATCGGCGGGGTGGTCTACACGACAGGGAAGCTCGCCAGGTTTGCGATAGAGGACATCGCCCCCGTCATAATAATGGACAAGGTGAAGGCCATCGTCGAGGGCAAGATAAACCTGCTGATCGAGAAGCTCCGTGGCAAGATCGGTCACGAGGCCTTCGACATACTCGTCGAGGTTGTGAAGGCCATACGGAGGAGGAAAAAGGGGGGAGGTGGAGAGGTCGATGGTGGGGGCAACGATGTGGTGTTCTACGAAGATTACTGTAACGTCACCATCGAGTACGACCTCACCTCCGCATACAACCCGTGGCCGGTCGATGAGAGTATAGACCATGGACCCATCGAATACCTCCTGGAGTTTAAGGTACGCGCGTACATCTACGAGGAGGAAGACCTGCAGTACGCGAGCGCGCTGGCAAAGGAGGCAGAGAACCAGAGGGGATTCTCCCAGTTCGGCATCACGGGGGTTACGGACAAAATGGAATCCGGCACCGTTCCCTCTTACGAGTCAGGCGGCTTGACGTTTTCACGTGAAGACCCCCACTCCGGGCTGGTTGAGGTGGACATCGAGTATCCCTACCAGCTAAAACTACCCCACGATGAAGAGACCTCCTATTTCTTCGTCTTCATTTCCCAGATAAGGTACGCGGCCTTCGGTGGCTACTGGTACGACGTGAACTCCCTCGGCCCGATCGAGCTGGAGCTGGGCAACGGATCCTAGGAGGTCACTCCTGTCCGAACCTGGTGACCTTGACATGGCGGTGCAGCTTCTTTTCAACATGAGCATGTAGGTGAAGCAACCGACTATGGTGAGGGTGCCGGTTTCGGCGGCCCACTCGATGACGTAGATCCAGAGGAGGGCCCGGTCCTTCCACCCAACGGCCCTGTTTACCAGGTCGTTGAGGAAGTCATCTGCCTCCTCGAGCCCGTACAGGGCGTCCTGGTGGAGCCCGTCGAGGTACATGATCTCAGCACTCGCGATGATCTCCTCCACCGCAGCGTCGCGGGAGGCTTTCTTAGTGCAGTGTTCTTTGAGTTTAAGGCCTATCTGGCCCTGAGCTTTTCCTTGAAGTGTTTCCTAACATTTGAGACCTTTGGTTCTATTACCAGCCTGCAGTATGGCTGGTTGGGGTTGTTCTCGTAGTAGTCCTCGTGGTACTTCTCGGCCGGGTAGAAGGCCTCGTATGGCACCACCTGGGTAACCACCGGCGATTCCCAGCGGCCTGAGGCATCCAGCTCACCTACGAGGTCCTCGGCTATCCTCCTCTGCCCCTCGTCGTGGTAGAATATTACCGACCTGTACTGGGACCCGATATCCGCCCCCTGCCTGTCTTGGGTTGTAGGGTCGTGGGCCTCGAAGAATACCTCCAGGATCTCCCTGAAGGTTAATACATCCGGATCGTAGGTGATCTGGACCACCTCGGCATGACCCGTTTTCCCGGAGGAAACGCTCTCGTAGTCCGCATCATCCCCCTTCCCGCCGGAGTACCCCGGCTGCACCTTGCCCACTCCTGCGAGTTCCTTGAAGACGGCCTCGATGCACCAGAAGCAGCCGCCCCCCAGGGTGGTGGTTTCACTTTCTCCCGTCATGAAGGTGACCCCGTCAGGATTTCCGGAAGTGAAGGGCCCCGGAGTTCATGCAGTACCTCAGCCCCGTTGGAGGGGGTCCGTCGTCGAAGACGTGCCCAAGGTGCCCTCCGCAGCGGCTGCAGACGACCTCGGTCCTCCGCATGAAGAAGCTGTTGTCGGGCCTGTTATCCACGGAGTCCTTCCTGATGGGCTCCGAGAAGCTCGGCCACCCGGTCCCTGAATCGAATTTTCTATCGGAGGAAAATAGCTCGTTCCCGCATCCCGCGCAGACGTAGGTTCCCTCCTCCTTGAAATCGGCGAACTTACCAGTGAACGCCGGCTCGGTTCCCTTCTTCCTCAGTATCCTGAACTCCTCGGGAGATAGGGTTTTCCTCCACTCCTCCTCTGATTTCTCGATTTTATCCATCTTCTCACCCGGTTTCCTTGAGCTTTTCCTCGTAGTACTTCCTCAGCTTTGATACCTTTGGCGCTATGATCAGTCTGCAGTATGGCTGGTTGGGGTTGTTCTCGTAGTAGTCCTCGTGGTACTTCTCGGCCGGGTAGAAGGCCTCGTATGGCACCACCTGGGTTACCACGGGGTTCCTGTAAATGTCAAGTGAGTTTACCTGCTCGATTACCTCGATGGCAGTTTTCCTCTGCCCCTCGTCGTGGTAGAATATTACCGACCTGTACTGGCGACCCATGTCTGCCCCCTGCCGGTTCAGGGTGGTCGGGTCGTGGACGTTGAAGAAGATGTCAAGTATCTCCCAGTAGGCTATTACCTGCGGGTCGAATTCGACCTGCACAACCTCGGCGTGGTCGGTTGAACCGGAGCAGACCCGCTGGTAGGTTGCATCCTTAGCACTCCCACCGGAGTACCCTGGACTGACGTCCACGACGCCCTTTACCTGCTCGAAGACGGCCTCGATGCACCAGAAGCAGCCGCCCCCCAGGGTGGCGAGCTCGGTCGTTCCCCGGTCCGGGTCCCCGTCTGGGACCTCGCCCCCGCCTTTTTCGCCCTCGTCAGCGCCCCCGGGCTCGACGATTTCCAGCTTCTTCGATTTCCCACCGCCACCGCGAAGGGCGAGAATGGATGCGATTGAAAATATCACGAGTACCCCGAGGACCAGGAGGGATCTGTTATCCACCATTTTTTTCCAGGCTCCTTTTCTCCTGTTCATATCTACCCAGCAGGGGTGAAAAGGATTCACATCTCGCTCCTGGAGTGACAGGAGATGTCCACCGAGGCATCAATTTCGGGGGATATACCCCTGGACATGGACGGGCCCAGGCGGCCCGGCTCCCTGTCGGGATAGACGTCCGGGCATAATCGCTGCTCTAGGCAAACCGGGTTCCACCCGCCTCCCGGTACAGCCTGCGCCGGACCATTACCGACCAGAGGATGAAGCCCGCTATGAGCCCGGTCCCGCTGATGGCAAGCCACTCTATGACGTAGACCCAGAGAAGGGCCCTGTTCTTGAGTTCGATGGCCTCACCCTCCAGCGATACGAGTATCCCCTCGACGTCCCGGTAAACCCCCAGAACTTCCTCGAACCGCAGATCGATGTAGTCCTGCATCACGCCAGCCATCATCTCGTTCACCGAGTCAAGCTGGACCATTATGTCCCTGCTGTTCGCCCCGAAGCCCTCCGTGAACTCCAGAAGGCTGAGTAACATACTGCCACGGGTCTTTATCTGGAAGGACATCGTCCTCACGGAGTGCACCAGCTCCACGTCCTGGGGAACGGGGCGCCCGTCCAGGTATATGGCCAGGTTGCTGAAGGCATCGCCGTAGTACTCCCAGGGTATTAGGCTGACTCCACCGATGAATACAAAGTTCCCGGTGCAGGCGAAGACCCGGGAGCCCCCGGGTAGATCCCATGTTATGAACATCGGGTGTGTCTCGCCGGGGAATGGGAGAGTGTTGGAATCCGCGTTCGCGAGTAATTTAGCCCCGGACTTGACTTTGACCTTGTTGTGATGCCACCTCTCCATGAACGCGCCCCTCCGGTCCCATGGTATGCTCGAAATGTATTCATGGTCCCAGTCAACGATAACGAGCCTTCCGGACTCGGCCCAAGTTCCCACTATGTCCTCCACCGGGAGGAGCTCCCCAAGGCTGGTCTCGCCCCAGGGCGGGTGCGCCGGTCCGCTTCCCCCGAAACTCTCCCAGCCCCCGCCCATTACTAGCCCCGAATTCCCCTCTTTGATGGCACGGGCGAGGAGCTCAAGCTGCCTCGTGGGAATGTTGCCCCGGTTAGCATTGTCCAACATTATAACATCGTATTTGGTGACCAGCTCCTGGTAGGTCCTGGGCATGTAGAGCCTGATGGCCCTCTGTATATCGTACATGTCCCATCCCCCCCAGCCGTAGGTCGCCGCGACGAAGGTCATGGAGAAGATGGGCTCCGTCCTCATGAAGTCGAAGCCCGGGGTGTGGACCGGGTGGCATATGTAAATAACCCCTATCCTGCCATCCTCCATGGCAAATGCTGTTGTCAGGAGCAGCAGCAGTAATGCGGGTGCAACCCAGGGGATCCCAAAACGGGTATTCAATGCGTCCCGGCAACCCCCCCGTGTAAATGAATATGTGATGTGTGTGCCCGTACTGGCTCTAGCAGTTCCAGATAACCTGGGGAAGGGGCCTCACCTGTAGGTGTCGACCATCCTGGTGGTACCGATCTCCCTGTATAGCCTCCTGCGGACCATCACCGTCCAGAGCACGAAACCGGTCACGAGACTGACCCCGGAGACGGCGAGCCACTCGATCAGGTAGACCCAGAGAAGGGCCCTCTCCTTCAGCTGAACTGCATCCTTTTCGAGCTCCTCGAGCAGGTCCAGGATACCGTCGTATACCTCCGTGACCTCGTCGAACCGCAGATCGATGTAGTCCTGCCTTGCAGACGCGATCATGTCGTTTGTCAGGTCTAGGTCCCCCATTACGCCCCGGGTGCTGGCCCCGAAGTCCTCGATGAACTCCAGCAGGTTCAGAAGGAGGGAGCTCCTGGTCTTGATCTCAAAGGCCTTGGACCTCACGCTGTGGACCAGGTCCACGTCCTGGGGCACGGGTCGCCTCGCGAGGTAGATCATGAGGTTGCTGTGGAGGTCTCCGTAGTACTCCCAGGGTGTGTAGCTCACGCCGCCGTAGTTGAGGTAGATTGCGCTCTGGGCGATCTCCCCCGTGCACGCGAAGGTCCGGGCCCCGCTGGTGAGCTCCCAGGTGACCAGGATGGGGTGTTTCTGCCCCATGTACTGGAAGGTGTTCTTGTCGGCCTCGGCCAGGAGGGTGGCCCCGGGCCTGACCTTGACAAGGTTGTGGTGCCAGCTAGTCATGAAGGGCGACTTCCTGTCCCACGGTATGCTTGATATGTACTCGTTGTCCTCCTCCAGGATAATCAGGCGCCCCGACATGACCCATGTGTCCTCCACGTCCTCCGTGGGGAGGAGCTCCCCGATGGCCGTTGTGCCCCAGGGAGGTTCGTTGGTGCCAGTGCCACCGAAGCTCTCCCACCCGCCGGTCATCAGGAGCCCCAGGTCGGATTCCCTCACCGCCCGGGCGAGGAGCTCGACGTGGGAGATCGATAGCGCGTCCCTGTTGGCGTTGTCAAGGACTATTACGTCGAACCACGTGGTTATATCGCTGTATGTCCTGGGCATGTAGAGCCTGATGGCCCTCTGGATGTCCTCTATATCGTACCCACCGAAGCCCCTCATTGAGGCTGCCACGAACCTCATGGAGAAGATGGGTTCGGACCTCATGAAGTCGAATCCCGGGGCGCGGATGGGATCGCTGATGTAGAGTATGCCTATTCGCCCGTCCTCGATTGCCCAGCCGGGGGCGATGAGCAGGAGGGCGAGAAGGCAGGTTTTCCCGGGCACCATGGCCATAATTCTCGCTATTCCCATAAGAATATGTCGAATTTACTCTCGTTGCTGCATGCTTGCCAGTCGTTCGGTTTTCCTGATCAGCCTCCCCCTTATGCCCCGTATTACCTCCGGGTCCCAGGAGGTCCGCCGCGCTCGTTTAGCCGAGTCCAGGATCAGCTTCTCCGCCCCCTTGGCCTCCTGCTTGAGGCCGCCCTCCTTCAGTCTCCCGGCGAGCTCCCGGAGGGCATGGAGCCTGGCGTAATCCTCGATTGCGATCCTGACGGCCTGCCACCTGACCGATGGAACGGGCCTGGAATCGCCCTGGTAGACTAGCTCCCAGTCGTTACCCCGGGGGTTGGGGCCCTGCCAGAGGTCGTCGGGGCGGGTGCAGTAGGACCAGAAGCCCACGCCGGTCATACCCAGCTCCCAGGCCGTCCAGATGGGCTCCCAGTAGTATTTAACGCCGACCATGTCCTTTACCCCCCCGGCGCACTCGTAGGTCCACAGGGTCTTTCCCGTGCTCCTGAGGTAGTCGATCCTCTCCATGGTTGGTTTCTTGACGATGCCGTTGAAGTTCGGCTGGAAGATGTCGACAAGCGACAGCACCCTCCTGATCTCCCCGAGCCTCATTCCCCTGACCGGGTCAGTGTAGACCTGGATCCTGGGGTCGGCGGACTTGTAGGACCTGGCCCGGCGCTCGAGGATGTCTATTAACCTGCCCCCGAAGAGCCCCGGCTCGTCAACGGGGTAGAAGGCCCACCTGTCATAGCCCAGGCCGTGCTCGGCAAAGCGCTTCACGAGAAGGGGCAGGAAGCTGCGAAGGGCCCTGTCCCACTCCGGGGAATCCTCGTCCGTTTTGCCCCCCGCCGCCGCGGGTGTTCCCCCGATTAGAAGCACCATGTCCTGTGACCTGAGGCGGTCGAGGAACCAGTCGAAGCGCTGCCAGTCGACGTCCACGATCCCCCCGTTTTCATCGTAGATCGCCCTCGGCGTCCACTCCCCCGTCAGGACGAATACGCTGGTGTGGTGTTCCTGCATATCGCGTATCGAGGCCTCCTGGATGTCCCTGAGGGGCGAGGAGTGCACGTAACCCCAGTTACAGAACTTGAGCGGCAACTCCGCGGGAAGCGCCGTGTCAGCCACTGTCCACCTGATGGGAACCTCGAGCACTGATCCCTCCGGGACCAGGGCCCTGATGTGGAGGGCAGTCCGGTAATCGCCTGGGGGGAGCCGACCCGTTGAAACGTCGATCCAGATCCTCTCGCTGGATGATGGTTCGATCTGTACAAGGCCCGCGTTGCCGAGCTCCGGCAGGGCATCGGCGCCCATGGAGCCGCTGGCCGTTGGAACCCAGGCGACCCGGCGCAGGACCAGGTGGCCCGCGGCCTGCTTTTCCCCCTCTGCCGATTCGAGGGGATCCAACCAGGTCCTTATCGACAGGGGTCCGGATAGCATATTGGCCACCTGGACCGCGGTGGCTTCGTGCCCCCGTCCATCGGTAAGGAGCTTTATCGTTCCTAAGGATCCTTCCGCGGGGCAGTCGGCCTCCGGGTCGAAGGCCGTCCAGGGGTGCCTGGGCCCCCACGCCAGGAAAGCCGGGCGATCCTCCATTTTGTACCTCATGCTCTGGCATTGGACCTCGCGGTTCAGGCGGTCGAGGAACCGCGAGACTCGCTCGATGAGATCCCTCCTGCCGTTCCTGTCGAGGTCCGCGTATGACCCCATGTCCTCCCCGAGCAAGGTCCACTCGATTCGCCTTTTCCTGATGACCCCGTCCAGCTCCGGGTCCGAGCGCCCAATCTTCTGCAGTTGGTCGAGCAGCCCGCGGGCCCTGGCAATCTCGACCTTGAACGGGGAAAGTACCCGGCTCGCCCTGCTCCTGCCCATCTCCCGTCCTCTGGAGTCGAGCATGCGGACCTCGAGGGACTTCTTCCCGGGATCGAGGAGCTCGAGGTCCAGGACATGGGATGCCTGGTGGATGACCCCGATTTCACGGAAGCCGGTTTGCTCCCTCAGCCCGACCTCGACCGATCTTCCCGATCTCCACCTTCCCTCCTGGGAAAACCCTATGGGATTCATGCCGAGGTGGAGGTCTCCGGTATCGGGCCGAACCTGGGTCCTATCTCCCCGGCGAGCCTCCCGGGGGGTTCTGGGGACCTCCTTCAGCCGGCTCCCTCTCGTGTTGAAACCTCCCCGGCTGTTGGGCCAGGGAACGCTTCTAGGAGAGAAGGGTGCCCGTGTGCTGTAGCAGTTAAGCTGCCCAGTTTTCCTGGACATGGCGATCACCTCAATGAGGCCATCGCAATCGACGTCGGCGATCACCGGTCCACCGAGCATACCGGCATGAAGCTCGTGCTCCTCCAAGAGCTGCCCTTCATCTGTCAGGACCCTGAATGTCGGCCCGTCCCTCTGGGATAGGAGCAGCTCCAGGCACCCGTCCCCATCGACGTCGGCGATCGTTGGACCGAAGGGCTGGTCGCCACCCCCGTATGACCTGCTCCAGAGAAGGTTGCCCTCTCCATCGCGGGCCTGGATTCCCGTCCCACCGTAGGCGTAGACGAGCTCGTCGTATCCGTCCCCGTCGATATCCGCCAGGGAGAGCCCGACCTCGATTGTACCGATCCCCGGGCCCTTCTCCTCCCAGATTACGCGGCCGGCCGGGGAAATGCAGCGGAGGAAATCGTCAGCGCTGCCCGTGAAGATGCGGGGGCCCTGCCCCAGGTCGGCCAGGACCGGCGATGAGTACTCCGATGGCTCCCTGAAATCGACCTTCCACCTGAACCTTCCCTCAACGTCCAGGCAGTACATCCGCCCTTCCCCGCTGGTGAAAAAAATCTCGTCCCGTCCATCGCCATCGATGTCCCCGACGGCGGCCGGGCCTATCCCCCCCTCCCTGGTGTGGAAACGCCACCTTGGGGTACTGTTTTGGCCCAGGGCAGTGGCCCTGCCCTCCCGGTCGGTGACCAGGATGCTGGCCTCGCCCCGGTCATAGATGGCCGAGATGCTGTTCCAGGGGTGGACCGGTGCCTCGATCTCCCTCTTCCAGCGGATACCTCCTTTCGGTGAGATGCAGGCGATGGTTCCATCCTCGTTTGAGGCCAGAACGATCTTTCCGAGTTCGGGAAGGTCCATGGCGACGGGCCAGGCGGAGACGCATCCACCCAGCCCGACCCTCCAGAGCTCTCGTCCCGAGCCGTCGTAAGATACGACATCTCCCTCGGTCGTTCCCACGATTATCTGCGGCCTTCTCCCGTTCAGGACGGTTGGGCAGGATGCGACCTTCGCGTCCTGCACGGTCCACTGCTTATCGAGAATCGTCAAGTCTGGATCACCGGACATCCGTGTCGGGCTCGTTTAATACGATTATCCTAGAATTGGTACACAGAAGTTAAGAGGTCGGGGACCACCCGAACCGGCCATGAAGTTCGTGCTGTTCTTCATCGACACGCTCAGGCCCGATCACCTCGGCTGCTACGGGTACGACCGGGATACCTCCCCTTGCATCGACCAGATCGCGGCGGATTCGACGGTCTTCAACCGCTGCTACGCCACTGACGTCCCGACCCAGCCCGGCTTCGCCTCGATCTTCACGGGCCAGAGGGGGATTAACAGCGGGATCGTCACCCACTCCCCCCACGAGACATTGTCCACGGGTGCTCCCTGGCTGCCCTCGATAATGCAGGCGGGTTCATACACCACCGGGGCCGTGAGCACTCTCTACCACATGAAGCCTCTCTACGCCGCCGGGTTCAGCCACTACATAAACCCCGTTGCGGGAACCCCGCGTTTGACGCAGAGGGTTACCGCGGACCAGATCAATGCCCATGCCCTCCCTTGGATAGAGGCACATGCCGGAGAGGACTTCCTCCTCTTCATTCACTACTGGGACGTCCACGAGTACACCGCCCCGCCAGGATACAGGAACCTCTTCTATGACGGCGACTTAGATGACCCGGAGAACGATAGCCTGAGGGAAGCCAGGGAGAACCCGGTATGGCCATTTCTGAAGAGGAAGCTGGACCACATCGGGGAGGGGATCACGGATGCCGGTTTCGTGGTGGCCCAGTACGACTCCGCCCTCAGGTACGTTGACGAGAGGGTAGGCGAGGTCGTCTCGAGGATGGAGGAGCTGGGCATTCTCGACGAGACCCTGCTGGTCATCTCCTCGGACCACGGGGAGAGCCTCGGTGAGCACTCCATCTACTTCGACCACGCCAGCGTCTACGAGGACACCGCAAGGGTTCCACTGCTGGTCAGGCAACCGGAAAACGGGGGGATTAGGACTAATGCGCTCGTGCAGAGCATCGACATCGCGCCCACTGTACTGGAGCTCGCAGGTTTTGATGGATGCCCCGACATGCAGGGCCAGAGCCTGGTTCACCTGCTAGATGGAGATGGGAAGGAGCACCGGGAGGTGGCCTATGTCAACCAGGGGGCCTGGCAGGCCAAGCGGGCCATGATTACGCAACGGTTCAAGTACACAAGGACCATCCACCACGGGTTCTGGCCCTGCCCGCCCGAGGAGCTTTTCGACCTCTCTGAAGACCCTGACGAGCTGAATGATCTATCGGGCGATAAACCGGAGGTCCTGGACCGGATGGCAGCCGAGCTTCGAAGGTGGGAGGTATCGCAGCTGGGGTGTCGCGTGGACCCCCTGGTCAGGGCGACCGAAATTGGGCTCAGGCCTCTCAGGTGGGTCTGGGAGCTTGTCAGGGACGGGGAGGGCACCTTCGATGAGTGGTCCCGGAAGATTGGATGGTGAATCAGTTTTAATTAAGCAAAAAAGATATGAGCCTTCCGTAAAAGATATTGTGGACAGGTGAACCAGTGAAGAGAATAATTCCGTTTTTCGCGATCGGCCTTCTGGTCCTGGTATTAGGATGCATAACCGAGGAAAGGGTCGACGATCCACGTGTTCGGGTAGACAGGCAAATACGATCGAACAGAGACACTGGGAGGTACTGGATCGTCAGGTTCACCTGGCGTGATGAGACCCCGGGATCTATCGAGAATATCACGATAAACGGCATGTCGATGAACGCGACCCAGGGAGAGCTCACCCAGGGGGAGAACTTCCACTACACGATCTACGACATCGAGCCAATCAACGTGACCTTCTATATCATCCAGGAGAACAACGTCACCCGGAAGACCAGGGAGTTCGGATAGTCAACATAACTGCGAGCAAGGGGGGATGGAATCGTACTTAATAACAAACCAAGCTGCGACCTGCAGGAGGTCTAGACTTGGATAGGATGGTATCATACTGTGGGCTGATCTGCACGGAGTGCCCCGCCTACCTGGCGACGGTCAACGACGACGATGCGGAGAGGCAGAGGGTGGCCGAGGCCTGGTCGAAGCAGTTCGGGGGGGATTTCAAGGCATCAGACATCAACTGCGACGGCTGCCTCTCACGGGGGGCCAGGGTCTTCAGCCACTGCAACGAGTGCGAGATCCGTAAGTGCGGCATGGAAAGGGGCGTGGTGAACTGCGCATACTGCGAAGATTATCCATGTGAGAAGCTATCAGCCTTTCTCGCAAACGTCCCAGCGGCCAAGGAAACCCTCGAAAAGGAGAGGGAGAGCACGGAGGCCTCCTAGAGACCTCTAACCCCACCTGCGAGTTCCTCGACCGGCCTCTCCGTGGAGTGCTGCGAGGATATGAGCCTCCGGAGCAGCGCCTCCCTCATGCGATTCCCCGTCTCTACGTCTTTCCCGATCAGGTTATTCTGCTCCTCCGGGTCATTCCCTAGATCGTATAGCATGAACCCTCTGCCATCCTCTGTGGTGGCATACTTCCTCTCCCGGGTCCTGATGCAAAACCTCCGTTCAGTGGTCTGGACCTCGCTCAGCTGGCATTTGCGAACCTCAAGGGATGGATCCTCAAGGACTGGTAGCAGCGACCTACCAACGGGCCAGCTGTCGTCTAGTCCCAGGGCCTGCAGGATGGTGGGGCATACATCTATGTTCTCAACCAGGGCGTCGCGCGTGATTCCCCTCCCGATGTGGTCGGGCCAGCGCATTAGCAGGGGAACCCGCATGCTCGATTCGTGGAAGGTGCACTTGCCGATACGCCTGTGGTCACCGAGCATCTCCCCGTGGTCGGACCAGAAGACCACCATGGCTTCGTCCAGCATACCTCCCTCGTCGAGTGTCTCCAGGATCCTGCCCACCCAGTGGTCGACCAGGGATATCTTGCCGTAGTAGCTCGACCTGATTCCCCTGATGTTCTCAAGGGTGGTGGCCTTGAAATGGCCGAAATCGTCCATGTCCCTGATCTCCTCGGGCAAATCCCCGTAATCCGGCATGGGTATCGGGTCCGGGGCCCCGGCGGGATCGTACATACTTGCGTACTCGCCAGGAGCATCCCAGGGGCTGTGGGGGCTGGGGAATCCCACGAACAGGCACATCGGCCTGGGGTCATCGTAGCCCTCGATGAACTCAACTGATTTTTGGCCGACATAACCGTCGAGGTAGAGGTCCGGGGGAAGTGGGCTGGGGTCCGAGAGCAGGGGGTTGACCTTCCTGACCTCCATGCGGTGGTTGTAGTCCTCTCTGAAATCGTCCAGGACCCCCCTCTCCCGCCAGAGGTCGGTCATGTAGCTGTCTATAATCCGGGTGGCCATTGGCCCGGTGGTCTCGTGGACGTAGTCCAGGCCCAGCTGGTGGAGGTATGGCTCGTAGGTCCTGAGATGCCCGGTGGCTGACCCGTGGCGGAAGTAGTGGGACTTGCCGATGTGGGCCGTCACGTAGCCGGCGTTTTTAAGGGACTTGAAGAGGTTGGGCCCCCCGGGCATGACGTAACCCGAGTTGAACCACATCCCGTGGCTGTGTGGGTACAGGGAGTTGATGAAGGAGGAGCGGGCCGGCATGCAGACAGGGCTTACGGTGGCCGCCTGGGTGAAGCGGACGCCCTCCGAGGCGAGGCGGTCCATGCTGGGCGTCCTGAGCTGGGGGTGCCCGGCGCAGGAGAGGCAGTCGGCCCTCTGCTGATCGGTCATCAGAATTACTATGTTTGGCTTCGGCATGCGAAGCCAGGGGGAGTCTCTGGTTATTAATTTCCTTCGCAAAGGGCTTTAGCCGGGTGTTGATCCGGAGAGTGTTATGGTAGGTGATCGGGTCTGCAGGTACAGTAAACACTGGATACCTGGTTCCCCCAGTAAGATTCTTCTTTGTCTAGGGTCTTAAACCTATCGATCTCAATGGGATACCTGCCAGAGGATGAGAGCCGGGCCAGGGTCAGGGGGGTCCGGGATATAATGGGTTCGAGGGATCTCGACATCGCCCTCGTATATTACGACGAGTTCAACATCGGGAACGGCTGGTACCTGACCGGGTGGTGCCCCCAGTTCGAGAGCGGCGCCGTGCTGGTCCCGAGCAAGGGAGAGCCCCTCCTACTGGGCGGTCCCGAGAGCGAGCCCTTCGCCAGGCTGGACAGCGCGGTTAAGGAGACCCGGAACTTTCCCGTCTTCATGGTGCCGGACGAGGAGTACCCGAACGCGGACATAACGGACTTCCCCACCCTAAGGAAAGAGCTGGAGGAGGCGATGGGGAAGATCACCCGCGTCGGCCTGGTGGGCGGGGGCAGGATGCCGGCCGAGTGCTACAAGCAGCTCGAGGAGGGATTCGGGGAGACCGAGCTTGTGGATATCACGGAGGAATTCATTTCGCTGAGGTTCATAAAGTCGGACTGGGAGAGGAAGCAGATACGCTCCGCCTTCGCCCTCGCCGATCACTGCTACGATGCAATGCGGTCCGCCGTCGCCCCGGGGTCCAGCGAGATCAGCGTGGCCGCGGAGGGTGAGTACGCCGCCAGGAGCCGTGGGGCCAGCGGCTTCGGTTTCACGGCTATCGTCGGCAGCGGGCCGCGGTCAAGCGCGGTTGTTCCCACCGCCAGCTCGAGAAAAATGGAGGATGGGGAGATGGTGATGATCGGCCTTTCCCCCAGGGTAAACGGCTACTGCGGGGTGATCGGTGATACACTGCCGGTTTCCGGCTCCTGCAGCGCCTCGCAGAGGGAGTGTATTTCCCACCTCAGGGAGGCATTCCGTCTGACCAGGGATCAGCTTGTGCCCGGGAGGACGGGGAGGGAGATCGATGCCCCTGCGAGGAACTACTTCGAGGAGGTCGGCCTTTCAAGGTACCTGGTCTGCCCCTTCGCCCACACGATTGGCCTGCACGAGGCGGAGTCGCCCTTCTTCGGGCCGGGAAGCCACAACGAGCTCCGCCCTGGGATGACCGTTTGCATCGACATGAGCTTCTTCGGCCACCCCGACTGGAACGGTGTGCGCATCGAGACCGGGTATGAGATCACTGGGGAGGGAGCGGTGCCGCTGAGCCCGAGACTGGACGCGATCCACAGTTCGGAGAATGTCTGAGTTGGGACGGAAGACGCTGGTACTGAGCTTCGACATGGAGACCGACATCGGGTCCTGGACCGGGGAGGTCCGCGGTATACGGGAGGGCACGCCGGGCATACTCGAGGTCCTGGGAAGGCACGGGGTGCGGGCGACGTTTTTATTCACGGGCAGGGAGGCCCTGGGGAACCCTGGCGTCGTGGAGGAGGTGGTCTCGGCCGGCCACGAGATAGGCTGCCACACGATGTTCCACGAGAACCTTGGGGAGCCGGTCTACGACGTGCCGGTGGGAAGCTTCGCCCTGCAGAGCGAGGTTCGCGGCCGGCTGGAGATGGCAACGAACGCGGTGAAGGAGGTCGCGGGCGCCAGGCCGGTTTCATTCAGGGCACCGAGGCTGTTCGGATCCACAGAGATGGTCATAGCCCTCGAGGACCTGGGCTACCGAGTTGATTCATCATTCCCATCGTACTACTACTCCCGCGACTTTTTCCCCTACCACCCGTCTAGGAATGACTGGTCGCGGCCAGGTGGGATGGAGATACTGGAGGTCCCCGTATTCTACAACATGGTCGCCCGCAGCACCGGGGTGAAGAGGAGGGGCATGGACCAGTGGCCGATGCTAAGGCTCAGGGGAGGAAGATGGTTTCACGAACTGTGTGAGGACATGGCCGGGAGGGCGGAGAACCCCGTGGGGAACGCCGTCCTGTGCGTCTACCTGCACCCCTGGGAGTTCGTGGAGATGCCCAGGAAGATCAGGACCGACGAATCAACGATCTCCTTCAGGTCCTTCCTGTGGAAAAAAACCGGGGCACCTGCCCTCGGAGCCCTGGACGAACTGGTGGGTCTGCTCCTGGAGTCTGGGTGGGAACTGCTGGCACTGGAGGATCTCGTCCCGGGATCCTTCCATTGAGCTACTCTATTTCCTTGACGTGCAACAGGTACGAACCGAGGGCCACGAGGACCGCGGCGGCGCCCGCCAGTACCAGGAATGAGTTGAGAAGCCCTGATCCCTGGTATGAACCCAGGCCACCGTACTGGATCCAGCTGGACCCGATGCTGCGAACGTAGTGCCTTATCGTGAAGTCACCGATCCCGCCCGGGAGCAGGCCGACGAAGCCCTCCCAGATGAAGGCGTAGAACAGTCCGAAGTAGATGACCCTCTTCGTTATCAGGCTGACGGTGAGGTAGAGGGATGAGTAGACTATCGCGCCTATTAGCGTAAGGAGGCAGACATTCACGTAGATGCCGATCGCGCCGGACTCCACACCGGCGAGAGCGAAGAAGGTCAGGGCACCTGCCGAGGTTATGATGAGCATGGCAACGGCAACGCAGATGAAGAGGGCGGCCCTGTAACCGATGTAGACCATGGGGCGGTTGAGGGGGGATGTGAGGACCATGGTGATGCTCCTGTCCTCGAGGTCGCTCCTGAGGATCGAGGACCCGTATACCAGGGGGATGACCAGGAGGAAGAAAGATAGCACGAAGATGTCAAGCATTCCCGCGAGGTCGTCCAGTCCCGTCATCTCCTCGGCAACTGCGTAGGCCACGAGGGCGGAGAGGAGGATTGCGCAGGCCAAGGCGATCAGCATCCTCCTGTTCAGCAGCGTCCTCCTGGTGAGGAATTGGACGAGTGCGATCCAGCCCCGGAGATCTTCTAGGTTCATTTCAGCCCTCCACCAGGTAGTCGAAGACCGACTCGAGGTTGTCGTCGAGGCTGTAAATCTCCTCAACCCCAGATGCCTGCTCCCTGGCGATCCCTGGAAAGTCCCTGAAGAACATGTCGGGTTCCCTTACCTCGATCGTTACCAGGTCGTCGCCCAATCTGACGGATATCACGTACTCCTCGTCGAGGAGTCTCTTCGCCAGCTGCCGGGTTCCCTCTCCCCTTATGACGACGTTGTGGGGGTGCTTGTCGATGAGTGCCCTTATCTCCGAGATGTTCCCGGAGGCTATGGCCCTGCCCTTGTAGAGGAGGGCGATCTCCCGGGTCATCCTCTCGACCTCCCGCAGAATGTGGGAGCTGACGATCACGTCGAAACCGGAGTCGCGGTGCAGGGCACCGATTAGCTCGATGAGGTCCTTCCTGCCCAGTGGGTCGGTTCCCGCTAGGGGCTCGTCGAGGATGAGGAGCTCGGGTCGGTGGACGAGGGCGGCGGCGATCTTCACCCTCTGCTTCATCCCCTTGCTGTAACCCCCGATCTTCCTCCCGATGTCCCCCGACATCCCGACGGTTTCGGCCACCTCCTGGACCCTGCCATCGACCCCGGAAACGCCCTGGAGCCTGGCGATCAGGGCGAGGTAATCCCGGCCCGTTGAATCGAGTGGGAGGCTCTCGTAGTCGGGGCAGAAACCTATCTTCGCGTTGATCCCCGGGTTTCTCCACGGCCTCTCGCCGAGGACCTCGATCTCCCCCAGTTTCGGCTTGATTAGACCCATGATTAGCTTGAACAGGGTGCTTTTCCCGGCCCCGTTGGGCCCGACTATGCCTGTTATCCCGGGTTTTATCTCTAGGTCCAGGGAGTTGAGCCCGATGACGTCCCCGTACCACTTCGATAGGTCCGTGGCGGTTATTATTGGCTTCATTTTCCGGTCGCCTTCAGGTGTATCCTCCAGTATGCCACCAGGAGGGGAAGTAGGAGAATCGAGGATATCACGGCCCAGTAGAGGTTTGGGCTTAGCTCCTCCGGCAGGCCCTTGCCGAAGATCATGCTGTAGGAGTACTGGAGCAGGTTGAAGGGGTTTGCCAGTAGCCAGTTTGCATCTATGTTCTGGAAAAGGCCGCTGATCAGGGAGAGGACGAAGAACGAGACGAAGGTCCCGACCCCCGCGTAGGCCCTGCTCCTGGTGACCGAGGAGAGCATCGTCCCGAAGCCCAGGAAGAAAACCGAGGTGAGGATCCCAGCGACGGCCCCTAGCCCCAGCACGCCCAGGCTCTCCAGGTAGTCGGAGCCGGACTGGGTGGCGATTATCGCCAGGCCGAAGGCGAGGACGGGGAGGAGGCAGAAAATGGACATGACGCTGAACCCCCCCGCCATCTTCCCGACCATGTAATCCAGGGGCCTTATGGGCCTAGAGAAGTAGAGCACGAAGGAGTTATCGCTGAGGTCCCTGGACACGAGGTCGGAAGATACAACTGCTGCCAGGAGCATGGAAAGGATAAGGAAGAGTCCACCCCCGAATATGGTGTTTCCCTGCCCGATCATGTCGTCGGTGGTCAGGCCCTCATGGGGCAGCAGCACCTTGAATATCAGGGGGAACGCGTGGACGAGGATTACGCCGATGAAGAGGAGTACCAGGACGCCCTTGCTGCGAACCTTCTCGGAGAAGACGGCTCTGGAGATGACGTATAGGCGGTATATGTGGCGGGTTCTCTTGCCAGCCCAGGGTCTGTAGCTTATTGGGTTGATGCCCGACCTAGCCACCTCCTATGGTCTCCACGAAGGCCTCTTCCAGGCCCGGTCTGCCCCTCCTGATCGACCTGATCTGGAGCCCGGGCCCGGCCAGCCCGAGGACATCTCCTCCACCATCCAGGCCGTCCACCACGATCTCGAGGCGGTCGGCAAAGATCTGCGAGGAGACCACGTCGAACCTGGACTCGAGCCTCTCCAGGAAAGCCCTCAGTTCCGGTGAGCTTCCCCGGGCCTCGACCCTGTATCTCCCCTCCTTGCCCGTGGTAAGCTCCTCCACGGAGCCCTCCCCCCGGAGCCTTCCATGGTGGAGAATCGTGACATGTCTGCACACTACCTGGACCTCGTCCAGGACGTGCGATGAGAGCAGGACCGTCTTCCCGGCCCGCCCGATGTCCGTGATCAGCGAGAGCATCTCCTCCCTACCCGCCGGGTCCATGCCGTTGGTCGGCTCGTCGAGCAGGAGGAGGGGAGGGTCGTGGGCGAGGGCCTGCGCCAGCTTGACCCTCTGCTTCATGCCGGTGGAAAATGAGGAAATCTGCCTGTACCTCTCCTCGCCCAGGTTGACGAAGTCGAGGACCTCGTGGGCGCGCTGTATCGCCGATCCGCTCTTCACACCGGATACCTGCCCCATGTAGGATACGAGCCTCACGGCGTTTAGCTCGTTGATCAGGCAGTCGTGCTCCGGCATGTATCCGATCATGTCCCTGACCCGGACGAAGTCCTCTCTGGGGTCGAGCCCCCGGACCCTGACGGAACCCCGCTCTGGATCCACCAGCCCGAGGAGGGCCTTGATGAGGGTGCTCTTTCCCGCTCCGTTGGGCCCGAGCAGCCCGACGATCCCGGGGGGAATATTCACTGTGAGTTTATCCAGGGCGATCGTTGGACCATACCTCACCAACAGACCCTCTGTGCCTATCTCCACGTCTCCTTTCATCCAGGGTTCCCAGCCATTTAAAACGAGGGGGCCTCGTTCCTCGAGGCCATCCAACTGGTATTGAGGATAAATGTAACGGGATGTAGGCCTGGGGAGAATCCCAAATCTTTAAATAGAAAGATGCAGTTCCCGCAGGAAAATGGGTGTCTTCATGATGGGCAGATCAAAGTGGATCCAGGTAACGCTATTGACAGTTTTTCTTCTCTTCTTTTTCTACAGTTTTCCTAAACTGGTGTCAGGGGCTCCCGAAATAGGTTACGCTTGGATATTGGAAAACGGATCCTGTTTTCCCAGGGGCGTCATGAGTATGGTGGGCGATACCTACTATCTGCAAAAGGACATCACCGACATCGCCATCTGGAAGAGCGACGTGAAAATAGATGGGAATGGCTACACCCTCACAATTCCCACTCAGGGCTACACCACCAGCGGCATGTGGAGTCTGGGGGGTCCTGACCGATTGGAATTCAGGAACCTGAAAATCGTGGGTGAGGGTACCGGGGCTTCCATGTTTCTGGGAAATAGACTGTCTCCTAGCGAAAGTGACGATATCGTGCTGGATAACTGCCATCTGATCAACTGCGGGTTCGGGGTCTACGGCAACAACGCCAGAATAAATAACAACATCGTGGAGGCCGGAAGACTGACCGTTTTCCAGCCATGGTCACCGGGTAACAGCACGATTTTCAACAACGAGCTGTATAACTCGAGTATCGCAGCCGGCCTGAACAAGGTCTTCGTTTGCGGCAACCTGGTGGATTCCGGTGAGGGCTCCGGTATAATACTCGATTCGACGAGCGAATGCTACGTCATCGGGAACACGGTGATTCACACCAGCAAGGGGGAGAACAT